>Ga0137394_10000306_pt1 | contig 34039 bp, 43 predicted proteins | sample czobulk116metaG_FD_108278 | JGI IMG/M metagenome (GOLD analysis project Ga0137394, IMG submission 108278) | Vadose zone soil microbial communities from Angelo Coast Range Reserve, California, USA - czobulk1.16 metaG | ecosystem: Environmental > Terrestrial > Soil > Vadose zone | place: USA... | reverse complement strand
GGAGAGAACAACATACCCAGGCACACTAGCACTTCCTCCAGGAGACAGCCAGGTTGTGCAATCTAAGGTGATATTGACGCACTGGTAACCGAGTTTGCGAGCTGATGACGTCCCAACTCGCGTTCTCATCCCCAACAAGATCCGCGCCGAGACATAATAATATAATAATATGTCGAATATCCGCGTTGCTGACGGCCCTTCAATTCCACAAAAGAAGACAACAAGTACGTTTTCTAGACAGCGTGTAGGCGTATGCCGAGTTTCATCTATTACAACATTTTGCCTTGATGGGCTTGTGCTCCTTGTAGTTTGTATGATAGCGCTCACTGGCTTACGTGTCGACACGGAAGACACCTGGCATCTGGGCATCACGGTGATGTAGGCTGCTTGGACCTTTGGTGGTTCCCTTCGCCGCAACGTTGTGTCATCACTTCTCATGTGATTGCTCTCACTCCTGTGATTGACGCCCGGCGGTGTTCAAGACGCCAATTCTTCGTCATAACAGGTTGATTGTTTGGCCTCGGCGAACGTTTCTTTGAGCCACATTTGTCACCACTGAATTGAGGCAACAACTGTCAACCAGGGGAACGAGATTAGGTCGCGCTACTTTAGATAAAATGAACTGTTGTATGTCGTTCAGGTTCAGTGGCGTTCATGATGACGACAATCAATCACGCCAAGGTACCTGGAGCATGTGCTTGCCAGACAAAATGACGTTCATTGTTTCTCGGGTACCTGACATTTATCATTCAATCTCATCGGCAGCTTCCCACAAACAGCTTCCCACAAATATTTGCGGATGGCAATGATTCCCATAGGTTCTTAGTTCCAAGGGTCAGAAGTGCTCATACAGTTACAAATATCAGCAAAGGTAACAACCGACCAGAATTACGCCACGCTACTGGGCCGAGCCAAAATCTTCCAGAATCAAGTCGGCCGCTTTCTCGGCCACTGCCATCGTTGGACCAGCCTGTACGTTCGCGCAATTAGTCAGATATATTGGTGTTTCAGTCAGGTCGGGGCAATAGCAAAGTAACACCACCATTGGTGCTGGTTCGAAATGGCTCCGCGTGGTGCATGAAGACAGACCGATGAATGAGCACGTACCGTGTGTCCGGAAACAATCGTTGGAAATACGCTTGCATCGACGACGCGCAAGCTTTGTACACCGTGTACCCTCAGCCGTGCGTCGACTACACCACCGTCCGAGAGTGGGGCCATGCGTGCAGTGCTAGTCGGATGGTACAGAGTTTCCAAGTGACTGCGCATGTAATCGCGGAGCTCGGCCAGGTCTGCCGTCGGGAGCCAGTGACCTAGGCGTTTATCCGATTCGGTGTGATCGATGATGTCGGCCAGCGGGGTGGTGTGCATGACGCGGGTGAGAATGGCCATCCCGCGTTCCAGAACGGTAAGATCGTGCTCCGTGGAGAGATAGCTGTAGATGTGATGTATTAGCAGTGCTGGGATGGCCACGTTAAGAAGACAGAACTCGCTTTGCATCGATTAGAGGGTGTTGGAACGGATCCGAGGACTGAAGTCGCACGTTGCCCTTGCTTGTTGGCCTGTGTGAAACATGTCACTGCGTGTCTCATGCAATGCTGGCTTGAATAGGTATTACAAGCCCACCTCAGTAGCACCATGTGAAGCCCCAACATCTCAGTGTCGGGTAAAGAACCTTTTCCTGTCTGTACGTATCCCATAGGGGACAGGAAGAATTCCAAATCGGGGGCATAGGGACCAGACGTCGAGTCATCTGTATTCGCAGGCAGAGCTGACGCATGCTGTGGAAACAGCGCAGGGTCGGTGGAACGGAAAAACGCTGCCCCCTCTGCAACCTTCGGAATTTGCCTGTCAGAGTCAGGGCGACACGGCGACACGAGGAAAAAAACATACAATACAGGTGAGGGGCCCTCTACCTGTGAAAGTGTAAGTGAGAATTGCGTGCATGCGCTTGATCCAATGCCATAAATTTTTGGGCATGAGGAAGGTCAACGAGTTTCCACTGGTCTCTGCCAGTGCGACGTCAACGACAGCATGATCCATCAAATGTTCGCCAACACCAGGTAGAGCTGCGATGACCGGGATCTCGTGCTCCGCAAGGTGAGCCGCAGGACCGATCCCTGAGAGCATCAGAATCTACATTGAATCAGCTTTGCGAACATCGCCAAGCAAATTTGACAACCAACATGCGGCGAATGAATAGCGCCAGCACTGGAAAGAGGGGTCAGTGCGCCACGTGGACGCTATGGGACGTGAAAACGACGTACGTCAATATCACCTCCTTCTTTGCACGCACGCGGAAGCGAGGACTATCTTTGGACGAGGCGAACTCAACAGCGACAGCACGGGGACTTGATCCCGAGGTATCAAAGATGATGCGAGCGGCGCTGGCATTCACAGCGACCGTCAAATTAGGGCGCGAAAGCACCTCAGGCGTGAGATACGCCGAGTCAGTGGACACGCGGCGGCCACGGGAGTCTACGTATGTCACTATAGAAAGTTAATATAAGAAGCGCTGGGTTCGAGAAGGGGATTTACTAAACTATTGAATAAGTCAAAGGATATTAGCACTGTCAGTGATGAAGGATTCATTAGGGGCGCTCACTTTTGCCACGCCAACCGTCCCACGAGACGTGTTCAGGTCTGCACGACGTGATATCCCCACGTGGCCGCATGCCTCAATAAACCGCTGGGTAATGTCAGAGTTATTGTCATGGAATCCAACTGCAGCAACGATAGTGAGACAGTTGTGCTCAGGCCGAGTAACATTGACATTTCTTCTTACTTTCGACGGGACCGTTGGAACCATGTTCATCTGCGTTAACCCCAGGATGAGCCTTGCTCGGGACAAACTTCTCAAATTTTCGAAAGTACCTGAACGGACATGAGCCTGAGGTCAGAACTGACTTGCTCATTTTCGAAAGGTGGAGAAGTTGGCAGACTTTTGAAAGTCCTTGTATGCCCAAGATTCTGCGCCCTCCCCACCGAGACGAGCCCATTCGTCATAATCAGATGGATCGCCATAATGAGAACTAACAGTGCCCATCAGCCAGCCAGATATAAACCATCGTGAGCGAACACTAACACCTGTGCGTTGAGGGAGGAACCTAAAAAGGGGGAAGTCAAGTGTGACATCCAAAAGTGCGTTCGAACTCACAGCCGCCAAGCATTTTACCTATACATCTCAGAAATGAGCTCCGCTGGCGACATCGAGGACAAGAAGCCATGCGCACCTCTCGGCATATAATGGCTCCTATCGCCTGTTCCCTGTTGTAGCGTCGTGTACAAATTGAAGACCAGCGGAGTCCCGAACAGCAACATAAATCCTGAAGGGGTCCTCACGAATCGATTCTCCAAAGCACTGGGAATGCGGTGAGCGTCCCCGCACGGACATAGATTACGTGGCACAACACGCACCTTTGACCAGCTTCCAGCAACAGAACGCGCACATTGGGGTTTTCGCTGAGGCGCGAGGCCAGGACGCAACCCGCGGTCCCTAAGAACGATCTGAACTCGTGTTTTGACTCCTCCCCGACTCGGAGGCGGGACTGCGAGTCGCGGGGTTCGCAAACAGCATACGTACCTCCTCCAATCACGACGACGTCGTACTCGTCAAAGTCACCGTCACCGTCGTCCCCGCTCTCTGCCACAACATCGCCGGCAAAAACAGCCTTCCCCACCTTCCGCAGATCGTCCCGGATGGCGTTCCTCTTCTTCTTCGAGCATGGAGGCCCACTGACACCGATGACGACGGTGTGGAGCGCGAGCGCGAACAACGTGAGTGCGGCGCCGAGCCTCACTCGGCGGCCGAGGCGCGTGTTTCCACCCGTGTATTGGATGACCCGAGAGGCGAGAGAAGTCATGGGCGATGTCATGAGATGTTGGTCAAGCTTGAAGCTTGAAGCTTGAAGCGTAACGTGAACAACGGTCTGCTCGTTAATTGTTTATCCGCGCCAACACCCTTATTAGCTAAGCGCATATAGGTGTCGGTACCCCATTTCTTTGATTTTTCCTGCCAGTACAAAGCGATAGTCTCTATAGACGCTAGACCATGATGTGAAACATGGTTCTCTCGGAGGCTATTGAGTGGCCATTACTGAGGTAAACGCCTCAACCGAAGCATAGCCACACTCAAAGTTCAAGCTCGCGTTCAAGCTTTCACACGGAGACTATCATGTCAAAGTTACGTATCGGTTTTCTGATCCACACAACGTTGTATGTGTTGCTGCATATTCATTTGCCCATGCGGAGTCATGCGTGATTCGGAGACGGCGTACAAGTAACGCCGTCGTATGGACCGGACCCGGCGAATAGGACCTTCGTTTGCAAGATGCCAAAGTCGGTGATTCGTGCAAAACGATGGGGTGCCAGTGTTTTTGTTCAAAGCCGCATCGGTCGCACTGTCTACATGCTTTGCACAAGTACTTTTTTATCGCTTATGCGATAGACCCCGAACGGCGAATGCCACGACACAGAGGAACACCGCTACGGTACTGTCGTAGTACGTTTTCTGACCCTCTTTCTAGTTTATGCATCATACAGGGCCCGCGTCTTTGTCTGCGTTTCATGTCCTGCAGTATGTTTACTCTAAAAAAATAAGCGCAGACCTGCCGAATGGGGCACCGTCGTTAACGAAGGGTCGACGGTGTCTTATTCATTCTCAAGTCGACAACATGCAGAGGTGGAGACATCTCGGATATGGCCAGCCAGGGTTTTGATGTCGTGATGACTCGTGTTCTTGTTTCTTTCTTTTACCCCTTCCCGTCAAATTAATACAGTAGAGCCGCTTATGAACACGTTTCATCCCACCATATCGCCACATTTCTCCGTTCTCCGAGAGCGCCGAACAACGGCTGGGCTCTTTTTTTTTTTGTATTTGTCCCTTTCACCGGCCTCCAATCGTGCGCTTGTGCTCGATCTACAGAATGTATGAGATCCGTGTTACTATCCGGACCTCGGAGGGCAACGTAGGTTCGAGCTTTGGATCGTTTCGCGGCGAGCTGGGATCGGTTCCACATTGCGTTATACGTATACTGTACCCTCGAGATGACAATGGTCGGTGTCGATCGAGGATGTTAGATTGGAACGCAGTTAGGTCTATTACGATTCGTCTGGGTTGTTCAAAGACACGAACTCAGTTCGGAACTACAACCGCTGTACTAGCGGAATGATAAGTACGACACGGACTTTTATGCCATTTTCGCCAATAAAGATACATTGCATCGATCCGCGGAGGCCACAAATAGTTAGACCACACGTACACTACACCCAACGATCGGAATAATTTAGAAATGCCAACTCATTATCATCCTCGATACATCTCTGCGTTCACCGGACATTCCAAGTCGGGCGTATGTTTCGTCGAATTTGACGCAGCCACCCACTCATTCACCCATGCTACCACGTCCCTCGCCATTTGTAGGCCCTGGGCACGCCTGTCTGGTGCATGCTCTCCTGCACGACGCTCTAATTTGCGTTGTCCGCCTGCACTCCACGCTTCGGAGACGGCGCAAGCCCACTCGCCTGCTTCGTATGCATCGCGCGTCATCTCCACGCCAACACCTTCGTGGTCGAGTAGGAGACGTAGGCCATGCTCCTCGATGAAGAGCGGGCGCGACACTGGATTGTAAACCGCGAAAGCTTTACCGCCAACGAAAGGAGCGGAGGATTGTTTCCACATACCGTAGACGAATGGTGTACACGAGTCAACACATTCAGAGACGGTTCCATAGCCCTATGGCATGTCAGTGAAATGCCATAGGTGTCATCGGAGCGTGACACGCACGAGCTTGCCCAACAAGACGTCGCCAACGGCCATAAGATCGGGCATATACACGTCTCTCGGAGCGATGTAGAAGCCCTCGGGGAGATCGCTATCTTCTTGTCCAGAGCTTATACTGGTGGAGCCGGCGTCACGTCGCCTCGTCCGCCACTCGTGCGAGTCAGCGACGCCGCATACAACCGCGATCCAAGACGCATCAGGCAGCATCAGACTACGGACGTCCAGATTCTCCTGCTCAGGGGAAGCACTCCCGTTCGAAATTTCACCGAGTGTCGGTGTTGGAGGTATGGTAGTGACTGTCGGGAGCGACGGGCTTGGCATAGATGCTGGCGCCGGAGCACCCGGGACAAAGATATGCGATGATCCAAATACCTGCCCCCGGGTCTCCGCACAATTTCTCTTAGAGAGTAGGGCCAGCTCCTGTGACAATTCACGAGTAAAGCCGTTGGAGTTGAGACTGTCTCTGTGATCGAGCTGAGGGCCAGGTGACTCTGGACGAGATGGAGTGCGGCTTCTAGAGGGCTTGTGGAATACTTGACCGCCGAACGAAACGATCAGAATCTTAGTGTTTATCGGATCGTGAAGCTCTCTCTCGATGCCAATAGACGAAAGAAAGCAGGAGCGACCTTCAGGGGTATAGATGTCATCGTTAGGAGAACGAACAAGTAGTGGCGCAAGCCGGGCACTGCGTGATTTGGGTTTTGCAATGGAGGGAGAGTGATCACTAGGGGGGAATGGTATCGATGGGTGAAGGGTATATGTATGGGGATCCTGAACAAGATGACAGACTATGTCGGGCTTAAAAAGGCGCGAAACAGGGTCTATCCACTGAGTTGATGGGAGAGGTGGGGATATACTAAAGGAAGGAATCGGGATGGCACCTGGAAGTAATAGAAGCATGTCGGCATGACGGTAGCCCTCAAAAATCTGTTGCACTAAGGGGGAGAGAGTTCCTTCTGGTATTGGAGTGTCAGGCTCAAGAGGATGGTTTGCAAAAGTAACGGGGTTGGCTGGAAGGTGTTGTGTGGGGAATTGCTGAACGAAGGAAGCAGAGAGGAGGCTATATATGGAATCAAAAGTGAAATTGGTGATCAACACCGAAGGGACGCGGGCCTTGTGGGCTGCAAGACTTGAAAGAAAAATATGATTATCTGTCCTAGCTAGAGTAACAAGGAAGAAACGCGCTACGCACAACGCAAGGAAAGCCGCATCGCTTAGAACGCAATCTGCTCTGATTTCTTGTAGCCAGTAAGTCTCCTCTTCCACTTTTTGCTCTTTTTTGCTCATGAAAGATTCTAGGACATGTATGCTCTTCTGCCTGTCTACATGGTATCTGGGAGCACGAGATATATTAGAGATGATGTCCGAACCAGTAATACGAGAAACAACGGACGCTAATGGCTGAAGGATGACGGGATCGATCTCTACGCTGCGATATATAGCTCCCAGAGCTATGGCTGTGGAAAAGACGTGTTTCGGGGCAGAGGATATGATATACACCGTATGTGATTCTTGGAGGGAGAGTAGATGACGGGCAAATGCTGAAACGCGTGTCGCATGTCCGAAGCCTAATAGACTAAATATGCGGTGCTGTGGGCTATAGGATGCCGTACATACCATGACCAGAACAGTAATATGCTATACACAATGGGGGCATCCTTGGGGGTCGCTATCCAAGGTGGAGACAAGTGGCCGCGGGATGCAGTGCTTATCTAAAGAAAGCTCGTAGTATGAAATTCGGGTAACGCGACTGTAAGTAGCTGGTGCCAATCCAACCTACAACGCTATCATACTCACATGCGTCCACCTCAGACCATCGATTTACCTCACTAAGGGAGCCACAGGCCAAAAATACCGCAAAACCGATGGATAAGGCTGAGATATCACAGAGAGATGCCAGCGCATCTCCTATCACTAACCCCCCGAGGCTACCTGCCGCACATCTACATGCATTATTATCCTCGACACCCCAGCCCCACAGGCCGTCGGCTTCCCCAATTCCGATAATAAGTAGACCGCAAAGCTCACCACCACTCTCAACTACGCAACGTGACGACTCCCCTGCCGCCCTCCAGGATTTGATGCCCCACCTCCACCGGTCTGCGCCCTCCATCGTCAAGACCAGGTCGGGAAGCGTCCTGTCTCGGGGTTTTATTTTAAAGACGGATTATTACCCCTCAGGTGAGTCAGAAAGCAGTCTATAATCACGCATTCTACTGACCTGCAGACAGGGCGGGCGCTTGATCTTGACTTGAACGTGCACGGTGCCCCAAACTTCCGGGCTCCCAGAACTGGCAGCTTGAACGTGTTTGGCGCTGCCCAGCCGCGGTCTCAAGGTCTCAGAGCAATCCTATCTATTCTGAGAGCACGTCCAACGGAGACTTCCCCATCCCACGTCATTTGGTTTTCTACGCGGGAGGAGCCTATTGGTATGCCGTTCCTCCCTATCCACCAAAGTGGACCTCACATGTTTCCGGGTAAATAGTCTACATATCCGGGCGCCCCTTTGTCCTTAGGGATTCATCTGAGCCGAGAAAGACGTTGCCTCTCTCAGATCGGCCGGAGAATCTCGAAGCGATCGAACAGCGACTCAAGAGTGATATCCTCGCTGAAGGGGTCAGGTGCGGTTGTCTCGTTTGCACCATGTATATGCGCCGTATATATGTTCCCCTGCTGCAGGTTTGGTGGCCTCGTCTTGACGCACAATGAGATAGGTAAAGAGTTAGCTGCTATGCATATAATTTGACGTATTTTGATGGATATCTCAGCAATCGAGGATGGCGATGGCGCTATCCTGCCTACATGGACTGCTGTGGATTGTAACAACGTCAGAACTTCTCGCGAGCTTTGGGAATACATGAGAAACGAAGGTTGGCACGTTGAGGTGAGCATCGCTATACGAGACCTTCTATTCAAAGTGCTCAGCATGAAGTACATTAGTATCACCGGTGAGTGGGTGGCCGTTTGTGAGGATCAAGTGCTGAAGTTTTGTCTCCTCTTAGCATACCAATTTCACTCGATCGCCCGATTGAAGTATGTATTCCTTCACTTCCCGTCTCTATCCCTCTCAACTTGACAACCAAGGACGATTACGTCGACGCATACTTGCGGGTTATCAAAAATGCGGATCCACTTCGGACTTCTTTAGTATTCTCATGTGGCATGGGTGCTGTGCGGACAACATTTGCAATGACTGCCGCGTGTCTTGTTCGTCGCAAGCAGCTCATGTTGCGTGGCCTTCCGGACCCGTATGCGGCGAAGTTGCTGGGTTCATCTCACCCGTCAAACTCGGCCAGTGGGGTCAATACGGTCAGCCAGGACCAATTTCTGTTATTCAATCTGCTGACTCCTAGAGTTTAAACAAACCAGCCTAGCGGATACGTGGTATGTCCCCCCCCCTCTCCCCCCAACGTCTACTGAATTGCATTGATTTCGTAGCAGTCGCCCCCACACAGTGTTCTTAATGAGGCAAAGATCCGCCAAGCGCTGGAGCAAGCGAATGCCCAGCAAGACCTTAATCGCTCGCTTTTGCGTCTTACCAACATCCTTCAACAGCTTCTTCCAAGTGGTCAGTCACAGCACGTGATTGACCTATTGCTTTCCAATCCGTCGCTACTTGATGCTTTGCGTAAGGCACATATGGGCAATTATGGGATAATCCTGAGCCTTCTGGGATGCTTGGACGACGGATTGAAGGCAAAGAAACTTGTGGATAAAGTCTTAGATAGCTGTAAGTGCTGACTCATGCTTCAAGAATGTCAGTTGAAGTTCAGAACAGGTGATCATGTTGTCAATTTAAGAGAGGATATATTAGTCTACAGAGTCGAGTATTCTCTCAGCAGCCTCGAAGAGCCCAGTGGGAACTTGCTTCTTCAGAAAGCAGGCAAGGCTCTGGAGAAATAGTACGTGGAGTGGGTGACACCTTGATAGTTGTTGCGGATTTAACCCGCATGAATAGTTTCTTTACCATCGCCTTCGCAAGCTTCGTTGAGGCACAGCATGACTTTACCCTATCCTTCTCTGGCTGGCTTAAGGTTCTCTTCTCTCAGTGTGTATTTCGAATTGCTCACTGTCGATCTGTCATATACAGGCAAGGACGGAGATTTACAAGTGGGCCACCAACAGCTTATTCTCATGCTCCGCTCATCCCCATGACATTTTAGCCAAGTCTTGTTTTTACGCCAGTCCCATGGCACACGCTTAAGCATCTTCTCACCCGTCCATGACCTCTCGTCCCTCTCCAAGTCTAGACCTCGGTTGTCGCTAGTACGCGGTCAGCCGAATGATGTCGCCATATCTGGAGGTCAAGTCTTGGGCGATGAGTATTCTGACCACGTCCTGAAGGTACGCCATTTTGCCATTGCGTATGTTACTGATCCTCATACCCTGTCACAGAATCGGAGTGGCGTCATCTTACGAGAGGGGTGAGTAGCTGCTAGTGAGATCCTTCGATGCCCTGTCACCCATTACTTTGACTAGCACACTCCTCAAGTCGGATCAGTGGCTGTCTGAATCACAACACGTATCGCTCGAAATGCGAGGGGCGATCAACTTCCGCAATATTCCAGGAACAAATATTTATGCCCTCGGTCAGCCCACGGCCGAGGCGATAGACGAGGTCATAGATCGTATCAAGCGCACGCATCCAGAGGCGGGCCACATTGCGTGGGTGACTCTACGAGAGGAGCCGATCGTATATGTGAATGGTGCGCCGTACTGTCTGAGGAGGGAACGTTTCTCCCTGCGCAATATGAAAGGTCTGGAATTCGCTTCCGGTCTGAACTATAATTTCTAACTGTATGGCAAGATTACGGCGGTATTTCTGCAGAACGACTAGAGGTCATAGAAGAGCGCCTGCGAGACGACGTCGTTTCTGAGTTACATTCGTTCGGGGGCAAGTACGTGTATCTTCTTCCTGCCTTGCTTCTGTCCGATGACATGGCTATCAGATTACTTTTGCACACAGAAACCTCTGACGGTTCTGTGATCCCCGTATGGGAGGAGGTTCGCCCGGGAGATGTGGCCGTCATGAAAGACGTGATGTCTGCTTGCAGATCATCGAACAATGACGTCGAAGTCGTTTATTGTCGCGTACCTCTCACTGCGGAACGTCCTCCCGACTTTTCTGACTTCAGCGAACTTATCGCGGTGATGCTTGGCCCGAACATGACCCATACGCCGATCGTCGTCAATGATCAATTGGGCCGCGGACGCAGTACATTAACTTCTGTGAGTTTAAATCAAAGTTAGGTACCCGCACTCACACTTACTACGTATCGTCTCAGATCATCCTTATTCTTCTCCAAAAGTGGCTGACAAGTCCCAGAGCAGTATCATCAAGTCCTCGAGTCCGCAAGCGCCAACTGTCAACTTTGGCATTTCAGTCTTCTGTTGACGGGCTTTCTAACGATCCTCCCATTCGGCGACAATCATATCCGGTCATCAACAGTATGTGTCGTTGTGCAAGTTTCTCCGGGGTGTTAACTATCTTCCAGATCTGCTACGTGTCATTCGCAAAAGTTCCGCGGTCAAGGAGGCTGTGGATGATGCCATAGATCAATGTGCTGAAGTCTTCAATCTACGTGACTCGATTGAGGAGGCTCGTATTCGTGCGGAACAGGTCACAGACGAACGCCAAAAACGATCCTTTGCGCAGAGAGGTATGCTTCATCAATGGGTAGACAGACAGTTCGTTCATCGCCTCGAAGGTCTCCAAAATCTGCGCCGATACTTCGAGCTCATCGTTTTCCAAGCATACTTGCAATCCACGGAGGCAGATACCCTGCAAACGTACCAGACCTTTGAAGCCTTTGTGAAGAACCTACCAGGTAGGAAGCGAGTGCTACTCCCCGGCATTCCTATCTTGACTGGTATGATTAGTGATCCGGACATTCGAAAAGGAGCTCCTCGCTGAGGGGATCGATGCCTTGAAACCACTGAAGCGTGTCGACTTCGCGGATGGCATCGCGCTACCAGACGAAGTCACGCACGTTGTCACTAACCGTTCTGGAAGTATACTCTCCGCCTCAACAATCCTCAAGAGCGACTTCTTCACGAACCTGCAGAAGATGTCGTTGCCAGAGTAAGCCCCAGATCGCACTGTCATGATCGCTTGACGTAGACGAGTTTTGGACAGGCGGATAGAGGGGTCGCCGAATTTCCGTCGCGTACCTTTGGTGCTTCAATTGAAGTCTGACCGAGGGACACTTTCCCCTGATAGCACTTATTTCGGCCCAAGCTTGGATGAAAATGGAAAATTTGTTTGCGGGAGGTGTGTCTAAATCCCTGTTGCCGACGCCATATAGTTGACGATGGGATCGTTTCAAAGCGGAATGCCGACAGTTCAAGGGTACAACGTCACTTTGGCGTGGTGAGCGACGATGGCTGATAACGTGCTCCTAGACTCTGTAGAGCTCTGTCACGCGTCAATGCGGGCCCTGAAGGTACCAATCGCGTAGTATGGACATCACTGCGGGAGGTCGGTCTCTGAAGACCTTATATATGCGCACTTGATCTGACAAACTCTAGGAACCTGTCATTTACGTCGCTGGGCGCCCACATGTCCTTCGTCTGGTTGATCGGCCCTTAGAAAATGTCGAGTATGTAACCCGTCCTTCTAGTCATACCCGACTGAGAGTCTCTCAGGGCTACCGGGATCACAACGACCGTCGTTGAGGCCATGGAAGAGAGCTTCAAGCGTGATGTAATTAACGAAGTTCGTGCAGGTGGTGGCCGCATTTTACTCCATGACGAAGTGGAAGAGCGACCGAATGTCTTTTCTATCGTGCCGCTGTGGGAGAATGTATCCGAAGAAGACATCATGACACCAGGGGACGTTTTCAGCCTCATGGCGAAGGAAGGGTATAAAGTTGGTATTGTTAGGTCTGGTCTGGGTGGGCTGATTGCTAACGTATCGTAACTTAGATTGATTATGGTCGTGTCGCTATTGTGCGTCAAAAGTCGGTTTCGCTACCCATGAAACTGATTTCTTGTAGACCGATGAGCAGGCTCCTCTACCTGGGGCACTGTCTCAGCTTCTAGAGAGGGTAACGTCGGCATATGAGAGCACCGGAGATTTCATCTTCAATTGCCAGATGGGTCGTGGGCGGACGACCACGGGCATGGTCACTGCGTGTCTGATCGCGACGACTATGAATCTGAACCGGGACGAAAGCATCTCGAGAATGGAGCCCGACAGTGTCGTCGAGGATTATGATGCGGTTGATGGCCCCTCTGAAGAGGAGGCGTATCTGCAAGGTGGTCTCCTATGAAACCCGGCGCTCCAACATTATGAGTTGACAAACTTCTCCAGGGGAATACAAGATCATTCTTCAGCTCGTTGGTGTTCTCTCGCACGGAAAAACTGCAAAGAGGTTGACGGACGATGCCGTCGACCTCATGCAAGACGTACAGAATCTGCGCAAAGCCATCTATGAGTGCGTAATCCATTCACCCAGCCTCGCGCGCGCCTCACACCATTCCCCTCAACGCTGGATTCACGTCCGTTGCCTTGTTCGCGGGGGTATTTTAGTAACAAACTGAAGGTCGAAGCCTGCGCGAAAGGAAGCGCGAAGCACACCAGACTGTTCAAGCTCGCCGTCAGTTACTTGTACGCACTACGCTCTCTCTTCGCGGTCAATAATGTTCTGAACATTCGATGATGTCATCATGAGATGTTTTTAGATATCGATATGGCGTCCTCATCGTCTTCGCGAACTACCTTATCGAACGCCGATTTGGCGAGGCGAGTCAGGATACGACCTTCCCGGAGTGGCTCTCCAAGCGTCGCGAGATTACGAAGCTGCTGGGGCGGCGGTCATTGGACTAGAGAGACTCAACGTGCTAGACGAACCCTCCTGCGTGATACCGGGGATCCCTACAGTAGAGGGTTATAACCGGCCACCTGTGCTACGAAGGAAGGCTACGAAAAAAAATGATGCGGGAGAAGGACGATAACTCACTGGAAGACATTTCGCTCGTTCAACACGACTTGTATTTCCTGATCGGAGTAGAGGATGGATATACTTTATTAATACCGTGTATATCGTACTCACTGGCATGTATCTCGATACCTTCTGCGAAGCATTTCAACCACGCTGGGGGAAGATCGGTGATGTGGTGATCCACGGTTGTTTAATTATTGGAACCGTAGGGGAACTAAATGCTAGGTAATACAGGCTCCGAGGGAATAAAGCGACCACGCTGTCTTTTGCAGGCGAAATGGGAAAGAAACACCTAAGAGCCGCCGAACCCAAAGTCATCGTCATGCCATCATCTGACCCGTCATGGGAGCATCCTCTGGTCGGACTGAAGGTCGAGGTATCCAGACACGTCAGCGCTGCCGTATGCGGTTGATGCGTCGTTCATTGGGCGTTGTAACCTGTATCGGTGGTCGAGTCTTGCAGTTTATCCGAGGTTCTAGACGCGTCTTCTGCCTCTGGCTCCAAGAGGGAGGGAGGATCCGCGGCAGGTGAGGCGGGTGAGAGAGCCGTGGCTTTCCAGCCACTGCGGAACGACGCTATCGCCGCCGCAAAACCGAAAAGCGGAATCCAGGCCTTCAAGGGAATTTTAAAAACGTTAAGGTGCATGCAGACGCGATGTCAGAAAGGGGAAATTCATTCACCTCGTTTTTGAAAAGGCCTTTGTCGAGCGACCTGGTCGGGTTGGATTTACGTGAGCTACGATGAACGTTACGAAGAGGTAAGGCGAGACAAACGTACCAGTGAATTGTCATGGGGAGATAGCTCAAGTTGACCACGAGTTCGTTGTACCACGCGTCCCATCTCCGAGCGAGTTCGGCGCGCTCCTTCTCGCTCGGGCTCAGCCGGTTGAGCGCGCGCTGCCGCTTTCGAAGCAACGCGCGGTCCTCACGCAGATGCGCGAGCTGCAGTACGACGTACGCCGCCCAAAGGCGCGAGGACCATGTCGCGACCGCATCGTCGTTGATGTTTACGGCAGACTGGCGGCGGGGCTTTCCGGAGCTGGGGCTGGAACCGGAGCGGGAGCGGGAGCGAGAGAGCAGGGAGAAGGGGAGAGGCACTGCGGCGGGTATGAGGTCGTGCGTGCGGAGGTAGGAGAGTTGCTGGAGGTGGTAGAAGGCGAGCATTGACCAGCCTTGTGTGCGCTCTATTGTGAGGAGACGGCGCGTGGGCGGAGGCGTGCGCTCAAGAGAGATGAGCCACTGGATCGTCGGCAACAAGCCTGTTGTGGGGGAATTTGGGGAGGCGAAGTTCGAGCTTTGTATTCTTTGCGAGGGAGAGAGAGGAAAGCGCGTCACGTACCCCATATTCCCCAGAGCGTGCGCGCGTCCCCGATGATACTCGCCAGCTTCGCGAGCTTTGGGGCGAGCGCGCTCGTCGATTCGGCGCGTACGCCGGCGCGGTGCTGTAGACGAGCTCTTGCTTGCAAGATAGGGATCAACACCTTGGCCCCGTACTGGATGAGCTGCGATATCCAATCAGCATTCGAGGATATGTACGGGAAGGAAACGCGAGGGGGGAGGACATTTACCATGAATAGCTTGCTGCAAGTGCGCACGACAAAGGTCTCCCGTTCGTTATGGAGAGAAAGACGGAAAAGGAAAAAGAAACGCACTCGCTACCGTTCCATGTGCTGAGATAGCGAACGAGATGGTTCAACGTCTCGGATGGGTGCAGGTTGCTGAATGCGCCCAAGGTGATATTTTCGATTCGATTGACGAGCTGCTTGTGGGCCTTCGTCATGGCGAGAGCCTACGAGTCAAGCGTCTTCTGGACCCTCGTGTACGGAAATGGTGGTGGGTCAAAGGCTAACTGGACAACGGACAACGGCACAATAATACGATGCTAACGACATCGAGCACCGGAAATCAGCTGGCAATCTCGGTACCGGCACCATAATGTGAGAAAGGATGACATAATCCGGGTCACAAAAGAAGATTTTGCGTTCCACTCGTTTCTCTCCAACAATCCTTGGGGACACCAAAGTTCGGGCCTGGCAAGCTTCTACATTCTCCTTGCCCGCGTTCCAGTCCCCTAGAGAGATTTTTTTTTCTGTCTTGCTCGTGTCGCATTTATTTTTCTGCTTTGCTTGACCGCATCTACGTCTCTGTCCGGAGGCATCGCCCCTTTGTCGTGCTGGCGCTCATGATCGGCGGAGGAGGGTGTCCGGAAGAAGCAGAGAACGCGACGCTGATGGGACGGACATGTTTTTTTGGTTGTTTTGCAGGCAAGTTGAATAATAATAATAATGTGCTGATCTATCGTTTTCGAGTTATTTGTTCCATCCACGCATTCAGCATCGCAACCCCGCCTGCTGTATTCGGACGAGTCTGATTGTTCGACTTCTTCCCACCTTCCCATCGTTGCTTTGGTGCCGTATGATGAAATGAAGAGCAGTGCTCTTATCTTTGGCTTCGACTCATATTCCCATATTTCGAGGGCTGTGTTCAGTCGTTGAAGCTTGAAGGGAGGGTTTCATCTGTTGCATCTCCTGCTGCGCCGTGCCTGTCTGGTCATCGATGAGATCAGAGATGGATATATCACAAGTCGCTCCTCCCGGATTCTTGACTTTTGAACGGTGGGTCAGGTGGAACAGTGCGTTGCTTGATACCGTTTCCATGTCAATGCCACAGGAGCAGTGCTATTCCGCGATCCGAAATTGATGCCTAAAATTGACTACTCTACAGTACGTCCTCCCCTGGTCGGAAAACGGTCGGAGGGGGGTCTCGAACATTTTCCAAACAAATTTCACAATGGGACATCTCCTTATCTTTCTTACCCCTGACCAGATTTGCGACGCTACAATTTGATGCGATGATGATGATTGATGCATTGATGGGCGATCGACGGTTGGCTGTGAGGCCTGTGAGGGCCAGCTGACTCCTCCGTCTGTGGCGATCCACCCGTTATCGTTCGCAACTAGATGATCTTTCGCGTTTTGGGCTTGGGTTCCGCGCGCGGCGTCATATCGTCGCACTAGTACTGATGTTACTGTTTTCATTCCATGATGATGATGAAGATCGTAAGGAACCTGACGGTTCGAAGCCCAAACGCCCGTTCGTTCTCTACTGAACCGTACGAACCCGCGGTTCGTTTTACGTCGTGGCTAGAAAAAGAACCCGACATCAACTTCTCGAAACGCTGTTCAAAGATTTCGATATCAGAAAAGCTCAAGGTTGGTTGGTTGGTTGTTGTCGGTGCACGGAGCGAGCACAGCGCTGATTCAGATCTCGGACTAAGACCAGACGAGAACCAGACGCATCAGAAATTCGATATCTGCACGACACTGCTACAGTTTTGACTGTATACGCAATATCGTGGTCGTGACTGGTGGTACGTGGGGATGGACGGGAGGCATCGAGTCTACAAGGTCGGGGCCGGTAAAGGGTAAATGCCCTGCATACAATCGAGCGATCACGACCGAAAAAACAAAACAGCTATGTGGAAGCGAGATCCACCTTTGGTCGAAGGAGCACGGCAGCAGTAGATTGTCTTTCTTGAAGGCTGTAATTTACATGGGGCCGTTACAAACCGTGTACAAATCCAAAAATCCCCACTATGCAGCCGTGATTGTGGAGAAGGAATCTGCCTTGTTTTTAGTTTGACTTTTTTTTTTCATATCCTTTCGTTATTGCTTAGGTCTGCAGCAGGCAGGACAGAGAGGGTGAGCTCAGCCCACGAGCCCAACACACATGTCCTAAACGAGCCCACGCCCGCCCATCGCGACTGTATCCCAAATCGCTCTCACCGTCTCGTCCCACAGCGTACCGAGCATCCCACGTCGTGCACCGCTCAAACGTCTCCGCACTTCCTCCACAGCCCTCGTCCGCGCCGCATCATTCACACCGGCACCAGCACCAGCTACAACGGAAGCCACAGACGCAGCCGCAGCCACTGCAGATGAACCCGGTATAACCTTGGACCGGCGGCGGAGCGAGCGCAGGAGCATCGCCATCGCTGGCAGCACGATACAGAGGAGGAAGAGTGGCGCATAGCGAACGTAGGGTCGTAACGCGGCGTGCATCGACTCGATCAGGGACGAGGATGTGCTCGCGCGCGTGAGGACGTGCCACGAGCTGGGCCGGCGTTCTGCCGTTGCGGGCGTCGCGCTCCGGCGGGCGGGGCTGCGCGCGCTGTTGGCGTCACCGCGGCGCTGCGCGCGGGATGTGGCACGCAGGAAGGGCGGCGTGCCGTGTGTGGTTGGGGCGGCAGTTAAGGTCGCGCTGGACGGCGTCGGAGTTAGTGGGGACATGGCGTACACGTTACTGCGACCGTGCGCGGATTGGTGTTTCGATCTGCGCGGGTGCGGGTTCGTGGGCACGGCTGTGTGCGTCGAGTTGCTTGATGCGGATGAACTCGATGGCGTTGGAGAGGATGGTCGCGAGGGTGTTGGAGTCGTCACGGATGAGGAGGAATCTGTATGTGAGCTGCTGCTGGTACTGAATGATCGGTTGATGGCAGGGGGCGAGGCAGGACTAGGCTTGGGCGTTGTTGGGGCTGATGGCGCGGCTGGTACTGGCGCTGGTGGTTCCCTGACGAGTGAGGCAAGGTACTGCTCGTGTAGGGATGCGAGTGACGTTGAAAGACGCTGAAGTCCAGACGTCAGTAAAACTGGAACGAACCGTGGAGGCCGCTCACGCTTAATGAACGTACCTCTCTGCTCTGTACAGCCAGCTCAGCCTCATATCCAATAAACTGTTTCGCATAGGCCCATTCGCCCAGAGAGGGGAGGATGGTCAGGAGATACACCTCGAGCACCTTCTCATATCCATCCTCGGCCGTGGCTGGCAGTGTCGAGGTCCTACAAGCCAGCCACTCTTCGATGATCCCACGGCCGGCGGCAGGATAGCCTATCTTTTCACTGGAGAGAGCGAGGGTAACTAGAACTTGTGGGGGAAGAAATGCGGGGTGAGGAGCGGGGCCATCAGCGGGGGCGAAGAGGCGGAGTGAGCGCGTGTGGAGGGTCGCGAGGAGAGCAGCGGCTGAGAGCAATGCGTTAGAGCGCAGGGCGGCAGGGATGCAGGCCGTGTCGGCGGGAGGCGCAGTGTAGACGGTGACCTCGAGAGTGATGCGGAGGACATCCCACTTGCGTCGGTATTCGGTGAGGGTGTCGGGTGCGAGAGTTAGGGGCGGGGAGATGAGAGCAAACGCGGAGGACAGGAGAGAATGTGTGAGGACGACGTCGCGGTGGAGAAATGCGCGGACAGCACGAGCGTACAGAGGGCGGAGGGTGGCTGCGGTGTTTTGGCGAGGCTGTGCTGGCGGTGGGGGGGATGGCAACTTGGCACCGGCGGGTTGTGACAAGGGCGCTGTTGGGGCAAGTTTGACAGGAAGAAAGGGAGCGGACGGGACAGTCGGTGACATCGTGAGAGTGGATGTGGGCATGTTGAGAGAGCAATCGCGCGAAGGATGGATGGATGGACGACGGATGTGGCCTCCGAAGTGTGAGGTGTCTATGAATCACGTGCTGGCTCGCTTATGTCAGAGTTTATTTTTGGCTTGGCGCAGGCGCAGGAGAAGAAGCGTCAAATGTCCCCTTGAAAACGACCTTGGCGCTTTTCTTCCCCTTCCCTCTCCTTTCTTTCGTTGGCGCTTCCCACTCCTTCCCTCCCATCATGTCCACTCCCCGCGATCCCTTCGCCACTCCCGATCCTTCCATCCAGCCTTACCGTGACGACCCAAGTCATCTAAATGTCGGTTCCGCCCCGTTCACCGTAAGCGACATGACATGTCTCACTAGCTAGCTATTTTTACTTATACCCGCTTCAACCTTTCTCACGCTCCATTCTTCCCCCCGTTCTCTCTCTCTCCAACTCGGCGTTGCATCCGGTCAACGTCGTCCAACGTCCAACTCTCGTTTGATACCCATTATTACAATCCCTGTTTACTTTCTCAGGACTCCGCAACACCTACTCCAACCGGCGGCGCAGACTCAGCAAATAATCTCGCAGATCAGTCAACCCCCATGGTATCGTCGTACCGCAACCTTGATCCTGATCCGTGGCGGGAAAGGTACGACACAGGCAGTAAAAGCAGGCGCAAGTGGATCGTAAGTTTCCCTATCCTTTTTTCACCTCCTGATGATTCTAATGTCCCCCATACATAGATTATAGGCTCGATTATCGGCTTCCTCGCTCTCGTAGGAATCGGTGTCGGTGTCGGTGTCGCCGTCTCAAATAATAACAAGAACAACAGTAACCGCGCCTCCACTAGCAACGGAAGCGGCAGCGGCTCAACCACCTCCAATTCCTCGGTCGTTCCACAGACGAACCCTAATGACCCCAGCACCTTCGTAAAGGACTCGCGACTCAAACAGAATTTCTGGGGAATGGCGTATACTCCTCAAGGCTCAATCCTTCCCAACTGTACCAGCGCCCTCAGTACGTCCTTTCCCATCACAATTTCCTTTTCCTTTTCGAGCCTTTTCGTGCCTTGTGCCATCTAGGTGATGTTATTCAAGATGTCCAAGTACGTATCCACTCATACCATGCCCCGATGCTGTACCCTGACATTTTTCGACAGCTTATGTCCCAACTCACGACTGTACGCACCAGCTATGCTCTCGTCTACTTTCCATCATTTGTTCAACATATACATGTTCGATAGCGTGTCCGTCTCTATGGCTCTGATTGTAACCAATCGACCCTTGTGGTAATCTTCGTCACTTGACTTTGCTCTTATCCCATCAGTAATCCCCTCGTCCACAGCTCGAGGCGATCAAGCAGACAAAGGTGGACTTGTCTGTCTATCTGGGTAACTATAACCTTGCGAACGACAACCGCACTGCATACCTGCGGCAGCGCCAGGAGATTGTGGACGCGATCAATACATATGGCACGGACCACATTTTGGGTGTCACTGTCGGCAATGAATTTATGCTCGAGTTCGTACATCATTTAGTGCTTGCATGACGATGTTGATGCGTTCGAACATAGCTATCTGAATGCAAACGGCGCAACTGACCCGAATAGTGCAGTTGGCAACACGGGTGCTGCCATTTTGATTGCGGACATTCAGGATATGAACAACACACTCAACGCGATGAACTTGCCAAAGCACCTTCCTGTCGGCACTTCCGATGCGGGTGCATACTTCAATACCAAGGTGCTCCAGGCTATCGAATACGGGGTGGGTTACCTGCTCGGAATCTTTACTCCAGGACAATGATCCATTCTGTCTTTGGCGGAATTCTCAGATGGCAAACGTGCACCCGTGGTTCGCCAACGTCTCGGTCGATGTGTCCGCAGACTGGACATACGAGTTTTTCGAGCAGACGGATGTCGCACCGACGACGTCGTTGAGCAACCACCCGACGATGTATATTGCAGAGACCGGTTGGCCATCGGTAAAGCCATTTGGTCTTATGTCACCCATTTGGTGACCTAACGACGATCTGGATAGAATTCATCTGATACCTCAAACATGAGTAATGGCGCGTCGACGGCATCGATTGCCAACCTCCAAAAATTTTTGGATACCTATGTATGTCAAGCGAACAAGAACGGGACTGGCTACTTTTACTTTGAGGCCTTTGACGAGAAGTGGAAGGTCAGTCAAAAGCATGATTTAGAACAGGACAAAATATACTCACTTATTATCCCAGGATGAGATTTACGGCGGCGTCGAAGGCCACTGGGGTCTTTTCAACACGGAGTGAGTTGTCTTCATTCCATTTATCCGCAAGATCTCACCCCTTTTTTCTCCAACTTAGCAAAAGCTTCAAAGACATTACGATCCCAAGCTGTTCCTGATGTGCTTGGACTGCGAATGTCGATGAACATTCGGTAGCTTTCCTTAGTTGTTTTTTTATCAGACGCTTGGATTCAGACTTTGGACAATTGCTGCGTATGTACATATTCCTATCCGTGGCTGGACAGTGTGATGGCGATGGCCACAGTTTTGTCACTCATTTATCAATAAATAGCGCAGTTGCTAACTCTCCGCGTTTGACCCGAACCGGCTTGCCGCCTGCCTACCACGCTCATATAAGCGTTCTGTCGACCCAGGGGTGCAATTCCTACAGGTTTCGTTTTCGGAACTTTCGGTTCTATACAAGGGACGATCTGTCACGGTGCCTCGAGGCCCTTGGCAGACGGCGAGACCTGATATTCGCCAGCACCGCATTAACACTACAATGAGACAGGTAAACTCACGCGTAAAATATTGAATATTGACACTCTTAGCAGAGCCGTCGGAAAATTCCGCTCCAGTCATAACGCAAACTGGCGAAGTGGAGGTGATACCTTATCCTTTATTACGGCCAGAACTCTTAATCTTCGCCCTTTTTCCCCCTTCGCTTTTGTTACTTGTTTTGTTTAACTCACTTCAAGCGGACTCGGATTACAGTAATTTTCCGAGTCTGCCCAGCAATAGTATCTTACTGCACGGAAGACGAGTTCTGATGTAAGTTTTTTTTCCCAAGTCACTTATCAACAACGTTCATTATGCACTGGCAAGGTTTTGTGTGCATATACAGACCCACACGACTTGTACAACTGTGTCCTGGTGCGCACCATCGCCTGGGCAACTGATGGCCACATTTAGAGCCATCGGCCACGTCATCGCTGCCGGCACTGGCTACCGATGGGATGCCGCTTTCATGGGCGAGGCCTCAAACCGTTTTGCCCGGGGCGCATACAGCCACGTTCTTTTTTCTCACCTTTCTCCTCTTCACATCCCACTTCTTTGTCTCACCCTCTATGCCGACATGCAGGCGTGCTCTTCATGGAACCCTCTACGTCCCTCTTCCAAGCCCTTAGATTCGATCCTGACAAACATGCTTACTACCTCGGAACGACGGGTGGAAGATTCGATACATACGAGCAGGCGTCCATCCCTTCATCCTTCTACCATTTGTCCTTTTAGGGGGTACCTGTGAATAGGCTCTATACACGTGCAGGTTTGCTTCGCTCCACTCTGTCCGACAACACGCTCGACTGATCTTTGGTTTGGTGAAAGTGAAAGAGGCTTGTGGAAGAGGCGCGCGGAAGAGGCGTGTGTGAAGTTGTCCACTGGGTTTATGAGCCCTTGAAATTCGCCCTTGGCTTTATTCCCCTTCCCTCGCTCGACCCTCCTTCGTTGGCACTTCCCACACCTTCCCTCCAACTATGTCTACTTCCCGTGGCGATTCAAGTCGACGAAATGGTACAGGCTCGACAGAGAACCACATAGATCGTTCAACACCTAGGACTGAAGTCGTTCCGTGGTCGCACGAAGGCATTAAAAGCAAGCCCTCGTGGAGAGTACGTTTCCCTCTCCTTTTTTCACCCGCCCCATACATAGATCTGGGCCTTAGTCGTCGTCATCATCGTTGTCGTTGTCGCCGTCTCAAATCATAAGAACAGCGACAGTGCCTCGACTAGCAGCGGACCCTCCACTTCCAATTCCTCGAACGACCCCAGCACCTTCGGAAAGGACTCGCGGCTCAAACAGAGTTTCTGGGGCATGGTGTATCTTCCTCAAGGCTCATTCAATCCCAACTGTAGCTGTACCCTCAGCACGTCCTTCCTCATTTCCCTTTCCTTCTTTAACCTCAACATTCCCTCCGCCATCTAGATGACGTTATTCGAGATATCCAAGTACGCTTCCATTCATTCGTTGTCCCGAAGCTGTACCCTGACATTTCCCGTAGCTTATTTCCCAACTCACAACTGTACGCAGTAGCCGTGCTCTCGCCTATCTTGGATCATCTGTCTAATTTATGCATGCTCGATAGCGTCTCCGTCTCTACTTTACTGATTGTAACCAATCGGCCCTTGTGGTAATCTTCGTCACTTGACTTTGCTCTTATCCCATCAGTAATCCCCTCGTCCACAGCTTGAGGCGATCAAGCAGACAAAGGTGGACTTGTCTGTCTATCTGGGTATCTGGAACCTTGCGAACGACAACCATGCTGCATACCTGTACCAGCGCCAGGCGATTGTGGACGCGATCAAGACATGGCACGGATCACATTTTGGATGTCACTGTCGGCAATGAATTTATGCTCGGGTTCGTACATCAATTAGTGTCCGCATGGCGATGTTGATGCCTTCGAACAAAGTTATCTGAATGAAACCTCCACAACTGACCCGAATAGTTCAACTGGCAACACGGCTGCTGATATCTTGATTGCGGACATTCGGTGACTTTGCTTAGTAGTTTTTTTTTTCATCGGACGCTTGGATTCAGACTTTTGGATGATTCCGATCGCTATATGCACGTGTTCATATGTGGTGCTGGTGGTGTTGGCCAGCGATGTAGTTGACCCTCGAACGTTCGACTGATCCGAACTGGTGGGATGAATGATGAGTCTGATGTAAGTTTTTTTTCCATGTCACTTATAGAGTGCGTTCGGCGTACTCATTGCCGTGTGTGACACCTGCAAGTGAAAAAAAAAGCTTTTCGCGAGTTACTGTGTGGTTTTGTGAGTCTGGACTTTTGTTTTGCGATTCGTTGCTGGGATGCGTGCACGCCTCGGTCATATATATGTCCAGAACCCACCTGCGCGGCAACTTCCACGCGCGACAAGTTGCTGCGGCGCTTTCAGTTCGCGCGCCGAAATGAAGTCTTACCGCCAATGCTTATCATGCAAGGCTTTGCATGCATATGCTACCCCACACAACCCGTACAACTATGTTCCCATGTGCGCCATCATCTGGGCAGCTGATAGCCACATTGAGGCGCCACTGACCAGTGACGGCGAGCAGCTCGAAGGGCTGTGTAAGGAGGTGGCATTCTGCATTCGAATCGACATCAGTCGTGTCCATAGCAAAATTCGGTGTCTGCTCAGAGAAACTGTCAGTTTCCGACCATGTGCAGCATCAGATCGAACAGATGCACCTTCAAGAATGCGAGATCAATACCCAACGCACGATGTAAGGTTGCACTGAGTAACAGACCATTGCGAACGTCGTCGATGTCTCAAACAATGACATCGTTGCCACTGGAGTCTCGGCGGAGGGGTGTGGAGAACCTCTCGATAGAAGCGAGGATAATGTCATTCAGGAGTCTCATCCGTGTCGCCTTTGCTGTGGGGAAGGTGTGCGTGCAGCGTCGCAAAGATTACTGTCATCACACATCTCCTATCCCGGTCCTGCACGACCTCGCGGATATCCCGATGTCCGACTGGAAGTTACTGAGATGAGCAAGTGTCGCCACGGACTCCCATGACGATTCCTGTAGCGAAGCGAATAAAGGGATCGTTCTCGGTGTCCGGCACGACGTTTTGGCCACAGTTTGGACACTGATTTGTCAATTGCTACCAAATATTGCACTGGTTTGATCCTCGCCAGCACCGCATTAATCACAACCCTCTCTTCTTCCCTCGCAACCAACCCTTGTTTCCTTGGCCTCTGGCCACCCTAATTAAGCTCGCTCTGGCAGCTCCGACCCCCGACCCTAAGCGCCCCTCCAAGTTTACATTCGACATTCTTTCCTGGAACCGCAAAGAACGGCGTCAACGAGAACAACAACAACAACAACAACAACAGCCACGACGGCAGCAACGACAATCTCCGCTACAGCCCGCATCTACCTCAACGCGCGAGCGTCGGGGCTCCGAACCTACGTCCGAACCCGTCGTGGAACGTGACAGGCTTCCGTCGTCTCGCTCCCCACGGTCCCCGCCTCCCGCACCGCATACGTACTCTCATACCTACCCGCCATCCCGCAGAAAATCGAGACCGAGCACGTCCCGGTCTGAACAGGCCCAGAGTAAAATTGCCAATAACGTCAAGGTCAGATCGACGACGGGTCCAGAGCAGGAACAGCCCTCGTCTTCTTCGCCTGCGGCTCCAGCCTCAGCTCCGACAGTGACAGTGCCTGCGCAGCCAAACATCAAGTTTTCGTCCTCCCACACCGCCACCGCCGCCAATCATCCTCACCCTCATCCTCCTCTTGTTGCACCACCACCACCTCGTCCTATTCCTCTCCCCACTCCCGCTCCCATTCTTCTCCCCCGGTCGCACGAACAACAACAACAAAGACCACAACAACCACCAGGTCTCATGGCCAACGAACACCAGCACCGACACCAACATCACCACCCCCGCGATCATCATCCCCGCGATGGCGCCGGCAAACCAGGGTTGCGCACGTGGTGGCAGCATATCACTACGACGCAGAAACCTCGCCCGCCGTCGGCCCACGCGCACGCTCAGGCTCAGGCTCAAGCTCAGATGGGACTCGTGCAGGAATACGTGCCGCCACCGCCTGGAGCGGTGTTCGGTCGTCCGTTGAAGGAAACTTTGAAGTTTGCGCACGTGCAGATATCGACTGCAGATGCGACTGGAAAGTTGTATGTATGGGGGTATATTCCGGTCGTCGTGGCCAAGTGGTGCGTCGTCCTCGTCCTCGCATCCCCTTCTCCCCCTTTTCTTTCTCCCCTCCGTTTCCACCACCTTCCTCTTGAGGACAGGAATGTGCTGATGGGCCGTTGCGGCCTTATTTGAAGTGGTTTGTTTTTAAAGGAGACTGGTGAGTGAGGATTCTTTTTTATCTTTGGCACCCCTGGACGTATCTCTTACTTGGCCTTCGTAGCGACCGAAATAGAAGGCACATTCCGCGTCAATGGCTCCAACAAGCGCATGCGAGATCTCCAAGCGGTCTTTGAGACTCCACCACGAGTGGGTGTTCCCGTCCCCCAATTCCCCGCCGTTCCCACCGCTCATCGTGTATCATCATCACCCCCACCCTCTTGTTCATCGACGATGACATATAGTACGGCAAGTCACTCGACTGGAAAAAGGAGAATTACACGACGCATGACGTCGCGAGCGTCTTCCGCCGCTACCTCACCCATCTGCCTGTGCGTGGCCCGACGCGTGCGCGCGCCCGTATTCTTTCCCTCATCGCCGCTGTCGCTGACGTGCGTGTGTTTTGTGAACTCAGGAGCCTGTGATACCATATGATCTCTACTTCCCCGTACGTATTATCCGATTTCTTCACATCCGTCCCCACACTTTGATCCGTTTTTACCCTCTTGCGCCTTTTGTCCATCCATCCGATCGATAAACCGTTTTGTGCCTATGCGCCTTAACGATATAGTTCCGGGACCCAATTGGTGCATATCTTTGCGGCGATCACTCTCTTTTGTCATCTTGCTAACTAACTAGATGTGATAGCGAAAAAGCCTTACGATCAGGAACTAGTTATTACCACGTACAAACGGCTCATCCACTCGATGCCGCACGCAAATCAATATCTCCTCCTTTACGTCCTCGATCTCCTTTCAGTCTTTGCACGCAAGTCGGACAAAAACTTGATGACTGCGCAAAGTAAACAAGTTTATCTCCGACTTTCCCATGTTTTATTCACACGCGGGCCGCCTCGTGTTTACAGATCTCGCGGTGATCTTCCGCCCAGGGCTGATGTCGCACCCCTCACACGAGCTCTCGCCGACGGAGCACCGGCTGAGCCAGGAGGTGCTCGAGTTCCTCATCGCGCACCAAGACTGGTTCATGCTCGATACCCCTCCGCCCCCCGCGCTCTCCCCAACACCGTCGCGATCACTCACACCGCCCTTAACATCAGCCGCGAACATGAGCGTGAGCGACGACGAGGGGCCCGATGGCTGGCGCCTCATCGACCGGCACCCCCGCGCCCCTGCAGACCGCGGAAAACATGGCGTGGGCACGAGCGCCGCTGCGGGCAAAGGCGAGAAGGACGAGATGTCCCAGGCCTCGGCTGCGGGCAACAAATCGATGGGCGGCGCGCCGGGCATCGTGCGCAGTCGCACCATGCCGTCGTCGAGGAAGGGCCGTGCGAGTACCGTCGATCCTGGTATCGTGCAGCGCGGGACGCCGGGCGCAAGCGGGAGTGCGTTGAATCCGGCTGTGTTGCGCAAGGCGCGACGCGCGTCGGCGCAACCTGCATGATACAGTAATCGATTCCTCGCCTTCCCGCTCCCTCACGTTCCCTCGCCCTATCTGGTTTAACACCCCCTCGCGTCTCTATCGACACTTGCCCCCCTCACTATTACACTAGCAGTTCTATATATCTACGTAAGGCAATACAGTACGGATACCGTTACCTACGACCGCGACTCCTATCTGTCTCTCCCTGTTGGCCTCTCCCTCTCCCTCCCCCGCCTTCGCCTCCCCGTTCACTCGGGGTCTTCTCTCTTATTACCCATCTCTGGCTTCTTTCAGCGGCGTATTTCTCTTTCCACGACCTTCTTCAGCCTCGTGTATCTACCTTTTTCTCCGTCTTCTCTCCCCGTCTTTCTTTCCTTACTCTCTCACCCTTCTGTGTTCATTAGCTGTGTAAAATCTAATTTCCTTGGGTGTGTATTAGACGTGTACTTTCGTATGGGACACTCTAATCTTTCTTTCTTTCCCTCTCTATTGCGGTACTACGGACATACGGACGATAGTAAATTGGGTCTCTGTGAGCGATGAACTCTTCTCTTGTCATGTACTCGTATATTCCTCCTGTCTAGGCTGGGGGTATAACTTATCTTATCCACGGGCTAATAACAATGACATGACATCCACGACATACAATGCCCCACATAAACAGTGGCATACCGGAACAGGGATAGGACTGAGTCATCGCGACTGCCCAGCACTCCAGCAATACAGCATCTCAGTGACAATTCGTTCACAAACCAGATCCTCTCTATTTCGAGACGTGCCTCCACAACACTAGTAGTACTAAGTTATGATGGATCCAAATGGTGAGCACGCCTGTCAAACTGTCTCGATAAGCCAACCCAAGAACTACCCCTTCCAGGCCCAGTTCTGACCAGTGTCGTTAGCAGTAACCTGCTCGTAACCTGCGCCCAGCTCCGCGCTACCCATAACCATCATAAGCGCGTGAAGTGCACTGGCAGGGCTGAGCGTCGAAGACTTTAGTCCGCGGCCGAGGCCACTGGGCCCGTGTACTACTAGTAATAGGGGGGACTGAAGAATAAAGCCTGAGCCATTCGACTCGGGCGAAATCGCCCGCCCACTGCACGCGACGCTCACTTCTGACTTGACATCATGCTGATGCCGGGACAAGTGCCTGCCTGCCATACAACATGTCACGGTAGTACGGGTTCTGCGGCGGCGGCGGCGGCGGCGTGCTGTCGTATTTGTCAATGTGATGGCACAAATCCGGGGCAAATGGCGGGACTCGATGTCACGCCGGTGGACGACTGTGGGGCCGGCGCTCGCCGCTCGAATGCCGCCACTGGCAGTTGAACGTTGAACGTTGAACCCTCGTTTGACGTTTCTTCCCTTCCCTGGCGGCGGAAGGAGAGCGGGGGATGATCCGAATCCACTGCCATTGGCACGCAACGAGTCAACGAGTCAGGAGGGTCGTTGCCAGTGGTTTCGCGCGATTCCGAGGAATCCTCCGAGTCCGAGTCACTGTCAGCGCGTCAGCCGTCAGCCGTTAGCCCTCAGAACACGTCCTCGATCCATATTCTCCGAGAGACAGAAAATAGAGACTGGTCATTGCCAGTGCCGCATCTCTGCCGAGGGAACGATCGTCGAAAGGCGCTAGCCTAGTCGAGCTTCAATTGAAGTTGCTTGAAGCCTTTGTGCGCCGCGCGCTCACTGGCACTGCCAGTGGCAGGCTGCATCTTCTGAAGCTTCAGAACTTCCAAATGGAAACGCCATATGCTGCTATCGCGATACTAGTACTAGTACCGGTCTCTGTCTTGATACAGGACCTCGTGGTCTGGCCAAGCCACCCGCCTTCTCTCCACCGAGATATGCCGTCTTTGTCGACTCGCTCTGGTTTTTGGCTATGGCTATCGGCCTTACCTCTTCTGGCCACGTTATTACAGCAGTGGGCACGTCAGTACATTAGGATCACCCAGCCACCACGGTACAGTCCACATAGGCGAGCGCGGATCCGTGCTTTCTTGCCGAGGGCATTGACAATTTGCGCGTTCGCTGGGCGGTTGAAGTGTTGACATCAGGAAAAACATACTTTAGTAATTTAGGTAATCTAGTGATAAATTATGCTCGCTAGCACAAATTATCAATAATCTTATATTATCCGATTATTCATGCCCCCCCATAATTTATCGATAAATTATCTTCGCTAGAGGATGATAATTTTGATAATTAAATTTTCGATAATAAGTCCAACAAAATCAATTAATAAACGTTGTCCGCTATGCTACGATGACATGTGTACGACTGGTGAGTCCGGTGAGTGTCCAATGGGAATTCAATGTAAACTGGTATGCTGTGTGCTGATAGATGCGGGTGGGAAAATGGCCAATAGGAATAGGTGGGGAAGCGGTCATCGACCGATATTGAGATAAAGTGTATGGAAACAAAAAGATAGATGTGGAAATGATTGTCTAGGTATAGTGTAAAGAAGGGTGAATGAGTAGTGGCAGCTGGTAGCACGGCAGTGAAGTGGAGCGCGAGTGGAAGGGGAAGGGCGGCTGGAGCAGGCAAGTGGACTTAAGGGCACACAGAGGGGCTTCGAGGAGCAGACAATCCTGTCATTCAACGTGCACATTGCACGTTAAGTACTACGAGCGCAATATACAAGAGGCCTCCCAGGCTCCTGATCTCTCAGACGTCCAATTGATATGCGACTCCGAGAAGAACAGCGACCTGATGCATATGATACCGCATGTTATCCAGCATGACATGTCCCCAAATTTCCGTGCAAAATTTGCGTGAACACGGGGCCACTCGTTCGTGAGAAGGCTCAGAGTCGTCTTGTCAGTTATACAGCCCGCGTCCTTTCAGTCTTGGGGTCGAGTTGCCAGGTCTGTTGCCGTTGCGCCGCCGAGGAGCGCGTACAAACCAGACGACCGCGACCGCGTCGTTGCGAAGCCAGTTGATGTGCTGCGTCCAAGCCGGCCAGACACGCTTTTGTTCGACCAGAGAGCCAGAACGTCACGACAAAGTGCACGTATGCGCAGCAATCTCGCGCTCACCGATCCTCGTGCAGCTTCATATACGCGAGAAAAAGTTAACCTGTGCGTCGTTGGACACTGGGGGATTGCGCAACAGATATTACCGGTGGTGGCACGTCAATGGCCCTCATACAGTACTGGACAAGGCGCCGAGGGGTAGCCAAGACAGCGTGGCAATCTATAAAAGTAGCCGAGCACGCGTTCGCAGCATACTGCGCTGTTATCAAGCCGCAGGCGTCGTCGACTGGTCCACGCTGCTCTCCTTCCCATCCGCGCCAGTCCCGGCGTCCCGGCCGACTGCCTCCCCCGCGACGAACGGCCACACATCTTCTTCCGCTGCCCCGCTGCCCACCGTTACACCCATTACTTTGTACTCCCTGCCCATCCCGGTCGCATCCACGAGCCGCGCGGTGGCCTTCTCCAGCGCGTCCGCACGCTCGGGCGAAGCCGCGGCGCGTCGCAGCGCGGCGACGCGCGCGCTGATGCCCATGTTCAGGAGGAAGGAACGCTGTGAGAGCGGGCCGTGCGTCCTCGCTGTGACATATGATATCCAGTTAATAGGTGGTGTCTGTCGCTGGCGAGAGGAAAGAGCGACGTACAAGTTCCTGCCAGGGCTTCGACGAGGTAGGCAAAGTCTACGTTTGCGGTGAGGTCTGCCTGGCCGGGTCGTTCAAATGGGTCGACGAGGGCGTGGCCCTTGAATGCCTACATACACACATGCGGGGAGCGGTTGAATCGGGCGCGCGAAAAAGGGTAGTAAGCCATGAGAAGAACACACGTACGCGGAATGAGTTCCCAACAGCGTGGTCTGTGCCGTAGTCCACCACTAATGCGCTGCCTCCTGCGCCCTGGGAGATAAGCGTGCCGAGTTTGCGGGCGGTTTGGAAGGAGGCGGCCGAAACTTCGACGCGCGCGCCGATCGGAAGGGACGCGAAACGTGGTGACGAGGCGCCAAGTAGCATCGACACTGGCGAAGGCTCCGTGGCCAGGACAGGGCGGAAACGCGTCTGTGTTACGGATGATGACGACAATGACGATGACGACGACGATCGATCATGGGAGAGAGCCGTTGAAAGCGAGGGTGAAATTTGAGAAGTGTGGACGTCCAGAGGTCTCAGTACGGTTTTGGCGGCTGGGTCCGGAGTAGAGGTGATCAAGACCTCTTTCCAACCTTGATGGGTTTTCTGGGAATTTTCGAGGGTGTCAGAGTCACACAGAGAAGCATAGTAGTTACGGGCGGAGTACTTCGATGAGATAGAACGGGAGCGCGTCGAAAAACTCGTGAGCGACTAGCATAGTAAACACGCCATCTGCTGCGGGGACATCCTCGATCGTTTCGTGCCAGTGTAATTCTAGGCCACTTTCGTCACCCCATTTCTGAAGCGTCTTCTCCTGAACGGCACGAAGAGGTGCACTGGACTCTACGAGGTGGACGTGCTTGACAGACGAGCGAGAATACGGGAATTGTGACAGTGTCTAGGGCCAACTTGTGGATATACAATCGCATAGAAAGGTGGAGTTACGCACCCGAAGGATATCATTCATGAGCGTACCCCTCCCCGGACCAAGCTCAACCAACTGAACGTCATGTTGCGCGCCAGAGCTCAAGTATTGTGACAACAACCATATGCCCAACAGCTACGCGCCCTCTTCATATTCATTACCTTCGTTTCTCCGATGCGAAATTGAGGAGACACACACCTCCCCGAATACCTGGCTGATCTCTGGGCTGGTGATGAAGTCACCGCGAGCACCGATGACGGCGTTTACAGGGTTCATATAATAACCATGTGTTGGGTGGGAGAGGCAATGTTGCATGTAGGTTGCAAAGGATACGGGGCCATTTGCCTGTACCAAAAACAGAATTTCAGACAGAGTGTTTCGAAATTACGGAGGAAGTCGTGGGCACCTTGATCGTGTCCAACAATATTTTCTCGACTGGAGTCACGGGAGTAGCCTGTGTTGACTGGACGTAACGTCGACATGGCAGGGCGCGAGGACTCCTGTATCGAATGAACGGTGTATGTGAACGGTGTAAACGGTTACGCGCAAGAAACATGTCTGTTGACTCGAAAAGTTGACTCGAACGAAGGCTGCAACGCTGCTTTTCCGGTTCCGGCCTTGACTCGGACCTCCGACTTAAGACCCTCGTACTCTCCTTCCTCTAATCCATCATCCCATCCATCCAACCATGGCCACACGTATGTTTTACACTCGATGGCACGCGGGTCCGCGTACGCTCATTCTCTCCTCCCTTCATCAGGCATCCAATTCGAAAACAGCAGCGACATCGGCGTCTTCTCCAAGCTCACAAACTCGTACTGCCTCGCCGCAATCCAAGGCAGCACCAATTTCTACTCGGGCTTTGAAGCCGAGCTGGGCGACGTGATCCCCATCGTCCACACCTCCATCGGCGGCACCCGCATCGTCGGGCGCCTCACCGCGGGCAACCGTCACGGGCTGCTCGTGCCCTCGACCACGACCGACCAGGAACTGCAGCACCTGCGCAACGCGCTCCCGGAAGCCGTCGCGCTTCAGCGCGTCGAAGAGCGTCTGTCTGCGCTCGGAAACGTCATCGCGTGCAACGACCACGTCGCGCTCGTACACCCCGACGTCGATCGCGAGACGGAGGAGATCATCGCAGACGCCCTCAAAGTCGAGGTGTTCCGCCAGACGATCGCGGACAACGTCCTCGTCGGCTCTTATTGTGCAATCACCAATCAGGGCGGTCTCGTCCATCCAAAGACTTCGGTCCAAGACCAAGACGAGCTGTCCAGTCTATTACAGATTCCCTTGGTGGTTCGTGAATTTGTTTTCTCTCTTCATCGTACTGCGTGGTTGATGTTCGCTTCTTGCTTTCACTAGGCTGGTACCGTGAATCGAGGATCGGACGTAATCGGGGCCGGGCTGGTCGTCAATGACTGGTGCGCATTTACTGGTCTTGACACGACCGCGACAGAGATTAGCGTTATCGAAGCAACATTTAGTGCGTGTCTTGGCCATTTCCCCTCCACCATGCACGAACTTCCTTCGCCCCCTTCCTTTAACAGAACTTCAGGGTCAAAATTCGAGTGCCGTCGTCGGCGAGATGCGCGACGCGCTCATCGACAGTTGGGCATGATGGTACCACTACTGCTACTGCTCACTGTAGATATCTGCGTCGCTGCTGCCTCGGTCGTCGTTGTGCATCCATCAATACCTTGTAACTTTGTACATCGCATCTACCCAGTTTTTGCAATCAAAGGAAATCGTCGTACATCATTAAATGTCCCAATTAACACAAATTCTATTCGCAAGCCGATGGAATACCCCTATCAGACGATGCGTACATTCTTGCATTTACGACAGAAAAATGATCGTTCACTATATCTGACCTCGGCCCTTGGTGAAACGAAGAGGAATCATTTGCGCTTCAACATGAAAAATTAG
>Ga0137394_10000305_pt1 | contig 34059 bp, 39 predicted proteins | sample czobulk116metaG_FD_108278 | JGI IMG/M metagenome (GOLD analysis project Ga0137394, IMG submission 108278) | Vadose zone soil microbial communities from Angelo Coast Range Reserve, California, USA - czobulk1.16 metaG | ecosystem: Environmental > Terrestrial > Soil > Vadose zone | place: USA... | reverse complement strand
CGAGGATCCGGATGGCCCTCGAAGCGCACCCCGAACATGTCCCACACCTCGCGCTCGAGCCAGTTCGCGATGGGCCAGAGGGCCACGGCGCTCGGCACGCTGGCGTCGTCCTCGTCCACCCGCACCTTCACCCGCAGCCGGTGGTTGCGGGCGATCGAGTACAGGTGGTAGACGACCTCGAAGCGCGGGCCGTCCTCGCGGCCGGGATACTTCAGATAGTCGACCGCGGTGAGGTCCATGAGAACGTCGAACGCCAGCGCCGCGTCGTCGCGACAGTGGGCGAGCACGGCGAGGAGCGCGTCACGCGCCACGACCGCGGTGTGGTCCCCGTGCTGATCGTGCGTCTCGACGATGGCGTCGCCGAACCGTCGCTGGAGGTCGGCGAGGATCGCCACGCGCTCAGTACCTCTGCGCCTGGGCGGCGATCTTGTCCTGCAGCTTCATGAGCCCGTCGATCACCGACTCGGGACGGGGCGGGCAGCCCGGGATGTAGACGTCGACCGGGATGATCGTGTCGATGCCCTGCACGGTCGCGTAGTTGTCGTAGAAGCCGCCGGTGCACGTGCACACACCGAAGGCGACGACCCACTTCGGCTCGGTCATCTGGTCGTAGACGCGCTTGAGGACGGGCGCCATCTTGTGGCTGATCGTCCCGACGACGAAGAGGACGTCGGCCTGGCGGGGCGAGAAGCGCGGCAGCCCGGCGCCGAACCGGTCGATGTCGTAGTGCGAGCACGCCGTCGCCATGTACTCCATCCCGCAGCACGCGGTCACGAACGGATACTGGAAGATCGAGTACTTCCGCGCCCACCCGATGGCCTCGTCGAGCTTGCCGGTGAAGAAGCTGCCTACTCCCATTCGAGGCCCCCCTTGCGCCAGATGTACGCGAACCCGAGCATCAGGACGCCGAGGAACACCAGCATCTCGACGAAGCCGAACCAGCCGAGCTTCCGGTAGAGCGTCGCCCACGGCCAGATGAACAGGAGCTCGATGTCGATGAGGATGAAGAAGATGGCGACCGTCGAGAACTTGATGGCGAAGCGTCCTTCGGCGACCTCGATCGGGTCCTTGCCACACTCGAAGGGCTCGGCCTTCACCGGCGTGAGCCGGCGCGGTGCGAGCAGCGTCGGGATGAACAGGAGCGCCCCGGCCACCAGGGCGGCGATCGCGAACACCATGAGCATCGGCGCGTAGGTCATGGTAGCGGGTGCCGTGAGGCCGCCTTAAGTCGAGGGTGGCCTGACGCAGGCGCGAGCCGGCTCCGACACGCCCGTTCTACCCGAGGCCCGACCCAGCCCCGCGCGTCAGACACGCCCGACTCCGGAGCTGTCCTTGGCGAGGTCGGTCTGGCGCTTGGCGTGATAGGAGCTGCGGACGAGCGGGCCCGACTCCACGTGGCGGAAGCCGAGCTCGCGACCGATCGCCGCCAGCTCGGCGAACTCGTCGGGGTGATAGTACTTCTCGACGGTCAGGTGGCGCGCCGAGGGTCGCAGATACTGCCCGAGGGTCAGGATCGCGACGTCGACCTCGCGCAGGTCGCGCATCGTGGCGACGAGCTCGTCCCGGGTCTCGCCGAGCCCCAGGATGATCCCGGATTTCCTCGGCAGCGTGGGAGCCACCGCCCGCGCGTGGCGGAAGAGCCCGAGCGTCCGCTCGTAGCGCCCGCCGTGCCGGGCGACCTTGTAGAGGCGCGGGACCGTCTCGGTATTGTGGTTCAGGACGTCCGGGCCGGCCGCGATGACGGTCTCGAGCGACGCCGGGCTCCCCTGGAAGTCGGGGATGAGCACCTCCACCCGGCAGCCCGGCGCGTGCCGCCGAACGGCGCGGACCGTGGCCGCCCAGTGCGCCGCGCCCCCGTCGGCGAGATCGTCGCGGTTCACCGACGTGATCACCACGTACTCGAGGCCGAGATCGCCGACGGCCCGGCCGATCCGCTCGGGCTCCTCGCGGTCCTCCCAGACCGGCTTGCCGTGCGTCACGGCGCAGTAGCCGCAGTTGCGCGTGCACACGTCGCCCAGGATCATGAAGGTCGCGGTGGCCTCTTCCCAGCACTCGCCGATGTTGGGGCAGTGGGCTTCCTCGCAGACCGTGTGGAGGTTCCATTCGCGCAGGCGGCCCTTGAGCCGCATGTAGTTCGGCCCGCCGGGCGCCCGCACCTTGAGCCACGCCGGCTTTCGGCCCAGCTGCTGAAGACTGTCGGGCTGGATCACCGGAAGTGATTGCATGATGAGCGGCCGTTCAGTTCGTTCCAACCGGGCCATTATGCCATACGGACCTTGGGCGGACCGTCGCCGGACCAGGGGCGGGCGAGGCGTCGAGCACCGGCGCACGGCGACAACGACGCGGGTCGCGGCGGGATCGGGCCGGGCTTCGACCCGGCCGATCGGGTGGTTGCCGGGTCCTTGTCTTCCTTACTTCCGTCCCTGACTGATCACCTCTTCCAGGCGCTGTCGGCGATCGCGTTCAGCGGCCAACTCCTCCTTCAGCTTCCGTAGTTCGTCGGCCTGCTGGGCTTGACGCGTCTTCATCGCGTCCAGTTCGTCGGTCGCCCGAACCGCGCGCTCGCCCCACCTGAGATAACCGACTCCGAAGCCGATCACGAGCGCCACGATTCCGGTGATGATGGCGAGTCTCATCTTTGCGGTTCCTCCCTGTTGCTGAGCCACGAGTGGAGACGAATTCCGTCGATGCGCCTTTCCGAAGTGCGCGCGGCGTCACGAAGCGTGCGGCTCGCTACGCTATCCGTCGGCGTTTTCTGCAGGAACGCTCGTTTCTCGGAGAAAAAGTGATGTTGGTGCCGAAGGGGGACTCGCTCGAGGCGATCCGCACAACGTGCCGCGCTCGGTGTTTTCCAGCGCCGGAGGCGAGTTGCACGACGGCTCTGAGTGCGCACGTCTGCGCTCATTTAATACCATTTCCACCGTTGTGTACGGGCGAAATCCGGGGCGCCTCGTACCGCTTCGTGTCGGGGAGTTCGTTAGCCGGGCGTTGGCCACCGCTCGTGGCCCTCTTGCCCCGCAATGTCACTACAAGTCCACGAGTCGCGAGGTCGCTACCAAATGGCTGAGGATATGCGTCTCCCCCGCGGCGCACGCACCTGATGCTCGAACTACCGAAAACGGGCCTATGTTGCCTAGCCTCGAACCCGCTCTTGCACTTCCCAGCCCCTATGAGGAGATGCGTCTGAAGAAGACTCTTGACTTTCCCGAAACCCTGAGCTACGAAAGGCCCGTCCCGGTGTACGTCCCGTCCCGATGCACGTCCCGTCCCGTTGCGTGTGTGTTCCGTCCCAAACTGTCGGTGGCTGCGATCGCAAATAGGGAGGGCGAGAATGAAAAGGTTCCTCGTCCCTGCTGTCTTTACTACCTTCGTTTCCGTCGTCTTCGCGATTCTGGCACCGCTCGCGCTGGCCCAGGCGCCGGCGCCGAAAGTCACACTCAACGGGCTCTTTGATCAGGTCACGTCGGCGGGCAGGAATTTCTACGACGGCGACCTGACCCGCGACAACGATCGTGAGTGGTACGCCAGGACACGGTTCCGTCCGGACTTCACGTTCGAGGTCGGGCGGGTCAAGGCCGTGCTCGGCCTCGAGATCGACATTGGCTGGGGCCAGATGGGTGCGAACGATGGGGGGTTCCCGGGCAACACGACGGGCGCCAATCAATGCAAGGTCAACTCCAACGGCTGCTTCGACCTGAACACCGATGTCGGCGGCATGATCGAGATCAAGTGGATGTACACGGAGTTTCCGCTGACCGGCAAGGATAGCGTGCTGCCGTTCATCCCGGTCGAGACCATGGCCCGAGCGGGCGCCCAGCCCTTCGCCTCCCTCGCGAATTACAAGATCGTCTACGCGAACGGCGACTTCGCCGGCGTGTCGGCGATCACCAGGTTCACGCCGGACTTCAGGACCAACCTCGCCTACGTCATCATCGAGGACCAGCTCGCGGGAGGGAACCGCGCGGCGGCCACCGCGCGGACGAGTCGGGGCGAGGACTACGCATTCATCGTCAGTCCCGAGATCACGCCGTTCAAGGGACTCGACATCAAGCCGCTGTTCTCGTGGCTCCACGCCGATGGCGTGACGGCCAGCGCGGCCCGGCACCACGTGGTCGACCGCCGCTTCGCAGGCGGCGCCAACACCACGACCAACTCTGGCGCGTCACTCGGCGGCGGCAATGCCGCGGGCGACTCGACGTTCCACGAGGATCGCTACACGATCGGTTTCGACGCGCGCTGGCGCTCGGGCCCCTTCGGCTTCGAACCCACGATCTACTACCAGTGGGGCCAGCGGGACCACATGGCGGTCAGGACGAACGGCACGGTCGGGAAGGTCGAGGCCGACATGAGCTCCTGGATCGTCGACCTGATCGGGAGCTTCCAGACTGGCCCGCTGCTCCTCGAGGTGCGCGGGGCCTACAGCCCGGGCAACAAGGCCCGAGACAACCTCGCCCGGTCGGTCCGCTACTTCCAGCAGCTCGACGAGGACGGGAACTACTGGAATAACTGGGCCGCTCTCCTGGCCAACGGGGGTATCGACTACTTCAACGGCACTCTGCTGACCAACATGGGGCGCCACATCGGTTACGACCGGTACGGCCGCGCCGCGCTCGGCTTCAAGGCGACCTATAGCATCACGCCCGCGCTCGCCGTGTACACCTGGGTCAGCCCGAACTGGACGGCGGAAAAGGTCGACACCGATACGGGCGCCGGCGCCGGCACGGGCGCAAGCGCCGTCAGCCGTACGACCCTGGACGACCAGAGCTGGGTGGAGGGTGACTCTCGCTACCTCGGCACTGAGATAGACATCGGGACCACGTGGCGGTTCGCACCGAACGCGGCGTTCGATCTCCAGGGCGCATATCTCTTCGCAGGAGAGGCGCTAGGGACCGCTGAGGTTCTCAGCGGCGTACACACCCGGCGGGACCCGAATGACGGCTACATGATAGCGGCGCGGGTGCGGTTCGCGTTCTAGACCGAGGCCGGCCATTCTCGGTACTTCGGGCTCCAGCTGGTCGAGAGCTACACAGGAAACCTCTTTCCGCGTGACGCTGAGTCAGGGCAGCATCGCCGCCAGCCTCGCGGCCGCGTCCTGCTGCATCGACGGCCGCGCGTGGGCGATCTTCCCGCCGGCCGTCGTGTGGAGCCGATTGACGACCTCCCACTCCCCGGTCTCGTCGATGAAGCGATCGCCGACCTGGAGCTGCATCGGGACGCGCGGGCCGCGCTCGGCGTACGCGGGGGCGCCAACGGGAGTTGCCCGTTCGCCTGTCGCTCGCGCTTCTTCTCGGGCCGTGGCCTAGCCATCAATCCGTCTCAGAGCTTCGCGCGCAGCCCCTTGGACGGCACGCCGCTGTCCCTGTAGCGTCCGATGACGCTGCCCCTCATCGCGGTTCTCCTTCGGCGGGCGTGTCTGCAGGAAACTCAGAGCGCATACGCTTCCAGACGATGAACTCTTCGCCGGCCCGATCCCGTTGGATCCGTCCGCGCCAGACTCCACCGTCGCGGTCCACGCCGATCGTGTTGTGACCCTGAGCGTCGAGCGCTACCTGGACGAGTTGCGGTTGCGGCATGACTTACACCATCCCTTCTCGGTGACTTGCGGGCGTCGCCAACCTGTTCAGCAAGGAGACAGGCAAATGGGGAATCCCCCGGGCGATCAGGGCCGGGCAGCGGTCTTGTGGTTTACGCGGCAAAACGCGGCTGCGAGCGTCAGGCGCGCGACCGTAGCACGCGCAGCACGTTGTCCAGACGCTGATCTCCGGCCAAAGGCAGAAGTGCCCGCAGTCCTCCATGAGGTTGACCCTTAGTTTTCCGTGGCCAAATGGTAAAGCTGCCGGGCGTACTCATCTCGTTCAAGTATCCCTTGTTAGCCGTTCGTTCGCTTTTCAGGCAGGATGCTGCGTTTTGCGCGGGGAAAGTACGATTGGTGCCGAAGGGGGGACTCGAACCCCCACGGGTTGCCCCACACGCCCCTCAAACGTGCGCGTCTGCCAGTTCCGCCACTTCGGCGAACGGGGCCGCGTCGCACCTCGATCAGGCCACGCAGGGTCGACCCGGGCTCACGGCTCCGTTACAACAGTGCCGAAGTATAACGCTATCGTGCGCGACTGACAATTCGCCCGACGTTCTGGCGGAGCCTCGGGTCGAGCGCGTCGCGAATCCCTTCGCCCAACAGGTTGTACGAGAGCACCGTGACGAGGATCGCGAGACCGGGATAGGCCGACAGCCACCAGCCGATCTCGATCGCGTCCTTGCCCTCGTTCAAGATGTTGCCCCAGGTCGCGTGCGGCGGCTGGACGCCGAGCCCGAGGAACGAGAGCCCCGATTCGGTGAGGATCGCGGCGGGGATCCCGAGGGTCATCGCGACGAGCACCGGCCCGATCGCGTTCGGCAGGATGTGGCGCCAGATGATGCGGTAGGCGCTCGCGCCGATCGACTGCGACCAGAGCACGAACTCGCGCTCCTTGAGCGTCAGGAACTCGGCCCGGATGAGGCGGGCGACGCTCATCCAGCCGGTGAGGCCGATCACCACCATGATCGTCCAGATCGAGGGCCGCAGGAAGGCGAGCACCGCGAGGAGCAGGAAGAAGCGGGGAAAGACCAGCATGAGGTCGACGAGCCGCATGACCATGGCGTCGATCGTTCCCCCGTGGTAGCCGGCCGCCGCCCCGAGGGCGATGCCGATCAGCGTCGCGATGCCGACCGACACGAAGCCGACGGCCAGCGAGACGCGCGCGCCGTAGAGCATGCGCGAGAGGACGTCGCGGCCGAGCTGGTCCGTCCCGAGCGGGTGGGCCCTGGAGGGCGCGTCGAGGATCTTCTTCACGTCGGGACGATTCGGATCCCACGGCGCGATCGCCGGCGCCAGCAGGGCCAGCGCGGCCAGGACGACGACGACGACACCGCCGATCAGCGCGAGCCGGTTCCGGCGAAACGCCCGCCAGAAGCCCTTCACGCGCTCACCGGCGGCTCCGGCGCGCGGCCACGCGGATTCGCGGATCGACCAGGCTGTACGTGAGGTCCGCGATCAGGTTGGCGACCAGAGTGAGCGTCGCGACGATGACGAGGTTGCCCATGATCACCGGGTAGTCGCGCTCGAAGACCGCCTGCACCATGAGCTGGCCCATGCCGGGGATGGCGAAGATCGACTCCACGATCACGCTGCCGCCGATGAGGCCGGGCAGCGAGAGCCCGAGGACCGTGACGATCGGGAGCAGCGCGTTGCGCAGCGCATGCTTGGCGATGACCACGCTCTCGGGGAGCCCCTTGGCGCGCGCGGACTGGATGTAGTCCTGCCGGATGACCTCGAGCATCGACTGCCGCATGTAGCGGGAGAATCCGGCGAGCCCTCCGAAGGTCGCGACCAGGATCGGCAGGGTGAGATGGGCGACGAAGTCCCACTGCTGCTGCCAGAAGGAGAGATACTCCCACGTGGGCGACCGGAGGCCCGAGATCGGCAGCCAGCCGAGCTGGACCCCGAACAGGATCATGAGCATGAGCGCCAGCCAGAAGTCCGGCGTCGCGAAGCCCACGAACACGAAGATCGTGGTGACCTTGTCGAACTTCGAGTACTGGCGCGTCGCGGACAGCACCCCGACCGGGATCGCCAGCGCGACGATGACCATCATCTCGACGATGTTGAGCAGCAGCGTCACCGGCAGCCGCTCGCCGATCTTCTGGAGCACCGGGCGCGCGTCGGGCGAGAACGATCGCCCGAAATCGAGGCGGGCGAGGCGGTTCAGCCAGTTCCAGTACTGGACGTGAAGGGGCTTGTCGAGCCCGTACACCTGGCGCAGCCGCTCACGCACCTCCTTGTCCGACTGGACGGGGGTGTCCCCGGTCTGGAGCTCGGTCGGCTCGCCGGGAGCGAGGTGGATGACGAAGAACGAGATGAAGGTGATGCCGATCAAGAGGGGAATGGCGAGGATGAGTCGCCGCAGCGCGTACCCGAGCATGGCGCGCTATTCTAGCGCGACCGGCACGATCTATCCGGCGGTATAACGCTGCAGCTGCTTGGGCACGTACCACTCGTTGAAGTTGTACCGGATGCCACTCGGCGCCGGAACGACGCCCCGGATCCGCGACGCGACCACCGGCAGCGCGTCCCGGAAGAACAGAAAGATGATCGGTTGGTCCTCGGCCAGGATTTCCTGGAACCGGTCGTAGTACTTCTTGCGCTCGGCCTCGACGCACGAGGCCCGCCCCTTTTCGAGCATCGCGTCGGCCTCGGGGTTCGCGTAGCCGATGCGGTTCAGATCGTCCGGTCCGGTCTTCGACGAGTGCCAGACCTCGTACTGATCCGGATCGAGGCCGACGCCCCAGCCCAGGATGATCGCCTCGAACCGCTTCTTCTTGATGTACTCCTTGAGGAACGACGCCCACTCGATGACCTGGATGTCGACCTTGACGCCGAGGTCCTTCAGCGACGCCTGGACGATCTCAGCGACTTTTCGACGCTCGTCGTTCCCCTGGTTGGTCCGGAGCACGAATTCGAACGGCTGGCCGTCCTTGACGAGAATCCCCTCGGCGTTCCGCTCCCGCCATCCCGCGGCGGCGAGCAGCTCGCGCGCCTTCGCCATGTCGTACGGATACGTACGCACGTTCGGGTTGTAAGCCCAGGTGCCGGGCTTGTACGGCCCGGTCGCCTCGCGCGCGAGTCCGAGGCGCACCCCCTCGATCAGCTCGCGCTTGTTGATGGCGTGGGCGAACGCGTGGCGGACGCGCTTGTCGGCGAAGCGCGGGTCGCTGAGGTTGAACCCGAGGTACGTGTACACGTTGTCGGCATACTGGAACTTGTTGTAGGCCTTGCGGAACGCCGGAAAGTCGGCCTGGCGCGTGAACTGGAGCGCGGTGAGGCCGGCCGGGCCCGCCGAGTCGACGCCCTTGGCCTTCAGCTCGAGAAAGATCGTCGCCTGGCTCGGGATGATGCGGTAGACGATGCGCGCGAGGTACGGCCGGCCCTCGAAGTAGTCCGGGTTCGCGACGAGCACGACCTTCTCGCCCGGCTTCCACTCGCTGAAGCGGTACGGACCCGTGCCGACCGGGTTCGACCGGTTCTGCGGCGCCTCGCGCAGCCGCCCCTCCTTGACGTAGGTCTCGAGGACGTGGCGCGGCAGGACCCAGGTGGCCCAGCTCTGGAGCGCCTTGGCGTAGGGCTGCTTGTAGCGCACGTGCAGCGTGTAGGGGTCCACCGCCTCGACCGAGTCGACCGCGCGGAAATCCTCGCGATACGCGGTCGGCGTCTTGGGATTGATCATCGCCTCGTACGTGAAGACCGCGTCATCGGCGGTGAACGGGTGCCCGTCGTGCCACCGGACGTTCTTGCGCAGGCGAAAGGTGAGGTTGAGGCAATCCCGGCTGAACTCCCAGGACTCGGCCAGCTCGCCGACGATGTTGAGGTCCTTGTCCCGGGTGACGAGGCCGCTGTAGAGGAGACCGCCGACCTCGAACGACGCGGAGTCCGTCAGGACGTTCGGGATCAGGCCCGAGATGTTCCCGGTCAGCGCGTCGACGAAGGTGTCGCCGTACGCCGGCTTCGCCGACAGCCCGGTCACGCGGTCCACGGCGCTGTCCGCCTCGCCGCCGCACCCGGTCAGCGCAAGCAGCAGGAGCAGGCCGGTGAGGCGGAGCAGGCTCATGCGAGTCAGCGGGGCTGAGCCGGCGGCGGGGACATCGGCGCCGCGGGGGCCGCCGGCGCCGCGGGGCTCGGAGAGGCCGCCGGGGCGACGGGCCCGGGCCCCGCCGGAACGGGCGCGCTCGCCGGCGGCGGGGCGGCCTCGCGAACCACGGAGCTTCCACGCTCGCCGCCCAGGATGGCGAGCGTGAACGATGTGATCGTGAAGACGATGGCGATGCCGGTCGTGATCTTGCCGAGCAGCGTCGGCGTGCCCATGGAGCCGAACACCGCCTGACTGCCTGCGCCGCCGAACGCCGAGCCGATGTCGGCGCCCTTGCCCGATTGCAGCAAGACGATGCCGATGATGGCGAAGCACGCCAGGACGTGGATGACGGTCAGGACGATGTACATCCCGGTCACTCCTTCGTGGCGGGGCCGATGCGCGCCGCCTTCCGGACGATCCCGATGAATCCCTGCGCGTTGAGGCTCGCGCCCCCGACGAGCGCCCCGTCGATCTCGGGCTCCGTGAGGAGCGCGTCGGCGTTCTCGGCCTTGACGCTGCCTCCGTACAGGATCCGGACGGCTTGCGCGATTTCCTTGGACGCGAGCTCGGAGAGCAGCCCGCGCAGGTACCCCTGCACCTCGGCGGCCTGGCCGGGGCTCGCGTTGACGCCCGTCCCGATCGCCCATACCGGCTCGTAGGCGAGGACGGTCTTCGCGATCTGGTCGGCGGCGAGGCCGGTGAGGCCGGCCCGCAGCTGACCCTCGACAGTGGTGAAGGTCAACCCCTGACGGCGCTCGTCGGCGGTCTCGCCCACGCAAAGGACCGGCGTGAGGCCGTGGGACAGGATGGCGCGGACCTTCAGCTTGATCAGCTCGTCCGACTCGCCGATCTCCTTGCGCCGCTCGGAGTGGCCCGCGAGGACCCAGCGACAGCCGAGCTCGGTGAGCATCGGCACCGAGATCTCGCCCGTGTGCGCCCCGGCGGGCTCGTGATGGCACGTCTGGGCGCCGAGCTGAATCGGGCTGCCGGCGAGGACCTCGGAGACCGCGGCGAGCGCGGTGAACGGCGGGCACACGACGACCTGGACGCCCCGCGGGCGTCGCAGCCCGTCGCGGACCGCGGTGGCGAGCACGCGAGCCTCGGCGACGGTGCCGTGCATCTTCCAGTTGCCGATGACGAGCGGCGTCCGCATCAGCCGCCGTCCGTCAACGCCTCGACGCCGGGCAGCTTGCGGCCCTCGAGGAACTCGAGGAACGCCCCGCCCGCGGTCGAGATGTAGCCGATCCGCTCGGCGACGCCGGCCTGCGTGACGGCGGCGACCGTGTCGCCCCCGCCGACGACCGAGAACGCCGGCGACCCCGCGACGGCGCGCGCCAGCGCGAGCGTCCCGGCCGCGAACGCCGGCCGCTCGAACACGCCCATGGGGCCGTTCCACACGATGGTGCGCGCACCGGTGAGGGCTCCCGTGAATCGCTCGACGGTCCGGGGCCCGATGTCGAGGCCCATCTGTCCGGCCGGAAGCTCGCGGATCCCGACGGCGCGCCCCGGTCCGCTGTCCAGGCCGTCCGCGACGATCGCGTCGACGGGCAGCACCAGCGCGACGCCGCGACGCCGCGCGGCCTCGAGCGCGCGCCGCGCCGTCTCGATCTGCTCGGGCTCGACGAGCGAGCGGCCGACGGCGTGGCCGAGCGATTGGAGGAACGTGAAGGCCATACCGCCCCCGACGAGCAGGGCGTCGACCCGCTCGAGCAGATGCTCGACCAGCGTCAGCTTGTCCGACACCTTCGCGCCGCCCAGGATCGCGACGAGCGGCCGCTCCGGCGACTCGAGGATGCGGCCCAGCGCCGCCAGCTCCTGCTGCATCAACAGCCCGGCGGCCGCCGGCTGCAGGTGCTTCGTGATCGCGGCGATCGAGGCGTGGGCGCGATGCGCCGCCGCGAAGGCGTCGTTCACATAGCAGTCGGCGAGCGCCGCGAGGGATCGGGCGAAGCCGTCGTCGTTGGCCTCCTCCTCGGCGTGGAATCGCAGGTTCTCCAGGAGGAGCACCTCACCCGGCGACAGCGCGCGCGCCCGCCCGAGCGTCTCGGCGCCGACGCAGTCCGGCGCCAGCTCGATCCGCTGGCCGAGGAGCGCTTCGAGTCGCACGGCGATGGGGCGGAGCGAGTACTCGGGCGCGACCTTGCCCTTGGGCCGCCCGAGGTGCGACGCGAGCACGACGGCCGCACCGGCCTTGAGCGCGTACTGGATCGTCGGGACGACCCCGCGGAGCCGCGTGTCGTCGGTGACGGTCGAGCCGTCGAGCGGCGCGTTGAGGTCGGCGCGCACGAAGACGCGTCGCTTCGCGAGATCCAGTTGCGCGATCGCCAGCTTCGACAATTAGAGCGTCTTGGCGATGAACCGGATCAGGTCACGCACGCGGGACGAATAACCCCACTCGTTGTCGTACCAGGCCAGCACCTTGACGAGGTTTCCCTCGATCACCGCCGTCGACGGCAGGTCGACGATGGACGAGTGTGGATTGCCGTTGAAGTCGGAGGACACGAGCTCCTCTTCGCATGCCTCCAGGATGCCGTGGAGCTTCCCGGCCGCCGCCTCGCGGAACGCGTCGTTCACGGCCGCGACCGAGGCCGGCTTCTCGAGCTCGGCGACCAGGTCGACCACCGAGACGTTGATGGTCGGCACGCGGATCGCGATCCCGTCGAGCTTGCCCTTGAGCTTCGGCAGGACGAGGCCGACCGCCGTCGCGGCTCCCGTCGTCGTGGGAATCATGCTCACGGCGGCCGCCCTCGCGCGCCGCAGATCTTTGTGCGGGAAGTCGTGGACCGGCTGGTCGTTCGTGTAGGAGTGGACCGTCGAGGCGAAGCCGCGCTTGATCCCGAACCGATCGTCGAGGACCTTCGCGGTCGTCGCCAGGCAGTTGGTGGTGCACGACGCGTTGGAGATGATCCGGTGGCGCGTCGCATCGTACGTCTGCTCGTTCACGCCGAGCACGATCGTGGCGTCGGGATCCTTCGCGGGCGCGGTGATGATCACCTTCTTGGCGCCCGCCTGAATGTGCTTCGAGGCAGTGGTGGTGTCGCGGAAGATGCCGGTCGACTCGACGACGACCTCGACACCGAGCTCGCGCCACGGCAGCGTCGCCGGATCCTTGAGCGCACAGACACGGACCTCGCGTCCGTCCACGAAGATCGCCTCGCCCTTCGCCATGACCTCGGCGCGGAGCGTGCCGTGCACCGAGTCGTGCTTCAGCAAGTGGGCCAGGGTCTTCGCGTCCGCCAGATCGTTGACCCCGACCACTTCGATGTCCTTGGCCTCGAGCGCCGTACGGAAGAACACGCGCCCGATCCGACCGAATCCGTTGACGCCGACACGAACACTCATGGGCGAGCTCCTTGTGGGGACCGTGGGACTCCAGGCTCCTGCAAATTATACGGCCGCGTGGACGACACGGGCAACTGTTAGAACCCCGACACACCGGGCCTCGGCGTCACGCAACGCCCGCGCGCACGCGTCGAGCGTCGCGCCGGTCGTGAGGATGTCGTCGACGACCAGGACGTGGCGGCCCGCGACGCGAGGCGACGCGTGGAAAGCGCCCCGGACGTTCGCGCGGCGGTCCGCCGCGGAAAGGTCGCTCTGCGGTCGGGTGGCTCGGACGCGCGCGAGCCAGTGTGGCCGCGTCGGGACCTCGAGCCGTCTCCCGATCCGCCGGGCGAGCAGCATGGCCTGATTGAACCCGCGCTCGCGTTCCCGCTCGCGCGCGAGCGGCACCGGAATCACCGCCTCGATCCCGTCCGGAAGCGACGCGAGGCATTGCTCGGTCGCGAGATCGCCGAGCGGGCCCGCCAGCGCGCGCCGACCGGAGAACTTGAAGGCGTGGAGGGCTTCCCGCAGCGCGCCCTCGTAGACCGCCGCCGACCGGGCGTAGTCGTACGGCGGTGGGTGCGTCGCGCAGGTCGCGCACGGGCCGGAGGGGCCGGTGGGGCGGAGGGGCACGCAATCGGCTCCGTCACCCACTCGCCCGAACGCAGCTCTTTGAGCTGCGGGCGGGACTCGGGGGGCCCACTCCGCTGATTGCGTGCCCCTCCGCCCCACCGGCCCCTCCGGCCCGTGCGCGACGGGTTGCGGACCATCGAGCGTCATCGCGGTCGGGGGCGCGGCGCCGCAGATGTCGCATGCGGGGGATCCGAGGCGGGTGATGGCGCGCCAGCAGTGTCCACACAAAGGGTCCTGCCGGCCCTCGCCGAGGGTTGCGGAGAACACCGGGCAGAACGCGGGGAAGATGAGGTCGAGTGCCGCCAGCGTGAAGCTCGAGGACATCGGCGCGGTGCTACGCGCGGACCGGGCGCAGCGTGTTCCAGCGCTGGCACTGAGTACAGCGGTCTTGCCACGTCGGCGCCGTCGCCCCGCACGCCTCGCACCGAAACGGCCAGTCGAACGCGTGCCCGAGCTGTAGGGCGCGGCGATACTCGTCGAACGCCTCCCGGGTCTCGCCCCGGCGCTCGAAGACGGCGCCGAGGAGCGCATGGACCACGGGCGAGCCGGGTACGAGGACCTCGACCTTCTCCAGCTGGTCGGCTGCCTCGTCGAGCATCTCCAGCTCGAGGAAGACGCGGCCGAGGGCCACGGCGAGGGCGAGGTCGTCCGGCGCCCGCTCGATCGCCGCCCGGTAGAGCGCGATCATGCGGCTCGGCCGGCCCTCCTGCCGGTACGCGCGCTCGAGCCGAGCGAGAAGCGAGAGCGCCGGGAGGGTCTCGGCGGCGCGCTCCCAGGTGCGGACCGCTTCACGATGGTCGCCGGTCAACTCGTAGGCGTCCCCGAGCGCGAGCGCGGCCGGCAAGAAGAGGCGGTCGGCCCGCGCGGCGCTCTTGAAGTGCGCGAGCCCGCCGCTGGCATTGCCGCGCGCCACCTCGGCCCGGCCGAGCTCGTAGTAGATGGCGGCCAGCCACTCGGTCTCCGGCGATCGCTCGGTCGAGCCGACGGCACCGAGGACCCGCTGCTGCGCGTCCAGGGCCTCACGCCATCGTCCGGCCTCGACGGCGAGGTCGCGGAGGCCCCGCAGCGCTCCGAGGTGGTCGCGGCGCGATTGTAGGATCAGCCGCAGCAGCGTGCCGGCTTCGTCGTCGTGGCCCAGACGCCGCGCCTCCTGCGCGCGCCGGAGCAGCTCGGCGGTCGGCGTATCGTCGGCATCGGAGTGCTGAGTGGTGCCGAGCTTGAAGAAGCTCTTGAGCGTCAAGCCGAGCGATAGGAGCGAGCGAACAGAGACGGGTAGCGTCACGGGCGCGGCGATTCGCGCAGAAGAGGGCGCGGGGGGGCGACGAGCCCGCGCACGGCTAGCCCGTGGCCATCCGCTCCTCTTCCTCGATCACCCGCTGACAGTCGATGCAGTGGCGCGCGAACGGCAGGGCCTCGAGCCGCTTCTCGGGGATCGGCTCGTTGCACCGCTCGCACGAGCCGAACGCGCCGTCGTCGAGCTTCTGGAGCGCCGAGACGACGTCGCGCAGCAGCCGGCGGTCGCCGTTGCCGAGCTCGAAGAAGAACTCTCTCGTATAGGCGGTGTTCGCCTGGTCGCCCAGGTCCTTGATCGAGTCGTCTTCCTGATCCTTGCCGTACAGCGCGGTCCGGCCGACCTCTTCGGTCAGCTGTCGCTGCTTCTCGACGAGGCACTTTTTGAAGTATGCGAGCCGATCCTTTCGCATCTGGACCTCCTTCCGTACCACGATGGCGCGCACTCAAGAAACCAACGCTAGCACGCACCCCGGAAGCGCGCAACACCTTCACACCGCCGTGATGCATTTCCGGTCACGAACCGTCGAGCGGCAAGGCCGGCGCGTCGCCCCACAGGCGCTCGAGCGCGTAATAGGTTCGGGTGTCTTCCAGAAATACGTGCATCAGCACGTCGCCGTAGTCGAGGAGGACCCAGCCGCTCTCGGCGCGGCCCTCGGCGTGCAGAACGTTCACCCCGTCGCCCCTGAGCTCGCCGCGGATGGCCTCGGTGATCGTCTCGAGGTGGGTCGTCGACTTGCCGCTGCAGATGAGGAAGTAGTCCGTGACGGTCGACACGCGTTGCACGTCGAGCACCACGAGGTCGCCCGCCCGCTTGTCCAGCGCGGCGCGCGCCGCGCGCCGCGCCTTCCACTCCGCCGACGGCGTCGTCACGATCCTTCGGCGCGGTAGAGACGCTTGGCCCGGATGTACGCGCCGACCGCCTCGGGGAGCCGGTAGGCGATGGACCGCTCCTCGCGCACCCGGCGCCGGAGGTCCGACGCCGAGATCGGCAGCGAGCTCGCGCGGACGACCAGCGGCTCCTCACCGATCTCGTGCGCGACCTTGCGGACCGCCGCGCTATCCGGATCGAAGGCGCTGCCCACCCGCGGCACGACGACGATCTGCGCGAGCCGGGCGACGCGCCGAGGCGTCCGCCAGTTGAGCAGGTCCAGGAACGTCTCCGAGCCGACGATCAGGAAGAGCTCCTCGCGCGGGATGCGGAGGGTCTCGAGCGTGTCCACGGTGTACGAGGGCCCGGCCCGGCGCAGCTCGAGGTCCGAGACGGCGAACTTCGGATGGCCGGCGACCGCGAGCTCCACCATCGCGTAACGGTCCTCCGCGGGGGCGAGCTGGGCGTTCGGCTTGTGGGGCGGCATCGCGGCGGGTACGAAGAGCACCCGGTCGAGGCCGAGCGTGTCCAGGACTTCGTCGGCGAGCAGCAGGTGCCCGAAGTGGATCGGGTTGAACGACCCGCCGAAGACGGCCGTGCGAGCCACGCCTAGCCCCGCGTCGACGCGATCGGGAGCCGCACTTAGTCCCGCACCTGCCCGTCGCCCTGCACGATGAACTTCGTCGTCGTCAGCTCCCGCACACCGACCGGCCCTCTCGCGTGCACCCGGGAGGTCGAGATGCCCATCTCGGCGCCCATGCCGAACTGGCTGCCGTCCACCAGCCGCGTCGACGCGTTCACGAGCACGGCGGCCGCGTCGACCTCGCGCGCGAACCGGCGAGCATGGGCGAGGTCGTTGGTCACGATGGCCTCGGCCAGGCCCGTGCCGTGGCGCGCGATGTGAAGGATCGCGGCGTCGAGGTCGTCGACCACGCGGATCGAGAGGATCAGGTCCAGGTACTCGGTGTCCCAGTCGGCGTCGGTCGCGGGGCTCACCCCGGGGACCACGGCGACCGTGCGCGGGCACCCGTGGAGCGCGACGCCGGCCTCGGTGAGGCGCGCCGCCAGCGGCGGCAGGAGACTCGGGGCGATGTCACGATGGACCAGGAGTGTCTCGAGCGCGTTGCACACGCTCGGCCGCTGCGCCTTGGCGTTGACCACGATCGCCACGGCCATCGCGACATCGGCCCCGGCGTCGACGAACACGTGCACGACGCCCTTGTCGTGCTTCAGCACGGGTACCCGAGAGCGCTGGCTCACCCACCGCACCAGCTCCTCGCCGCCGCGCGGAATGATCAGGTCCACCAGGCGGTCGAGCTCGAGCAGCGCGGCCACCGCAGCCCGGTCGGTGGTGTCGACGAACTGGACCGCGTCGGCGGGCGCCCCCACCTTCTCGAGGGCCTTCGCGAGGACCGCCGCGATGGCGATGTTGGACTCGATCGCCTCGCTGCCGCCGCGCAGCACGACCGCGTTCCCCGACTTCACGCAGAGGCCCGCGGCGTCGGCCGTGACGTTCGGCCTGGACTCGTAGATGAACCCGATCACGCCCAGCGGCACGCGGACGCGCGAGATCTCGATGCCGTTCGGTCGGCGCCAGGACTCGACGACGGCCCCGACCGGATCCGGGAGCCCGGCGATCTCCCGAAGCCCCTGCGCCATCTCCTCGATCCGGGCCTCGGTGAGCGTCAGGCGATCGAGAAACGCCTTCGCCACGCGACCCCGCGCCCGGTCGAGGTCGGCGCGATTGGCCTCGAGCAGCACCTGGCTCTTCTCCACGAGTCCGCGCGCCATCTGGGTGAGCGCGTCGTTCTTCGTCTTGGTCGGGCAGAGCGCCATCGCGCGCGCCGCCTCTCGCGCAGCCCGCGCGCGGGTTTCGATGAGGGCCCGGGCGTCCATGGCCATTCCCTAGAGGATCACCAGGTTGTCACGGTGGATCACTTCGTCGAAGCTCTTGTAGCCGAGCCGATGCTCGATCTCCTGCGTCTTCGCCCCGCGGATCTTGCGGAGCTCCGCCGCATCGAAGTTCACGACTCCGCGAGCGAATTCCTTGCCCCCGGCGCCCCCCAGGAGAGCCACGACCTCTCCCGAGTCGAAATCCCCTTCGATCTCGACTATGCCTGAAGGCAAGAGGCTCTTGCCACGCTGAGTTAATGCCGCCAGGGCGCCCGCGTCAACCGTGAGCCGCCCCTGCGGGGGAACCGCGAACGCGATCCACTGCTTCCGCGCACCCAGGCGGTCGGCCTTCGGCGCGAAGTAGGTGCCGACGGGCTCGCCGTCGAGGACCCGCCGAAGCACGCCGGGCTCGCGGCCGCTGGCGATGATCATCGGTACCCCGGCGGCCGCCGCCTTGCGCGCCGCCTGGAGCTTCGTCGCCATCCCGCCGACCGACACGCGGTCCACGCGGTCGCGCGCCAGGCGCACGATCTCGTCGGTGACCGCGTCGACGGTGTCGAGCTTCCGGGCCCGCGCGTTCACGGACGGGTCGTCGGTGTAGAGCCCGTCCACGTCGGTGAGGAGCACGAGGAGGTCCGCGTCGATCAGCGAGGCGACCAGGGCGCTCAGGTTGTCGTTGTCGCCGACCTTGATCTCCTCGACCGCGACGGTGTCGTTCTCGTTGACGATGGGGAGGACGTCGAATTTCAGGAGCGCCAGCAGCGTGTTCTTCGCGTTGAGGTACCGCGCGCGATCGCTGATGTCCTGGGCGGTCAGCAGCACCTGACCGACCGGCATGTGGTGGCGCCCGAAGGCGGCCTCGTACTGCCACATCAGCGCCGACTGTCCGACCGCCGCCGCCGCCTGCTTCTCGGGAATCGAGCGCGGCCGCTCGGGAAGCCCAAGGCGCGCCATGCCGGTCGCGATCGCGCCCGATGACACCAACACGATCCGGCGCCCCTCGCGGACCGAAGCGATGTCGGCCGCGAGCGCGTCGATGCGCGCGGGCGCGACGCCGACGCCCGGCGTCGTCACGAGCCCGCTGCCGACCTTCACGACGAGCCGCCGTACCCGTCCGAGCCGGCGCGCGCCGGTCATGGCTTGCGAGCCGCCCGGCGGGCGGGGCCCGCGGCCCCCGCGGCCCGCGCGCGCGGCGACGACGACGTGCCGGCCTCCGGGGTCGGCGTCGCGATCGATCCCAGCCGTGAGGCGACGCCCCGCACGAGGTCGACGAGGCCGCTCCCGGTGGCGGCCGAGATCACGAAGAGCGTCCGGCCCGTCGCGGCGCAATGTCGCTCGACCCGCTCGCGGTTCGGAGCCGCGTCCGGCAGATCCGCCTTGTTGGCGACGATGATCTGGGGACGCTTGGCCAGCTCGGCCGAATACGCGGCCAGCTCGCGGTCGATCACGTGGAGATCGTCGATCGGATCGCGCCCGTTCTGCGGGTCGAGGTCGAGCATGTGCAAGAGGAGGCGCGTCCTCTCCGTGTGGCGCAGGAACTGGTGGCCGAGTCCTTTACCGTCGGCGGCGCCCGGAATCAGCCCGGGGAGGTCGGCGATCACGAACGAGCGGTCGGCGTCGACGCGCACGATGCCGAGGGTGGGCTCGAGCGTGGTGAACGGGTAGTCGGCGATCTTCGGGCGCGCCGCGGAGAGCCGGGAGACCAGGGTGGATTTACCCGCGTTGGGAAAGCCGATCACACCGACGTCCGCGAGGAGCTTGAGCTCCAGGTGCAGCCAGCGCTCTGGGCCCTGTCGACCGAGGTCGGCGCGACGGGGCGCCTGGTTGGTCGAGGTGGCGAAGCGTGCGTTGCCTCGTCCCCCCCGCGCGCCGCGGATTGCCAGGATCCGCTCGCCGGGCGTCGTCAGGTCGCCGAGGTGCTCGCCGGTGTTGCGATCGGCGACGACGGTTCCCAGCGGGACCTTCAGAACCAGGTCTGCGCCGCTGGCGCCGTGACGGTTCGAGCCCTGGCCGTGGGTGCCGCGCTCGGCGTGGTAGTGCCGCCTGTAGTGAAAATCGAGGAGAGTCGTCAGTGCGGGCGCGGCCTCGAGCCAGATGCTGCCGCCATCACCCCCGTCGCCGCCGTCGGGGCCTCCGTACGGAACATATTTCTCGCGGCGGAAGCTGACGCAGCCGGCGCCTCCGTCGCCACCCTTGACGAAGACATCGATCTCGTCGACGAACATGCCGTGCACCGCGGGCCCGGGGGCGGCCCGCCGGAGGTCACATCGGGTTGGAGGCGACGCTCACGAAGCGCGAGTCCCCTCGCCGCGCGAACTGCACGTAGCCGTCGACCTTGGCGAAGAGCGTGTCGTCGGACCCGAGCCCGACGTTGAGCCCCGGCTTGAACCGCGTACCACGCTGGCGGACGAGGATGGAGCCGCCCGTCACGAACTGGCCGGCGAACCGCTTCACGCCGAGCATCTGCGGATTCGAATCCCTGCCGTTCCTCGAGCTGCCGACGCCCTTCTTGTGAGCCATCGCGCCTTAGACCTCGATCTTCGTGATGCGGACCGTCGTGGCCGCCTGGCGGTGGCCGCGGTTCCGGCGATAGTTCTTCCGACGCTTGAACTTCACGACCGACACTTTCCGACGACGACCCTGGGCCACGACTTCGCCCGAGACCTTGGCTCCGCTGAGCGCCTTCAGACCGGCAATGACCTCGCCATCACGAGTGACGAGCAGGACGGACTTGAACTCGACGGCCGACCCTTTCTCGCCCGCCAGCTTCTCGACCGAGATGACCTGCCCCGGCGCCACGCAGTACTGCTTACCTCCGGTCGCGATCACGGCTTCCATGGCCTCAGGCCTTTCTCCACCGGTACCTTCGACGAGGCCCCATCAGACCACACGCCGACGCCCTGCGTCAACCCGGGCGAGCCGACAACCGCTCGGCTCAGGGGCTCGGCTCAGGCCGTCTTCATGTATTCGGCGAGCCGCTTGCGCACGAAGAGGCGCGAGCGATGCACCCGGGACTTCACGGCCGGCAGGCTGATCCCGAGCGTCTCGGCGATGTCCGGGTTGGACAGGCCCTCCACGTCGTGGAGGACGAGCGCGGTGCGGTAGTCGGGCGGCAGCCCGTCGATCGCCGCGCCCAGCACGCGGCGCAGCTCGCCCTGAAGCGCCTGCTCGTCCACTCGGTCGGACCAGTCGGCCATCGGCTCGAAGTGCCGACCGTCGTCGTCGAACGTCGGCAGGACGTCCTCGATCGCGATCTCGTGCGCCTTCGACCGACGCGCCCGCAGCTTCTGATACGCGGCGTTCGCGGCGATGCGGTAGAGCCAGCTTCCGAAGGCGGACTCTCCCTTGAAGGTGGAGATCTTTCGGGCGGCCGTCCAGAGGGCGTCCTGTGCCGCCTCCTCCGCGTCCTCGTTCGATCCCGTGATCCGCAAGGCGAGACGGTACACGCGATCGCCGTACGTCTCCACCAGCAGCTCCGGCGCTTCCGGGTCCTCGCGACGCAGCGCCTCGACCAGGGCCGCGTCGCCGTCGGGCTTCGTCGTGTCCATGACCGTCATACCCTCGGCTCGAACAGCGACAGATAGCGCTTTGTCTCCGCCACGCATTGCTCCATGACGGCGATGTCCTTTGTCAGCTTCGTGAGCAGAATCGCGCCCTCCAGAGAGGCGACGAGAAAGCCTGCAACCGCGTCGGGCCGGCACGTCGCGTCGACCATACCTCGACGCTGCGCCGTGCTCAGCGCCAGCGTGAGCCGCTCCCGCCATGCCGCGAACACCGACGCCAGGCGCGCGCGGAACCCTTCGTGGACGTCGGATAGCTCCGCGGCGAGGTTGCCGAGTGGACAGCCGCCCACGCAGTTGCGCTCGCGCTGCGTCTCGAGGACACGGTCGAGGAAACAGCGGATCTGCGTGAGTGCCCGCCCCTCCGGATCCGCGAAGCAAGGCTCGAGCGTTCGATCGAGGAACGACCCGATGATCTGATCCAGGATGGCGTAGCCCAGGTCTTCCTTGCTCTTGAAGTGGTAGTAGAAGTTGCCCTTGCCGACGCCACTGTCGCGGAGCACGTCATCGAGCGAGGTGTGGTTGTAGCCGTGGACATGGATCAGCCGGCTCGCCGCCTCGAGGATCGCCTCGCGCGTCGACCGCCCGTCCCTGGTCCTTCCGCTGTTCTCGGTTGTCTTGGTACCCATCTGTACTGACCAGTCGGTACAGACGATACATCGCCATGGCGCCGTGCGTCAAGGATTTGTCGGAACGGTCGGCTATTTCAGATGCTTCGAGAGCCACCCCAGGAGACGCATCCACGAGTCTCGAGCGGCGCCGGAATCGTACGACTCGCGCTCATCGCAGAAAAACCCGTGGACGGCGCCCAGATACACTTTCGACTCGTAGGTCTTCCCGAGTCCACGCATCGTCGCGTCGATGCGCTCCACCTGCTCGAGTGGGATGAAGGCGTCCCGCTCGGCAAACAGGGCCAGCACGGGCGACGCGATTCGAGCGAGCAGCGCAGCGTCGGCGGCGACGCTGCCCCCTCCGTAGAACGACACGACGGCCGCGACCGCTGCCCCGTGGTAGGCCGCGGTCCGAAGTGCGACGGTCCCGCCCATGCAGAACCCGACGACGCCCACCCGGGTTGGCGCTTCCGGGCGTGACTGGAGGTGGGCGATCACGACTCCGATCTCCACCATCACCCTCTCGGGATCGAGGCGCTTCATGTGCGTGATCGCCGTCGGCTCGTCCTCGTAGGGAACCACCGGGCTCCCGAAGCGATGGTAGAGATCCGGCGCGATCGCGACGTACCCCTCGCGCGCGATCCGCTCGGTCAACGCCTTGATGTGGCCGTTGAGCCCGAACGCTTCCATGACGACGATGACGCCAGGGTACGGCCCGCCGGTTGCCGGGCTTGCCCGATGGCAGGGCATCGTGCCGTCCGCGACGCGGAGATCGACCGAGCCGGTCCGGATGTCCAGCGGTTGTTCCTAGAAGAGCGGCGCCGCGACACGCAGCGCCGCCATCACGACCGGTTTGGGGTAAACCCCGAGAACCACCACGCCGAGCGCGCAGAGGATCACCGCCAGGGCCAGCGTGCGCGAGAGGTGGACGCGTCCGGCGGAGGCGTCGGGCGGCTCGATGTACATCCGCTTGGCGACGAGCAGGTAGTAGAAGAGGGCCACGACCGTCAAGACGGCGCCGAGGAGCACGAGCCAGTAGAGCCCGGCCGCGGCGGCCGCCCAGAACACGTAGAGCTTCGCCCAGAAGCCGGCCACGAACGGGATCCCCCCGAGCGAGAGCAGGAACAGCAGCATCGCCAGCGCCAGGAGGGGCGAGCGCTGCGCCAGGCCCCGGAGCGCGGCCGTCGCCTCCGAGCGCTCGGAGCGGGCGACGGCCTCGACGACCAGAAACGCGCCCATGTTCCCGAAGACGTAGGCGACGAGGTAGAAGAGCACCATCGCCGTGCCCGCCGCCGAAGCCGCGGCGAATCCCACCAGCATGTAGCCGATGTGGGCGATGCCCGAGTACGCCAGGAGCCGCTTGGTGTTCTGTTGCGGCAACGCCATCAGGTTGCCGGCGACGATCGTGATCGTGGCGAGGCCCGCCGCGATCGGGATCCACGTGGCCGCCCGCTCGCCCATTCCCTCGAAATACACGCGGAAGAGCGCGACGAAGCCTGCCGCCTTCGGGGCCACGGAGAGCCACGCCACGAACGGCGTGGAGGCGGCCTCGTACGTGTCGGGCACCCACATGTGGAACGGGAACGCGGCGATCTTGAACGCGAAGCCGGCGAACACGGCGAGGAGCCCCAGGAGCAGGAGCGGCTGACCCGGCGAGAACACCTGCGCGACCCGCGCGAGGTCGGTCGTCCGCGCGGCTCCGTAGACGAAGGAGAGCCCGTAGGCCATCACGGCGGAGGAGACGCTGCCCACCAGAAAGAACTTCAGCGCGGCCTCGACCGCTTCATCCTGGCGCTTGAGGAAGCCGGCGAGCACGTAGAGCGGGATCGACATTAGCTCGAAGGCGACGAAGAGGAGGATCAGATCGCGCGCCGACGCCAGGACCAGCATGCCGAGCAGCGAGAACAGGATCAGCAGGTGATACTCGCCGGCGCGCCGGCCGCACGCGACGGCGTCCGTGGAGATGCCGGCGAGGAGCCCGATGAAGGTCGCGACCAAGAAGAGCCTCTTCGCGAAGATCGCGAGCCCGTCCTGGACGAACATGCCGAAGAGAGCGGGCGGCGTCGGCTTCACGAACGCGCTGACGATTCCGAGGGCCAGGATCCCCGCGGTCGCCAGCCAGGCGATCCAGCGACGGTCGGCGCCGCGGGCGGTCAGGCTGCCGGCGAACACGAGGAGCGCGACGGCGCCGAGGCCCAGCTCGAGGGTGAACGCGCTCACGGACTCGCGATCCGGGCGAGCAGCGGTACCGTCGCGGTGTCGATCGGCGCAATCGCCAGACCCGGCGCCATACCGAAGAGGACCAGCACGAAGACCAGCGCCACGAGCGCGACCCACTCGGGGCCGCGCGCATCGGTGAGGTCGTGGAAATGGCTGGAGGGCGGCCCCCAGAAGATCTGCTTGGCGACGCGCAGCACGTACACGGCGGTCAGGAACGTGCCGGCCACGGCCGGGAAGAGCCACCACTGGTGCGCGGAGCGCCAGGCGCCCAGGAACGTCAGGAGCTCGGCGACGAAGCCCGCGGTGGCCGGCAGGCCCAGGGAGGAGAGGCTGCCCACCGTGAACGCGGTGGCGATCCCCGGCATCATCTTGCCGAACCCGCCCATCTTGCCGATCTCGCGTGAGTGCGCCTTCTCGTAGACGAGGCCGACGAGCGCGAAGAAGAGACCGGTCATGATGCCGTGGGCGAACATCTGGAAGACCGAGCCGTTGAGCCCCACCTCGGTCAGGGTCGCCGCGCCGAGCATGACGATCCCCATGTGGGAGACGGACGAGTAGGCGATCACGTACTTGAGGTCCGTCTGCGCCATCGCGGAGAGCGCACCGTACACGATGTTGATACACGCGATCGTGCCGACCAACCAGGCGAGATCCGCCGCCCCGTCGGGCAGGAGCCCCATCCCCACCCGCACGACGCCGTAGGCGCCGAGCTTCATGAGCACGCCGGCGTGGAGCATCGAGACCGCCGTCGGCGCCGAAGCGTGCCCGTCGGGCGACCAGGTGTGGAGCGGCCAGATCCCGGCGAGGACGCCGAAGCCGACGTAGAACGCGAGGAAGACCCAGCGCTGGAGCGGGCGGGGAAACGCGGTAGCCTCGAAATCGAGGAACGAGAACGAGGCGGACCCGGCGTTGACGTAGAGGGCCAGGATCCCGACCAGGATGAACGCCGACCCGAACAGAAGGTAGAGGGTGAGCTTCATCGCGGCGTACTCCTTCGTCCCGACCCCGGTCTCCCGGTACGCCCAGGCGAAAATGCCGCGGGGCCGCACCTCGCCCGTCGAGCCCCAGATGCCGATCAGCAGGTACATCGGCAGCACCGCCAGCTCGTAGAAGAGGAACAGGACGAAGAGATCGAGCGACACGAACACGCCGTAGACGCCGGTGACGAGCGCCAGCAGCAGCGCGTAGAATTCCTGACTCCGGACCGTCACGGTCCACGACGCGAACACGCCCGCCAGGATGATGATGGACGTCAGCAGGACCATCAGGAGGCTGATCCCGTCGGCGCCGAGCTCGTACGAGATACCCAGCGGGGGCACGAGCGGGAGCTTCTCGTAGAACTGGAACCCGGCCGCCTCCTGGTCATAGGCGACGTAGATCCAGAGCGACAGCACCGCCGAGATCCCGGTCGTCACCGTCGCGATCCACCGCACGGCGCGGGGACGGTGACGGGCCGTGAACATGATGAGCAGCGCGCCGACGAAGGGCGACCACGTGATGACTGAGAGCAGCGGCAGGGTCATTGGCGCCATAGCTGGGCCCAGACGATGAGCAGCAGCACGCCGAAGGCGACGCCGTAGACGTAGTCCTGCGCCCGGCCGCTCTGTATCCGTCGCAGTCTGTCGCCCGCACGGAGCGTGAGGGCGGTCAGGACGTTGAGGACACCGTCGACGAGGTAACGGTCGATCCAGCCGATCAGTCGCGAGAACGCGAGAATGAATCCGCGGTAGAGGCCGGTATACAGCGCGTCGAGCCCGTAGCGGCGCCGCGCGAGATAGTCGAGGGGGGCGAGCCCGGCGGCGACCCGGGCGGGATCGATCGCGCCCCGCTGGTACATCGCCCATGCCAGCGCGAACCCGGCGGCCGCCAGGCCGATCGAGAGCGGCGCGAGCCACGCCGGCGTCTCTTCTTGCCCGCCGGCGCCCACCAGCGCCAAGCGGACTCCGACGGCGACGGTGAGCGCCGCGAGGAGCCAGAGCGGTCCGCGCATCAGCCAGGGCGCCTCGTGCGGATGGCCGCCGGCGTGGGCCCGCCCGAAGAACGTGACGAAGACGACGCGGAACATGTAGAAAGCCGTCAGCAGCGCCGTCAGCGCCAGCATCAGGAACGGACCCGTGAGGTCGGCCTCCCACACGCCGCCGAGCACCGCCTCCTTGGAGAAGAAGCCCGCGAGCGGCGGCACCCCCGCGAGCGCGAGGGTCCCGACCACGAAGACGATGCCCGTCTGCGGCATCGCCCGGAACAGGCCGCCCATCCGGAAGATGTCGTTGGTGCCGACGGCGTGGATCACGGCGCCGGCGGCGAGGAAGAGGAGCGCCTTGAACAACCCGTGCGTGAGCAGGTGCAGAAAACCCGCATAGGCCGCCCCGGCGCCCGCCGCCGCCATCATGTACCCGAGCTGCGAGACGGTCGAGTACGCGAGGACGCGCTTGATGTCGCCCTCCACGCACGCCATCGTCGCGGCCAGCAGCGCGGTGAACGCGCCCACCCACGCGATCAGCGTCAGCACCTCGGGGACCAGCGCGAACAGCGGCTCCGTCCGGGTCACCATGTAGACACCGGCGGTGACCATCGTCGCCGCGTGGATGAGGGCGGAGACGGGTGTGGGGCCTTCCATCGCGTCGGGCAGCCACACGTGCAGCGGGAACTGGGCCGATTTCCCAACAGCCCCCAGATAGATGAGGAACATGATCGTCGGCAGCCCCGTGATGGCGAGCGCGTGCTCCTGGGCCTTCTCGAAGAGGTCCGTGAACTCGAACGTCCCGGTGGCCGACCACAGCAGCACGATGCCGATGATGAAGCCGACGTCGCCCAGCTTCGTGATCCAGAACGCCTTCACCGCCGCGCGGGCGGCCGCCGGCCGCTCGTACCAGTAGCCGATGAGGAGGTAGGAGCAGAGGCCCACCAGCTCCCAGAAGACGAACATCTGGAGGAAGCCGGGGGCCAGCACGAGGCCGAGCATCGAGAAGGCGAAGAGCGACTGGTAGGTGTAGTAGCGGCCGAGCGAGGCGGGGCGCTCGTCACCGAGGTAGGCGAGCGAGTAGATCTGGACGAGCAGCGACACCAGGGTCACCAGGACGAGCATGGCGTTGCTCAGCGGATCGACCAGGAGACCGACCGTGGCGATCGGGCCGCCGTCGGCCGGGATCCACGCCCACGTCGTCTCTCCCACGAACCCCTCGACCCAGACGGTCAGCGCGCCGGCCAATGCGATCGCCATCGCACCGATCGACACCAGACCGGCGCGGGGGCCGCTGCGGCGCAGTGGCGCCACCACCGCGAGCAAGAGGAAGGCGGCGAAGGGCATCCCGAGGACGAGGAGCGGCAGCCAGGCGTTGGAGGACACGGCGCTAGCCCCGCAGCAGGTCGAGGCGGTCCGCCTCGACCGTCCGCCGGACGCGGAAGATCGCGATGACGATCGCCAGCCCGACGGCGACCTCGGCGACCGTGATCGAGATCGTGAAGAGGGTGAAGACCAGCCCCGTCAGGTCCCCGTTGAAGCGCGCGAAGGCGACCAGGTTGATGTTGACGGCGTTGAGCATCAACTCGATCCCGAGCAGGATGCCGACCGCGTTGCGGCGGGTCAGGACACCGAAGAGGCCGATCGAAAACACGAGGGCCCCCAGGACCAGGTACGCCGGGAGGCCCATCATTCTTCGCTCCGCGCCAGATAGAGGGCGCCGAGGAGGGCCGCCACCAGGAGCACGCCCAGGAGCTCGAGGGTGACGGCGAAGGATCCCACCAGCGCGCGTCCGATCGCCGCCGTCGTGTCGACCGTCTGCGCCGGGCGCGGCGCCCCGATCGGGGCCTGGAGCAGGAACCCCGCGATGCCGACGAAGACCGCCGCCGAGACGAGCGCGCCGTTCACCAGGTGGCGGCTCGTCTGCGCGATGCGCTCGCCGACCAGTCGCTCGGTCAGCATGATCGCGAACACCACGATCGTCACCACGCCGCCCGCGTAGAGGAGGAGCTGGACCGCGAACAGGAAGGGCTGGTCGAGCAGCAGGAAGACCACACCCGTCGCGACGAGCGCCGCCGCGAGGTACAGCACGGCGTGGAACAGGTTCGGGGTGAGGACGACGGCGAGACTCGAGGCGAGTAGCACCGCGGCTACCACCCAGAACCCCACCGTTTCCAGCGTCACTCGGCCGGCTCCTTCGCTTCTCCCTTGGCGTCTCCCCGGGCCTCGGCTCTGGCCGGTTTGGGAGGCGCCTGCATGTCGCGCAGCCGGTTGCCCGTGGCCCACGACGGCTCGAACTGGAGCCCGAGGGCATGGAGGCGGTCCTTGTCGAGCAGGAGATCCCGTCGGTCCGACGCGGCGAGATCGAATGACTTCATCATGATGATCGCGTCGGTCGGGCACACCTGCACGCACAGCTCGCAGAACTCGCACGCGTAGAGCTCGAGCGTGAACGTCTTGGCGAAGTTCCGTTTCGCGGCCTTCAGCATCTCGACCTTGATGACCTGCGGCGGACAGATGTACTCACACAGGCGGCAGCCGATGCAGGCTTCCTCACCGGTCTCCTTGTCGTAGGCGAGGGCCAGGATCCCCCGGAAGCGGTCCGGGTACGGGCGCTGGACGTCCGGATAGCGGACCGTCACCGGCTTGCGGAAGAGGTTTCGCAGCGTGACGCTCATCGCGCGACCGATGGCGCCCACGAGCTGCCCGGTCTCTTTCCAGAATCCCGGCGTGGGCCGGCCGCCGTTATGCGCCACCGGGACCTCGCAGCGCGACCACGAGCCCGGTCGCGAGCAGCAGGGCCAGCGTGGCGGGCAGCAGGAGCTTCCACGAGATCGCCAGGATCTGGTCCACGCGGATCCGCACGAAGGACCAGCGCACCCACGTGATGACGAGGAAGATCAGGAGGGTCTTCGCCAGGAACCATACCGGCCCGAGCGCCGCGGGCCCGGGCCCGAGCCAGCCGCCCAGGAAGAGCAGCGCGCCGAGGAAGCTCGTGCCGAGCATGTGCGCGTACTCGCCGAGCTGGATGAGCGCGAACTTCATGCCGCTGTACTCGACGCGGAAGCCCGCGACCAGCTCCGACTCGGCCTCGAGGATGTCGAACGGCACACGGTTCTCGGCGGCGAGGGTCGCCACCAGGAAGGCCAGGAAGGCGAGCTGGCCGACGACCGGGTAGGCCACGAACCAGAGCCCCTGCTGGGCGGCGACGATCGACGACATTTGCATCGAGCCGGCGAGGAGCACCGGAACGAGCGCGGCGAAGATGAACGGCAGGTCGTAGGAGATGATCTGGTTGACCGCCCGCATCGCGGACAGGAGCGCGTACTTGTTGTTGGACCCCCAGCCGCCCATGAAGAGACCGACGATCTCGAGCGACGACACGGCCAGGAAGAAGAGCACGCCGATGTTGAGGTCGGCGACCCCAACCTGGGGCGCGAACGGGATCGTCGCGAAGATCAGCAGGCACGGGACGAGAAAGACGATCGGCGCCAGGTTGTAGACCCAGCGGTCGCTGGCGGTCGGGACGATGTCCTCCTTCATCATGAGCTTGAGGGCGTCGGCGACCGGCTGGAGCCAGCCGTGCGGGCGGCCCACGTAGTAGGGTCCGATCCGCGACTGCATCCGCGCCGCGAACTTGCGCTCGAGGAGCGTGACGTACGCGACCAGGACGAGCAGGGCGTTCAGGACGACGAACGCCTCGATCGCGTGCCACGCCGCCGGGGGCAGGGTCATGGTCGCGGGGCTCTGGTCACCGGTCGACCTCGCCGAACACGGGGTCGACCGAGCCCATGATCGCCACGACGTCGGCGACCTTGTGCCCGGGCACGATGTGCGGCAGGACGGCGAGATTCGAGAAGGAGGCGCCCCGCCACTTCAGGCGGTACGGCTTCGCCCCACCGTCGCTCACGATGTAGCACCCGATCTCGCCGCGCGCTCCCTCCACCCGCGTGTAGCCTTCGCCCTTGGGGACCCGGACCTGCCCGACCGATTTCACGCCCGGCCGCGACGAGATGGGGCCCTCGGGGAGGCCGTCGAGGGCCTGGCGGACGATCCGGATCGACTGCCGGAACTCGACCATCCGCACGCGGTAGCGCGCGTAGCAGTCGCCGGCGGTCTCCACCGGGACGACGAAGTCGAAGTCTCCGTAGGACGAGTAGGGCTCGGCCCGCCGCACGTCGTAGCCCACGCCCGAGCCCCGGATGAGCGGGCCCGACACCCCGACCGCCTCGGCCAGCTCCCGCGAGATCACGCCGACCCCCTGCGTGCGCACGCGGAAGAAGGTATTGTCTTCCAGCATCGCTTCGTACTCGCCGAGCCGCGCCTCGATGAAATCGACGGTCTCGCGCACCTTCTTGTCCCAGCCCGGTGGCATATCGTAGCGGGTGCCGCCGACTTGATGAAAGCCGTAGAGGAGGCGCGCCCCGGTCAGCTCCTCGAAGCGATCGAGGACCATCTCGCGCTCGCGGATGCAGTAGAGGAACACCGTCGCGCCGCCCCCGAGCGCCCCGCCCATGTCCAGGCACCACGTGCCGAGCCAGAGGCAGTGCGACGCGATCCGCTGCAGCTCCGCCGCCACCACTCGTAGGTATTGCGCCCGCCGGGGGACCTCGATCTTCCCGATCTTCTCCACGGCGGCGACGTACGCGAGCTCGGCGGTCATGGCCGCGACGTAATCGGTCTTGGACGCGATGGACGGGTACTGGACGTAGGTGAGGGTCTCGCCGAGCTTCTCGTGACAGCGGTGGAGGTAGCCGATCACCGCGTCGACGCCGACGACGGTCTCGCCCTCGAGCGTGAGGATCATCCGGAAGACGCCGTGGGACGACGGGTGCTGAGGCCCCATGTTCATCATGAGGCGCTCGTTGCCGCCGTAGCCCACCTCGACGACTTGCTTCGTCTGCGTCTCGGGCACTGGTCTACTTCGCCGTCGGGACGATCGTCAGCCTCGCCGTGTCACGCACGCTCATTTCATGGGTGAGGACGGCGCCGGGACGAGGGCGAACGAGCGCATCTCGACGAGCAACGGCGTGGCCTTGCCGAGAAAGGCCTGCCACTCCGGGTCCTGGACGACCTTGCCGCGGACCGCCGCCCGGTCGTTCAGATCGCGATACGCCCAGAGGTGCACGACCTCGTTGAGCTGGGCGACTTCCGTCTGCCAGACGCCGACGTTCTTCGAATACTTCTCGCGCACCGGCATGATCGCCTTGAAGTGGCCGAGCCACTCCCCGGCCTTGCCCACCTGGGTGCGATAGGTCCGGAGCTCGTAGACGTGCCCGCCGTCCGCCGGCGGCTTCAGCGGCAGCTGCGCCGACAGGATCTTGTTCTCCTGGGCGAGGAGCAGCGGCCGGATCCGCTGGACGTAGTCCTTGCTCCACGCGTCGTTCTTCGCGAGCTCGCCCCGCAGGCGCTCGCGCTCGACGAGGTCGGGATAGGCCCAGAGGTGGACGTACTGGTTCAGCGTGCCGAACTCGGTCGTCCACGAGCCCTCGAGCTTTCCGTACTTGTCACCCCGGATCGGGCGTCCGACCTCGGCGTTGAGCTTGAGATACTCGCCCTGCTTGCCGGGCGCCAGCGTGTAGGTGCGCAGCTCGTAGATCATCGGTGGGGTCTCCTCTCGCGGGAAATCATCGGTAGGGTGCCTGCGGGGTGTCGACGGCGTAGTCCTTCCGGAGCGGGTACCCCTCCCAGTCCTCCGAGAGGAGAATTCGCCGAAGATCGGGATGGCCCTCGAAGACGACGCCGAACATGTCGTAGCACTCGCGCTCCATCCAGTCGGCGCCGCGATACAGCGCCGTCAGCGTGGGGCAGCGCGTCTCGCCCGCCGGCAGGCGCGTGCGCATCGTGACGACCAGGTGCCTGTCGAGGTTCTCGACGCGGCAGAGCACCTCGAGCCCCTGGTCCTTCCAGTCCACGGCGGAGAGCCAGTTGAAGTAGCGGCAGCCCAGCTCTTCCCGGGCGAAGCGGGCGAACTCCTGCCAGCGGTCGCGTGGCAGCGTGACGGCGAGCCCACCGTCGGCGACCGCGTCCACCCCGAACTTCTCCTGGATGCGCGCGCGTGCGTCGGCGGGCGTCATGCTCCCCTGGGATCGGACGAGGTGGCGCGCCTGCCGGTTTTCTGGAACTCGGCGACCTGCTCCTGGAGCTTGAGCAGCCCGTACATGAGGGAGTCGGGAGTGGGGGGGCATCCGGGGACGTACACGTCGACGGGGACGACGCGGTCGACGCCCTTCACGACGTGGTAGCCGTGACGGAAGGGACCGCCGGAGTTCGCGCACGAGCCCATCGAGACGACCCACTTTGGATCGGGCATCTGCTCGTAGATGCGCTTGAGCATCGGCGCCATCTTGATGGTCACGGTCCCGGAGACGATCATCAGGTCCGAGTGGCGCGGCGACGCCCAGGGCACCATCCCGAAGCGCTCGACGTCGAAGCGCGAAGCGAACGTGGCCATCATCTCGATCGCGCAGCACGCGAGGCCGAACGTCACGGGCCAGATCGACGACTTGCGCGCCCAGTTGAAGATCTTCTCGGTGGACGTCGTGACGATCCAGCCGCCGGGCATGTGGTGGATCGCGTCGGCGATCGAGGCGAGCGCGTTCGAGGTCTTGTCGTCCTGCGCGCGCGTCTGGTGATACTTCTCCCATTCCTGCAGGTCCTTGAACTCGTTCCAGACGGGCGGCGGGACCTGCGGGACGGGCGGCTTCACTTCCATTCGAGCACGCCTTCCCGGTACGCGTAGAGCCAGCCGAGCCCGAGGATGCCGACGAACGCGGCCATCACCCAGAACGCGCCCAGTCCGGCGTCCCGGAGCACCAGCGCCCACGGAAACAGGAACACCGCGAGCGCGTCGAACACGATGAACACGAGCGCGACGAGATAGAAACCGACGGGGAACTGCACCCACGCGGTTCCGATCGGCTCGGCGCCGCACTCGTAGTTCATCAGCTTGACCGCGCTCGGGCGGCTGGGGCGCAGGAGGCGCGCCACCGCGAGCGAGACGACCCCGAAGCCGACGATCAGCACGGCGAAGATGAGCACGGGCAGATAGCCCGACAAGATACTCCTCCTTCGAGATGCACCCGGGCGCTCAGTATAGCATGCGGGTCGGGCGCCCATGCGCCTCGGCTCGTCGTGAAAGTCGTACCTATCGTGCTAGACTCGAACGACGATGCGGGTACTGATTGTCGAGGACCAGGTCGACCTCGGCGACGTGTTCCGCGACTTCCTGCTCGAGCTCGGGCACCATCCCGTCGTGGTCCACACGGCCGAAGCGGCGCTCGCCAGGCTCCAGACCGAGCGCCCCGACGCGATCCTCCTCGACGTCCAGCTTCCGGGCATGAGCGGCCTCGACTTCCTCCAGCTCCGTCCCGTCCGGGCTCTCGGCGTCCCGATCGTCGCGGTCTCCGGGGTCGTGAACGAGAGCCAGGCGCGCGAATGCTTGCAGCTGGGCGCGGCGGACTTCATGGGCAAGCCCGTCCAGCTCGACCGGCTGAACGAGGTCCTGACGTTCCTCGAGCCTCACGCGATGAGCCGTCTCGCGGAGCGGGAGGCGCCGCCCGACCGGCGTAGCTCGACCCGCGCGCGGCTGGCGATCCCCGCGCGCCTCCACGAGTACAACGGCCGCGAGCAGGATGGAACATTGACCGAGCTGGGCGTGTCGGGAATGAAGGCGCGCCTCGCCCTGCCGCTCGAGCCCGACACGATCGCGAGGGTCGCCTTCACACCGCCCGACGGCGGGCCGCCGATCGACGTCATCGCCATCCTGGTCCGGGTCGACCCGGACGGGCACGCCTTCACCTTTGTCCGCCTCGACGCTCGCGACGCGGACCGCCTCCGCGCGCTGGTTCACCGCACCCCCGCGTAGAGCCCCGCCAGGAGTATCCCTCCAGGAACCCGCAGGGGGAGCCCGGACGGGCGCGTCGCGGGCCGCGCCCCGCGCCCGTCCGGCTACAAGCGAGAGAGGGCCTCAGAGGCGAGCGCCGCGGCCTTAGCCTCCCACTCTGGCCCCTGCAGAACGAGCGTGCGGTAGCGCTCG
>Ga0137394_10000304_pt1 | contig 34084 bp, 56 predicted proteins | sample czobulk116metaG_FD_108278 | JGI IMG/M metagenome (GOLD analysis project Ga0137394, IMG submission 108278) | Vadose zone soil microbial communities from Angelo Coast Range Reserve, California, USA - czobulk1.16 metaG | ecosystem: Environmental > Terrestrial > Soil > Vadose zone | place: USA... | reverse complement strand
TTTTTAAGTGCTTTAACTCTTATCAGAGATTCCGATGACATTTCGATGAAATACTAATAGAATCAATTAGTTTTATCTTTTAAAGCAAAGCTGCAAGGACAAAGGGAAAGCGATGACATGGATAGGGTTTATTTAGTTATATTTCTCGGATTGCTTGGTTGCTTAGTCGGCTACATGATAACATGTCCTCAGCCATGCTGGCGGCCAGCTTGTTTGAAATGCAATGAAGAATATAGAGTCATAGTTAAGGAAGACAAATGAATATAGAAAGACAACAGAAGATTGATAAAGCGATAGCCTCTTTTAGATTTAAATTTACCACGGAAATAATTAGCTCATGCAAAACAACGGAGGAGGCAATTTACGCTACAACTTGCTTATCGCATGATTTTACTCAGATGCTCTATAAAGCCATTCATAGAAATGTACCATTACAAGAAGCTAAGGCAGCATTTAAGATCGCATTAGATAGCGTGCTTTTGGATTATGGCATGTCAATTTCTATACATGAGTTTAACGCATGAAAGTAAAAAAGAAACAACATGAGCAATTGATCCAAATGGCAATTGTGCAATGGTTTCGGCTTATATATCCAAATTTAAGAGATTGCTTGTCAGCTAGTGCCAATGGCGGAAAAAGAGAAACCAAAATAATCCAGACCAAAAAAGGAACTTCAAAATATTGCTCAGAAGGAGCCAGATTAAAGAAAATGGGAGTGTTAGCAGGAGAACTTGATATTTTCATTTCTTTAATTAATAGTGCGGTTATAGATAATGAATTCAAAGTTTACGGCGGTCTTTATGTTGAAGTTAAAGCGCCTGGCGGAAAATTAACTAAAGAACAAAAGCGAATAATTAAAATTCGAGAAGCCAGCGGATATAAAGTAAACGTTTGTTTTGCTGTAGATGAAGCAATGGCAGCTATCAAAGAATATATGGAAAATGCTGTGTTACCTAACATTATAGTTGAATAGCTGGTATACAATCTAATATTTTAGGGGGCAAAGGAGTCGACATGCCTAAATATGATAGAGATGGAATTGTAAAGACCGTTAATAAAAAAACCACTACTAAATACGATGGTAAGGTTTTTGATAGATATTTAGAGCACTGCTATAATGGTGGGTCAACCCCTGAATTTTGCAGAAATGAGCGTATTTGTCGAGATACTTTCGATGCTTGGATAGAAAAGTACGATACTGCAAAAATAGTTAAGAAAACTGCAAAATATTGGGCTGAGGGTTGGTGGTTAAAAGAAGCAAAGGATAATCTTGTTATCCATAATGAGCACCAATGTGGAACCACAAAATTTGATACTAATCTTTATAAATATTATACAGGTGGCAGATTCGGTCACACTTCTGATAAAGAGCTCACAGATAGAGTAAGTGCATTAGAAGAAAAACAAGCTTCACATTCTCAAAATGTTCCAACAAGCGCATATGCAGAAGAAGCGGAATGCGAAGATGATATTAAAACTGAGTGATTACGTTAAACTTCGCCCCCAACAGAAACCATTATTCGATGCTTATTTTAATAGACAAATTAAAAATGTTGTTCGCGTAGCGCATAGACGATTCGGCAAAGGCATGGAAGCATTCATGTTAATGTGTAGCGCAGCCATTCAAAGAAGGGGAATTTATGGATATTTCTTACCGACCATCGGTCAATCCCGGCGCGTTATTTGGCAAACTATAGGTAGTGACGGCGTTAGGCTAATTGATAGGTTCCCTAGTAGGCTCGTGGCTAATATTAATCATTCAGAACAAATTATCAGATTGGCCAATGGTTCGACTATTTATGTGTCTGGATCTGATAATTACAAGCGTCTTATTGGTATGGATTTTTGTTATTTGGTCTGGGATGAATATCAAGATTCTAATCCTTCAGCTGTAGATGCTTTTAGACCAATGATAACAAGAAATAAAGGTTATCAGCAATTTTTAGGTACACCACGCGCATATAATCATTTCAAAGAGCTTTATGATGCTCACGTTGATGATCCAACCTGGTTCGTTAGTAATTTAACCATTAACGATACAGTTGATGAATTTGGCCTTCCTATCATTACCGAGCAAGATATTGAAGCCGAACGCCATGCAGGCATGCCAGAAGAGTTAATACTTCAGGAGTATTATGGTTCATGGGATGCAGCCATTAGAGGCGCTTATTATTCAAAGCAATTAACACAAGCCAGAAAAGATAATAGAATTGGAAATTATCCTTTTGATGCTACATATCCAGTTTATACGTGTTGGGATTTAGGATTCGATGATGCTACCGCAATATGGTTTTTTCAACATCATCATGAGCGATTATGGATGATAGATTATTATGAAAATCGTGAACAAAACATGGCACATTATGCTGAGATGATTAGAACCAAACAATTAAAATGGGGATGTCGTTACGCGGTTCATTGGGCGCCTCATGATATTGAAGTTCGAGAATTGGTTGCGGGAAAATCAAGGAGAGACCAAGCAAGAGAACTTGGCATTATGTTTAGAACAGTGGCAGCACCGGCTAGAAAAATACACGGCATACATTGTGTACGGCATTTATTCCCACGTCTTTACTTTAATGAACCAACTTGCAGACTTGGCTTAAAGCATCTCACCGAATATCGAAGTGATTTTAATGAAAAAGATAATGTCTATTCATTACAGCCAAAACGTAATAGCGCAACTCATGGCGCTGATGCATTGCAAACCGGAGCACTAGGATGGCTAAAAGCATTTGAAGAAGGAAACTTAAAGAAACAATTTGAGATAGCTAACTTATATGGAACGCATATTTGGTAATAAAAATCGAGGGCCAAAATTTAAACAATTTCTCCCTAAATTTGGCCCTTGACATCATTATTGATATAGTTGTATTACTTTAAAATTAAGCATATGATGTCTGAAATGTATATATTTAAAGGATTAATATGGCATCTGTCTTTTATTTTCATCCAGGTAACTCAATAGCTAAACAACTTGCCGAATCAGTAGGCGTCAAAGGCTTTTTCTATCAAAATCGTGGTCAATTAGAATTAAGAATACAACAGCTTATTGCTGAGCTTGGATATGACATGTGGCCTACATTTCATACGGTTGTAGGTGGTTTATCTGGTGAAATTGGCGAGCGTATTCCCCTGAATCCTGATGATGAAATGGATAAGCACACCTTAAAATTAACTAAAAATAAAGTTGCGTGGTCTTGGATAAAGATAATTAATGGTCCAAGAATGTCGCAAGTTATTGGTTATTTGTCTGGCGGTTCTGCTAGTCCCTTCGCCATGTCTAATGCAGAGATGGCACAAAAGGGCATTATTAGCGCAAGTTATGTTCCCAGGATTTTATCATGAGCATTCGCAAAAAAGTTGAGCTTTCTGATGAATGCCAGCTTGGTAATCATCATTTTATTGTAAGCGATTGGAAGTGTTCGCCGGCAAGGCAGCAAGCTGTGACATTTACCTGTAGGCGCTGTCTTTATGCTTCTGATGGGATTCAAACCAATAAACAACTGGTAAGGGAATTACATGCAGTCTCAAACGTTGAAGCAGCGAGTGATAGTGTTGTCGGAAAAGATATTGGAAGTAAAAGTAATAAAGATAGTAGTGGGGGCGCATAAGAAGCCCTTGGATAAAGACGATCAGATTATATTTCATATCGATATATAGGTGAATTATGTCAAAGCTCTCGAAATTTCTAAGAAGTGCTAGCCGAAAAATACAGCGGCCTATCAGCAAATTTACTGGACATCATGCGGCTTCTCAGCAAAAAAAAGAAATTAAAGCGCAAGCTGAAGAGACAGCACGTCAAACAGCGGAATTAGAAGAAAAAACTAAGCGAGAACAAAAGAAAGCGGCGAAAATAAAAACTCGAGGTTTTCGTTCAAGACGGTCTGCCAGTAGATTAAGACAAGAAGAATCACCTGCAGAAGGGATTGGGAGTGCAACCATTGGCTGATTCAGAAGTTGCGTGGCTGATGAAGCGACGACAAGCTGCTTTAACTAAAAAGCAAATGTGGGGTAGTCTTTTTCAAAAGACATATCGTTTATCACAACCAAATCGTAATGTTTTTGATATGCGACCCATTGGCGCGAATCCTGGTACTTTCAATATTGAAGGCATGGATATCGCTTGGTATGTATTTGATTTAACGCTAGCGCATGCAACTGATGTATGGGTAAATGAAATAGTTAATGCATTATGTCCAGCAGGAAAGACATGGTTTAATTTCGTATCAGGCAGTGAAATACCTGATGATAAAAAAGAAGAAGTTGATAAACAGCTTCAAAAAAGAACTGAGCTTTTCTTTAAACACCTGCATAAATCTAATTTTCAATTAGTAGTGCATGAATGTTTTATGGATGCTGTAGTTTCTACAGGATTTATGACTATTAATGAGGGACCTGACAAGAAACGTCCATGGATATTTGCATCAAATCCTCCTGATTGTATTTATGCGGATGAAGGTGCATATGGAACTTTTGATGCATACTATCGTGATTGGTCAAAGATGCCACTTACTACTGCACAAGTTATGTGGCCTAAGATGCAAGTGCCTACTAATTTATCGGAGAATTCTGACGATGAAGTGCTTATCACCTTATACGAGATCTTATATCTTGACCATGATAAGGACATGTGGGAATACCGGATTGTCCATCCCGATACAAAATCCATTCTCTATAAACGAACCGACAGAACATCAGCGTTCGTTGGGTGGCGGGTTAAAAAACTCGCTGGAGAAACATACGGTCGAGGGCCCGCAATGGACGCGGTTGCAGCCGCAGGTACGATAAATCAAGCATTGTACGATGAAATTGTATCAGCAAACTTTAGAGCCCTTCCAATGTACATGGGCTTTGAAGATGGCGTCTTCAACCCAAATAACTTCAAAATGATCCCAAATACAATTCTTGCGTGCGCGCCCACAGCTAGTGGAACATGGCCATTAACTGCCGTTCCTGCTGCAGGCGATATCAATTGGTCAATGTTAATTCTAAATGAGCTACGCGACCAAATTAATAATATAATGCATACTAATCCATTGCCAGCGATGGACGATCCAAAAGCTACTGCTACAGAAATATTAAAGCGTGACCAACGTAATAAAGAAAACCGTTCAGCACAAGACGCTCGCATTCAACAAGAATTCTTTCAACCTTTTGTTAAGCGATGCATTGATATCTTAAGGCGCAAAGGGATATGGGATGATATCGAAGTTGATGGAGAAGTTATCGAAATTCAATTTGATACACCATTGGTGACATCACAAGGCCAACAAGAAGTTTTAGAAATGTTACAACACATTCAATTTATTCAAGGATTATATGGCCCTGAAGCGGCTAGTGGATTCTATAAAACTGAAAAGTTATCACCTTGGGCGGCTAAAAAACTAAATGTTAATTTAGAAATGGTAAAAACGACGGGTGAACTTGAAGAGGTTATTGAAGTAATGAATGAGAAACGTGCTGAAATGGAAGAACAAGCTGCGCAAGAAGGGCAACAAGCTGCATGATTAATCCATTTGAACAAAGAATAAATCCTTATGCTGCGCAACTAAAAGAAGAAAGCCAGAAATTTATAAAGCAAATGGATCAACGTTTTAGAGAGCAAGTCATTGCTACTTTTTGTACGCCGCATGGTATGCAACTTTTAGACACCCTTGATGATTTATATGTTAGACAGCCTGTTTCTCCCGCTGGATGCGTGGAAGGATATGGTTTTATGAGAGAAGGTGAGAATAGATTAATTATTAAATTAAGAGCTATTGTAAATTCAGCACAAAAGGAACCCGTATGACTGAAAATGTTAATCCCTATGCGCCCACCGTTTCACACACAGCCGACACTCAGCCAGCAGAAACGCCAGCAAGCTCCGAACCTTTATGGCATTTGGATGATAATACACCCGGCCAAGGGGATAGGCCTGAATGGATGCCTTCTAAGTTTAAGAAAGTATCAGACGTAGGGAGAGCCTATCAAGAACTTGAAAAAAAATTAGGTGCATTTACTGGAGCGCCAGATACGTATGAATTGGGTGATTTGGATTTAGATGGCGATCAACACCTTGTTAAAGAAATGACAAGTGTTGCTAAAGAAATGAATATGAGCCAAGAGGGTTTAAATAAATTTTTAGGACGCTTAGCTAGCGCTACCGAAGCAGAATCTCAAGTTCATCTAGACGAACAAGTCAAAGCATTAGGCAAAGATGGCGAAAGAATGCTAGTTGAATTTAAAAACTGGCAAAAAGATTATTTTAAACCTGAAGAAAGAGAAGTTGTATCCGAATGGGTTAGAACAGCAGATGATTTAAAAGTTTTTAATAGAATAATGGCTCACACTCATATGTCGACGGTTCCAACTGCCAATACCCCGCAAAGAAGTGTTGAAACGGTTAGCGAACTAAGAACCGAGCTTGCTAAAAATATCGACCGATATGATAGAGATAAAACTTATCAAAAAGATTGGTCATCACGAATGGGTCGAGCCGTCCAACGCGAAGGTGGGGGTTGATTGCCATATTTAGCAAGAGTATATTAGTTGTACGTGCACCCTTAAACGGATACTGCATAAGAATAGGCCGACGATACTAGTAATACCGTCCTAAGTAACGCCAATTGAGAAGAGCTATAAAGTTTTAATCAGTTGGAGGTTATCCAAGATGGATATCACATTAGTCAAACAGATAGAATACGATGCCTATGTTCATGCTAAATTTCAAAGCATGGGTGGATTACTAGATGGAACGTTTCGTGAAAGAACGGGTGTCATCGGTAATGTTGAACAATTCAGAAAATCCAACCAAATAGTCGCCACGCAAAAGGCACCCCAAGCTGCATTAACGCCTTTAAATATGGTGTTTGAGCCTGTTCTTTGTACTTTGCAGCCTTGGTCAGCGCCTGATTTCGTTAATATCTTTGAAGAAACAGATATCAATTTCGCACCTGCAAGAGAAATTGCAGATGGTTGCGTGAAGGCGATTAAACGTCGTCGTGACCAAATGCGTATTGATGCGCTAGATGCTTCAGCAACGACTAATACGATTGCTGCAGGCGGTACAGGTTTTACCTTTGTTAAGTTTGAACGAATGATTGAATTCCTGGCTGAGAATAGTGCAGGTCGTGGAATGGTAACTTGTGCAATTTCTGCTGCTGGCCAACGTCAATTATTAGCTGAAGATAGAATAACTTCACAATTTTATGTGAACTATAAGCCTATCGCTGGTTCTGGATTAGATGGCGCAACGATTCAAAATGTTAAATTCGTTTTGATTCCAAACATGCTAGAGGGTGGTTTGCCATTAGCTGGTGCTATTCGTACTTGCTTTGCTTGGAATTGGGAAGCTGTAGGTCATGCTGAGGCGGATTTACAAAAAACCGACATGCAATGGCAAGGTCTGTATGAATGCTGGTTAATCAATTGTCGCATCAAAGCTGGTGCCGTCGCCGTAGACGATCTCGGTATTGTCAAAATCGACATAGACGAAAGCGTATAAAGGAGACTTATCATGGCTTTTGATTACACTAAATTTGAAAGATGGTCTGCAAGTGTTGCTCCTGGCATCAACAGTCAATGGGCTTATACAGATTCACTATCTACTATTGCACAAGTTACAACTGCTGGATTCTTTGATTCAATTAATGATATTGCGGCAGATGGTTTAAGTGCTGGTAATGCCATAATTAAGACGGGCGATATCATTTGGGTAGTGGCTTCAGATCAAAATACATATATTTTGGTTACTGACACTTTGCCAACTATTACATCTTCTGTTTTTGATGTGGTATTAGGCGCTGGCGCAGTAGGCACTGCAAATATCGCCAACTTAGCCGTTACTGGTGCTAAAATGGCTAATGACACCATTACTGATACGCAAGTACAGGATAATGGATTGTCTAGCCTTTCATTAGCTAAAAATACCATTCAATATGCTCAAGTTGCTATGACGGCAGCTGAATGGAATGGTATGTATGCTGCACCAAAATTAATTTTAGCAGCGCCCGGGGCTGGTCTAATTTATCAAGTCGACAATGTTTGGTATGACATGGCTTTTGTTGCCGCTCAATATGCTGCAGGTGGCGTGGTGAATCTGCAATTTGATTCTACCGTCAATGGCGCTGGCGTATTAGCTACACAAGATACCGCGGCAGCTACCATAACAGGATTAGCAGCATCTAGTATTGTACGTCCTGCAAATGGAATTACAGCTATTGCTCAATCTACGACAGTTAATAAAGGTTTATATATGTCTAATAAAACCGGTGCATTCACTACGGGTGATGGTACGTGGAAAATCAACGTGGCATATAGAATTTTGACAGCGTAATTTAAATATTCAACGGCTGCTATACAGCCGTTTCGGAGGCTTTATGGTTGGCGAACAAGACGATCATGGTTGTAAATGTTGTCCTGGTCCTATGGGTCAAACTGGTCCCGTAGGTCCGATGGGTCCTAAAGGTGATGCAGGCGGAGAAGGCCCACGAGGACCATCTGGTCCAATGGGTTCTACGGGAGCCACAGGTGCGCCTGGTCCCGCTGGCCCAATGGGTCCACAAGGCTCAGCAGGACAATCTGGTCCTATGGGTCCACATGGTGATGTTGGCCCTCAAGGTCCACAAGGAAATGAGGGTCCAATTGGCAATCAAGGTCAAATGGGTCCACAGGGTACACAGGGTCCACAGGGTGAGCAAGGCCCTAAAGGTGATTGTGTCGAATGCGAATGTCATTGTCCAGTAGAATTTATGGAAGTTTATTCTGTTCTTCCACAAACATTGATAGCTTCGCCTGGTATTAACCTAGAAGGCGGCACTGCTTTGTTGGAAAATATACAAGTAGCAACCGCTGTATTTGACGTGAGCTTGGCTGCAAGCACTGGCGAAATAAAAATCCTGAAGAAAGGGTGGTATCGAATTTATAAAGCCGTATCTGGTTCGTTGAATCCTGTTTTTAGTCCTTTAAAAATATGGACGATGAGCTTATTTGTAAATGGTTTGATTATTCCTCCATCAACATTTGGCGATATGACGATTAGTCCAGAACAGCACGCAAATCAAACTACTAGTGTAGTAATTATTCTGCTAAATGCAGGTGATGTTGTTAAATTATGCAATACAAGTGATGCGCCTTTGTTTCTTGGAACAGTCGCAGCTGGTAGCAATGCAGTTCCTTTAAGTGCAGATATTAATATATCTTTACTCAAAGATCCCTAGTCTCTTTGGCGGTTTCCACTTCTCCATTTTGGAGGCCGCCTTTTTTAAGGAGTTTTGATGCCAGGAATTGCCTATAACGAAACTCAAATAATTTCAGATGCCTTAGTATTGCTAGGCTATCCAGTCATTCAATCTATTGATGCTGGAGGTCCTGCAGCACAAGCCATGCATTCTATTTATGCTGGATTGATGGCAGCTGATTTGAGTTCACCTAATTGGCGTTTTGCTACAAAAGCAGCCGTTCTTTCTCAAATAGCTGGTCTTAACCCAGGATTCAAATGGTATACAGCAGCTTATCAAATACCGCCAGACTGTCTTGCAATATGGCAAGTATGGCCCGGCGTTCCTTATGAAGTCTTTGGTGAACAAATTTGGACAAGCGGACAAACAATGCCACCACCATCAGGTGGTCAACAATTGCAAATACAATATAGAGCCGTTGTATCTCCTGCATTTTTACCACCTGCTTATATATTCTATTTCACTTACCTATTAGCTAGGACTGTAGCGCCTGGCGTGACTGACGATCCAAAGATTATCAGCTACCTCGACGCAGATTTATCAAAATGGCGCTCACAAGCCATGATCGTAAATACTCAAGGTCGTCCAAATGAAGGCCTCACCAATAGTCGTTGGATTGGCGCACGCTCTTCTGGAACTGGCTACGGTACTAACAATGGAATGGCTGGCTGGTAATGGGTTCAAAATATTTAATGAACAAGTTTACCAGTGGTGAACTAGGTCTAAAGTTCATCGCTGAGGTAGATTACGATGGATATCGGAAAGCTGCCAGAGCATTAAGAAATGTCCTAACCACACCACAAGGCGGCGTTCAAAGAAGATTTGGAACTGATTACGAACAAGTCATTAAAAATGGCGCCGCATTTATAACTGATATTGAACAAGTAAGATTAATAGAATTTGAGCGGGCTGGAAATAATTTTTACGATATAATAATTAGGCCAGATGCTGGAGCAGTCGTTGCATTTGACATTTATTTAAATGGTGTCTTGCAAACCACAATTGGTGCGCCAGCTGCGACTTATACGGTACCAATGATTCGTGAAATAAGATGGGTAAAAGGATACGATAGTATCTATATTCTTCATCAATCCGTAAGACCACATGAACTATATGTTTTATCGTCAGGAATAGCACCTTTTTGGGCTATTACACCTATTCCCTTTGTATGGTTACCTACATTTGACTTTGTATCAACAGACGATCCTGCTACATTGCCAACACCGGGAACGCCTTATAATACTTCAACAGTTACCTTTACGCCCAACGCTAATCATGCAACCACTGTCACAGCAAGTATTGCTGTATTCACATCAAATCATGTGAATGGACTGCTCATATTTGATTCAGGTATTTTCAGAATAACTTCTGTAAATGCCGGCGGAACAATTGCCACAGGTTTTAGTATCGAAGATTTTGTATCAGGAGCTGTCGCAACGCGTGGCGATGAAGTCTTTCTTTATGAAAGGGCTTGGAATAATGGTGCCGTAATTGGTGTCGCACCTGCTGGAATAAATAGAGGTTGGCCATCTCATGGAACATTTTACCAAAGCCGATTAGTGCTGGGTGGCTCACCTGCTTTGCCAGGGACGGCCTTTGCAAGTGTAGTGAGAGAATTCAATAACTTTGATGATTCAGAAGCGAATCCAGCGGATAGTTGGGGCGTAGAAGTCGGCGTAATGGGTAACGATACCATTACCGATATTCTTTCAAGCAAATCTTTAATATTAATTGGTAACAAAGGGCCTGCCTCGACAAGCATCTTAATTGATACTCCCACGACGCCAACGAATGCTTTTGTGAACACACAAGGCTCTGAAGGTTCTAGAAACATGGACGCGGTTATAGTAGATAACCAAATCTTGTATGCTGACAGAGCAGGAAACACTATATGGTCTATGGCTTACGAGATCCCAGACACAGGATACAATATCGATAATGCTAGCATTCTTAGTGCTCAACTTATTCGTGGGCCTCGCTGGGCGGATATTTTTGATCCCGATAATATTGATGGTCGTTTTTATCTGCTGGTTAATAACGATGGTTCCATGGCTACTTATAACAGCATTTCTGCTGAAAATATCAAAGCATGGACGTTAGCGCAAACCACGGGATCTTTCATCGATGTGGGAGCTGTTGCAAATCAGGCCAAGGTTTTAACCAGAAGAAAAGTAAATACTGGCGCAACGGTAGCCGGATTACCTAACGCGGCTTGGACAGCAGATGCTACATTTGGTGCTTTTAGAGAAGTAACTTCTACTATCAATGGTGCAGGAGCTTCCGTATTTGCTACAGATTTAGATTATTTACTAATCGGCAATGAAATACCTTTTACAGCTTTAACCATCGGCATGTCTACAACTGCAAGTGCAAGTATCGCCCCCACGTTTGAATATCTTACTAATACTGGCGAATGGGCTGCCTTTATTCCCACAAGTGATACAACTTCCGGTTTTGATGTTAATGGAACAATCACATGGAATATAGGCTTAGTTAATAATTGGAAATCCCAATCAGCAAGTTTGGCTGGAGTTCTTAATGGATTGCCTGCTTTATATTGGATAAGAATACAACGTCATAATCCCGGTCTTGTAACAAATCCGGTTATTACTAGCGCATTAGTGAATACAGCAAACAGAATTTATTTAGAAAAATTAGATTTTGCAGTTTATATGGACGCCCAAATCACCACAACTTCTAATGGAGCTGGATTGGTTTCAGGAGTAACACATTTAGCCGGGCAAAATGTCTTTGTTTATGCTAATGGATTTCCATTAGGTACGTTTTATGTTTCAGCGACAGGAACATTTACTATCACAGTTTTTAATGCAAGTGTAACAGTTGGTTTAGATTACATTCCCATTATCATTCCGATGCCTGTTGTTATTTTGATGCAAAATGGCTATTCCGTTTATGAGCCGACTCATGTTGAAAATATATATATAGATTTTTATCAATCTTTAGGGATAACTGTGCAAGGACAAAATTTACCGCAAGTTGTTTCAGGAAGTTTTATGACAGATTTAACACCTATTCCTCAAACGGGTTATTACAAGATACCGACATTTGGCGGTTGGGATCCAAGACAAGTCTTTACGATTTCTCAATCATATCCAGCCCCTATGATGATATTAGGATTGAGTTATACCGTGGAGGTAAGCCCATAATGGATCCAGTCACAGTGGGATTATTTCTTGCAGCTACACTCTATCAAAGTGGCAAAAACAAAAGCGCCGCCAAAGTAGAGCAAGCCAATATAAAACTTGAAACAGAGCAAGCACGATTACAAGCAGCTGAACAAGCATACGAAAGAACGCGCGCCTATAAAAAAGATATCTCAATGAATGTTGCTTTAAGTGGTATGGGATTTGGGGGCGTCCATGGTTTTAGAGGTATATCCTCTGAAGCTGCCGCCGATTACTTCTCAGATATTCAAGCTTTAGGAAGACAAGATACCTTTGCTCAACTTACTGGAAACGCAAATAAAAGTTTAAGTCGATCAAAAAGACAGGCTGGCGATGTAAATACCATCGTTAATGCAGCCACACTTGCAAGCCAATTAGGTTTGTTTAAAGGTGGTAAATAATGGCTGAGCTTAAAACATTAGGAAGGCAAGTTGGACAGCCTGGCGCACCTGATGTCAGTGGATTTGCAAAGGGTCATGCCATTTTAGGACAGGTTGCGGGTAATATTGCCTCTCAAGCTGCGACCACCCTTGTGGAACAAAGAAAAACCGCCTTAGAAATTGAAAAAGCATCAAGCATTTTGTCAGCGCAACAGCAAATGACATCCTCATTAAGAAAGTCATTAGAAAATCCAAAGGCAAATGAACAGACTTTAATGCAATTTAAAGCAGAACAAAGCGGGATTATTGAAGGAACATTAAAAGGCGTTAGTAGAGAAAACTTTAATGATGTAAAAATAGCTTTATCTAAATCAGCCTTTAAAGATGACGAGGCAATATACAATCATGTTTTAGATGCCAATAAGCGCGCTATTAAAGATAATGATGCTACATTATTTTATCAAGGCTCAAAGCAATTAGAAGAACTAGCTATCCAGGGTGATAGTGAAGCTTTTAATGAAACTTTCGAAAGTATTAATGCCGCTAGAAAGAAATTAGTAGAAACAGGAAATCTAAGTCAACTAGATTATGCTAAAGGCTTCGATGAAATGCTTCAGGCTGGTATTAATGGCAAGCTTCGCCATGATTATAATGCTGCCTTTGCCAAAGGCGGAGAAAGAGCGGCTGCTCAATTTATGAATGACTTTTGGGAAAATCCTCCTGAAGGCATGACGCAGGACCAAAAGAATCAAGGTTTAAAAGAATTAATTAGTATCGCATCACAAGATAAAGCCGCCATGACGCAAGTGTCGAATGCGGGATATCGAGATATTGTAGAAGCCATCAATTCACCTTATGGTCCACAAAGCGAAAATGAAGTAAAAGCGCTTATCGAAACTGCAGGTGAAAGTGGTTACCCGTTAAGTGAATGGCAAGCATTTAAAGCTTTAGAAAAATTTAGAAAGAAGCATTCTACAGAAATTAAACGCCAAGAAAGTAATTTTGAAATTGCCAAGCAAGTTAGTTCTAGCGATACGAATGCTTTAATTGCGCAAGATACTCAAAAACTAGACAACTATTATATTGACACTAAGAAAGCTATAGCTGAAAAAGCAGCGCAAGATGTAGAGAATGCGCAAACTCCCAACGAGAGGATAATGGCGCAGCGTCCAGAGTGGATGATTGGCGCAGCAATAGCAGCTGAAGTTCCGATTGCTATAAGACAATGGAGAGATGAGGTTAGCGCTAAGGTGCATTCTCAAAATGTAGATGATGTCTTGAATGCGGTCAAAGCTTATAACTATGTTGAAACTAAGAATAAGGCAGCGGTCAAAGGTTTTAACGCCAAAGATGAGGCATTTATAAAGTCAGTTCAAGATGACTTAGAAAATACGACGATGACGCCCAATGAAATTGTTCAGCGTTATAAAGATTCGATACTGAATGTTGATCCACAGGTGGAAGAAAACAGAAATCTTGAATATAAGAATCTCATAAAAGACAATCCGAATTTACCTAATGATATTGTAAAGAAAGCATTTGGCACCAAAGTATCTAATAAGCTAAAAGAGCCAAGTGCCACCTTATACGCAACGGCTCAAAAGCAACTTGAAAAAGAATTTAAGTTAACAGGAAATGAAAAGCAGGCTATTAAGAATGCGGTTCAATATTTAAAAGACAATGGCGGTGAATCCATGTTCGCCCCCAAAAATGATGTGGTGTGGAACCCTCCTGAGAACTTACCGTTTTACGATTTTGGCAATATCGTTCGCAATCAATCTTCCAAATATTTGAATGAAGTCATTAAAAATGCAGAGCAAAATCCTGGAAGATTGCCTTATTCAATAGAGAAATCTTCTAAAATGCCGGACTTCCCTTCACAGCTTTCTGAAGAGGATTTATTTAAAGGAAAGTATGACAAGGGAGAATGGTGGTTAAAGATTGACGGTGTAGATAGGCAAGTGTTTTTTATCTCTCCAAACTACAATCAATCTAATGCTTTTGCTCAAACACAATATATGGTGATGTTCGAGAAAGATGGCAGACTTCAAAATCTAATGGTAGCTAACCCTGTATTAGCGCCAAACGGGAAGATACAACACAGTGTTGGGAATGCTTTGATGGCTTACAATAGCCCTAATGAGTTAACGCCTAATTTAATTAAGAACATGCAAGAAGAAGCCTATAACGCCAATGTTGAGAAGAGCTCAGGTAGAGCATATAGAAGTAGCAAGTTGCAAGATTATGAAGTAGATGTGTTAAAGCAAAACAAAACAAAGCATGGTTTTTCTAGTATCTTATCGAGAGTTAATAAAGATAAAGTTAACAAAGAAAAATATATTGAAAAAGCTAAGAAAGAATTACCCCATCGCATTGAGCAAGAGAAATTAAGACGCTTATCTGAGGAGGTTAAAAAGTCATGACACTTTTAAATCAACCTCAACCAGAACAAGAGATCTCTTTAAAACCACATCAACTTAAAAAGGATGTCAATGAGCTGCCAAGCAATGCAGCAAGCGGTCATTCTGGATTTAACTTTACACAAGGCTTAAAGCCACAACCAGAGCCAGAATTTAGTTTTGGTGCGCTAGGTAGCTCATTAGTAGAGAATAGCACTGTTGGGTTACTTTACAGGTTAGGCGAAGACATGCTAACTGGAAGCAAGCCAACTCCTAATTTTAACTTTATAGAGCATATTCCAGATGAGTTCCTTAATGAAGAAGATGCTTATTACTTTGCTAATGATGTTAATGCTGCCCAAATAGACCAGAGCGCAAATAAATTAAGACGCGAAAAGAACAATACAAATTTTATTGCTAACTTTCCATGGACTTATATAGGCGCGTCTGTACCGACGATGTTTATTGATCCAATCAATTGGGCTTTCCCTGGCACCAAAATCGCCACATCAGCTAAAGAAGCTTACATAGCCGCCAAGGCAGGGCAAGCAGCTCAAACTGCCAAGCAGTTGGCTATTGCTGGCGGCGTGGCTGCCTATGAAGGCGCTATTGCGGGAACAGCTCAAGAAGTATTAATGCATCAAACGCAGCTAACAAGAGAGCTAAGAGACAGCGTTTATTCTGTATTAGGTAATTCCTTGCTAAGTGGTGTTGTTGGCCCTGCAATCCCATTAGGCGTATATCATTACAATTACTATAAAGCTCAATCTCAGTTAAATAAGATATTAGCCGGAGATAACCCCACCCCTACGAAAGCGCCCAGGTCACAAGTGTTTGCGATGATGCCAGAAGAAAGAGCAGCTATGAAAGGGGATGATGTCGTATCGTCGTTGCCACCCTTTATTAGAAAAATGATGAATATCAGTCCAGCGGGAAGACTTAGAAATTCTGAATCTGTATCGGCCAATGCTGCATCTACAGATTTAGCTACTACCTCTCTGCTATTAAACAAGAACGTAGAAAAAAACAAAGCAACTCAAATCGCAGTTGATGAGCATATTACCCAGCTGCGTGGAAAAGCTAGGGCAACTTCCATTGATGTCAATAAAATATTTATGGAGCAACAAGGTGTCAGCGGAAACTTTGCAGGGGTTCGATCGCGCGTCCAGGAGGCTAGAGGTATTGGTCTTGGTCGAAAAGACTTTAGCGAGAAAATGTTCTTCTCTATGGAGAGTGGCAAGCCAAGCGGAAATTCAGCGGTTGATAGCGCAGTTGGCAGAGTTAAGAGATATCTTACTGAAACCAAACAAGAGCTAGTGGCGATGGGCAGGCTTGATAAAAAGTTCCTTGAGCAAAAGTTTGATAATTATTTCACCCACCATTGGTTGCAAAAAGAAATATTCCGCAATCATGAAGGTTTTAAATTACTTTCATACAATTGGTATGATGAAACAAATAAATACTATCAAGCTAATCAGAATGTATTGCGGCCATTAGTTAACAAAATGGAATTTTCTCAAAAAGAACTTGATAAGGCTAATAGAAATCTTTCAAGGATCCTTAATTCAAAAGACTATAAAGCCTTTCAGAAAGCCAAGAGTGAAGTATTAGTCAAATCAAAACAGGATAGACAAACTGCATCAAATACTAGAAAGTTTTTAAATGATGAAATAAAAGTCCTTCGCAAGGAAATTACTCAACTTAAAAAGAATCCTGAGAAAGTCAAAAATCTAGATATGTCTCAAAAAAGGTTAGATGATTTACTTATTAAAAGAAATGATATAGAGGCGGACTTAGGGCTTATTAAGACTAAACGAAAAGGAATCAAGTCCGATAGATTTAAGCGTGTAGTTGAACTAGAAGAAAGATTAGACAAATATAAAAAGCTAGCAGAGAAGAGAAAAGAAAAGCTTTATTCAAAGATTGATCCAAAGTACCTAACTCCCGGTGGATGGGTTCCATTAGGAAATAAAACTCCTTTAGAACTTCATGCCGCTGCAATGCAAACTTTTTACAGAACTACTGGCACTGATGTTTCATCATTCCTAAATCCTATGATCGGCGGTGGTGCTGGAGGAAAGCCCGATCCATTGCAGGCAAGACTTTTAACAATGCCACATGACTATACCGTAACAAGGTCTGACGGCTCAACTGTAACGGCAAGTGATTTTCTATCCAAAGATATTTGGAGAATGTTAGATAATTATGCAGGCGCTACGGCTAGCACAATGGCATTCGACAGGATAGCGCGTAGTCGAGGCTTTAAAGATCCAATCGAGTTAAAAGAATGGTATCTCAAAAATATTGAAGCTGATTATGATGAAATGCTACAAGGAAAATCAGGAAAAGAAGCTTTAGATATTGGGGATAAGAAGAAGAGGAATGATCTAAAAAATCTTAACGCATTGTGGGACCAACAACATGCCATAGCGGGTAAATCTTTAGATTTATGGGGTCCTGGATTTGCCAAATTTATGCGTCGATTACGAGAATACAACTCACAACGCATGCTTGGAAGCGCCGCTATCTCTAGCCTAACAGATCCAATTATGGTTCCTTTTCGCCAAGGCGTATTCTCTTGGATGGAAGACTGGCTAATACCATTTGCCCGTCAATTAGGTGGCAAAAACCAAGCTATCAAAAGAAATATTAATGACATTAAAGATGCTGGATTTGCCATAGAAACACAGTCTGGAATGATTGCAAAGAAATTCTATGATAATGATGATTTACTTATTGAACAAAAATGGTGGCATAGCACAGCTGAATTTTTTACCACTAGCTTTGGAAATATTACTTTTTTAAGCCAAATAGGGGATTTTACTAAAGCGGTTGGCGGTCATGTTTCTATTTCTCGAACTATTAGAAATCTAGTAAATAAACTTGAACATGGAAAAATTAGCGAAAAGACACGCAAAAGATTACGAAAGGTTGGTATATCTGAATCTAGTGAAGCTCATATTTATGATATGTGGAAAGAAAAGGGTGGTAAAGATAGAGGCGCTTATTATTCAAATCATACTGAATGGGATATTAACTCTCAAGAAAGAGCTATAGCGTATCAAGAATTTGTTAATTCCTGGCAAAGAGATATAACCCATGGGAATTTACGTTCTTCAGTTGCAGAACAGCCAGAATTTTATAACTCAACTATTGGAAAAACATTATTCCATTTTAAAGATTACATGCTAGCGGCTAATGAAAAGTTGTTATTGTCAGGAATTCAAAAGATAGGCCAGAGAGAATATGAAGTATTAATATCTACGATGATGCTAATTAGCACGGGTGCAATGACTTATATTCTGAATAGCTTGGCTAAAGATCCAACAGGTGAAAGTTTAGATTTGAGCCCAGGTAAATTATTTAGAGAAGGAATGGACCGAGGCGCAATATTAGGTCTTTGGGGCGAACCTATCAACATGTTTCAAAAGCAAGGCTACTTACCAGGCCAAACTGTTTCACGCTATCAGACTAGAGGTATATTGGGAAATTGGGTTGGTCCCGAAATTGGTGTCGCTGATGAGTTGAGAACTGCAATTGGAGATCCAATTGCTAGGAAGTTTAAAGATGAAGGTAACTATACGACTAAAGATGCTTTACAAATATTGCGGCTAATACCTTTGCAAAATTTGTTTTATCTGAGATATTTAAACGAGCAAGTGACAAGAGGCGTGGCCGAAGAACTAGGTGCTACTCCAAAGGATTAAGGGTTAAAAATGTCCATTGCAATTAACAGTAATTTTGAACGCGACCAGCTAGTAGCAGCGCCAGCGCAAACTATATTTGTGTATTCGTTTCCCGTATTTGATGAAACCTATCTAAAAGTATATCAATACAATTCAGGTGACACTCCTGACGATGCAACGCAATTACTTACATTAGGTGCCGATTATACTGTTACTGGTGTGGGTGCTGAGGCTGGCGGAACTATAATACTTACTGTGCCAGCAACATCAGGTGACATTATCACCATTGTAGGTGCTGAACCCATAGACCGCCTAAGTGTATTTCCTGATTTAAATCCTTTTACCGTTGCTATGAATCAACAGTTAAATGAATTAACGGTGATGATTGAACAGGTTTACACCTATTGGGCAAATATTACACCGCATTATAATTTTGATGAATTAGTATCAACTACTGTAAGACCATTAAAAAGAATATTACCCATGCTACCAGATGGTCATGTATGGGTTGGGCGCGGTGCACTAAATGTAAATCCTGATGATATTATTACTATGCCATTTAATACCGCGCAAGGTTTAAATTTAATAGGTGGATGGTTAACGGTTACTATCCCAACGCAATTAGTCGTTAATACAGGTTATTTTAGTAATGGAGCGGTTTCAATAACGCATACATTACCGGTTTTAAGTAAGGTAGGAGATGTAATAATTGTTTACGGAATGGGGCCTGGAGGATTTGTGATAGCACAAAATGCTAGTCAAAACATTCAACTGCTTGGAGGCGTTACGACAACCGGAGCATTTGGGAGTGTTACCTCGACTCAACCGGGGGCGTGTTTATTTCTAGTTTGTAATGTTGCCAATACGAGCTGGGTGGCACTTACTGAGAATGGTTCATTTTTTATAATGTAAGGATATTGTCATGGCTTTTTATTCAAATAGTTTAAATTTTCCGAACTTAACCAACAAATCAACACCTGTTGGGGCTGATATTATATTGCTAGCAGATAGTGCGGCAGGAAATATTCCAAAACAGGCAACTTTATCAAGTTTGCCTTTTGCTCCATCTGCTGGCACAAATGTTGTTAACGTTACGGCGGCAACACAATCAATGGTTATTAACACAGAATATTTTGTTAACTATGTTGGAGGTGCATGTACACTCACACTTCCAACAGCGGGAACATCTTCACAAGGTGCTTTTGTAAAAATAGTAGGTGGTGAATCTGCGGTTGCAGGGTTTATTTTAGCTTCAAATGCTTCTCAGCAAATGCGAGTAATTAGTAACTTAACTACTGCGACGACAGGAACATTAACCGCGGCAGAGACTTTTTGCTCTATAGAGCTCGTTGCTAATTCAGTAAGTGGCGGGTTAGTATGGAATGCAATTAAAACAATGGGAAGCTTTGCAGGAACTTAATATATGGCTTTTTATAGCAATAGTATAAATTTTCCTAACTTAACAGTTAAAGGTACGCCAACTACTTCAGATATCATGCCTTTAGCTGACGCGGCGGCGGGAAATATTCCTAAGCAGGCAACGGTTGGATCTTTGCCTTTCCTTCAGCTTGCTGGCGGCACAATGACAGGGTTTTTGACTCTAAATGCCGATCCAGTAAATGCTTTACATGCTGTAACAAAACAATATGCAGATGCAATAGCAGCTGGATTTGATGTAAAAACTCCAGCTTATGCAGGTACTACTGCAAATTTAAATGCGACTTATTTAAATGGAATAGCAGGCGTCGGAGCAACATTAACAAATGCGGGTTCGCTAGCTGCATTTTCAGTTGATGGTGTATCACCCCCAATAAATAGTAGAATATTAGTTAAAAATCAAACCTCTACTTTCCAGAACGGGATCTATGTTCTTAGTACGGTTGGATCTGGAGCTGTAGCCTGGATTTTGACGAGAGCAACAGATTATGATCAAGCGCCTAGTGAAATATTTCCTGGTAATTTCATTATTGTTAATAATGGAACAACTTTGGCAGATACAGCTTGGATTGAAACAGCAACTGTAACAACGATTGGTACAGATCCAATTACGTTTTCACAATTTGGCCAATCAAGCATCGGCGTATTCTTTAAACAAACTGAAATTGATTTTGGTGCAACTCCTGTAAATGATGCGACATTTTCAATAACAGACGCAAATGTATCAGCAACCTCTAGAATTGTTATTTGTCTTTCAGGAGACACACCAACAGGAAAAGATAATGACGAATTAGAGTTTGATACATTTTCTTTAATTGCAACTCCTGCTGCAGGAAGTTTTAGTCTTTATGCTAGAGCGTTAGAGGGTTATGTTGCTGATAAATTCAAAATAAACTATTCTTATGAATAAGGAAATATAAAATGGCTGTTATCAAATCGGGCGCAACATCAGATAACTGGACTGTTGATCCCACAAGTAAAGCAGGTAGAACTTCAGATTATGGTACTGATGGAAGAATTTTAACACTTCAATCTAAAGCCACTTATGGCGTAACAACTACTCCATTTACGCCTCCTGCCACACCTACCGATATGTCAACCATTTTTGGAAGCGGCACAAAAACCATTTATGTTTGGGGTGTGTCGATTGCCACTACGCAAACGACTGCAGGAATTAATAGAATTTATTTAGTTAAACGTTCCAGTGCAAATAGTGGTGGTACTTCTGCAGCCCCTACTATTGTGCCTTATGATGCCAATAGTGCATCAGCAACGGCGAGCGTAGTAAGTTATACAGTAAATCCTACAACAGGGGGCTTAGTAGGTAATATCAGTGTACAAAACGTGAATAGTCCAATATTGGCTACAGGAATTTCTTATGGTGTGGGCTCAGTGGATATGTATGCCAGAACAACACCCTTTGAAATTAGTACACCTATCATATTACGCGGAACAGCACAAGGTTTATGTGTCAACTTTAATGGCGCTGCTTTACCTACTGGTCTTAGTGTTATAGTTAATTGGATTTGGACTGAAGAATAATGTCAGATTATACTCAAATTTTCGATGATTCTGTTAGCCCTATTAATTTGATAGGGCAAACGACATTATCGGCCATCACTACTGGATTCGGTGGTGGTGGAGGAGTTGGTGTTGGCGGAATAAGCACAAATTGGTATCCCTCTGGCAGTTATTATGGAAATTATTCTTTAGATGATATAACTAATTCCGTTGCAACGGGTACTTTATATTTTCATCCTTTTTACGTGACAAAGACAACAACATATACTGATATAGGATTTTTAATTTCATCGACTGCTGCTGGAACAATCGTTCTGGGATTATATAATGATAGCGGAAATAGCGCGCCAACGGGTTCACCAATAACTAATTCAAACAGTACTAGCATAACAAATGTAGCTTCTACGCTTTCAAAATATACTTTCTCTTCTCCAATACAATTAATACCAGGTGTCTATTGGTGTGCTTATTCATGTTCTGCAACTAATGCTTCAATTGGTCCAACTATAAATGGGGCAACAGCAAATCCTATATTTGGAAGAGGTTTAGGTGTTCCAGGTACACCGACTATAACACTTCTCCAAACTATTCAGGCGGGATGGTCACAAGCTTTTGTTTATAGTGCAACTTTACCATCCGTGGGATCTCTAACCGCAACAGGGGCGGCATCTGCGGGCGATAAATATGTTTATTTGAAGGCGCAATAATGTCAGATTATACATGGTTATTTGATGATACAGTAAGCCCAACAAAGTTAATTGGGCAAACAACTTTATCTGCAATTCAAAATAGTAATAGTTCTAATGGAACAGTTGGAGTAGGCGCCATAAGTGGGAATTGGTATCCTAGCGGTTCAGTTTTTTATAGCATAAGTTTGCATTCTAATGCTAGTTTTGGCGCGGCTTCATTAAGATTTTTTCCTTTTTATGTAACAAAAACTACTATTTATACAGATATAGGTATTTTGCCCGTAAGCTCAACAGGAACGGTTGTTTTGGGTCTTTATAATGATAGTGGTGCAAATGCTCCAACAGGCTCTCCCATAGCAGGAACAAATAGCGGAGATTTAACTCCTGCTGGAGGAAATACATTTACATCTTTTACATTTTCAAGTCCTGTAACTTTAGCTCCTGGTATTTATTGGCCTGCTTATGCTATCTCAACTACTTTCGCTCCTGTTGGGCCATCTCCGACAAACAATTGCCCAAGTGCTGGCGTTGGGATGGGCGTAAATGCAACCCCAACCACTTCTAATCTAGGTGATTGTCTAGTGGGATGGAAGCAAACTTTTACCTATAGTTCAACATTGCCTGCCGTCGGTTCTTTAGTGGCTCAAACGGCAAATGGTACAGGTTACGCATATATATTTTTGAAGGCGCAATAATGTCAGATTATACACAAATTTTTGACACTTCGGCTTCACCGCCAAACTTGATCGGTCAAACGACCTTAAGTGCAATAAGAGCTGGAATACCTTCAGGAAATGGTCCTTTTTTTAATGCAATAAGTGGTAATTGGTATCCAAGTAATAGTATATTTTGCGGACTTAATACCGTTGGGACAGCTGGCACGAGCACGGCGACAGGAACTTTATGGTTTACACCTTTTTTTGTAACAAAAAGTACAACTTATACTGACATTGGAATGCTTGTTGGTACCGTTGCTGCTGGCACATTTGTTTTGGGGATTTATAATGATAGCGGAAATGGTGCGCCCACTGGGTCCCCAGTAACAAATTCTAATAGTACAAATATAACTGCATCAACTACGACTTTTGGTTCTTATACTTTTTCATCACCAATAATTTTAGCAGCGGGAATTTATTGGTTAGGTTTTTCATCTTCTGCAACAACTAATTTTATTGCTTTACAAGGGCAGTCAACAGGAAGAAATATAGGCGGAAGAGGATTAGGTATACCTAATTCAGAACTAGGGGCAGCAGGGAATTTTCAAGGTGGATGGTCACAAACTTTTACCTATAGTTCAACATTGCCGGCGGTTGGATCTTTAACATCAAAACTGCATAATACATCTGCTTCATGCATTGTATTTTTAAAAGCACAATAAGGATAAAATATGCCGTTAAAAAAATCATCAAGTAAATCAGCAAAGCAATCTAATATTAAAAAAGAGATTGACGCTGGCAAACCTATCAAGCAAGCTGTAGCTATAGGTTATAGTGTTCAACGTGAAGCTAAGAAAAAGGGGAAATAAAATGTATAGCGAACAAGAAAGACAAGACCAACTATCAGGCGAACATGTTGCTGGCCCAACTCGTTTAGCTGAAGAAGAATCCAGAAAGAATAAATATTTTGGAATGTTTCATTTTAATAAAGAATCAGTTGGAGGACATACTGGCGATAGAAATAAAATGGGTTCAAAAGATAAGATGAAATCCTATGAGTAAATCAAAATTGGGTAGTGGCGCTAGATTTAAAGCTGTAGAGAAAAGCGCTAAAGCTTCAGGTGCATCTAATCCTGCAGCTGTAGCTGCAGCTGCAGGCATCAAAAAGTATGGTGTCGCTAAGATGGAAAAAATGGCTCAAGCTGGCAAAGCCAGGAAGAAGGAGAAATGATGGAAACTTCAAAGGTTAAACAAATACCAAAGCATGAGGAATTTAGAAAAGATAGTTTTACTGGCGATCCACTTCCAAGAGGCGCTGGCGATCAGAATAGGGGTTATCATGTTCCTAAGCAAACTAAAGATAAGATATTTCAAAATTTAGATGAGATTTACAACGATCCAACTAAAAGCAATCATGGCGCAATCTATGATAGCGGGACTGATGTAAGAGGCATTCCTAACAATATGGATAGCGTTGTCCGCAATGGTCCATTTAAAAATTACTAAGGAATTATTATGAGAAATTTTCCTTCTATGACATCCCCTAGTGGCGAACCTAATCCACATCCTTCTACCGAGAAAACCTATTACCAAAGTAGAAAAGGAGTTAATCCAACCATAACCAATCAAATAGGATTTAAAAATCCGAACGAAGACGGCATGAGAACGCTTTATGCCAGCCATGTCATGGCTTATACAGGCATAAATGGACATGAACCTACTTCTTTGGAAAAGGGTGTACCTTTAGATCAAGGTCCAATGGGTGCAGGCGGCAATAAATTAGTACATGAAAAGAAATTCGGATGATTAACTTTATTTATGTTAATAAAGCAGCTTCGTGATTACATAATAAAACCAGTATTACAAATTACTGATTTGTGGTCACAAGCTGCCGAAAATTTGCTTGTGATGACAATATGTGCGGAAACACAGGGAATATTTTTTAAACAAATTGATGGGCCTGCGCTTGGTATCTATCAAATTGAACTATTAACTTTAAAATCTATAATTAATACGCTTAATCACCCTTTAAATTTGAAGTTAAATGAGAGAATTTTATCTGCTTGTTTTTATACTGTTCATCCTAGTCCTGACGCATTACTGCATAATCTCAGATATGCTACATTAATTGCGCGTATAGTCTATAGAAGAGAAGCGCAAGCATTACCTAGAGAAGATGATATCCCTAGATTAGCGGAATATTATGTTAAGTATTATAATGCTGGTGGAAAAGCAACAATAGAAAGAACAATTAAAATTTACAAAGAATTAGGCGAAGAAGTTGCTTAGTAATGGAGCAAAAAGAGTGGGTATTGTGATAGCAATAGTAGTTTCTTGTGTGATGATTTCATGGACATCTGTATATTTTCTGGGCGATGACAATATCGTAGAAGAAGAAATGGAATCAATTGAAATAAATACTTTAGAGCAACAATTCCATTTTACACAAGAACAAGCAGAAAAGGATGTTGAGTTTATATCACCTAAACATAAAATAGATAAAAATCACGGCTGAAAGGGATTAAAGCCGCCGAATATATAAACGATTACTATCATCCCCATGATAAGCCCTAAAGACATTAAAATCTCTTTATCCATTTATTGCCTATTCTTAATCCATTTTTGAATGTCCTCTTTTTTCCATGCTACGCGCCTCTCTCCAAGATGCACTTGTTTTGGAAAGGTTCCTTTTTGCATCATTAAATATATGCTTGATCGAGACATCCCTGTTAATGGTCTTAAGTCTTTTAATGAATAAAAATCAATTATTCCAGAATCTTTTATCTCAACAATGTTATTAACATTTTGAATATTTATGTCAAATAATTCATTTATTGACTGTTCTAACATAATTAAGGAATTTTTAATCTTATTTAAATAATGTTTTTTTAATTCATTTTTTTTCATTAATTATCCTAAAAAGGTATCATTTCGTCTTCAAAACCATTATTTCGCTCAAAAGGTTTAGGCATATCGTCATAAGCATCAGCTGGAGGCTTAGCGCTTCCACCTTCTTTTTTGTCTAATAATTGAAGTTCACTAACAATTATATCTGTTGACCATCTATCGATTCCTTGCTTATCTTGATATTTAGTGGTTCTCATTTTACCTTCGATATAGATTTTAGATCCCTTCTTTACATAAGATTCAGCTATCTCTGCCAGCTTTCCAAATAAAACGCAACGGTGCCATTCTGTAAGTTCTTTATCCTCTCCTGTTGCTTTGTCTTTCCACTTCTCAGAGGTGGCAACACTAAGGCGAGTAATCTTAGTTTTACCTTCTTGTGTCTCGGAATTCCCGACGTTCCCGATTATCATGCATTTATTGAGCCCTCTAGCCATTATTTGTTTCCTTTTCTGTTTTTTTTACAATTCTTTTTATATCTTCAACATCATGCATAATTTTTGTAACATTAACTGCAATAGAGAATCCCACTATTATAACTACAGCCCAAAAAATGGGAATCAACAATCTCATTATATATCCTCAATCCCTTCAATATCACATATTGCTTTTTTAAATTTAGCTTTTATCTCTGATAATTTCTCAGTATCCTTACATCTTATCACTATCCTTCTAGGATTATATGACAGATATGCCTCATCTTCTTCATGGTTTAAGTTCCAGTTGCTATATATCAAACGATTGATTATCTGCCTAAGTTTTTCTATTTTTTCGTCCTTAGTCATTATACACCCAGATACTCAGCGCCTTTGATTTGCCTATCCTTTGGAGGATTAGCGCTAATCTCTTTAATCCATACTAACAACGTAGGATTCTTTTCACTCGCAAACCTTGCAAGCTTCTTTTTGTCTAAGTCGTCCATATCTTTTATGTAATGATATGCCGTTGAAACGTCATTATCAGCATGAAATAAAACTAAGTTATTATATATGTAGGTAACTGTTTCACTTAACTCAGGTGTTTTTTGCTTTACAGCTTCTAGTTTTGGTTTGTTAGTTTCTTGTTTTTGACTTGCATCATCATCTTGCTGAGCAATTCCGAACATAGCTGTTAAAGCATATCGCCTAGCATACGTTATCACTGAGCCAACAGCCTGTGCAGAGTTCATACCTTTACCTTGCGCCAATTGCATCGCAAGCTCGCTAGATATCCATTGACCTGACGAATGCATCACAATCGTTTCCACTAGTATTTTATCATCAAGATTAGAGGCATGCTGCATGAAGCTTAATCCATGTTTGCTAAGCAATGGCCTAATGATAGAAAGTATTTGAGATAAATCTGCATAATTGTAGCCATAGCCTTTTTTATCTTTATCAGCGTCCACTACTTCAGATTGAAAGCCAGATAATGCTTTTGCTAATTCATTTATTTGCTCACTGTGCTTCATTTTTTCGCCCCTGGTGATAATAAAAACCTAAAATTATATAAATATATGCAACTAGTGGAATAATGGAATTATTAGAAGTAAATCCAAAATATTCACGAAAGCAACAGTAAATAAAAGGAATTCCAAATAATATAAGGTATGGTTTCATTTTATCACAAACCTTCTACTGCCTGGTCGCTTATCTAAATATGATTCATATATTTCAGGATTATCCAGCAAAAGCCGCTTTGAATCAAAGAAACTTACATCGGATGTAAATTTATAAGTTATCAATTCTTCACCATCCTCGCTCACCAAAACTTCATGGTTCTTCATCTCTGAAACAAGCTTTCTAATAAGCTTTTCTTCAAGGGATTTTAAATCTTTTAACATTTTACGAGTTTTTTTAAGCTCTGAGATTAACCTCAAAGCTTCTTCTGTTGACTGTATTACTGATAATTCACTCATTTTAACCACCCTAATTCCAAAACGCCTTTCATTATCTTATCAGCTCTAGCGCTCATTTCTTCTTCATAACGTCGGCCTTCATCCGATGTTATAAATTGTTGCATATCATCCTGTTCAGGGAAATAGTATTCATCATGTTGCATTTCAATAGTTCCTCGTGTAATCTCTGACTAACAAGACAATTTTACTACAAACAAAACGCAAAGGCAATACATATGGCGAAGAAAAGACAGAATAGATTTAAGGAAAAAGCATTTACTATTAGGGTGACTGAATCACAGTATAATTATATTAAAGATGATGCTTACGACAATGCTATTAAATTAGCAGAATGGTTTGACGTAGCATGTGCAGCAAAAGCTAAAATGACATTAATTGAATGGAGGAAATTATGAATAGTTTAAAATCAGGATTATTTTTCTTAATTACTTTTTTAATACATTTTAGCCTTTACTTTACATTTAATAGATTGATTGGCGGAGATGCCGATATTCTTAATATGGCTATTTTTAGTTCATTATTCAGTTTTATATTTATTTACTTTATGAGAGATTCATTACCAACTTGGAGATTCAAATGAGAGAAATTAGTGAAATGGAAGTTCTAGAAATTTCGGGTGGAAAGCCAAAATTCTTTAATTTTTTAAGCTCTATCCTAATAGGCTCAATAGTAGGGTTCTTTGTCGGTGGTCCTCCAGGGGCCTTGGCTGGTGCAATTACGGGTGCGGGCGGCGCAACTATCAAAGAGGGCGGTCAAGGAATTGCAGAAATAATGCACCCTGAATTGTTTCAGAATCAATAGGCTTAACTATGAGTGATTATGGGATTTATGGATACATTATATTATGCATTATGTTTGTATTTAGGGAATTTATGTATAACAAGTCTGACAAGAGACAATTCGAAGTAAATAAAAAATCTATGGAGCTTAATATTAGAATGTTACAAATTATGGAAGATAGAGGCGTTATAGTTCCAGAGGATGCGAAAAATGATGAAAGATGAACATGAAAGATTATATAGAAAACTTTTAAAATTAAGCGGTGATAATGGATTTAGCTTTGCGCATTTTAGAGACAACAAGGTCATCATAGGGGATGTTATTACAAATCTTCATGAACATGGGTTAGGAATGGCCGGTAAGAATCAACTTGTTGCTGAACAAAAAGATATGGGGGAATTTATCTATGTTTTGGCTATGACTTATCTTGTGACAATGAAAAATCTATTGAATGTTGATTATAATGAATTTATAAAGATATTGGTTACTAAAATTGAAGAGAGTAAATATATTTTCGAAAATGGGAAGTCGAGGCCGGGATTTAAAATTAAAAAGATAATTGAATCAAGTGATAATTTACAATGAGCGCGCCTTTCTCGATTCGAAGCAATGATATAGAGGCTTTTCTTGATGTAAGTGCAAGCGTAAAAGTCACGCTTAGAGATGGCATTCATATTCAACATCCGAATGGAAACTATACATTTTGGAAGTTAAGAGACTTTCCAATTCACAAAGTTATATTAGAAGCGAAAGATGAATATGACGAACACTACTTGCTTGAAGTTGAAATAGTAGAGCATAAGAAATGAGATGTGATTACATGCTGTTAGATATTATTTCCATCGGCGCTATATCTGGATGTATATCATTGTTATTTTTGATAGGGGCCTATCAATTATTTTTCAAGTTGAAGAGGTTGAGTAGGTGACATTTTGCAACCAACTCGCCCCACTTGAGGATGGGGCGAACTAGCCATTCAGGAACTCTAATGAAACGCATTTAGTGTTAGTCAAATGCAGATTTAGAATACATCATTTTTAAAAAATGGGAAATATGGTTGATGTTATCTGAATAAGAAAGAAACTAGATCGTTAATTAATAACGTAGTATAGTCAAAACAATTTAAATCTCACTCGTGCTTTCTACTTCCGACCGACCAAAGTTGACTTAGAAAACACGAGCTACTTTCTCAAGGAAAGATATGCTCGCAAGTATCGATTATAGCACGCCACATGTCAACCAGTCCTCTAACAACGATGTAGATACACTAGAAAGTTTTGATGCTTATTGGGATACGACACCTATTGCGTATATTCCATTATATGGAAGTTTTAAGCAGCAAAGACACCAAGTTATTAATGAGATCATAAAGAGGAATGGTTATAAAGGTAACGGGCGTCTTATATTGCATGAAATATTAAAACGAACAGATCAAGATTGCTTCTCGCGCGTTACCCAAGCCACTTTAGCTAGAGCTCTCGGAATCAGCACAAAAACTATAGAGAGATGGTACAAGCGATACAAACAAGATGGAGCGCTCCTATATGAGAAGGAAGGTTTTGGCCATAACCCTTATTTAACAACAATGTCATGTATGCAACATTTGAAACCCGTCAAAACAGACATTGAGTCTGACAATATAAAACTCTCTACAAATCTAGATCTAAATTCTACTTATACTCAGTATGTATCTTCACCAGTTAGAAAGATTAAATACAAAGAGCGCATTAATTCTGAGAAATTTGTAAAAGAAAAAGACTTCAAAATCGATCCAGAAGCAGAGATTAAACGAATCTGCTTGGCCTGGATGCTCACAGAAATACAAACCTGCTATGTTATTACCCAGATAGGGCTAAAAGAAGCTAGAAATGAAATAGGCTTCGTTTACACCATGGTTAAAGGCTTATCACAAGGAACATGGAATATGACTTTCACAACAGACGAAATAAAAGAACTGAAGAAAAAAGAAGTTGATTACGCTACTAACTTTAAAGCGAGATCGATAGAAACAGCTCAAGAGATTGTAGCTAGATATAAGCAACAAGAAATTGACGCAACAAATGATCTAGAGAATGGATTAAAAGTTTTGAAAGCTTTGAAGGAAGGTTTAAGACATTAATGTTCCACGTGCAACATATTGAAAAGGAGACATCAATGAAGGAATATTACTTAACTAACAAGATATGTGGCCTTTTTCGCTCACAAGCCGAAAAAGACAGACTTGAAGAATTAGAGCGTCAACGTATCATTACAAAGATTGTTAACTCTATTAATTTTGAGATTGAACGAGAAACCAAAGAACTTAACAAAAGATTATGTGGTTTAGTTAGCTTTGTTGTAGAGCGTGAGATAAGTAAGAGAGATGAAAATCATGATTCTTTTTGCTAAGCTATCCCTGGCTCAGCTTTTAAACTTTCCTTCTTTTGAGAGTGCAAATTTCAAAAGAGAGTTTATAAGGACAACCTGAGCCATTTAACCAAAACATGGCGCCCAGCAGTTCGGGTGCTTCTTACTCCTTGGACGGTCTATCAACATACGCCTTAACCCATTCTCGAAATAAATCACAAACATTAATTCTTTCCTGCAAAGCCTTTACCCTGAATTTTTGATAATCTTCCTTTGGAATTTGAACGGTAACCTTGGTAAGTTTTTGCTGTAAATCTGTATTTACAGCCTCCTGTAATCCTGGGTTAAAGGTTTGCCGGGTTCTATTGCTGATTGTCATCGTGACCCCATAAATAATTTAATATTTCTTTTGTAATATTTACGACTTCATTAATTGCTAACTTATCTCTTGTTTCAAAGACGGTTTTTCCTTCGCTAGCAGTCTTTGTAAAGGACAGTCTGTGAGAGATTACATTCGTTGCTAGCCTAATTTCTGGATGCTCTGAAAGTGCGCTAATTGCTTCTGAGCAGATGTTAGAGTTTGGAATGCATTGATTAAGAATAAACATAGCTTTCAATTTAGGGTTGGAAACCATGCAAGTTTTTACTAATGTGATCGTGTCTTGAGTTGACCAAACATCATAAGGGGATGGTCTAACCGGAATAATAATCAAATCTGAAATAGAAATAGCAGCCCCATGCATTTGATGAACATCCCCGGGGGTATCAACCATCATATAAGAACTCATGCATTCTCGAGCAACTGACACGCTTCCTATAAGCGTTTGATATCTGTCTGCACCTATAACTCGCATCCCTGAAATGTCGCAACTATTCATAGATTCATACCAATCCCTCAAAGAGCCCTGTCTGTCAGCATCAACTAACATCATATATTTTGGCTCATCATCATTTTGAATCCCGCGAGCCAAATTGACTGTAAGCGTTGTTTTTCCAACGCCACCTTTATGATTCATAAAAGAGATTATTTTCATTAAGCTACCTGCTTGCTTGGTTAATGGGTTTACAGTATACTTGGATGCATGCATTACGGCAATAAGGGGTTTAAAATGCAAACACCAATTTATACTCTACAAGACACGGCGCTCAAAAAAGCTAAAGCAGAGCTTGAGTCAAAAGGTATTACAGATCCTATGCTAAGCGGACTTATTACTAGTGCTGAACAATTCGAAGAATCCTTACGTTATAGTGAGCGTCTAGCTGCCCTCACAGCACATTATATGAAGCGGCCATCCGGCAATAGACCGCTTATACCATTATCTGAGGCTGTTAAAGAAAGAAAGCCTTACAAAGATGATTGAAAACGATGATATAAAATTAAAATCTCAAAATTTGATGGAAGAGATTATCAGATCTATTCTTTATGAATTGAGATATAAGGCATCTATATGGCCTAAAGAATCTAATATAAAAGAAATGGAAAGAATAACTAAATCTCATATTGTTCAATTTTTGAGAAAACAAAAATATGATTAGAGGAAAAATTAGTGATGGACCACATTTTTGTTTATATATTTTTTGTCCTTGTCTGTTTCCTTGGTTATCTAATATTTATTAAGATAAATAGATTACTATTTAAATGGGTTTATCATGACGTCGCTAAAGTCTGTATGTTCCATAAATGGGAAAAAATAGGTGTATGGTCACCAGGAGAGCTGAATTATAAGCCTATTTTAAAATGTTCAAAATGTAAAAAGAGAATTTATGAAACGGATAAGGTTTTAAATGAAGATTGATGATGTGTTGAAATGGATTTCTTTACAAAACGTTGCATTGTTCGAATATATGAATAAATCATCTACTGACGTAGATAATGATGATTGGATGGAAGCTAGAGGGGCATATAGGGTTTTAGAAAAACTTAGATTGCATATTTTAGCTGTTACGAATCCACATAATAGAGAAGATCTAAAGGTCTAGAATTCTATATCTTTAGATAGTGAGTAAGTGTTAATATTTTTAGATATCAAAGGAATATAAATGACTAAAGATCAAATTATTCTAGAGTTGATTATTGCCAATTTATATGCTGTTGATGAAGACTCATGCTTCGGTTCATCTGAAGATTATAATTTAGGTTTTATGGGGAAAATTTTCAGCATTGACCAAGATGAATATAGAAAAGATACAAAAAGTGGAGATTTAAAAATATATGCCATGATTATGGATTGCGTAAAAGAATATGAAACTCGAAATGAGGAAAAATAGAGTTATTATCGATAAGGAGCATTATCGATAGCGAAATGAGAGTTAATTAGTGCATATACAAGCGAGAAGAATAACATAATATAACGTTGTACGGAATACGATATGAAAGTTACAAATAAAGAACTTCAAGAGCATTTAAAGCAATTCCCTGATGACGCTATTTTGGAAATACAGGTTGATTCGGAGACTTGTGATTTAGGCGTTACTTGGGTGGATGGTGAAATATTCCACTCAAGGATAAATGGAAATATTTTATTGTTAACAATTGGCGTGAAAGATGCTTATAAATGGTAATTTTGAGTTGCATCTTTATTTGATGGGTATTTGATGGGTATTTGATGAGTTACATAATATACATTAAAAATAACAAAACTGGCGAGATACGGAAGTGTAAAGATGATTATGAGTTCATAGAATTCATGTGGTCAGATGGAAATTATGCTTGTGATTGCAATAGAGCTGTATTTTTTTATGATCATGATGATGAAGCGGATAATCAACCTTGCACCGACACTGACTTTAGCGTTGTGGATGTTCATCTTGAAGATGGAAGCAGAACAGAGGAAATGAAATTATTTTTGGAATAGTGTTTTTAAGTGCTTTAACTCTTATCAGAGATTCCGATGACATTTCGATGAAATACTAATAGAATCAATTAGTTTTATCTTTTAAAGCAAAGCTGCAAGGACAAAGGGAAAGCGATGACATGGAT
>Ga0137394_10000303_pt1 | contig 34220 bp, 39 predicted proteins | sample czobulk116metaG_FD_108278 | JGI IMG/M metagenome (GOLD analysis project Ga0137394, IMG submission 108278) | Vadose zone soil microbial communities from Angelo Coast Range Reserve, California, USA - czobulk1.16 metaG | ecosystem: Environmental > Terrestrial > Soil > Vadose zone | place: USA... | reverse complement strand
TCCTCATAAACAGCACCTCGATGATATAAGAAAGGGGTATGGGTTTATGGGAGGTTCGGTTCGACTGTACAATGAGAAAATCCGAACCTCCCGTAATAAAATTTGGAGCCCCTGACTAGCTTCCAGTTCACGGTCCTGCCCCAACGCCTTACGGAACATTCGACATTCGACAAATCCTCTAGACGAGGTGTCCGATGATCGGCTCCTGTTGCAAGTCCTCCAAGTACTGCTGCATCGCCCGCGACCAATTCCGATACCGCCACGCGTCCTCATGTAGCGCCCCCTCCAGCACCACGAATCGCCCCAGTGGCTCCCGGCTCTCTCCAGCTACACCCCGGTGCTCTCTGTCCTCACCCATACCTCCGGATGCCCGCAGCTGCAGCGCACCAAAGATCTCCCGGCCCATCGCCGGTGGGACAATCTCGTCCCGCTCGCTCACGAGCACCATCGCGCGGCGCGCAAGGCTGCGCGGGAACATGTGCGCAGCTGCTGCGGCACTCGCGTCCCACCGGTCGCACACGAATGGGCCGAGGTAGCGGTACGGCAGCCAGGACTGCGGGTAAAGAGTGCGGACCATGTCTGGCACGCTCGTAAACGCGTTTTCTAGCACGAGACCGTGCACGGCGGCGGTGGGTGCTGCGTTCGGTACGTCCGCGTGGGACGCCAGCAAGCACAGCGCGATGCTCGCGCCGAGTGAGTGGCCATAGATTGTCAGGCGCGACGTCGGGAAGCGGGAAGCGGCAAAGGCGAGCGTGGCGGCGTAGTCGGCTGTCAGACCTGCCTGGGTGGGACGAGCTGCTGAGGATGTCCAGTAGGATCGTGGGGCAGGCGCAAGGATGGCCAGCGATGGGACGGCGTTCAACAGTGTGGCAAAGACGGGGATGCGATGGAGCGGGTTTCCCGCGTTGCCTGTGGATATGATAATGGAATGACAAAAAATCTTTCCAACATGGCTTGGTCGAGGAAGAAAAGACGAATAAATACCTTGATAATAAAGGACGACGTGCTCGGGAGGAGAGGCCGCGTCATCCCTGCGCAGCAGTAAAGTCGACAGCCTCACGGTATTTGGTCGGGAGCTGGGGATAGAGAGCTCCTCGATGTGAATGCCCTTCGGTGTGTACTTGGGGTACACGTCCCGTAGCGACTCCATCCTCGAACCCGGCGGTGCGTATCCTGCCAACGACTCGGACTTAGCGCTCCGAAAAAAAGATGAGCAGCATGCGCGGGACCAATTTACCCATGTAAATCACCTTGCGTTGGAATACGACGAGCATCAGGCACTGCAAACGGCGAGGCGGCTCAGCGAAGTCCACGCACCACCTGGATCATCCGCACTGCCGGACAGACAGACGGACCTTGTATGCCCATAGCGCTATCGGGAGGCCGACAAACGCAGACAGGACCAACCAGCCTGATGGCTCATCGGCACTGGGTTGCAACAGGAGGCTGGCAGTACGCAGGGTGTTTAATACGGTTAGAGGGGAGAGGGAAGACAGAGAAATGGAAGAGCTGGCTCTCGGGCACACATAGCTTTGCCAGCGGGTGCTATGTTTGGCTCCAAGGAGGCGGGCATAGAGCCGAGTTGTGCCCCATAGCGACATCGACGCAGGCGTTAAGTGCCGGCGCCTACTGTACAGAGCAGGACGGACACTGGCAGTTAGGCCTAGTTAGGTACAACACGACCGGACACTCCAACCAAATTTGACATTACGCCATGACATACAGGTATTACAATTTCGTACACTCACTACTGTATATGCTACAGGCTACATAATTTGCCACGTAAGGGGAGAGAAAACTTCAGTGTTCTGTCTCTTCCCACGTTCGCCCTACAGTCCTGACGAGGTCTTCGGCGGTTATGCCTCTTCCGCTTGTGAAGTATCCAGCTGCGATCTTCGCATCGATTTCAACTCGCGAGTCCATAGGAATCAGGTGTTCTAGACGTGTCCGATGCATCAGCAATGACTGTGCCTGGCAGGCTTATTTTCGACAATAGGCCAGACGACGCACCGGGGATGTCGTAGCGCTTGAGAATTGGAATACCCGACTGCACAATCGCGTCATATTTCCTGCCCGACACGCACGGGTGTTAGCATAATGGCGCGAGAAGGCGGAGGAGGGCAGCAGACATATCACTCATAGAAACCATGTTGTCGACCTTCTTGATGCCAAGCCAGTGCAACACGTCTGGCATGAGAGCCTGGAAGCGCATGTCTTTCACACCAGCTATAAGCTCGGTCGCGCGGAAGTACTTGTCTGCGGAGTCGCCACCGCGCTTGCGAAGGTTGTATACCAGATATTTCGTCACCTCCCCCAGCGCACGGCCTTCCTTGCGGAAGTACACGACGACGCCAACACCACCTCGTTGCGCCGTACGGATGCACTCCTCTATCGCGAACACGAGGTACGGTTTGCAAGTGCAGATGTCCGAACCAAACACATCCGAGCCGTTACCTGAGGAGACGATGAGAAAAAATGTACTTTAGTCGGAGATGATACCCTACATTCGTCGTGCACGCGTAGCGTGAGCACCTTGCTCTCATCCGAGAGATACGAAACTGGGCCGACTGCAGAGTTCAGTATACATCAGTCACCTGTGGGGCGATAGCGGGTGTTGGAGTGACGACGTACAGATGTAGACAGTCATGCCCCCAATGGGTGGCAAAAAAACCTTAATGTCAGGTCGTGTAATCAACTCGGGGTACATTCCACCCGTCTCTTCGAACAGAGCTCGGCGGAGGAGGCCCTCCGATCTATGTCCAATTGTTATCAGCGAAGATTATCCAGCCCAGGCAAATGAAATACTCACATCTTGAAACGCTCCGCTACGCCTGGTAAATACCACACGGGCTCCACCGCGGCCTTGCTAACGTTGATTTCCACACCGGGATCCGCCATGCCCGTGGTCCCATCAGCGTTGAGTAAGGGTGCGCTCTTTAGCACTACCTTCCCATCCACGACGATGTCACCCTTGCGCGACGCTTCGTCAATCTCACTGAGCTTAATGTGCGCTTTGGTGATGGCAATACTGGGCCTGATGTCTAATCCACCGGCAGATTCCGCTCGGAACACCTGCGTCGTGAGGTGACCCCACGGGTCAAACGAGACTATTTTATTCGCGTCGAACCAGGCAGGATTTGGCGGGATGGCCACCGGTGGTTCCGTACGCGTGTAATCTGGTTTATGTGTAGGGATAAGGGTCCCCATCGCGACTGCCAGGGCCCGATAGATGGAATAAGAGCCTGAGTGTGCGCCGATGGCATTGCGTTGCTTGATGGACGAAGCAAGTCGTGAAGGAACCACGGGACCACGCTCTGTGGGGTTCTCCACGCCCCATTTCAGCGGAACCGGTTTAACGCCGTGCTGATCGGGATAGGCTAGGGCGCCCGTCAGTACTCATGACGTCAAGAAGGTGAATGACCAAACTCCGAGACGCTGGCATCGAATGTTCGATGCCGCATCTGGGGCAGGCAGGACTCCGCTCCGTGATGATGGACGGGAAGCGAGCATGCAAGTGTTGCCACGACCCGGCTTTTTTTCACCATAAGTATGGCAATTCCCATTCATTTGGGGCGGACCGTGACAACACCACACAGAAGCGACGACAAACGGAGGAACAACCAATGGAGGGATTTCGTTGGGGACTCACTGGTCAGCGTGACACGGCCAGGGTACAAAACCCTCTCGCGGTCCTTTTCCGACGAAATGCCATCAGTACCTTTTTCTCCGAGGGGGGTCGCGGTCGATGGGATGGGGATGGGAGCCGAGGGTGGTGTTGACGAAACACCGTCGGTGCTCGACAGAGAAGCCCGCGTCGGGCTAGGTGGCCCGTTGCTGCCTACAGGTAGGCCAGGCGACGCCCGATTGGTCAAGGAGTCGAGCTAGGAAGGGTCCACATGTTAGCTACAGATTCGAAAGAGAAAGACCACGAATCAAATGACCTTGGCCTGCAGGACTTGTTGCGAGAGTTGTAGGGATTCGAGCTGTGTAAGAATCTGAGTGAGCACAGCGCTATCGGGCATTGACATGCTGGTGGTGGTGGGTAAGGTAAAAGTCAAGGTGAGGGTATATTATTCAAAACCGCGGGTTGCGCGGATCTAAGCCAAGTCATGGCACGGATCACAAATACAGCGGTATCGTATCAGATAATCTATTGTTCGAGTGCCCCTACTCCCAAGCTTCGTTGTCCCAGTCTTCGTCTTTCCAGAGTTCCTCATACGCAATTTGTCGTTCTACTACCGGTATAGCTTTCTTTGCCGCGGCATCCATCATATCCCTTTCAGTAACAACCAGGCCGGGTCCCTTTGGGGGGCACTCCTCCCTACCAGTCTCAAAACCGTCCACATGCACAGAACAGACCTTCATCTCTTCCTCTTCGTGAATTTCATATCTCACATCAAAGCCATGCAGGGTTGATAGGAAAGAGAGCCAGTGCACCGGTGCTTCTAGAGTCTTGAATGTCTCCATGGCAGCCGCCTGCTTCGACTCGTCCTCCGATGCTGACGGATCACGTGACTCGACCCGGGTGATTGCCATGCCCTGCACGATAACAGTGCACGTCCGGATGCCTTGCGCCTCCTCAATGGAATATTCCACACCCCGATTACGCTTCGCGAGCCAGATCTGTAGAAACGGAACCGGGTTCTCCAACAGCTTGATGGCCTTCTCCGCTACGGCGAAGCGGACGCTCTCCTGGCTGATGCGCCCACGCCATTCGGCCTCGACCTTGGCGACCTCGTAATCATCCCAGACGACCGAACAGCTGACCCTGTCCTCATCCCTCTTGGGGATGCCGCACTTCACTTTTTCGTGGTTCTTGCCCGCCCATATGTACAACCGTGAGATGGGGTGCACCACGTCCGTGTCGCACTCGACGATGTGCTCCAGAACTTCCCAGAGACCCAGGCGCCGGAGGACACCCCGCACAACTTCGAAGTCTCCAAGGGAATCGAGGTAGACTGCCCCGAGCAAGCTCTCGACCATGTCGCTAAGGAACTTGGGCGCCTGCAATGCTGTTAGCGCCGACCACGGGAAAGCGCGACCCTCTTTGAGCACAGCCTCGATCTCGTCGCAACCACCTGGACGCTCCCACCGGGCGAACGTAGCCTGCTGCTCGTCCAAGACGCGCACGCTTGAATGCAAGAGACATTTGTAGAGATGTGTGCGCTGTGCGCCCTCCGTCACGATCATTCCTTTCTCTGGCGACCAAGATGGCATGACAACAGGCAACTCGATGAACGCTCGCAGGCACAACATCGCAAGGAAGTGCGCGTTCACCATGGCCGTCTTGATAGTGTGGATAGACCCTGGACCGTAGTCCTTCCCGGGGGCGCGATAGAGGTAGTCGGTGACAAGCATGTCAAGCACAGCGTCTCCTAGGAACTCCATACGTTCGTAAGAGATCGACTCCAGGTCGCTTTGATAGCTTGCGTGCGTGAGAGCCTCCACGGCAATCGCTTTGCGGCGGAACGTGTATCCAAGGATGGCCTCCACAACACTGATCTGGGTTGGGTAGTGTTTGAAGTCGGTGATACGTGAATACATGGCGTCAATGCATTCAGGGAGAGGGTTCCATGACATGCCTAGGTCAAAAACTTTCATACATTCAATCCCCATCGCGAAGCCGCCGTGCAAATACGCAGCACCAATGAGCGCCTCCACAACGTCTGCCAAGACCTTTGTTGATAGGTTCCGCGCGACGTCGGCTCTCCTCTTCTGTTTTTCCGTCATCCCAGACGTGTCAGGCGATTGAACTGGCGTTTCTTCGAATGGCAACGCGGTCGGGTCGGACGACCGCCTCGGCTTCCACCTTTTAGGCACAAAAAGATTCCGGATGATCCATTTGTATAACTCCCTTTGTCTCGCCTCCTTGGCAAGTTTGGCATTTGAGACGGCATGGTCCTTGCGTCTCGCCAGGTACCCTTCGTGCCAAAGCGGATGTGCCGAGAGAAGCTGGATGCTCGCTGCATACTTGAGCGTAGTGTCGCCGAGAGTCTCGAGGCGTTGGTAGTGGAAACGTTCCTGAGCGGATGGCGTAGTGATCGCGGTAAGAAGTAAACCCAGGGGGATCTTGGCAAGAGGGGTCTTTCCGAACAGGGTATCTCTTAGTGAGGAGGCGGTGCAGGCCATCTCGAGGTGCCTGATGATTGACGGAGTCCAGTTCGCATACTTCGCCTCGTGGGACGAGATGAGTGCGATCAGAGTGAAGTCTTTCAGAAGCAACACGGGCTTCTGGCTCACAGAATCCATCCCCTTCGACTCATCTGGCATGGGCGTGAGGAAGTTGCGCTTGACGAGCGACCGCGCCTCGATGAGTGGGTACGTTATCTCGAGGTTGGCAGCACCGTCGTCATCACCCTTGCACACGTGGCGCCTAACGAGGTCCGCCATCTCTTCCGGGGTAGGCGGGATATTCCGCGTGCCCGTGAACTGGTAGAATTTTGAAGTAAAACTCGTCCCACTCACAAGGAAGATGTCGTCCATACGTCCGTAGTGGCGCTCGAACCACGGGAAGGATGCAAGGAGCGTCTGTCCCCCAGAGGTGGAGGGGCTGTCATCTGAGACAGCGGCTTTTCGCTCGTCCCAAATTGTCGGGGACTCGTCTACAGGAAGGAAGAGATAGAGGAAGTCCGTCTGGTCCCATGTTTTCATGCGTGACCCATACATGGGCCAGAAGAACCGCCGTGTGAACTCCTTCGCACGTGCCAGGATGCCATCGTCTTCACCTGGGACGATGGGTGTTCCTTCTCCCCGGATGTACACCTTGAATGGGGGGCGCTCGCGCGAATGTATAATGGGGAGCTCGTCGTCCTCGAGCGAAGGAAGCACGGCCTGCGTCAACATGCGGAGAGGTGGGAGTCCCTCTACCTCTAGTATTGTAGACCACCATCGCTTGTCCGCGCCGTCGTCGCTGGAGACACGCCAGGGGTCCATTTGGCTCGAGACGAGCGTTGTACCCTCACGTCGCTCGACCTCCTCCAGCAGAAACCGCACCTCGCTTTCTAGCTTGGCACTCGTGAATGGCAGGAGATGTTTATCGAGTAGCCCATTCTCGTATAGAGCGCGATAAGCCTCGAATGCGACGTGGCGTCGGGCCGCCACCTTGGTGCGGTGAACTCGAGGAGTCGAAAACGAGCGGAAGTTATGGTTCACCATCCTCGGAAGCGTAATAGTACAGCCATATGGACCCCGGTACGGAGTGCGCAGTGCGCGGTTGGTGTGCCATTCCAAGGGATAATCAGGGGGATCGATGTCGAACAGCGGGACATGATTGAGTAGGCCTGAATAAGGAAGGATGGAGCAGAAATGGAAGATATGCTCTGTAGCCGAGTTCTTGGTCAGCTTTGCGCTGGACCCACGATTTCAGCGAGAGGAAACGGGAGAGCAAGGAAGATGGGAACTGCTGCTTACCCGGTCTCTGCTACCGTGAACAGCTCATCATCTTCATTATCGTCCATTGGCTGAACTTCATTGTCACTGTGCAGTTCCTGGAGCTTCATCCTCGTGTGGTACAACGCGGTCATCTGATTCTCCAGGTCCTGCCAATCGCGCACGGTCCGCGCAAACGCCAATGAATTGGAAAGCATGAGGACGAATGAGCTATGTGCCTGGCGCGCACGCCCGCGGCTCTGCGCCCAACTGACCATGTTCGCCGGGAAGTCCCATCGCACGACATTGCAGCACGCTTGAATGTCGAGCCCTTCCTCAGCGACCGCGGTCGCGACGATCAAGTTGAGTTCGCCGATGCGGAAATCCGCAAGCGTCTTGGAGGCGGGCTGGCGCAGCAGGCGCCGCGTGATGTCGAGGAAAGAGTGTCGCCGAAAGCTTCCCGATTCACCCAGGAGACTGCCGATGCTGAACACATTCCTGGTACGCGGGTGCCGCGCAAGGATTTCAGTCAACGCAAGCACCGCGTCGCGGCGCGTGACGAAGATAAGGCCACGGTACTCCATCTTCTTGCCTTCGAAGACCGCCTTCTCGCTCAATAAGACGTCGACCAGTTTCTCCACCTTTTCCGAGCTCCTCCACGGGATGTCCTCGGGGTCGTCGTCGGAAACAGGGGCGACCTTGACTCGCACAAGGTGCCTGAGTAGGTATTTCCTCTCGCTTTCGGTCCAACTGAAGGAAAACTCGGGAAACGTGCCGCCCGCGCTGCCTGCCTGCTTGCACACCTGCTTGATGTACCAGTCTGTCGCCCATTCACCGAGCTCCGCGCAGATATCGTCGGCAGCACGTTCAAAGTCGCGCAAGCCTCTGTGCGTAAAAGTGCTCTGCTTGTCAAGCGCCTTGGACAAATTCCGGTCGACGCGGTCGCGGCTTGGGCCGGGTTCGAGCCGTCGGAGTTCGCCACGCTGGTTGATTACCCAGGGATCCTCCTCGATATTCAGCGACGCTACGACCTCCTTGAGCGATCGCAGGCTACTTGAGGGCGGTGATCCGGACTCCGTATAGGTTACAAGTTTGAATTGAGGGCGATGGACGAAGCCCTCAAGCTCCTCGCGGTACCGGAGCGGAGCGCAGATAGTGGAATCCAAGTTGTACTCAAGTTGCCTGTCCCCAAAACCGCCTCAGCCGCAAGCTCCGCAAAAGAGTGGAAATAGGAAAGGTCGGCTTTACTTACCTGAAAGCTTTCTCAGCATCCCCTCCAAAGATCGGGCTCGCGGTGAGACCAAGGATCACAGGACGCATGATCTCATCAACGTCAGAGGGGGACTCGGGGGGGAACTCGGGGCGGGGTGGAAGCTTGTCATAAAATTCCCGCATCACGAGGTTATACGCATGTTTATCTGCAGCATGGTGCGCCTCATCGAACACGAGCAAGCCGACATCGCGCCCAAGCAGGACGTAGCCATGGCGGAGCGCGTTGAGGAGCACGTCGGGCGTGCTCACGACGATGCGGTGCTCAACCAACACACGAAGCCAGAGCTCCCTATCCTTCCACTGGTCCGGCTCGTCCTTGCCCGAAATGAGCCCGACAGAGACGGGGATACCTGCCTTGATGACTTCTTGCTGCTGCCGCGCGAGCGCGACGGTCGGCGCGACGAACCAGGAGACCTGAGTGGTAGAGTTGGTGTTGGTGATGGCAGCGCAGCACGAGAAACGACGCGCACACATACCTTGGAGGTTTCGCGCTCCATCTCGTGTTTCAAGCGCAAGACGGCGATGTGAGTCTTTCCTGCCCCCGTGTCAAGCGCGATGATGATGTTTTGCCGCAAACTCTTCTCGAGCATCTCCTGCTGGTACCCACGGGTCTGGATGGTCGGCGCTGGTAGTGATGCCCCATCACTCTGCTTCGTAACTTCGTAGTTTGGCATATGGAGAAACGGTAAAGTTGCAGGAATTGTTGAAAAGGGGATGATGTGTTGTGGGTATGAAAGTGAAAGGAATCCATAGTTGCCCTTGTCTTTTATTGACCGAGGACAGCTACTGTATGGGCGCCTCGCCCCTAATGCAGGAAACGCAAATGAATGAAACTGGGACAAATCGGATGAAATGAAAACTGCGCACGTTGTACACATGCCACCCCTGATAATTGAACCAGTTCAGTACTCGCTTCGTTGCATCTTTTGTCCCTCAGAATACCATATCCATGATGGTGTATTGAAGGACACCAGGCCTGTGGAGTACTGGTACTGAAGTCCTATCAAACAATTTTCATGGTTCTATCTTTTCGGAGCACACCAATCGTTCTCACAGTCATCGATCAACGGATCTTCTCATTACAGCCGCAGCAAAATGCTGCACGATACTGCGCTCCGCGTTTCCAGTGATCGTGGATAGAGGGTACAACCATAGGACTAGGACTTTACGTGAGACCTCGCGCCGCAGCACTTTCGACCTGCGCGTGTCTACAGAGACGCCTTGCCGCGCGGCTCGAATGGTAACAACAGTGCTATGAAACTCGACACAACAAACAAAGAGGCCGAAACATAGATCGGCGCAGATGTCTCGAGGTCCGCGTGGAGGGCGATAATCGGCGCCGCGATCCCGAACATTCGATTCGCGGCTGCGACGAGCGCGTTTCCTGTCCCACGATCCTTTGTCGGAAACAACTCTGGCGAAATCGCGTACAGGACGCCGTACATGACGTTGCTCGTGAAACTGTAGCCACAAATCCAACCAAGGAGGGCAGTGGATGAGCGCGCCGTCGTAGAAGCGAAAAGGAATATCCCAGTCAGAGCTACACAACGTCAGTACGATGACGAAACAAAACGGACAGGCCAATCAAACGTTCGCCGAACCTGTAGAGATTGCGAGGGAGCCACGTCGGCCGAGGTAACGAAGCTCGACTGCCCATCCTGCGAACAATGCGCCTGGTACACCGATGACACTCACGATGACTTGCTAAAATTAGGTGGAGAATGCGTAACGAGGGATGCAACAGAGGACAAAATACCCACATTACGATAGGTGATATACGTCGACCCATCTCCAAAGTCAGCTCCTCGAGTTGCTAGGCTACAAGGAACGATTAAAAATGGCATGGCGAGCGAGAGATCGTCACAGTACAAATAGGTTACGAAACTGTTGTACCTTGTAGAGCACCAAGTAAGCAAGAATTTTATCAAGAGATAGAATAAACGCCTTACAGCGGAAAAGCAAGGCCAATGAGGGCTTGAAAAAAAAAACGTTAGTACGCACACGAAATACAGGAGTGAAGAAGAAGGATGAGCACCCCAGAGAGCGATCAATAAGCTGGTAGACCATGCTAACTTTCGTGTCTTGAATAGCGGCGTGACGTGGTCCCAGCCGAACCGCCTCAGCGTCCTACGTAGGGCGCCTAATCTAGAAGTTTCCATTGCGGGGAACGGAGTTTTCTCAACGACATCGTCCACAGGAGTCAAGCGACTTCGCTCAGCGTCACGAAGCATGTCCAACGTAAGGCTGCTCGTCGTTCCGTTATACTCTGCCACCTTGTGTACAACCTCCACTGCCTCGGCATCGCGTCCACGCCCCATGAGAAACTTAGGGCTCTCGTAAAGTTGGAAAACAAAGAAACGGACCACAAAGAGGACAAGCATAAGGGCACCCATCGTGTACAAGAAGTAACGCCAACCCAGATTCTCGGAGCGCAGACACGGAGAGGGCGGAGATGTGGTCGGGCAGGAGAAATTCGCGATCAGTGGCCACGCAACCTGTACTCTAGATGAGGAACTGGAAGCACCTAAAATAAATAAACACCTACTAGACTACCAAGGAGTTGTCCCACAGCCCACCAGATTGACAAGACAGTCAGCAGGTACTGATGTGAGGCAGGTATGAATTCTGGGGTTGTACCCATAAGAGGGCAAGCCCGTTGACTTCTATGACAGCCGACATACCCAAAAAGATAGCAGAGTCGACAGGGAGGTTACCACCCACACCGATACTCCATACCGCCGCGAGGGAGCATAACGTAATCGAATTTGGTGAAGCGCCAGCGGAGAGGGCAAAAACGCCTGTAATGAAGAGCGTTACGTTGAAAGACAACCTGTAGGCGACAAAAAAAGTACATAAATTCCAGGAGATAGAAGACCCCCGAAGGTCATTGGAAAGGTACCTGCGTCCCCAAATGTCTGACCCAATACCCCAGAAAACGGCACCGACAAGTAAACCAATGTTCTGCCCAAGCTTGAGGAAGGGACCTTGAAACGCAAATTCGTTGACCACAGGCGTGAAGATAAGACCGGTGACAATCTAGTTGGAATGGGCCAGTGAATCGACAAGGTAGCGATGATGATGGTAAAAGTAATCACGGGCCATAGATTGTCGCTGTCAAAGCGGCGTTGAGATGGATATGATACACAAGGCGGGAAATAATAATGATACATACGACAGCCAGCCAAAACCGGTGACAACAAAAAGATACCACTGAGGAATGGGGTGACATGAGTAGCACGCGGAGATCAAAAGTCCAGAATAGACCTACCTGATATCTGCCCATCCCAATCTCACGGAAAGCGTCGTTGAGAATGTTTGCTTTGGCAACGTAAGTGGGGTCAAGAGAGTCGTAGACATCGGTGTCCCCGTGGACCGCAATGTCCAGATTGCTCTTCCCGAAAATTTCTCGCTCGCGAAGGCCGCTCTCTGGGGGAGAGTGCTGAGTATCGGCCATAAGGCAATCAAGGCAGCCAAGAGGGGAGAAAGGAGGACCTTGTCGTCTTAGGCTTTTGTACCTTGACGGAGGCGGAACGCTGTCCACCTGGGAGCGGCGGAAATAACTTGGAACCCAAAACGACACAGTTTACAAGGAAATGCGAGTACTCGATTGCGACGTTGGAAGCACAAAAAGGTTTAGCCACTCTCTCCCCGTTCAAACCCACGCGGCGTCGCGGCGTCCCATGGTCCGCGAATCTCGCTATCAAAACATATTTGATGATCCTCTGCCACAAAGAAGAAAAAGAAATACTCACTATTTGTGCTGCTGGGCCCACATCAAGACCGCAGGTGATCCAAATGTCACGCTGACCATCACGGCCGCACAAAGTCTGGGCAAGGGTGCCGCTAATGCCGCCAACCCCAGCGATAGCGTAACAACGGACTGAACAAGAGTTGCCATCGACTGCGTTCAATAGATGAGTACTTGAACTTGACATGACAGCAGTGAGCACGGTACGTACCTGGATACGACGCCGAAGTATAGGGAAGAGCGCAAAGGCTTCCACAGAGAATAGCATCAGCGCAAACACTGCCAGGTCGTTGTGCAGGCGTGAAGCTAGCACGACTGCAGCTGAAATGGCAGCGTTGATTGACAGCACCGAGGTAAGCCGTTCGCGTTGGACCGGAGACGCGGCATACGAGTAGTCGGCAAGTGCGGCGTGTACGAGGAAGAGTGCCGTTGTGAGGGCTGAGATTGAGTCGGCAGACGTCGGCGCGGTGAGCGTGCGGAGAATGGGAGCGAGGGCTATGAGCGCGAGGAAGATGAGCAGGGACGCCTTGACCGCGCGTGCACCTAGACCACAGATCGATTGAATTAAAGCAACAGTAAAAGCTTTGAAGAACGTACGATGATCGGAAAACGTGTTCCATGCCGCATCGCTCCCGAAGTATTCCATGAACTCCCAGACTATACATCCAACAACGAAGGACGCGCTAGAGACGACAACCAGCAGGCGCGGGTCGAGTGTTTGATCGAGTAGTCGAGTGAAGACAGCCAGGAAGACGAAGATGACAGAGAGGTGTTGGCAGATAGTACACGCACCCAACACCAGCGGCCAGTACTGATACGGAAGTACATTTGCTGCGCAAAAAAGACAGCTTTCAGTAACCTTCAAATAGGAAAATTTGAAGCGTTGCTTACGGTTCTTGGACAGAGCCGCAAGGAACGTCGGTGGGACGTAGTTGTCGGGGAACGGCTGTGGCCTCCACAGAACACGTTCCCATTGGGGTTCATCACCAGTTCCGTCAGACTCTGTCACCACCATTTGCTGTATGCGAACCCGAAGACAGTTGTCACGGTGGAGATGCCAGTCAAGAATTTAATGCAGGGCACGTGAGTACTACGTGAGTATTTTCCGGTTTATTAATCCGGCCATCGGGATCTTCGCCGGTTGGACGAGTCCTTCCATCCAACATCTCAACGCACTCAAACGACTACTATAAGGCATTACCATAGCCCTCGCGGGCGTTCGGAGGTGTAGACAATTGAGGGTGCCGCGCACGCCGAGTCAGTCTCGCAGGAATGATGTGTGTTTCCGGATGCATATATTCCCTCCTAAATTCTTTGGAAGACAGGTAGTTTTTGTTGGTCGATCTATCGTATCCACATGATCCACGCAAACTCAACTCGGTGATCTGAACCACATGGAGTAATCCCGTTCTATAAAGCAAGCAGCTCATGACGGGTAGCAAACGCTGTACGAGGACTTCCTTCCACGAGGGACCGGAACGACCAGCCATCTGTCAAGGCCGCAGGCGAAGAAATTTTGAATGCGATTCTTTACGTGTAGGGCATGAATGGTCTGTACCGTGGAATAATATCTTCAACCAACAGCAGATGGCCCGAGAGCATGCAAGTCGTTGCACTGCGAGACTCTTATCACGATGCTATCCGCAAGTCAAGTGGATCTACCTCTAAAACGGTGTTTAGAGCCTGTGCATGGGGAGCAGGCGCGAGTGTTTTAAGCAGCGCGTTAACCGTGACGGACTAGAAGCGCGGATACACACTTGGCAGAGTCCGGCGCATCCGGGGTATCCACGTATTCCCATCTCTTAAACGCACGCGTGAGCTGTCCCCACCGCCCGCCATGCCACGTTTCCAGCTCGGCCCACTCCCGCGTATCCGCGCCCCAGATCCGACGTGCCCACCCGAGCCAACATGCCGCGATGACATCGCCGTACGTCTCCCGCTCACCGAGGAGGAACGTATCCGACGCGCCGCGCGCGTCCACGTCCCTTGCGAATGGCCCCAACGTCTCGCGCACCGCGGCCCAGCGCGCGGCGGTGGCAGCACCGGGTGAAGGATGGGAACTGTGTATAACGGCTGCCCGCCGTGCCGCAAGAAGGTGTGTGGTGCCCCGATGCGTTGAGCAACCGCAACAATGTCCGGGATTTCCACCCACCCCGTCTTGTGGGGTATTCCTTTGTAGTTAAGTACGATTCTATCACACGATGTATCTCAAATCAAAGCCGGAGTCTCTGAATGACCGTCACACATTTAGTTTTCCATACATTAGGGGACCATGCCTGATGCTTGGTCGCCGTTCCGGGGATATCGTAGAGAATATAGGTTGTATCGATGGGCACGGCTTTGGTACTTAGTTGATGTTAGCACAACAGAAAATCTGAGGCGGAGTGGTCATGACGGCATAGTAGAAACTTTCTAATTGACCAGTGAATGACTCGGACCACCAGTAGTCCGAGTAATTGCGCCAGGCTAGGTCGATGTATAACATCCAGGACGATGTGCCAACGAAAAGAAAAGAACAAAGACGCATTTATTCGGAGATAGTACAATGCATGAGAGTGACAGTACCATGGAAACATCTAGTAGACGAGATACAAGACGAAGAAAGGGACAATACAATTTACACATGCGATAGAATCCGGTATCATAGCAAGAGGGAAAGCAAACTACTCTCAGCCAGAGCACATCACGCATGCTTCCTTGTTCTCGAGCGAACAAGCCAGCTTTGCCTCTTCCAACTCGCGAGCCTTTTTGCGAAGTAAAGCCGCCGCATACTCGGGGTCCTTCTCAGCGGCGCGGCGCTGTACCTCATCAAGTCCAGCTAAAGCGTCTTCATGCGATTCTGCGGGAGTGAGTGGGTACGATAGAGTTGAAGATGGTGAGCCATTCGAGGTTTCTGTCGCGGGTGTGGAAGCCGCGGCCACAGATTCTACTTCTGTGGCGGCGATCGTTGAGGGGGCAGTGACAGATTTCATTGCGACTTCATGTATGACGGAGGGACGAGTCGATTGAGGGGTTGGAATGGAGGCAATAGGATGTGCGACTGGTGTGGTCTTCGGGCTTGGCTGAGCCTCCTGCTGCTCCTTTTGCTGTTTGACTTGCGCTACAAGTGAGTGGTCGAGCGTAAATTGGATCGCCTGTGCTGCGGGCCTCGTGCGGAGGTAGTACATGCCGGTCTTCAGACCGCGCTTCCAACCGTAGAAATGCATGCTGGTCAGCTGGCCGACTGTCGGCGCCTGCAGATGAACATTGAGGCTTTGACTTTGGCAAATGAACGCGCCACGGTCTGCCGCCAGGTCGAGCACCTTCTTCTGAGAGATCTCCCATACGGTCTTGTAAATCGCCTTGACATCCGCAGGAATCTCAGGAATGGCTTGAATCGATCCATTGTTGGCGATGATTCTGTTCTTCATGTCATCATTCCAAAGCTTGAGGTCAACGAGTTCGCGCAGAAGCCATGGGCATACAACCTGGAACTCGCCGGCAAGGACACGGCGCGTGTAGATGTTACTGAAATAAACGTTAGACCAAGTCAAGCACCGAGAAGACAAGCTTACCTTGTGTAAGGCTCAAAGCACTCGTTAAAGCCCAAGATCTGGCTGGTTGATGCGGTTGGCATCGGGGCGACGAGGAGAGAGTTTCGCAAGCCGTGTTTGGCAACCTTCTCCTTGAGGGCGGCCCAGTCCCACAACTCGGTCGGGGTGACATTCCACAGGTCATACTGCAGCTGTCCCTGCGACGCAGGGCTGCCCTCATATGTTTCGTACGTGCCTTGGGCCTGTGCCATTTCACAACTGGCCTCCACCGCAGCGTGATAGATCGTCTCGAAGATCTGCTGGTTGAGAAGTCGCGCTTCAGGCGAGTCGAAAGGCATGCGCAGGACCATAAACGTATCAGCGAGGCCCTGAACACCTAGACCAATCGGGCGATGCCGCATGTTCGAGCGGCGGGCTTCCGGGACAGGGTAGTAGTTGATGTCGATGAGGCGGTTCAAATTGAACGCGACGACCCTGGCGACATCGTGCAACTTCTCAAAATCGTACCTATTCCTTCGGATAAAGGAAGGTAGCGCGATGGATGCAAGATTGCAGACAGCGGTCTCGTCTGGAGAGGAGTATTCTATTATCTCGGTGCAGAGATTGGACGACTTAATGGTGCCGAGGTTCTTCTGGTTTGATTTCCCTGGAACCAGATTAGTGATTACTAACGAGCTCTGCCTCGAGACTTACTGTTGGCATGATCCTTATAACACATGAACGGGCCACCCGTTTCGATTTGCGCATCCAAAATGGCATACCACAACTTCTGCGCAGGTATGGTCTTGCGAGCGCGTCCCTCGCGCTCGTAACGCTCATACAACTCTTCGAATTCAGTGCCATAGACCTCATGCAAATCGGGTGCTTCGTCGGGAGAGAAGAGCGACCATTCTGCATTGGCCTCAACGCGATTCATACTTTAAATACGATCAGCGGGGGCAGAAAGGGCGGTGTAATGAACGAGGGCTCACAAGAGGTCGGGTATCCACAACGCGTAGAATAGATCACGAGCTCTAACCTCCTCTTTGCCGTGGTTTTTGCGGAGGTCGATGAATTCAAAGACGTCGGAGTGCCATGGTTCCAGATAGATCGCAAATGCGCCAGGCCGTTTATTGCCACCTTGGTCGACATAACGCGCCGTGGCGTCGAACGCACGAAGCATAGGGACGATGCCATTCGAGTAGCCATTAGTACCCGCAATATATGAACTAGTGGTCACCGTCAGCAGAGAATCGAGTGAGGAAAGAAATGCGACCAACCCTGTGGCGCGGATATTGTGAATATTCAGACCAATCCCTCCAGCTGACTTGCTAATCATCGCACACTGCTTGAGTGTATCATAGATGCCTTCGATTGAATCATCTTTCATACAAATCAAGAAACAAGATGACAGCTGAGCATTGGGGGTGCCAGCACTAAAAAGCGTTGGCGAGGCGTGAGTGAAGTAGCGCTCGGACATGAGGTTGTACGTCTGGAGAACTCTTTCCATGTCGGAGCCATGTATGCCAACTGCTACGCGCATGATGAGATGCTGAGGGCGTTCCGCTACGCGCCCATTGATGCGTAGTAAGTAGGAACGCTCGAGTGTTTTGAACCCAAAGCTAGCAAGCAAATTTAGGACGCAGCCTTTAGGGATGAAGCGGGACTTACAAGTTATACTGGAAGTCACGTTCATAGATGATAGCGGAGTCTAGCGTCTCGGCATTCGCCATCACTACTTCATACGTCTCCTTTGAGATCATGCGTGCGGATCGTCCAGTCTTAGGGTTGACTACGAAAACAATCAGAAACCACAAGAAACCATCACAAAAAGCACGAACCATAGTCGTAGAGGTCTTTGATGACATGAGAGAAGTTCTTCTTTGTCTCTTTGTGGAGGTTGGATACAGCGATGCGGGCTGCGAGGATGGCGTAATCAGGATGTTTTGTCGTCAAGTATGCCGCTGTCTCGGCAGCAAGATTCTACATAATTTCGTTAGCCAAGGTAAGAAATAGCACAGGGAATTAACGAAAGAAAGGATTATGGCATACATCGAGCTCGGTCGTAGTAACACCTTGATAAACACCCTGGATAACTTTCTGCGCAACCCTAAGGAGCAGATCAGTGATTTGTCAAAGAACCGCAACAGGCGGCTTACTCGATAGGATTAACGTGGTTCATGTCCAAGCCATAGCAGAGCTTGTTGATACGAGCAGTGATCTACTTCCCGTGAATAAAGAAGTAAGACGCGACCCGCTGCGGGGCGTACCTTGTCAAATTGGACGCGTTCCTTGCGCCTGAAAGAAAGAACGCGTGAGGTGATTACACTTGGACGCGTGATGCAGAAGCGTCGCACCCATCTACGCGAAGGGGTGTCAGCAAGCAGGCTTGAGATCAATGGCGGGTCGCATTAAAACTCACCTCGCTTGTATACAAAGGAAGCCATCGAGATGAAGTGTGGTTGCAGTGATGTATATGATGCAATAAGATGGACCGATGCGCAAAAGTAATAGGGAAAAAACCGTAGGCGGTGGGAGTTGAAGGCAAGAGAGGTGGTGCAGTGAGAGAAACGCGTCGGAATGCTTTTAAATTAGTGGTCGTGACTAAGCGCCATGCGTGTTTTCGCGTATTTACTAACGTTCAACGTACGTTCGTTGATTCTCATATCGTGGGTCGGAATATTCATGATAAATCGCGTGATAGTTCAGGACAATTCCTCCAGTGACTTTTGCGGGATTAAGTTCCGAGAGGATTGAAAAAGAAACATGAGGCGATCCGAGGTCTCTTGGGAGCTGAGGTTAAGGTTAGACGCGTCAACGCAAACGATCACACGGTCGCGTTAATCGACGCGTCTTCATTTTGGTACACAAGCTCGTGTTTGATTGGTCATGCATCATGCATGTCCCGACGTGAAGACGAGAAATTGCTAACGCTCACAGTATATTGGAGTATAAGTAGATGCAAGCAGCAGGTATGAATGTGGCCAACAACCAGACCACAGCAGCATGGGGTACTCAAACGCTCGCTAATCCATATCCGAGAACAAGTCCGGTAGAGCATCCTGCGCCGCCTTCAACTTCTCGTTGATCGCGCGCCGCGCCAGCATGCGACAATCATGATGCATATACGTTGCACTTCCCCACTTGTCAAACTCCTTCAGCACGGCGCGCAGGCGGCCGAGCACATCAGCAAGCCCTAGCACTAGAACAGTCTCGCTCTTCGTTTTCTCGCGCCAGAACTCCTGCCATGACTGCATGCATCCGCTCTGATGCCAGTTCACACCACATAACGGGGCGTGGTCGAAGTTTGGAGGTACAGTGCGCAACTGCTCCCATGCCATTGTAAGGCGGTAGTAGCCCGAGAGCAACCGCATCTGCTGCGCAGCAGAAACAAGAAGTCGCCCGTCCGCATCGATCTCGCCTTCCACGGGCCCTGGTCCAGGCCGCCGGACGACAACAACGGCCTTTTGCATCACCTCGAGATAGGCAGCTCCGCGTAGGACACGCAGGTCAAGTTCGTCTGCGAGCATCATTGCCATGTAGGCGTTCTGCGGCGAAGAGCCCATGTGTCTGCGCAGCGACTCAACCATCGTATTGAGCAAGCGCTCGTGTTGGCACATCTGTGCAAGGCGCACGAGGGCCACGATCTGCTCGTTGTTTGAAAGTTGTGCATGGAAGGTGCATATCTGCGTCGGTGAGGCGGGTACATGGCACAGACCAGCTAAGGGGAATTGGGGGGAGGAGGAACCCCGGCGAGTGACGGTATCGACGATAACGTCCAACGCCCACGTTTCGACAGATTTGAATGTGTACTTATTCGAGATGCTGGCAATGTCGATGAGGCGAGTGAGATTGGCCAGGTTGGAGTGCACCTGCAGGAGTTCGTGTGGTCTTCGCAGGTTAATCACGGAACGCGAGAACGAGCTTGTCACAACTCACAGAGCATATAACGCCCAGAGGAAGTTCCGAAACTGTGACACAGTATCTCCCACGAGAATGACTGGGTTGTCATCCGACTGGCCTTCAGCCGGTTTGTCTCCCTGGGGCAAAGAAAACATGGAACTGAAGGAAGAGGAATCTTTTGATAGGATTGTTCTGTGTACCTAATAGGGCGTCGAAGCGGCTGCGATTGGCTGATGACTTGTGGACTCACATTGAACAACGTATTTTCTACCAAGATGATGCAGCTTCCGTCAGAGAGATAGTAGTCCTCGTCACGAACGATTTGCGATGCTTCACGTTGAGGAGCAGGGACGTTCATAACCTCCGATTTCTCGAACAAATTACGCGAGCGTTTTCGCGGTGGTGAGTGGAGCAGCCGAGCGGTTGCAACCCCCTCGCTGTCTACTAGAAGTTCCTCGTCCGCAGGTGGGATGAAAAGAGGAGTATCACGCTCTGTCATTGACTGCCCAGAGGCTTGAAGACTGTGCAGACAAATATCGGCACAGGCTTACGCAGGTGATGAGTGTGATCCTGAGGATAGGCTTGTCGGGCCCGGTCATTGAGCCACGTGGTTATCAATCAAGATCCGCTTGATTTTTTTTTCTCGCGTCGTTTCTACTTCAAACGACGCTGGGATTCCCTCTGCATGCGGAAACAACTCGACCAGCGCATACCAACTCTCATTAGCAACAATGTCAAAAAGAACCGTCGCTCCGTCATAGTCCTTGTTGGGGACAGGGGGAGAGATCAGGTGGTCAACCTTCATTTTCTGCTCTCTCAAGCACGCGTCTCCGCACGTCCTTCCGTCCTTTGGTGTTACAAGAAAGAGCTTGGATTTACAAGGTGAACTTTGACCAGACTGTTAGCAGCAATCCCTTGACCTCCTGTCCCAGTCACCGTAAGAAACGTGAGGCAAAGATAAAGAGAGACGTAAAGCGGGGCATCAGGGAAGCAAATGAGCACGACCCCTTTGAGATCTTCGTCACGGTCACCGACATTCGCTACACGTGTGTACCATCTTTTCCATCGATTGCCGCTGCCCTCACTTCGCATAGTTACTACAAGGAATCCGAGAAGATTCTTGGGAACACTTTTGGGATGCTCATCCTGCAAGACTTCGAGGCGATCACGCCGAACCTCCTTGCGCGTACAATTGAAACCGTAGAAGGTGGTGGGATTATTGTGTTCTTGTTGAAGACTATGACGTCCCTGAGACAGTTGTACACCATGAGCATGGTGAGAATCAACACTAAAGCCTCTTTATTCAACTACTGATACCGAACAGGACGTGCACGCACGCTATCGAACATCATCGCAACATGACGTCATCGCCCGCTTCAATGAACGCTTTATTCTTTCACTCGGCTCCTGCGATGATTGCCTGGTCCTTGACGACGAACTTAACGTGCTTCCCATATCTCGTGGCAAGGATATTGTTCCAATTGAGGAGGATCATAGAAAGGGGAAAGAGCAATTAGAGTTGAAGGAACTCAAGGAGACGCTGGAAGATACCAAGCCTGTTGGCGAGCTCGTCAAATTCGCCAAGACGGTTGACCAGGCGAAAGCAATCCTTACTTTCACGGATGCTATTGCCGAGAAGACGCTCAGCTCGACGGTGACATTAACCGCCGGGCGTGGCCGCGGCAAATCTGCTGCTCTGGGTTTGGCTATCTCTGCAGCACTTGCATACGGCTATTCCAACATTTTTGTCACCAGTCCTAGTCCAGAAAATCTGAGGACCCTCTTTGAATTCGTCTTCAAGGGCATGGATGCCTTGGGGTACGAGGAGCACCTCGACTATGACGTCGCACAGAGCACAAACCCCGACTTCAACAAGGCTATTGTGCGCGTCAATATTTTCCGGGGGCACCGACAAACCATCCAGGTACTTTCGCACTTCACTGAATAAACTAATGACGTACTCAGAGTCCCCACCTTAGTATATTCAACCCCAAGATGCCCATGTGCTCGGCCAAGCTGAATTAGTCATAATTGATGAAGCGGCCGCCATCCCCCTTCCCCTTGTTCGGAACCTTATTGGTCCCTACCTCGTCTTCCTTGCATCCACGATCAACGGTTACGAAGGCACTGGGCGTTCGCTCTCCCTCAAACTTATTCAACAACTTCGTGAGTCAGCGCGGCCTTCTCTCTCGAAGAACATCAAGGAGGACGTGGCCGCCGGCCCATCAACCAGAAGACCTACATATGCCGCCCCGCCAAAGGTCAGAAGTCTACATGAAGTAAAACTTGACTCCCCGATCCGTTACAGCGCCGGGGACAAGATTGAACAGTGGCTTAACGCGCTACTCTGTCTTGACGCGGCGATCTCTCCGCGTAGTGCGCTGCACGGCACACCACACCCACCACAATGCGAGCTCTTCTACGTCTCGCGTGATACTCTTTTCTCTTATCACCCTGCCAGCGAGGCATTCTTGCAACGCATGATGGCCCTTTATGTTGCTTCTCATTACAAGAACCAGCCAAATGACCTCCAACTAATGTCCGACGCTCCAGCACATCACCTGTTTGTACTCCTTCCTCCGATCGCAGACAATGAAACGCATCTCCCCGAACCGCTCGTCGTCCTACAGGTCGCATTGGAAGGAGATATCAGCAAACAGTCCATATTGGAAGGCCTGCAACGTGGTTTGCGTGCAGGAGGTGATCTCATTCCGTGGTTAGTTGCACAGCAGTACCAAGAGGGTAAATTTGCTATGATGAGTGGGGTGCGTATCGTACGTATCGCGACACATCCTGACTACTTGAACGTACGTGTCTTGGTCCTCTAGACAGGCTGAAATCTGATTTGAAACGTAGATGGGGTATGGGGCGCGGGCGCTTCAGGCATTGAATGCGTATTATTCTGGCGAATATTTCAATCTAGACGAATCTGCTAAGGTAGATGCTTTATACCCTGACACCGTAACGATAAACGAGGTGTGCCATAGTCTACCCTACCAGCTCACGAGAAGCTTACCTTTAATTAGTCCACCAGCCTTCTCACTGACCATCCTACTGTCAGACCAGCCACTGCAATGCCTCCCCTCTTACAAAGACTTACTGAACGTAAACCCGAGAACCTTGACTACCTTGGGGTATCGTACGGACTAACACCACAACTTCTTCGGTTCGTTTCGCTTTGTCAGCATTCGAAATCTGAACCACCCCCCTGATCACTTAATAGCTTCTGGAAACGCGCGGGCTACGTTCCGTTGTACATCCGTCAGACGCAGAGCGAACTCACAGGCGAGCACACTGTTGTTATGGTGCGCGGGCTCCGATCGTCAACAGATGAAGAGCTCGGATGGCTAGGGGAGTTTTCTAAGGGTGAGTTACTATCTTGTTCGTCCGTGCTCGGTAATCACAGCATGCCATATAAGACTTTCGAAGACGGTTTCTCTCACTTCTATCATTCAAGTTCAGGGAGTTCAACAGTGTAATGGGTCTTAGTGTGCTCGAAGCCGCCAACGCCGGTGTCAAATATCTCGATTCCAACAGAACGCCAGGTTGTATTGATTGCGTTGCGCTCACTCATACTTCTTTGACTTACATCCCGCCACCCAGTCTTGACCTCTCAGGAGCTTTCATTTCTGTTCACACCCTTTGACCTCAAACGTCTTGAATCATATGCTCAGAACTCACTTGACTACCACGTCATACTTGATTTACTGCCGACTGTGGCCTTGCTCTACTTCGAGAAACGATTTGGGGAAGAAGTGCCCCTCAGTGCGATACAGAGTAGTCTGCTGCTTGGCATGGGACTACAACGCAAAAGCGTCGAAGAAGTGGAGGTGCGTTGGCGCTCGAGTTCGAGTTCGTCTCATCCGAACTTAAGTAACGGTCCTTCTACAGGCAGAACTCCAATTGCCTGTATCGCAAGCACTCGCACTTTTCGTGAAGCTTATCCGTAAGATCTCGGGCAACCTACAAGAGATACAAAAGGCTGCGATCAGTGCCACCATCCCCGCGCCTGTGCCTTCCCAGGACGGTGCAGGCGCCACAATATCCCTAGTCGTGGACGCAGAACGCGGCCTAAAGACCATGGAAGCAGAGCTCGAAGCGGCCGGTGACGAGGTTACTGCGACCCTCCGAGAAAAGCAACGCGCGATGATCGACTCGCTCGACCTCTCGCGGTAAGCATCCTACCTCTTGTTGATCCTCAACTCGCCGCAACTGCCTCCCCTGGGCGCATCAGCTTATCAGTGTCTTGACTATCCTAGGTATGCCATTGACGACGCATCAACGAACTGGGCTACTGCTGAGGCACAAATACGTGCTGCAGGGAACCAGCGTGGCAAGTCGACGGTCGTCAGCGTCAAGACGTCAAGTGCCGTCGGACAGAAACGCAAGGCGGATGCCGTTGCTGAGGCACCATCTGCAAAGACTAAAAAGAGCCGTAGGAGTCTTGCAAGAAAACAAAAACGCTGATGTGTTGGCAGTCCATGTCATGTGTCATCTCTGATGTGAACACGGCTTCTGTCTCGTAGGGAGACCACCTTACCGCGCTCATTCCTTCTCAGTTAGAGTATCTATAGTCGTTCTATTCTCGATAGTGGCTACGTCATATAGCCGCACGCGCTAATTGGCCCATGCTGCCAAAGGAGTTAGGTCGAGCGACGAGATCCGCATCTACGTCGGTCTCAAACGAAGGTTTTTTCGCCGGCTGGGTGGGGCTTCGACTTCCTTTATCCGTACAGTATGCCTTCCGTTATCAAGCCTGTCTAGATGGATTCACTATTCGTACCGCCTTTTGAGTGTTGTCAGCGTCTGTGGAGTCCGCAAAACGCTGACGGTGTATGGGCGTTATTGAAAGACTTGGGGTTGGCGGGAGCACTCGCTTTGATCCTTTCTCTTTGTTATAGTATTGGCGGGGGGTTTTTTTTTAAAAAACAGCACTTAAATTCATGAACAGAACTCGAGAGCAGGACGCGTCTTTCATTCGACAGGTTTGTCTGATGATCAAATGGTGGACCCAGGTGCTCGGTTTTCTCGTTTATGTTGGCAGACACAAGCGAACCGGGCTGTTCGCAAAAGCACAAGCGCACGGCATTCGAAGATTCATAACTCAGGGGAAGTTATAATAAGTGCCTCTGAGAAACATACTGAGGGATTAGAGTAGCCCCCTGAGCGTTTCGTGCTCTGGGCTATCTACGATATATGATATTACAGTGCAAGATAAAGAGAACCGGCCAGCGAGACACTATCTCCGAGGTGGGCACGGTCAGGCAGAGGGAGGGGGGAGAAAGCGATAAGTTAATCTATAACCTTGACAAAAGTTAACTAAGGGCTCTATTATCGAGGCGAAAAGGCACATAAATAGAAAATTATGACAAACCATCGTGCCATAACTCCTAACTGGTCTTCTTCCTTCTATTGAATGGCATACATCTGCGCAGTCTCGTTTAACCCAAATCGTCTTCGGCGGGTTCGGCGGGAGTTGGCGGGCCTGGTGAGGGTGCACGGCTACCCTGCACGGATGAAGACTGGGGCCAGCGCGTTGTCGCGGAGCCGGGAGCGTCGGCCCATCGGACCGAGCGGGCCGGCGAAACTTCCCGGGAACCTGTCTCGCTCCCGCGCAGCGACACGATGCGCATGTGTCGCGGCCGGCTGCGGGCCGCGACGGTTGATGGGGCAGAAGCGGGTGGCGCGCGCCCGCGTGGCTCCTCATCTACGGAGTCTATAGTCGAAGCTTCTGGGACAGACGAACTGGGCACATCCGGCGCTGGTGTGGATGGACCTGCAGCGGGAGCAGTGCTGGACTCGGAAGTCGACGTGCCTTTTGGAGTAGTAAGTGGTGAACGGGGGTGGTGGTGAATGTGGATGCAAGAACGGTGGCGATCAATGCGCCTCCTCTTGCTGGCCCGATTGCTGGCGCTTTTAGCGGTTCGCTGGTGTCCAGTTTCCGTCAGGGCCTTCTCTGGCGAACTCTTGTCTGACACCCATCCGTCCTCTTCATCGTCACAAATATCCGCAACCTCTGGTTCCGCGGACAAGTTCAACGTAACGTGTGCTGAATCGGGCGCATGTGCCACGGCTCCTTCACCGTGCGGGTGCGAAGGTTGAGGCAATCTGCCAATGTCGCCACCGCGCAAGCCAAACGAGCCTTTAAGACCACCTTCGACCTCATGTGATACGTGCCGCATCACACCGCCGATGAATGCGTCTGCAGCACGGTGCGCTGCAGCATGACCGCCGCGAAATGCGCGAGTGATGCGCTCCGCCTCACTCGGACCATATGCGTTACGTTGAACCTCAACCTCGATCTAAACATGCCATCCATTAGTACGATGTCGGCACGCGGGCGCACATATATGTGGAGGCAAATACTCACCTCCTCGCCCGGGCCAGTGCGACGCTCAATGATACGATGCGGGCCTTCCTTCCACTCTGCGTATACTTCCGTACCATCTGGGGCGTTGTCGGGCTTAGCCTCCTCCGGTTCGGTCACTGCCACCGTGAGGGCATCTGCATCTGCACTGTCTCTATCTGCGCTCGGTACGCCACGTTCCATCTTTCCGTCTTCTTCGAGGTTCTCTGATGGTCCGCTCGTTGTGCCTTCCTTCTCAGCGTCACCTGCCTGGCCGCGTTCCATAATGTTCGCAGGGTCACGATTGATCACGACATCCTCCGCGCGCTCAACACGGCGCGTATGCAATGCCCAGTCAGGAAGGCTCGGTTGGCGTGACCAGGTACGTGTGACAGTCGTCACCCGTCGACCGAGCGAGAAAAAGGGGATCGAAAGCCCGTGGATGAGGATCGAACAAAGGACCATGAACGCTACCACGGGTTGGATCAGGGCGGCGAGGCGTTCCGTCTGGTTGGCTGGTGGGCTTTGAGGTCGCGGGAGGATTTCGGCGGCAAGCGTGGATGTAAAGATAGCACCTGTGAAGTCACGTGAGCAGCGGAGTAACAGCAAAGGAACCAGGCTCGCCGATGCCCATAGGACCGAAGTGTCCGCTAAACAGTGCCTCGCGGAAACTTTTGATATCTGGAATCCATTTGAATAATGCAACGATGATCGGTAGACGACGCAGCGACAACACAAGAATGGCGATACAAATGAGCCGTCCAACGGAGAGCGAAAGGGCCTTGTCCGAGAACGAATCGAACGGCATCCATGAGCCCACAAAGACGAACGCGGCAGTGTTGAGAAGCAGGTCGATGACCGAGGAAAATACGGAAGCCTCTGTTTGCTTGTTGAAGAAGCCGTCCCAAGCAAAGGCAGTGCCGCACGCGAATGATGCAAGGAGGTCGTCAGAACCAACAAGACTTGTCGTGCCGACCGTGAGAAGTGCAAGTGACACGTATTGTGCGACGTATGACTGTCGATCAATGAGGTCTTTACGTTCGCAGAACTTCATGAGATGGCGAAAGCCAAAACCAAGGATGGAGCCCCATATAACGCTGAGCACGATCTGGTCTGTACAACGTATGTTAATAGGCGAAGATGGAAGAGGCAATTGGGTATGTACAGAGCCACAGGGTGAGGAACCAATCCTTGAAGGCCTCTCCCGTTGTACTGTCGAGCGTAAGATAAAGCGCGAAGTACAGAAAAGGGTACGCTGCGCCATCGTTACTACCCGACTCCGCAGCAAGTAGATGCCGTATATGTGCGGGCACATGTTTGTCGGCATATTTGCCTCCGATAATTGCTGCAGCGAGAATCGGATCAGTGGGAGTGAGACAGGCAGCAATGGCTAAAGATGAAAGGAAGCTGAGGTTCGGTATGAGTGCGTAAATGAAGGCAGCCGACACGAACCAGCCCTTGATCATGATGACCAATCAGCTTTTGATTAAAGAAGGGATGTAAAGAGCGAAGCGCACCCATGTCATTACAGGGACGAGAAGGAAGAGGAGGCTCTTCCAGTGACGGTACATGTACTTTTTGGGAAGCTCGACGCCGATGGCGAACACGCCAATGGCGATGACGATGCGGGTGAACTCGAGAGTGATAGCATTGGTGCTTTCGTCACTGTTATTCCCCCAAGAACGGGGATCAAAGATGTTTGCTCCGTATGGGCCTGAAAGAGATCTTTGGTGAGGAAATGCTGGTCACGAGACGCGCGTCTGAGACATCCAGGCTGCCAGGGAGGCCACCTGGACATGCTTGGCTGACCAGCCAAGGGTAAATGCCAAGTATGGGCAGGCACATCAGGCTTGAATGTGACATGTATAATCACGTTATAAAAGGAGCGGGAGTAGTTCCAAGAGGGCCAAGGCTGGTCGGAGTGGAGAGAGTGGATACGGCGTGCGATGATAGTGGACGCACCGATGATAACACCAAAAAGGAAAGCCCAGCATGCTTCGCCGATGTAGAGCTGCGCAACACGGTGGTCGTCAGAATCCGAAGGATGGCGTACTTGTAGGAGTCACAGACCTTTTCCCGTATGAAAAGCGAAAACATGCCAAACTAAGAGATGCGGGGGAGAAGCTTAGTAATACGCTTAGTGGCAGATGCAGAAAACGACACACAAATACGACGAAGCCACCGAGGCAGGCATAGAGAATATGTGGAGTGGACAACTCAAGCTAGACAATGAGCGTCAGGTGGTCGTGTGCGGATGCAGAGTCGCATGAAAGAACGACAGACAGGATTGAAATGCATGACTACAGCGACAAATGGGAGAGATGATGCGCGCGAGCCAGTGCTTGTCGTGTATATCGTGTGGTGGGGCCGTAATAGTCGTGAAGAACGTGACAAGGAGACGATGGTCGGGTAAGTGAAGGCGGCGAAGGATGAAGGAGATGGTAAGAGGTTGGGAGAGGTGGGGGAATGGGGGCGCTGAATATTTTACCCCTTAGAACTTATCTCCGGGATGCTGGTCCGAGTGTGATTTACGTGTTCCCCCTCGGGCAATGTTTGTTCTGGCGGCGTATCTTCCTGGGAACATGATGAATGGTGTCGAAGAGATCAGCGCCGTATGTCCCCCAAAGGTGCGCTTGGGATCGAAGTAAAACAGCCCAAGTCTCAGCTGCTTGTGCCACCGCGCGGTTCTTCGATCCTCTTCACGTCTCCTCACTCGGCTCTACTTTTGTGCTGTACTCGGTTATCACCCCAGGCACGTGGCATCCGCCTTCCCCTGGTTGCCTGCCGCCTCTAATTGTTCCTCGTCTAACGGTGTCTCACCTGCTTGCCGTAAGGAACCCACCCCTTAAACGCCAAGAATTCACTTCGCGTCCTTAGGCACCCAACTCGAACATACAGTACCGTAGTCGCCCGCCCGCTCTATGGGCATAGGGTTGTTCGCTGTTGAGAGGGCGTTAGCATTTTTACTTCAACGCTCTGAATCGGTGCTTCGATCACTTTTGGGCTTGCAACATCGTGCTTCATATCCGTGCACCAATGAAGGCAATGTCGCCGCCGGACCGTGTCAGGCGGATGTACTGTAGGGGATGCCATGCTAATGTGACATAAACATTCGTCTCGACCACTTCGTTGCCTGGTCGACGCGAAGGGCTCCAACGTTGTAACATGTGTTTTCAGGCATGAGGTATTCACTGTCCACAATGCTTGGATTTGGTTACTGTGTTGCACCAGTAAAGTCCAGCAGTCAGTTCAAATATGGTGTCACAATAGCTATCTTTGTACTCAGTGTTTAATTCACAGGATGAATGCCGTATGAACTTGGGTTGGGGATATCTGAGAATGCGGAGCCGTATCCGACTCCCTGGCTATTCGTAGTATTTCAGATGGGCTGGTATGAGTGGCAACGAGGCAAAGAGTCCTGGGGTAGCCCCATAGCTCTGTTCGATACAAACTGATCAGCGGAACAATATTGTCATTTCACAAGGTGTGGGCAGATAGCGCCAATCGCCGCGTTGGAGAAGCATACTTATGGACGGTGAGAAGGAGTACGCGCTTCTCCAACGTGGCAATTGGCGTTATCAGTCTTCTATGAAAGGACCCTCCGTTGGGTGTTAGCCAGCTCGGCCTCTTCCTGTACTGACCTATCTGGGAGTACAAGTGCTTGTTACCTCGATGACTGAGAAAAGAATTTGTCCCCCGGCCATACATAGTCACGGCCACAATTTTGATGTGGTTCTACCACCCTAGCCAGGCCCCCACAAACAAGTCCACGGGGGTTTGCGGGAGATATAACTGGGATACAATGTACTACTGTGCTAGACAACTAGTAGACAGCCTGGCAGGCCAGCGGCGGGAGTGCGGACTGAGTGCGGCGGTCGCTCTTGTTGAAGTTTTCCGGACCGGCGAACCCGGTTCCTACTCAACGACGCTCGGTCGACGCTCAGTACCACGAGAAGTCCAGAACGCGAGAACGAGTAGGACTCTTTCATCGATGTTTCATATATTTCATACCTTCATCGCTTCATAACAGAACGCTTCTTATGCCTCAAGGAACCCCCTTCCATGGTCTCATTCCGCCATTCCCAATCCGAGTTGACCAGTTTGACGCGTTGCCTGGCGTCGTCCCTGCGCTGCACCTCCTTTCGCATACCCATTCCGACCACATTCTCGGTCTCTCCGCAAAGTCATTTGCATCAATGATAATATGCTCCAGCGACGCCAAACAGATGCTGCTCAGATACGAGGCGTACAGTGAACGCGCCCTGAGGGACGTCGATCTTCGAGACGAGGCGCGGTTGTCGAGAGCATTCGGGCATTTGAAGATACCACCTTTTCTAAAGGATGGGAGGCTTGACTTTTCTGCAAGTCGGGATTTGTTGGTGTGTCGTATCCACATGCAAGTACGGGGATTCCTATTGACATTCAAGCCAGAGAACCCTCCCCCTTCATACCCCAACGAAAATCGAATTGCGTGATAATCTGACCATTACGCTCACACTGTTTGATGCCAATCATTGTCCCGGTGCCGTCATGTACTTCTCGTGTCTGTTCTGAAAGAGAGATGTGCATATCTTTGACTCATTATCAATAGGTTTCTTGTAGAAGGTGTTCAAGGCGCCGTTCTTCACACCGGAGACATTCGTGCAGAACCATGGTTTCTTGATGATTTACGCCGAAACCCATTCCTGCAGCCCTACCTTGCGCCCCCAGAAGCCCAGGACGGAGCCGTGCCAGCGGGGCATATGGTCAACTGCTCTGAGTTACCATTGTTCAAGACGCTGGATGCGATTTACCTCGACACGGAGTGGATGCTGGGGATGAATGAGGTTCCCACCAAGGTACCCTTTTTGCGATCCATATATGAGTAATCTTGATTATAGGACTGTCGACAGAGCGATGCAACTCAGGGTTTGATCTTATTAATATCTCTCTTCCCACCCGAGACCGTCTTCTTCATCAATGCTTGGACGTGGGGATACGAGGACATTTTTCGCGGTGTTGCTCGCTCCTTTCGAACCCAAGTCCGTCCTTCCTTGTTAGTCCCCCTGTACGCTGACTGATAACCATATAGATTCACGTTGACCGCTATAAACACAATGTTTATTCCCAACTAACTGACCCATTTTTGCGCTCATTGATCACTCTCGACGCATCCAAAACACGTTTTCATGCTTGCGAGCGTTTCAACCGTTGCCCGCATGCCAGCAGAGACGATGTTGTATACATCAATCCTGTCACTATGAGCAAATTTAAATGGGAACAATACCTTGCGCTGACCGAGAGCAAGCTGCGTGTAGCGCAACCTGTCACAGTCTTGGTTCGTTCCCTACTCCCTCATCGGATCATTCCCTCGCTTACACACAAGCGCGCGCGGCTAGCTGGTGCCATTTTCGCGCCACTCGCCTCGTCCGGAACTCCGCGCGTTCGTCTCTTTATTCCGCCCACTGCGCGTCGTGCCCAACAGCCTAGATCCATCCCTCCATGGCCTTGACGCGCTCTGCATCCCTCATCTCTTCGCCGGATGCCTGTCGTCTCACGCGTCTCATTCTTCGACTTCCTTTGCTGGGGCATTGATTGAGGGTGATATCGAATTAGGTGACGACCAAGATGATACAACACTGCAAAATCTCGTTGGCGATGGGGCAGATAGCATTGCGCGTGCTTGGGCAGATTCCGCGCGTATCCTAGACAAGCTGGCCGCCATGGAACCATTTCTAAAGGGCAAAGGGCGTGATGTCGTCCGCCGCACACTTGGATTCCCGCCTTTACCAGCTAACGGTGGTAGTGGAAACGGGAGTTCTATAAGTATTCTGCAGCGTATGCACGATGCACAGCGTATCAACGCCTGCCGCACCGTTGGACCCGAGAGTGACCTCGAGACCCAGAATGAGGACGAAGACGCACATGCAAGGACTGCGAAGTTGCTGTTCGGGATCTCAGGAAGGAGTCAGACGGCGGGTCCTCAAGGGACGTCCCCAGAGCAAATCCGACGGTGTAAGTCTCCCTTAGGGCGCCCGCTAGCCGAGGAAGGAAGCAGTGAGGGTGCCCCTATCCAAAAGGTGCACCGTGCCATGCGTGCTTCTACGCCGCAAGTACCAGAGTACAACACCCAGAAAAAGGTCGAGAAAGGTATTGTGAGTGCCAGAACTGATTCAAATCTCGTCTCGCTGCAGCCACGGCTACTTAACAAGATAGGCACGAAGGATATGCGTCTTAGGTACGCAGATAACGGGCCATTGTCTCCTTTCTGCACCGTTTCCAGCACCTCGTCTCTTCCGTTCCCCAGTTCGCATCAATCATACGCCACCAGTCAAGATGGTGACCCGCCTCTGATGGATCTGCAGAATATTCCTCTCACCAAGACTGGACTAGAGCGTCGGCGCATCCGGTCTCACTCTCAATCACCGCCTCAGTCCTTATCTCAGTCGCATTCACGCTTCATACGGACCTTTCCTTCTTCAGCCCATTTGCATTTTCCAAACACAGCAGCAAAGCGGCGCAAAGTTGACGAGTCTCCAGATGCCCATCGCGAGCTGGATGCGGTGTTGGTGTCCCCTAAGGAGATGGACTCACCTCTAGGCCTAATAGGATCGGGGGCGATCCGAGTTGGAGAATTGACAAATGCGGCACGACAGAGTGGCTTCACGGAAGAGCGTGTTCTAGACGTGGATGGAGAAATGCGCCGGGCACAACGCCGTGCATTACGCGCACGCAGCCGTGCGATTGAGGAAAAGCTCCGGCACGCGCTTCCAATGCATGCGGGATAAAGGGGGTCCGAGTTGTTAAGCATGCAAGTGATGGCTATGTGATGTCGTTATCAGGGTTGGCCAGGCCTAGTGCTAGTACAGTTCAGTACTAGTGCATTGTGCATTATGTGTAAATTATCTGCATGTTTGCTCATGTGACCGAGGGGATCGTGATTACTATTGTGGGGTGGGTTTTTGAAAAGTTTTGAAAATGTGTTTCGGAGACATACTTCCTGATGGGTATGGGCCACTGGCTTTTTTTCTTTTTTTTTGGTTCCATTACTGTTGCCTACCGGGTACTTGTAGAGTAGGCTGAGTCAGCCTACAGGTTGCTAGGTTTTGGCCATAAAAATCACCCATAATTTCCTTTTCTGGGAACCTGTAAACCTACAGTATCTAGGGAAGTGTCAGTATTGTGTTTTGCACATGATTTGACAATTCTGATTTTGCATGTGATTTCAAGACCAAATTCTCGAACTGCCATATCTCAACCAATTCTTAATGGGTTGCTTTGAAACTTAGTATATGGACTCTCATGTACTGTATCTAGATGCAGCTCAAGTATGGGAGCCTAATTTCCAGTTCTTGAAATTTCACTTTTTGGGGTGGTGAGCCCACTGTCTAATTGATGCCTATGGCCATAGAAATTGTTGAGACGGACAAAGGAGACATTCCAATATGGAAGGAGTACTTTCAATTATGGAATATGTAAAGAGCATCATACTAGGAATATGTTAATTATACCTATGTCACTACCATATGTTTTAGGAAGTATGTAGTCACGTCATGCTGTCCATATGTATATAAGGACCAGCATTTCTCAACGAAATGGCAGAGAGTTTCCCCCAGAAACTGTAGCACAGTAACAGTAGCACCTAAGCCTTACAATACACTTCTAGTAAGCCTAATGCTGTGCTTCATTGCTGTGCATCAGAAATGTGTCTTGTGAATGTGATAGCGGTGGTGATATGGCAAAATGTGTGTGCATGAGACTGAGAGAAAAGAAAGAGGAAGAAGGGGCCCTTGCAACCGACAAGTGCATGACAGCATTGTTGAATATAAGTGCAGATCACCAGATCTCCTATAAGAACTGTTTATTTTGTTGTGCTGCTTAGAGGCAGCTTATCTGCCCATATTGAGGGTTACATGATGCTCTTTTAGCTTATTTGGTACTATTTGGTTATTGCCACATATGGTACATTTGTAGTTGGTTGACTTTTAGTCCCTCAGTTGCTGTGCTTATTGTGCACCTTCTAAGATCCCCTGTTTGTGTGCTTGTTCTCAATCCAGCCAACCTCAAGGTTTTCCACAAGCATGGCAGCTTG
>Ga0137394_10000302_pt1 | contig 34263 bp, 45 predicted proteins | sample czobulk116metaG_FD_108278 | JGI IMG/M metagenome (GOLD analysis project Ga0137394, IMG submission 108278) | Vadose zone soil microbial communities from Angelo Coast Range Reserve, California, USA - czobulk1.16 metaG | ecosystem: Environmental > Terrestrial > Soil > Vadose zone | place: USA... | reverse complement strand
GCTCCAAATGCGAAATTTCTTCGAAGAGGGCGATCTTCTCGTAGCAGAAGTACAAGCATTTTTCGCTGATGGTGCCATGTCCCTCCATACGCGGTCACTCAAGTATGGAAAGGTGCGTTTCACAACCTGAAACGAGGTAGATATCTAACAGCGCCTTCGTCACTATTTTCAGCTCAGAAATGGACAACTTGTTTCAGTTCCCCCAATACTTATCCGCAGGCTGAAATCCCACTTTTGCTCGCTTCCTTCTGGCGTTGACCTGATACTCGGCCTTAACGGGTATATCTGGATAAGTAAACATGTCCGTGATAACGAGAAAGAAGGGGAAGGATTCGATACAGAGGTCGTATATTCCAATCAAAACGACGTGCGTTTCTATTGCGACTCATGTTTCTTAGTCAACGATCTGATCTCTTTACAGGATATCGATGATGCAACGAGAACGGCTATCGCCCGGGTCTCTAATATCATAAAGGTACTGGCATCTCGGTCGTTGCCTATAACAGATACGATAGTATTAGAAGCCTACGAATGGGCCGTTGAGCATGACTCGGACGTAAAGGATTTACTTCTGGAGGATGTGGCTGACGCCATGATTGCCGCAGTTACCTTTCGGGAGGAGCTGGCCGAACAGTGGTAGTGTTTACAATATGTGTAGGAACCATGCAGGAACTCGCTGGTTATTCATCTTCTTCCTCATAACTCGTTTCCCCGCCTCTCTCATCCGGCATGTCGTCATCGTCATTTTCATCGTTTTCGTTTTCGTTCTCGTCATCAGCATCCCCTTCCTCTCCTACAGCTTCCGGCTGTTGCGAGGGAGGCTGATACTGGTTTGCCGTGGCGCCGCTGGCCATTTTTCGGGCATGGGCTGCTTTCTCCGCCTCCTCTTTCTCTTTGTCGACGGGTAGTAAAATATCGAGGGCAAGATCCCTCCATCTCAGTGTTCCATTGACGCCACCTCCGGCGTATCCCATATCTTCGAACAAAGCACGGGAGGTCGGGTCGTAAGGTACACGTGGGCGAGCGGCTGGGTGCTTGATATTGGTTGGATTTCCGTAGGGATAGGATGGATGGATGTGGGAAGGAAGTACTTTGGGGCTGTGCTTCAACGATCAAGATTTGTAAACCATATGGTGACAATACGAACTATCTGAATCGTCAGGGTTCGGTGGGACCATGTGCGTTGGGATGTCCATTTCTGCGAGAGACCCTCATCTCAGTACAGATGCCACGGATCTCAGGCCAGCGAGGACGAACCACTGTCGGAAAGATTTCCCTTCAAGTACTCTGGCGTCCCGATCGTGTCCAGCACCTTGAGGTCATTCTCGGTCATGTGCAGGTAGCAGAAGGTAAGGTCCTTGAATCGGGCTCAGTGAAAAGATTGCAGAACTCGTAGGTTGGATGGCGCACGGTCATTTCGAAATGTCAACGCGAAAAACGTGAAAGCTGTTGCCAGTTAGGCCAGTGAGGATCTGCAGGGATACGTACGGCAGTGCCTTGCGCGTAGACTCCTGTTTATGCAATTGTCCGTCGCGTGAACACCCGGGATCGTTCGCTTTGATGTGTCACAATGTCGTGGCGCTGTATGAAGGTACGGTGACGGTGAGAGTTTAGGTTTCGATGGTACTCTATTCTAAACTATCTATCTCCCACGGCCTCCGAGTCGTCTGAAACTTGACCGGTTTGACCCCTTTACATGCCCCATCGGCTCTGATCAGACAAGTACGGGTGACCCCATATAAATTTCTCGCGCTTATGACCAATTTTACGTACTTGTTGCAGGCCAGAAAATCATATCTCTTCGTCGAGAGGGCCAAGGGTCCGACTCGGACATTTGGCGCTTGTTGTCCAGAATCCTGTCGACATGGAAGACGTAACGGTCTACACAGCCTCGAACGTCCCCGCCGCGACGTCCCATCCCACCATCAACTCCTTACAGTGGACTGAAGACGGTCAATTACTGTTTGTGACAAAGACCGCGGTACATATTTTGGTCAGCACTGCTCTCTAGGAGTCATTGTTCTACGATGGCATGATATAACGAGCGTGTTGAGACCCCCGATCTTGGGGTCAATCATCGCAGTGCTTCCGCAGTCACGTCCGCAAAGTTCAAGGATAGTGCCCCTGGTGCAAGCACGTATGGATGGTTCAGGACCGTTCTGGAACTTGATAGGCGTTCGTTTTATCATTGGCCCTGTGAAGCACAAGGTACGAAGTGCCTTTTTTCTGACGCAAGGAGAATGCGGCGAAGTGTTTCGGCTCAGATTGGGATGGTCTGGTAACGGGGTCTCTGGATGTGTCCATCAAGGCTGTCATAGCGTCTCCCAGCTTTCTATCTGCGGACGCAGGGTATGAATATACACTGGTCTTTTTTTCTTTCGCAAGGCTCATTGTCTGGGGCCAAAGCTGTATATTGGTCGTCATCAGCACAAATTTGGAACTAACTCTGTGGTGTTCTGTCAAGAACCAACTGACGGGACAGTGGGTCAAGGTACTAGACTGGCTCAGACGCCAAACGGGGTTTGCGTGTGACTGACTGATGCCGTGTCAGTTACAAGATGCCACATTCTTTTTACGGTCGCTGGCAGCTACTCGAACGGATTCTCGACTTCAACAGACACTCCAGTCACAAGTCGTCTGTACGTCAACATGTTTTTATCTCGCCAGGACACCGATCATGTCACACCTGATAGGTTCTTCTTGGTCGAGGCAGCCAGACTTTGGTGCTGTCCCCGGTTGCATCTGCGATGGTTCGCTCTTAGCTATCGGCAATAGAGCAGGTTCTATCCTCCTTTTGAAGTAAGCATGATTGTGAATAAAATCAGTCATCTGAGGCTCTTTGATCATGTCAAATAGATTCACAATGGGGTCAGGGTCCAACCAACATCTCGAACATGTCCAAACAGTCGATGTTAGTGAACAGTGGGTCACTCATTTGACGTGGCTGCCATGGACCAGCATGGGCGAGAACGAACGTGAGTTACATTTGCACCTAGGAAATTGCTTTCGGTTTATTCCGTACTTCGGATAGGCGTCGCTATTCTCGTTCACTGTACTTCTGATGGTGCCGTAAGGCTCGTCAGAGTCGCGAGAACATATTACACAGAGACAGGGGGTTCTGACTTTTTGCATGGGCCAATATTGGCAACGAGTGTGGACCGCTCGCAGAAGTCCATTTGTGAGGCTGATGGCCGTATTGTTACGGGACTCTCCTTTGTTGAACCTCGGGACATGAAAGTAAGCCTGGACAACCGTTTCCTCGTGCTCAATACTAAGTTGAGGACGGCTCAGCCCGTCGTAGTCATCCTCAGACCTGGTGTAGTCCAGCTGTGGGCTGATGAAAGCGAGGGAAGCGCCTGGTCAGGACTGCATGCTTTTTCTCTTCACAGACAGGGCATATTGAGCCATTCTTCAACGTTCTATTCACCGTCTGGCCTGGTGTACTCTCCAGAGCACGACACTCTTGTGATCTCCCTGACCGATGGGAGTTTCCACGTCATCTACGGCATCTCTTCCAGCCCGACTGCTGAATTACAGCAGGACTTGACAAAACAGCCACGTTTCTCCTCAAGTGATCTTTCCTCGATATCCCGAAGGGTTTTCGTACAGGTAGAGGGAGGTGCCATCACTCAGGCAGAAATGAACCGGATCAGCGGCATGGTATCTTTTGCCGGCTTTCCTATAGTTAGTTGGGCGCATGAGTAGGTTTTCCCTGCGTTCACATCGTTTGCTTACGATTTCTGCGTCGCAGGAGGTCCATTTCATCAGACTTCAGTTACAAGCACGAGGCCAGGCATAACAGTACCTTGGTGGTGACCAAAATTCATGAAGAAGACAGTGACAACGCTATTCTGGAGATGTTCACAGACGTTATCTCAACGGCAAAAGCATGCATGTCGTTTGTCCTATCACAATAATGCCCTTACTAATGGACGTTACCGCAACAGACCCTATGACAACCCCGATACATATTCTTCGCCCCATTCTATTCCGTCTTGCCCAGAGCAGTAATTTCGCAGGACTTCATTCTCGTCTTGTCCAAGATTTGCAAAACCTTGCAGCCGAAGATGTTACGGAATTGTCCATACCTCACTTACTCCTCGATCCCTCTATTTCACCCCATGTGTCATTCCGCGAGAGCATCGTCCGTCAGTTGTTTCATAGCAACGCTTTACTTCGCCTTCATTTGAAGCTAGCGATCACAGATTTTTGTTGGGTAGGATTATTTCTCTCATCTCCCCTCTGCTTTTACTCAGCCTTATTGAATTTACGCGTCCTACCGAATCCAACTGCCGCACAGAGGTCTGCCTCAAACTCGGAGAACAAAAATGAATATGGGGCGGTCGCGCAGGGCCTTCTGCGAGCAATTTCTCATCGGGTTCTGGGGACGCTAGTTCGGCACATGAATTTGGTGGCACGTCTTCTCACCCGTAAGCTACCCGACTCTCTGCCTTTCTATCGTCTGAGTTTACTGTACTATGCAGGAGACGACCTGCCATTTGTGTTGCGTGTTGTAATTCAGTGCATGCTACCAGGTACACCCCAGGAGTTGTCGGCCGAGGCAGAAACCCTAGCCAACAAAGTAACATCATCCTTTCCGCCCGTCGAACATGAAGGTGTATCGGATGGGTTACAGGAGCTGTGTCCGGCTTGCGGCGTGGAAGTCCCTTTGACGGACATTGCTGAGGCCATATGCTCGAATGGCCATAGGTGGTGTAAGTTCATAATGATATCAGACACGCCTTCTCGTTATGCTGATGGTTCCCCGAACCCGTGCTGGGCTGCCTCTCCCTCTCGCCGTCTTCCTTCATCAGCTCGCTGTTCTGTCACATCCTTCATTCTCTCGACTACGATGGTGCAAACCTGCGTAGGCTGTGCACGGAAAGCCTTTCTCCCTGCCACTCGGTCTCTGTACCAACAAGATCGGGGAGAGGAACAAATTCGGGGAGAGGGTGTTTTTGAGCGAGCCTTAAACGACAATGCAAGGACGGTTGGCGAGTCAGGAATTGAGAACCCTGGAATGGCCGGGAAAGGTTGGGTCGTGCAAGAACTCCTGAAGGCCGTGCGCCGGTGTCTCTTCTGCGGAAACAACTTTACCATCTTAATATAAGGGTTCTGACGGGGCGCCAAATAGTCAGTCATTTTAGTCAATGAGATGTATCACTGGTCTAGGCAAAGCTGCGGTACATCAAAGAAAAGATACGTTTGTCTATAAAGAGACCTGAATGATGAAGACGTCCGGGTCGTTATCACGCGGCCGTCCGTCACAACTTGAGTCGTTTTCTTCAAGAACTTGAATGTCGCTGGCGCTCAGCACGGACTCAGCTGTGTGGAGGGCTATTACACAGTCAGTAAAGAAGGTCATCGATTAGGAGCGCTTGGCTAAAGAGAAGTGTTGGATTTTTCTTCAGCACGTTGAGGAGGCATCGAGTCAGTGGAGGTTCACGCGTTCACGGTTGCCAGTGGTTGACCGCCATTTGCTTCATTCATCTTTGTCGCGTACCTTTGCCCTGCTGGGCTCACCGGAGTCAAAGGGTTTCAAATGATCATGCATCAAGCTCACTCCGTCGACTCGCCTTACAGCACCCTATGACGCTGCCGCTGCCTTTCCTAATTTCACTCTACCATCGCCCTCCTATCACCTGCTCACGCTTTACCGTATTTTCGCCCCGTTGGCGCGCTGAGGCTCGCGGTCCGTGCGAACTAACGTACTTGTACTTATATTGATGCAGGACTCGGATACGCGACCAGAGCCACGACCTCCCCTCCCCGTACCCATATTCGCCACGTGTTTCTATGGTAGTAGTACTGCGCATGCGACACCCCTTTGCCTCCGTTCCCACAAGGCACCCGAGGGACCCGGACGCGACTTATTTACTGATCTATCAATGCCAGGGCTTGACCTGTAGTAGCCCGATGAGTCGCGATGACTCTCCGAAACAGTGATACGTATTTTAGGCACGGGCACGGGTTATAGTCTAGCCACCGGGAGGTCTCATGCTGAGCCAACTTCTAGGTTCTGACCTCCGTGCACACACCCTGTGAATTGACCCTGGCAGATGCGTGACATCTCGTCTTTGTTGAAGGGAATATGTGTGTAGGACGTTTGGGCCATCCTCTGGACAGTGGGGATTAAACACGTCATCTCAGGCTGACTAGTGGGGCGTGAATTATCAGTAACACGTAGGGTTTTCTACTGTATACCTTTTATAAAAAAAGCAGGTGCCCAGTAAGCGTCCTTTGAGAATGAGAATGAGGAGCCTTTGGGTGACTTAACACAGAATTATCATGGCTTAGTAAATTTAAAAATAATTATTTTTTGGAAATTAGTCAGCCACGAGGGCACAAGGGCCACGGGGAACGTCATCAACGCCGCTAGCGCACTCTCCTCTGTACCACAACAACAAACATTTCGGTTCTTACCGCAGCACTAACGATCCTACTTACGCATTTGAATAGTACGTGGCATTCAGCTCATTCTCAAGGCTTCCCTAACACCGGGGCCCCTAGCACGAATTGGCTACCATGGTGGACGGTAGCCCGAACACTGAACTTGGAAAGGATTCTTTAGTGAAGTTGGTAGTGGAAGGCGACACGGACCAAGATACTTGCCGGATCTGCAGCGCGCCTGCGGAACCAGATCAGCCACTCTTTCATCCGTGTAAATGCTCAGGCACGATCCGCTATATCCACCAAGACTGGTGTGTCCTGTGACCTGTCTTATTTATCTAGACTACATTGACATGCCTTTCAGCCTGACAACATGGCTATCCCACAGCAAAAAGAAGACCTGTGATGTGTGCAAACACCCATACTCATTTACCAAAGGCAAGGTTTCACTCGTTAATCCAGGTCCTGCGCAATCTGACTTCCCTCCAGTATATGCAAATGATATGCCTAGAGATTTACCCGCCATACTCCTGTTACGAAAACTCGCACAACAGGTGGTTTTTGTGTGTTTTTTCTGCATCCGCGCCATCATCGTGTCCTTCGTGTGGCTCGCCATCCTACCTTGGGTTGTATTCTTGTCGTGGAGGTTATACTTTTCACTTGGTAATAACACGTATGTGACTGTAACCTCTGTTCTGCTGTCCTCTTTTGATGAGTTTCGTAGTGCTTCGTGGATTAGCGCACGTCCGGGACCATCATCATCTTCCTCGACATCGTCCTTCTTTTACAATCTCACCTCACGCTCCCAATTTAATTCGACTGCCACCAACACAACACTTCGTCGCTCCTCCAATGACACTGACTCCTCCACATTAGATGGTCTCCTCGCACATCCACTGCTTCGCACTGTGTCGACAGATATATTCACTGGCCAGATTATCGCAACCGCCATCGTCCTTATTTTCATCGCCGTGTTTCTCCTGCGTGAATGGATATCCCAGAATGCAAGACCTGGTGTTTTTGAAGAGGGCGATCCCGCAGTCGAGCCCGAAGCCGAGCAGGAGCGCGAAAGACAACAACAGCGTTTCCGTGAGCAGGCCAGGGCCATAATGGAGCAACGCGAGAACCAATTGCGCAGGCGGCAGCAGGCTGAGGTAGATCGTTTGCCTCGCGCCAGGGGAGGTGATCCGCATCAGCTGGAGTCAAGTAGGCGTCACCCGGATCAATCAATCAGAGATTTACCTCCATCCCGGCGAGCGCAGGAGCTACATACCGCATATTCCCCTCAGACTACTCAGCCAGATGAGGTTGGGCTCTCTGCGAGCGATACTGCTGGGCCCAGCAGTGCAGTGTCTCCTATCGTCAGGGATGATCAGAAGGCGTCTTACTCGCAGCGAGCAGCGGAGACACGCAGACATCTTTCCCTTCGACGCACGTCTTCACCTGGAGAACTTCGAGCTTCAGACCCATCGTTCAAAGACGCTGGCCCATCGGCCCAGTTAAAAAGTACCGGTCATCCTGTTCCCGGAAGTGGCAAAGGGAAGGCAAAGGCTGTAGACTTCGAGCGGTCAAACAATCAAGACCCTGCTTCGATATACATGGTCAACGATACAGCAAGTGCCTTATCTACCCTTAAGCAGAAGCGCACTGCTTGGGGAATTCCTGGTGCAGAGTCTTGGACCCTCTACGACTTCGAACGGTTTGAAATGACCAGACTCGGCATTGACCTCATGTTCTCGCCGCATGGAGTTGTGGCAGAAACGGACCCATGTCAGCTCATCGTCCAAGCCCAGGTTGACGACCCGATACTTCGGGATGGCCCAACGTCGTCCACCAGCGCGGGATTCGGTACATATACGATGGCTGCCCCCGACGATTGGACCGAATGGCTTGGGGATGCTGTGGATGACGCCTGGCGGTGGCGGGCGAGACGGCGTGTGCTTTGGGAACGTTTGCGTGAAGAGGCCGAGCGGGATGGTCTCGCCCCACTGCAAGTACCCCGCGAATTGTCTGGCATATCAATCGAAGAGCTCCACACGGTCCAAGATATCGACGGTGTTTGGACGCCACCCCCAGCTCCGAAATTGATTAGTCGGCTACCAGTACTTACGACGTTGGCTCCAACGCCATCACATCCGGCTGCGACGGACGATGGAATGTCATTGCTCTCAGCTCACAAAAGATTAAGAGCTGAGGGTTCCAGGGCAGGGCGCTCCTTTACAATAAGCACCGTTTCCGTCGTTTCTCCAGACGAAGATGACGGGAGCCCTCGTCGCGTGCGCCAACGAACACAATCGCAAGCAGACTCGAAGACTTTCTCTTTCGCCCCCTTTGGGGGAGGTGATGCTCAGCCACTCCCGTATAATCCACAGAGGCCCCTTCCTTTCCCAATTACCCCCACCGTACCTCCTTCGCGAGAGCCACTCGCGCAATATGCTGGATCCGCACCCTTTCGTCGTGGGGTGTCATCACCATCACTTTCCTCTTCACCCGCATTTCTCCCTCTTGATTCTCAACCGCCTCCCGCTCCTGTGCTTTCTATGCCCCGACGACCGCCAATGCCGAACACGACGATTCCAACGCCAACGTCTGCTCCGCCTTCTCTTCTACCTCGAGATAGCATGGATAACACACCGCTTGGGTCGCCAAGCCTTGCAACATACCAACCTCCCGAAGAGTTCCAAGAAGGCTCGGCGCGGCAAGGATACTTTGACAGCGTCGAGGAAGGCGAGGGAGAACTAGACTGCAGCAGGAACAGGATGAACCATGAACGATTTGAGCGAGATGCGGCACTATTTTTCAAGGGTGAGCCTCTCATTGAGTATAATGTGGACAAAGAAGCCCGAATCAACACAGAGGAAGAAGAAGAAGAAGAAGAAGAAGAAGAAGATGGAGACCTTCCTGGTTTGTTAGCGGACTCCGACGAAGATGGCGATGATGAAGCCAGAGTACTACGAGGTGGCGCTCGACGTGGACAGAGACGTGCAGCGTGGGGCCCCGAATGGGGCGACGCAGTGCCCGCAGAGATAGCCGATGGGGGGGATGTAGCCGTAGAAGCTGACGACGACGGCGAAGATGCGGAAGGGGATGATGTGGAGGATGCGGCCCTGGCAGCGCAACTTGCTGACGAAGATATGGTTGTTGAGGATGATATGGAGGGTGCCCTCGAAGGTAAGGTATTTTCACGTCTTATTTGGGAGGTTAGTTCCTTGACCACCTTCCTACAGCCATCGGCATGAGAGGTCCGCTGTACGTCGTTGCACAAAATGTTTGCCTAAGAGTTTTTGAAGCGTTGCGTGTACTCAAATTTGGCTTCGCAGGCGGCCTTAATGAGCGCAGTACTGGGCGTCGCTGTCGGACTAGGTGTCTTTGTCCCTTTTACGTTCGGCAAGTCGACTGCCCTGCTCTCCGTAAGTCCGCTCCTTCACGCCCCGCAAAGCCCAAGCTAAGGTTCCAGTAGCTCGACCCAAGGCGGGCTCTGCAGGTGCTTCATTGGCCTATACGCATCATACGCATCGTGACAGATCCAGTGGTTGATTCCATCTTCCTTGTAATCAGTTACCTGGTCCTTCCTTCTATTGTTCGGCTACTCGACGGGTTCTCAGTTGCTGCATATTTGGCCCTCTCAGCGGTCGTTCCTGCTGATACTCTCGAGATGTCTGCGCGCTTCGTCCATACTACTGTAAGTCCTCCACTGTTTTCGTTGTGTTACTTCACTGAATGTGTCCCAGAGAGAGAACATTATGAATTTCCCCTGGGATACGGCAAACAGTTACATCGTCACGCTTACTTCAAAACTCACCCAGCCACACTCCAACTCGACCCCGTCCATCGTTACTCGTTTCCTAGAGACAAAATACCCGATCATTGCGAGGGCGGAACCTTACTTCGAAGTCTTAGCCCAGCAGGTCAGATCGAGTTCATACCAAGTCGCGACTGGTTGGACTCGAATGACTCTCGGTGATGGAACGGGAGAGAGAGTCTTTGCTATTGCGCTTGGCTATGCCGTCATTGGATTGTTAATTGCCTTCTACCTGAACGTTTTTACTGTTGGGTCCGTGAAGAGCGCAGGAAGGGCAGTGAGGAGTGCTGTGCGGCAGCAGTTGCTTGTGGTCAAGGCTCGTCTACCGAGAAGCACACAACTTTACCCAGCTGATGTCCGTTCTAGGTGGCAACATTCATCATCATCGAACTGGTTTTATTTCCACTGGGATGCGGCATCAACCTCGACTTATGTTCCATCTGGCTTTTCCCCGAAGCGAGCCTTCTGTCGCGAATTGCGTTCTTCCAGTATGCACCCCTGACGGCAACATTCTATCATTGGGTTGTGGGCACAATGTTTATGTAGGTCGTTCCCGCTTGCATGGTTTCTGCCGCCGATTTGTATCTCGCAGGTATCAATTTGCGATCTTATTAGCCGGCTGCCGCACCATTATGCGTCCGGGTGCAATGTGGTTCATCAAAGACCCGTCCGACCAGAATTTCCATCCCATTCGTGATATCCTCGAACGTCCTGCACTGGTACAACTCCGCAAGCTGTCAGTGAGCGCGATCATGTACGGATTGGTAGTAGCTTGCGGTGTGGGCTCTATCGGAGGTCTTATGCGTTTGGGACGGGGGCTTGTCCTACCCCTCCGTTGGAAGCCCCGGTGCGTCCCCTGTCTTTCTCTGTTTGGTGCCAAGGGCTTATCATAGCTAAAAAAGTGAACCGTTATCTGACGTCCCTATTGACCTTTTATTCCTCCACATTCTTTTGCCCTACACACTCCGCTTTTTCCGCCCGAGGAAGGTCATCCGCAAGGCGGCAATCGAGATATGGAAGTATCTTTGTGTTCGCCTTCGCCTCACATCATACATGTTCGGTGGACGCCATACAGAAGAAGAACGCAATGCTCCTTTCACCAGCTGGCTGCCTTTCGGAAATCCCAGTGGCAAAGCTGCAGATGGCGAAGTGGGTTTCCACGGAAGCTATCGCAGGGTGCCTAACAGCGACAACGTCGCTGTTCCCCGAGATATGCGCGCCACAGCTCGAGTTGATGTCGATGGCATACCGATTGATGATGAGGCACGGACGCTGATTGCGGCCCAAGATGCTGAAGCGGAGAAAGCTAAACGGAGTCCGAAGGATGACTATACTGTGGTATACATTCCTTCTCACTTCCAGTACCGCATAGGCCTATTCATCTTCGCGCTTTGGGTTTTCGGATGCGTCTTCGTCACCGCTGCCCTGTCTGCTCCTATCCTCCTTGGTCGTGGTGTGTTCAACCTTTTTACCGAAAGACAAATGCACGACGGATACTCTTTTCTGGTCGGCTTTTATACTCTCTGGGGCTGTTGGGTGGTTGGTCATGCCGTTGAGAGGATGGACAAGAGGCGCCAACGGCGTAGTGCGGATGATACACGCGGGAACTGGCCACTATACTTCCTCAAACGAAGCCTCCTCTGGTTGGCCAAGATTTCGTACATTGTATTCTTTGTCGGCATCGTCATTCCGGCTCTCCTTGGCCTTGTGGTGGAGTTATATATCATCATGCCTATTCGTCTTTCATTGAATCCCGACTTATTGCCAAATGTACGGGTCGTGGATATGTGGGCGCTGGGCTTTATCTACGCCAAAATATTGTTTCACGCGCACCGCTTCCGTCCACTAAACCGGATAACTGCTGGATTCAATCATGTAGGATTTGACCATCGTCTTTACGCTACGTTCCCTGACTGCCGATGTCATTGACAGATCAAAACGCACGGATGGACAAATCCAGAGCCCTTCAGTGCGACTACTGAGGTGATCGTGCCTCTCCTCGTTGGCCTCTTGGGTATGCTGGCGCTTCCTCCTGCTATCGTCGTCTTGCTACGGCGCATTATACCTGTACAGCTCGACCAACGTTTCATCCGTAAGCGTTTCCCTGTTCTGTCTTATCTCCAGTCACTCATATTACTCGTCTGTAGTTATGAATGTATATCCAGGTATATTCGCTGGTGTAGGTCTAATCCGGCTTGGTGTGACGGGCTCGGGGGCCCTCTCACGGTGGTCACAGTCTATTCGCGATACGGAATTCCTCGTCGAGATGCGCTTACGCAATTATGAGCAAGAGAAGGAGAGCGAGAAAAACGAGGGTAAGGGAAGGGCTTACGCAGAAGATGTAACAGGGGTAGAGGAGGTCGTAGGGCCTGCGGCCGATTAGTACGAGCCTCCCTGTAGGACAACGGTGGATTCATTGCTATTCCAATTACATTATTGTCGCTTTCGCATAGTACATATTGTAGAACCAACATTCGCCGCTCATACGTGATTCCGCATCCTCACATCTGCGTGAAAAAGTTAGATGTCGGGGCGTGGAAAGCGTAGTGAAAAGTCTACTACTGGTGTAAGTTTACCCAATATGAGTACAATGAATGAGTCATAGAACTTGGTTAGTTACCTTCCCTTTCTTGAGCCCACCCACCGCCTAAATCGGCTCAGTGAAACCCAATGTCCTCGTCGTCCTCATCCTCTACCCCAATCCAGTTCTCCGAGTCAGTCGAGTCGTATTCCTCCAAGGTATCCGGTCGCACGAGCCGATAGGCACGCCCGTCGTCTTGGATGGACCAGCGGTAGGGGCGGATCTCCATGTCCTCAAGACACCACGCGATGAAGCGCTCGCCGTCGTCGTCTTCGTCCGCGAGTTCGATATTCCAACCGAGATGGAGCCACAAGCCATCGACGAGTGCCATGAGTCCCTCTTGGTGTGTATACTGCATTTCGTACGTTTCGATCATGCCATACGTTGCACCACGGCGTAGTAGCGTGTCTGTGCCGGGCTCGGGATCAAGCGGCGTTACGGAACGCCGCGCAGGCCGTTGCCAAATAGGCATGACCCACTCGCCCTCGTATTCGTCATCGGAAGTGTTGTCATACTCTTGGAGTCCCTCCACATCTTCGGCATCGTCATCATACATGACGTCAAATGGAGCCCAATAGTCGTTCTCAGAGAGGTCTTCATCCTCATCTTCGGCATCAGATTCACTGTCGCTTTGTGCAGGAGACGGAAAAATCTCCGCCCACGGGTCCTCAAGGTCTGGGGGCGGTGAAGTTTCCGAGACGCTGGTCGCACCTCTGGACTTCGCCTTGGCAAGGACGGATAGAATATTCTTGAGGACAAAGAGGGGAAGCGGGCGGGACCGAATCACAGCACGACAGAATGGACATGTTTTCTTGCGAAGAATAAGCGGTAGTGGTTCGTCGACGTTCATCTCGTCATGAGGTACGGGAGCGTTGCGGAACCAATCTTGAAGGCATCCCTGGCAAAGGACGTGACCGCAAGGTGAAAGGCTGGAACCAATAATATAAGTATGCATAGGGGCAAGCTGGCGACTTGCTCACGCAAAAGGCTTGGTAAGGGTGTCAATGCAGATCTGACATTGGAGCGTCCCTTCGATATTGGATGTCAGCTATACAGGTGTGAGCTATTATATTTGTTCCAGAGTGACACATCTCATACCTCGTCCGCTTGTCGAGTTTTCATTTCTAAAACCTCTACTCGAGATAGCTGTTCGTTATGAGTCTGTGGATGGGATACATCAGGCATCGAGACACGACACTTCCGCCTATGAAGAGCACCTGGTGCATTGAACGTAGCTCGTTCTTCAGAGACAATATCGTCTATTACGGATATCAGAGTGTGTGCAAGATGAAACCGGACGACGTACATTGGCCTGCTTTTCAATGGTCTTGTTTTGAGCAGCCACTTGCTAAGCACGCCCAATGAACTACGCATATATCATGAATACAAAGAGCGGACCTTCTTGCATGTCTCTAGCTCCCTCTTCATCCTGTTAAACTCCATGGTGGCAATAGGTCCGTTGTAACTGGGTTGGGAACTCGCTTCATCGTCAGATGCGACGATGGCGTTTTGAGCTTTTGACAAGGAGAGTTTGCCCTCGCGAGACACTTCTCTCTTTCCACGATGCACGGGGCGAACAACGTTGGAAGGTATGTCAGCGTTTGGCCGTGAAGCGCCCTGCTTCTGCTTTGAAGGCTTTTGTGGGCGCTCCACAAATACATCGGTAGATGTTCCTGGGCGGGGACCGGGATTCGAAGGTAATGACGAGGGACCGTGTTTCTTTTTTCTGCGATGCTTCTCGCCCCTGGACGTCGTCGGTATGTCGTCGTCATCTGACAATATATGTGCCCGTTCGCGAGACCCATCGCGATGTCTTTTTACCAGGAAGGGTCCGTCAGGCCGAGAAGAGTGGTTTTCACGCATGTGCGACGACGGTTTACGTCGGGGAACGGACAGGCTTGATTCCATTTGGTCAAGATTCAATTTGAGGTTAACGGCGCGCTACATGAGACCATGAGAGGGATAGAGAACTGAGTACGAGGAGGGAGAAACAAAACCGTGGATCATCTCACTGATTCGGAGTCTATCAAGACGCTTCAAGGACCCGGGTTGAGCGATCTTAATGGCCTCAAGGATGACTTCAGCTGCCGAGACTGCGCCAAACAAAGACGCCACAATTATCCACAAATGGCATGTCACGTGGAGACCGAGCGTATACTTCTTTGTAGTACTACGGTACTGCGACAGTATGGCTATGGTCCGTAGTCCAGAGACATGGAACAGTGGGTGAGGTTAATTGGGGATTGCTGAAGACGGGAGAGTGCTGGCTGATCTGGCCAAGCAATTTTCATTACAGTATTACCTCAAACTTATTTAAACTATAAGAAGCGAGATTTAGACGCAAAACTTTTCTTGTTCACACTCGACACTCGACAACTGACCCCAGTAAGATCGAGAGCGATGTCTGCTTCAAAAGGTCGCGTTCTCCTCGCCTACTCTGGTGGCCTTGGTCAGCACCCGCCGATATCATGTGGCCGCTGAGATTGAGACGATTTTAGACACTTCATGCATCCTTGCCTGGCTCATCGAACAGGGATACGAAGTCTATGCCTTCCTCGCAGATATCGGTCAGGAGGAGGTAAGAAATGGCCAAAAACACACAAGGACTACTAATCATATCTTACGAAGGATTTCGAGGCTGCCCGCAAGAAAGCCCTGAATGTCGGAGCGAAGAAGTTCTTCCTCGAGGTTGGCCGACCATCCCCTGTGATGCAGTACAGACGCTAATCGAACTACTGGGCAGGACCTCAAGCGCGAGTTTATTACCGAACTCATTTATCCGGCCATTCAAGCCAATGCCATCTACGAAGTTAGCTTTTCCCCTTCCAAAAAATGTCGATCAAGTTATCTGATCAATGATTCTTGGCCAGAACGTGTACCTTCTCGGGACTTCATTGGCGCGACCTGTCATCGCTCGCGGGATGATTGACGTCGCAGAGAGGGAGGGCTGCGAGTAAGTTGTACTGTGTATCCCTCCTTGGCCATCCCGAGTTCGACCTCTACGCCTTCAGCTTCGTGTCTCATGGCTGTACGGGGAAAGGAAACGACCAGGTCCGCTTCGAGCTCGCCTTCTACGGCCTTAAGCCCGATATCAAGGTGATCGCACCATGGCGAATCCCTGGTGGGCCTGTCGTTTTTTCTGTTGTAATATTAGGACTCCTATTAAACGTCTTTTGAATCGTAACGCAGAGTTCTACCATCAATTCGCCGGCCGCCAGGCATTACTCGCTTTCGCGGCGGAGAAGCAGATCCCCGTTCAGCAGACCGCCGCTAAGCCATGGTCAACAGATGAGAACCTCTTTCACATATCATATGAGGCCGGAATCCTGGAGGATCCGAACACTACCCCGCCCGCTGATATGTGGAAGCTCACCTCTTCTCTCGAAGATGCTCCGGGCACAGCGGAGTCTCTTTCGATCGAATTCAAGACCGGCCTACCAGTGAAAGTGGTAGTGGGTTCGGCAACCTACGAAGACCCGGTCGAAATCTTCCTGGTGTTAAATGCTTTAGGTCGTAAGCACGGGATTGGGCGCATCGACATTGTCGAGAACCGTTTCATTGGTGTCAAGTCGCGGGGATGTTATGAGTCACCCGGCGCCACAATCCTACGCGCGGCTCATATCGATCTGGAGGGATTGACGCTCGATAGAAAAGTCCGTGCACTTCGTGACCAGTTTGTCACGATTGAGTTGAGTCGCATCTTGTACAACGGTCACTTTTTCACCCCGGAACGCGAATTCGTCACGAGCGCCATTCCCGCAAGTCAACGCACGGTGAATGGCGTGGTTCGGCTGAAACTATACAAGGGTAACGTGGTCGTCGAAGGCCGTTCTTCTGATGAAGTGGGCTGCTGGTGATTGCTGTCTATTTCTTGTGTTACTGACGTATTTGTCCAGGGTCTATACGACGAAAAGGAATCGTCCATGGACGAGTTGGGAGGCTTCGAACCGACTGACACCACTGGGTTCATCAAGATCGAGTCCATTCGTATTAAGAAGTAAGTCAAGGCAGCTTTGTCGTGACACGAATTGATGTTGATGCTTTGTTCGCGATAGATGGGCGCAGGCGAACATACGCAGAGGACAGAGTGGCGTCGAGCCGAAGGATGTATATGGTAGTCGTATCTGAACACCCCATATATCAAGTCAGAGATAGAAGAAAGTGCGTTTGTGTACCGATATGAGATGGCAATGCCAGTGATTGGTTGAATTGATAACTTGACACGTGACTGCACCTCAATCCGGGTGGCTCTGCTGTGGCCTCACCCGTCTCACCCGCCGAACCTCTTCATCCTCGGTCGATTCTGCAACAACCAGCTTTTGGATGGACAAGGAAAACAAGGAGGATTTTAGTTTCGGACGCTCTTGTGATCTCAAAGTTCCCGTCACATTTCGAATGTGGTGCCGAGTTAGCCTTAAGTTTCTCCTCTTCATTAACGCAAGGCAGATCTCAGCTAGAAGGCATCCGTCCCCCCCAACCTTTCACGGAGCTTATCGATAAACCGGAATTGCGCTTTCACGGAGTCCAATCCCCGTACGCCTGGTTACACTTTTATCTTTGGAGCTATACCTGAAGTTACTAATGTCCCAAACAGCGGACTCTCAGATCTCTTCGTCACCTGCCAGCTCCTTGCGGACAACAAGCCTCTCACCATCCCATTTCGGACAGCCTACAAGGCTTTCAAGAGCAGTTACACGTCAGCCTCTCACTACAGCCTCCATTTCCGAAATCCAGGCTGACCTTTCTTACTAGGTGGAACGAGTGGATAACGCTGCCGATCCGCTACTGTGACCTCCCACTCAGCTCCCAAATCACATTTACTGTATGGGATATAGCAGGGCCTCGTGCGGCGACGCCCGTAGGTGGTACGACTTTCCGGCTATTCAGCAAGAAATGGTGCGTTGTGTCCCGGCCTCGTATTGTAGACACAGCATTGACGGCTAGTACTTGGGATTTGTAGGACGCTGCGAAGGGGGAAGCATCGACTGTTATTGTGGCAGGGCAAGGAAGCTGATGGGAGTGTGGAAACCACGACGCCAAGCAAATCAGATGTCAGAGACGAGATGGGAAGGTTGGAAAAGGTGAGATACCTGCTGTCCGTCGAGCGGTAGTAGGCTGAGGTTCGGTGGATATTTCAGCTTGTGAAGAAGCACGAGAGGGGTGATATGCCCAAGTCAGAGTGGCTCGATAAATTGGTTTTCCGGAGGATGACGGAGATTCACGCAGTACGTGCCCGTATGCTGTTCATGTTGTGTACATGGCTGAACGTGGTTGAAGGAAGAGACCGAGAAATCGAACAATCTCTATCTTTATATCGATCTGCCTCGCTTCGATTTCCCTGTTATTTTCAGCGAGCTGGTGGGGTCCCTTCGTTATATTCATGTAACTGCCATCACTTGACTCTTTTGCCTACAGGAAGCTGTGGAATTGGCCCCTCAACCATCATCGTCACTACCTACCACATATTCCCCAGGACCTCTTCTCCTTCCGGCATCGTTCCACACCGACCCGGCAATGTGGGCTGTTGTAGATCCTGACATACCCCGTGAGAATCCCGTCGAAGATAAGCACCGTCGCCTCGTGCGCAGTCACCGTAGCAGTCCCTACGACCGTGAGCTAAAGCCAAATACGAAATTACGAGATGAACTCGGGGTGTGTTTTGTCTTCGCTTTGGATTGACATCACCTTAATTGACGGTTGGCCTTCCAGGTCATCTTGAACTATCCGCCAAGTCAGGTCTTAACATCAGAAGAGAAAGATTTGGTTTGGAAATATCGCTTTTACCTCACACGGGATAAACGTGGTCTTACCAAGTTTGTGAAATCGGTAACATGGCGAGATCCTATGGAGGTGAAACAAGCCGTGGAAGAGCTGCTGCCTATGTGGACAGAGATCGACACCGATGATGCGTTGGAGCTTCTCGGCCCTGGTATTGTTGACTCGCGAGTTCGGGCTTTTGCGGTCAGGCAATTGGCCAGAGCGGACGATGATGTGAGCGCGGCATCTGTGCAGCGGCGTGCATCCCGGCTTACTCTGTATAGGAGCTGATGTTATATCTCTTGCAACTGGTTCAAGCACTTAAGTTCGAGAGCTCTGCTAGCGACGCAAGATCGTCGCGTTCGATAACCAGCGCTATATCGTATGATGATAGCGGCCTCGCGGACTTCTTGGTCACCCGGGCCGTAAAGAATCACATTCTTGGGTACAGGTTGTATTGGTACTTGACCGTAGAGGTTGCCTTGGAGGATCGCCAGATGCGTAGGATGTACGGCAAGGTCATCTTCGAATTCTTGAAGCAGGTAGAAGAGGTACGACATCTACTTTCAGTTCAGCTAAATTGTGCCTAAAGCTCATCTTACAGTCTGAGGATGGTGAAAAACGTAAAAAACTTTTAAAAAGCCAGGCGCAGCTCGTCACCTCTCTCGCGAAGCGTGCCAAAGAATTTAGTAACCAAAAGGAGCCGCGGCCAAAGAGAATAGAGAAGCTGCGTTCCTTCCTCGCCGATCCGAGGAATGGCCTTCTTTCAATGGCGCCTCTCCCTCTCCCTCTCAATGGAAATATTGAAGTAGTGGGCATTATCCCAGAGAAAGCGTCAATCTTCAAGTCGAACCTGTCTCCACTCTTGTTGTATTTCATTTGTTCCGACGGATCAGAGTACCCCATCATTTTCAAAGACGGGGACGACTTGCGTCAAGACCAGCTTGTCATTCAGCTTTTCACTCTGATGGATCGGCTGCTCAGGCAGGAGAATCTCGACGTCAAGTTGACGCCTTATCCTGTACTCGCCACGGGGTCGCAGCAGGGCATGATGCAATTCATCCCAAGCAAAACCATCGCTAACATTGTGAGTGAGCACGGGACGTTATTAAATTATATGCGGGCGCATTATCCCGACGAGGGCAGCGTTGGAACATATGGGGTCGATCCAGCCGTCATCGACGCATTCGTTCGCAGCTGCGGTATGTCTTTCACCTTGTGAGTGGGTGATATTTCTCATTTTCCTCCATCGCAGCGGGGTATTGCGTCGTGACCTATCTACTCGGCGTTGGGGACCGTCATCTGGATAATCTACTCGTTGCACCAGATGGTACGTACCAATTGAACTCTCGTTAATTCGCGTTGGTCGAATGAAGTCCCCACCAGGCCATTTCTTCCACGTCGACTTTGGCTACATACTTGGGCATGATCCGAAGCTGTATCCGCCCGCCGTCAAGGTTTGCAAAGAGATGGTTGACGGCATGGGCGGTGTGCACTCGCAGCACTATGCACGCTTCACGAATTTTTGCTTTACCGCGTTCAGCATCCTTCGGAAGAGTGCCAATCTCATTCTCAACCTCGTCACCCTCATGGTTGATGCGAACATCCCTGACATAAAGGGCCGTAATGTGCACGAACTATTGCAGGAGAAATTTTTACAGGATCTCACTGAGGAAGACGCGATGAAGCACTTCGAGACACTCTTGAACGAGACATCCTATTTCACGAAAGTGGTTGACCGCTTCCACGACATCGCCCAATATTGGAGGAGCTAGATAGCGGACACGATGCAGGGGTTTATACATAACGGAGGAGAGCTGGGTGGTGCCAAGTTCCAACAATGTCATCCAGTGGATCTCTCTCATCGCCCTGTTGGCCTGATTATGCAGTTTCGTATCTCGTACATACATTAACAATTACCTCCCACTCCCGAAAAGTTGAACAGCGTTGGGCATCAGGGCCTAAGACCTGGGCTAGCCATGGGGGTCCGTTATAATCGTTACAGCTGTAAGGACGTGCGTGAGTTAATACAGTTGCAGAACGACAGGGATAAGATTACCCTGAATAAGAAGGACAGCTGAAAGTGCCGTAGCTCAGAAATGATGGCACAAGGTCAGGGAGAACAGGACGTACATCTTCAGGTGTGAGTCGACCCATGACCTGCAGTGATGTCACGGTTACGAGATATTACCCCAAGTTGCTAAAGAACGCGCACCGAGTCGTCTGTGGAGAGCGTGGCGTCCACCATCGCCGACTTCTTCTCCTGTAGCTCGACGATGCGACTTTCGATGCTATCCTCGATTATAAGTTTGATGGCCTGCACTGGTCTACGCTGGCCAAGTCGATGAATCCGATCCATGGCCTCTGAAACGTGATGCGAGTTTGAAAATCAGATGCAACGATACACATCACTCACGAAATTCGACCTGTGCCAGGGACGACATCAGACGTGGTCAAGAGGCAAGTTTAGTCGGGACGCAGAGAGGAGGGGACTAACGGCAGGATTCCACCAGCTATCCATCAAATACACGCGAGATGCCTCCGTCAGGTTGAGTGCCACACCACCAGCCTTCAGACTGACGAGGAATATGGTGACGTGTACGTTATTCACTAACAATAAAATCAACCCAAGCGCTATCACAGGTATAGCCCAGGACTGACTAAAATGTTGAATAGTGGCATCACGCGCTTCAGGACTCATCGTACCCTCAAGCCGGCAAATCTGAAGGCTTTCATCAACGAGGTTTGAGCCAATGAAGGAAAAAATTACCGAGAATCCAGCACGCTGTAGGCGAAACGCGATCAGGTCCAAAAAGTTGACAAACTGGCTGAATACAATGCTCTTCGTGGTCGTGTCCTGACTACGCAGATTGCTCAGCTCTTCTACTAGCGCCTCTATCTTCGAACTCGATTGCCACGCGTCGATGTTCAGACGGCCAAGGATGCCCTGGCGCGCAATGGCTGGCATTTTAAGCTCCAAGGCTGGTGCCTCGAGATCGATTGCGAGGGCGAGATGACAAACGGGGCAAGCCAGCTATGTCGCGTAGCTTTTAGTGCCCTACGACAGAACAATAAAGAACGTAGAATCTTACATGCGCTTCGGTAGATGCGTCAAAGTACTGTTTGATGCACTCGCGGTCAAAAATGTGGCGGCATTTTGCCTGGATAGCATCCTCCGCGACATCATTACACAATCGGCATACAGTGATCTCCTCCTCCTCGTCTTCGTTGAATATTCCAGCATTGCTCCGGCTGCGGATTACGAGATCGGGATGACAGGCCAGTTGGCGCATGCGCGTAATCAAAGTGAAGATGTTGGAGTAGTCTGTGGTCGTCACGTGTAATCAGGCGCTACTCTCAGGCTATTTGGGGAACACAACTCACTGTTGAGTAACGTCCCAGTGTCGACATATGTACTGAACTGCCGCTTTGCATCTGAGAAAAGGCTTAGGTACAGTTCCTTCTCCTCCGGGTTGAAGTAACAGCGCCGTATAATGACCGTACGCGGCGGCAGGTCCAAGTCGTCCGAGCGCTGGATCTTTGTTCGCCGAAGCATGATCCGGTCCAGCAAGAGGCGCAACTTTTTGAATGCGAGGGCGCCTGAACCTTGCATTCCACGCTTCTGAATCGGTGTGAGGATTTCGTTGTTCCAGAAACATATGTGATTCATAGGGCTGTGTCCGCAATCTGGATTTCAGTCAGTGAATGAAGGTATCGTGATAGCAAAACTAATAGCAGACGCACCGTCACATGTTCGCTTATCGCTGAATCTCCAATGAAGAGACTTGCAATCACATGTCTTACCTGAGAATAATCCATTTCGAATGGTGATCAATATGATTGGGGAAGGAACTGGCGTAACGCACAATAATAATGTGAGAAGGGGTCACAACTCAAGAATCTGATCAAACTGTATAATTCGCCGACTCGATTCTGGAGTGGCGTCCCTGAGAGGCACCAGCGATACGTCGCCCTAAGCTCAAAGGCAGCCTTTGCTGTACTCGTCGCTCGCTCTTTTATATTATGAGCTTCATCAAGCTGGCGCGGGGAAAATACGTGAGACCTGAGAAGCATTGGGACAAGCCTGCGCATCCACGCACGACAACACGGTCCCACTCGACGGCATGAAGGGGTGACTTTTCTTTGACGATTGTACCCTTGCGTTTGAAGCCCGACAGTTGCTTACGGAAGCAGCTCTCGAGCACGGCGTACGTGGTGAGGACGACATCATATTTCTTCAATTCCTTCGGGTCAGTCACGCGCGACGCACCATGCCAGACGAGTACATCCATCCCGACTGTGCGCGTTTCTATCTCATTGCGCCACTGCATGATAGCAACTGTCGGGCTGTAAGATAGCTAGGTATTTAGCCCGCATAAAAAGGGGGAGGAAGGGAGGGACGAACGCCACAACCAGATTTGGCTTTACGGTGCTGGATACCATGAGAGCGATCATTTGGATTGTCTTACCCATCCTGCAACACCGTCAGGTCACAACCGTGGGCGCCCTATTGCGTCAACCTACCCCATCTCGTCCTACCAAGATTTCGGTAAGTATAAGGGTCATTCGAGAAGGTGCGCAGGACGGACCGCCAGAAGACCACCAGCATACTTTCCGGATTCTTGCATACGCATCCAGTAGAGTGATTCTTGCTGGAAAGGTAGGAGGGTTACTCTGAGCCCCGAAGGCTGTTCCGCCTTTTGGGGATTCACTATTCTGACAGCCGCTTCGAGGTCACCCCAGGCATCGCGAAGCTCAGGGTGATGCGCGTGTAGTTGCCTGAGAGACGTACTAGTGAGTTAAATACCAATCGGACTTAGAGTAGAGTGATACTCGCTGTGAAGGTAAGAAGGGTACTCTGAACCCCAAAGCTTGAAGCTGCTCCGGTCCGGGTGGCTCCACAACCCCGACGGTTTCTTCGAGGTCTCCCCGGATATCGTGGGGCTGTTCTGGGTGACGGCCGTGAAGCTGAATGGTGGATGTATCTCCCTATGTCAAAATAGGGTCAGTATCGAGAGATCGTGGATCAGAGTAGAGATAAATATTCATGGAAATCGGCAACCCTACCTCAAGACACCCCATAGTGGCCTGTGGGATACCGAAGGCGTTCACCGGGTCTGCAGGAATGAACGCACGCTCATAGGTTATTCGGGGTTCTTCACATCTTTCCTCATCTCTCTGGCCAACCTGTAAGGGCTGCGGCTGTTGGAGTGGGGGCGGCGCAACAGCACCATATCTAGTGAACGTTCGAATCGGAGTCGAGGCATGGTGGATTTGTAGAGTTTGATTGGCGTTGAGGCGATTGCCGCCTATCACGTCAACTGCGACGTACTTCTCGCAGACATCAGAGTCGAATTGGATGTGATCAATTTTGAGCGTAAATGTAGAAGGGGGTGCAGGCTGGGCTGAGCTGACGTCCAAAGTTGTGTTCCGGGTCACGGCGACATGTGCTGTGAATGGTCCGCGGAGTACTACCGTGTACCCGTTAAGGTATCGAAATGTCCACATGGCGAGGGCGCATTGTACGATCGCGCGATCAGGTCCAACTACGCGCTCCCGCGCACCGTCGAGAGACAGCGTCATGGATTTGACACCAGCCTGACTCGTGACAAGAAAGAAAGTCGGAAGGCGTAGTGTGCCAACCTCTGCTATACCAGTCAACACAACTTCCAGTAGTTTAGATCATATTAGAAACGGACCGAGTACTTTTCCTTCCTCTCTTTGGTTGTCCTTCCAGAGTGTAAGTTTGAGAAGTGCTGATGACGTGAAGAACTCCTCCACCACATCCGTCCAGTATGGAAGTTGTAATTTTTGTGTCTACAATTTAAATGCGTCGGTATGAATTGGTTCATGCCGCATATAGGGGTGCACACTTTCTGGTCTTCGGCTGCGAGAGTGCCGCTGAACTGCAGGATGCGGGTCAAAGCCTGACCGAGCCCGATTGCCGGTGCGGGGCTATCATGATGACTGCAGAGTCACATCACGGTGATACGCGAACAGGCCATTGACGACACGAACCTGGGAACATGATGGAAACCGGAAGCTAGGCCGATGTGAGTCAAATGTCGACCGAGCTGATACTTGAATGTCCTTCTCTCCTGTTCATCCACGAGGCGGGGCCCGCGACCCTCTCTTCCCTCCGAGGCGTATCCGCAATGAATACCGTCTACGTCGTACTCCATTGTCACGGTCGCTTGTAACTCATCTCTGCATCTATCTTTGCCTCGATCCGCTCTCTGCATGACGAGTTCGTTTTTGGAATCGGTGAGCACCAGGACCTCGCCCTCGAAATGATTATCAGGAACTATGTCCGAATCAACCGTGAATCCCTCCATAACAAAGCGATGGACGGTGGTCCCGGGAGCAAATGCAGTGCGGATACGGCCAGCAGAGCCCGCGCTTGTCGATGCATCTCCATTCACAGGGTTGCGAATGGAAGCTCTGAGGGCAGCGTCAAACACGATCGCTTCTTCCTCTTCAAGATCATTAAAATGACCGACGCCAGCGCAAGACGCCCAGTAGGGAAACCTGCGGCCGTTGCGGGGAGTTACGTCTCTGTCACTGTCGTCTTCGTCTTCGTCGCTTGCTTCGAATTCCGGATCACCGTTATCTGATTCGCCTTGAAGGGTTACAAGTCGGTCGTACTTACTGCCAGCTTCGGAGTTCGGGACGAAGCCATCCTCAAGCCCGACAACTGAATTGGAACGTGCTCTGCCCTTGCCTTTGTCCTTTGAGACCTCAAAATAAACAATAGGATAAATAGAAGCCCACGAGAGTTCAGGCAATATCCACACTCACGTCTGCAGACCAAACTGGAATATCAACATATACTGCATCCATGACTGCGCGCCTCTTTGTAGCAGGTGTACTAGACACTGACAGATCGCCGCCGTCGCTCTCAGCAAATCTCTTCCGCCGCATTCCCGTTGTCATCATAAACTTCGTGAAAGCATTTGGGTGCAAATTATGCTCTTCCTCGTCCTCTCCTCCTGTGACGGGGATAATATCAGCGGTAGAACCCACACTGCTCTTGGGAAAGTGCATAGAAAAGGCAGGGTTGGTACTTGCTAGACAAGGAACGGAGAGGGACTTAATCAGTGAACCGAGCGGGGGATAAAGCAGGGCTGGTCACATATACATTCGTCGAGCACGACTGAAACACGCGGCGCCAGTGATCGGCAAAACCCCCTTATAATGCGCCACAAGCGCGTCTCAATGAGCTCTGGAGTCTGACGAGGCGAGGGCGACCAGAGGTGATTGCCAGTGATGTAAAAATGGGCCGAAAGTATGGAACACAGTACCTGCGGACCACCTCAATAGTGCTCTAACCTTAACGCAATGAGGAGTACAGATACAACAACTGTAATACAATACAATACGCCATCCGCATATCTGACTGATGGCGAATTAGAACCATATTGTTATGACAAGGCTACTGACTCGTCCCTGCCAAGGACCTTTTCAGCTGTCTCCGCTTGACATTCTTGAGTCATGACTGAAGGCATGGCGGGGGATGGCGGACCTACACTTCCCCCCAAAGCCACATCATCTTCCGTCTCCATTTCCATCTTAGCCTGCCTGTGTTGGTGCATCAGCACATACATTGTAACGTTCCAAATAAGCACAATACCTATATGATTCCCTGCATCCCTGACGCATTTTCGCAGAGCTGAATTTCTGTCTCTTAGATGCAGTTAGAAGTGACTGATCTAGTCCTACGGAAAAGGGTTGTTGGGGCTCATCAACACATTATCGTCTGACACAGACTTACCATCATTCTCGCCAAGCAATAAAAGTTGGTCGGGCTCAACCCATTGCCTGAAGAGGCCAGATGAACCAATGCAAATACCGAATGCGAAGCATACGCACCATGACTTAGAGGAATCATAGAAGCGTACAAGGTGATGGCCCACTGGTGACCTAGACTTCGTAGGACGCGATTTCAATACCCTTTGCGGTACCGTGGGGTCGTCTGGCTCAAAGATAACTGCGGCCCACCATGGGAAGTTCTCTAGGGATTGAGAGAATGGTTAGCTGAACCCTACAAGCAGTCGGGACCCGAACACACTAGCTTTCGCCCAGACTATATTTAAAGCTCAGCGGCTGGCATTGAAGTCGAAAGAATGATGCTCGCACCCAGGGTCCCTCCTTCCAGCATTTTGTCATCATCCAGCATTACCTGACCAGGCTGAACCGATTCTGACTTGGTGTTGTCGATCCGCTTATTCACGCGCACATACCCCTCCTCCTCCTCCTCCTCCTCCTCCTCCTCCCCGCTGAGCTCGCTAAGTGAGCTAAGATCCGAGCCATCCAATGCAGAAGATGCGCTGACAACGGGCGCAGCAAGTTGGGATCGGGCTCGCTTTCTCCGCATAGCCTTCTCACGGCGAGTGACCGGTGAGTCCAGTTCTTGAATGACGAGCTTTCCGTCGGGGTCCTGCGAAAGAGTCATGTTGGGCTCCAGTTTGAACCGCAGTCTCGCATCTTCCAGCGTCAGCGAGGTGCTTGGTTCATCACTTCGCGAGACTGGAATTGATACTGAGAGTTCTGGGTGTTGTACCGAGTCAAGGGGCTCTTCATGAGTGAGTTCCACATGTGTTACATCTTGACGTTCTGCCGGCCTGTGTCAGTCATTGTAGTTAGCGTTTGTTTGAGACCGATAATCACCTGACTCTGGAGGTAGTTGGTCCATCGCCACAGATTGCTTGTCTTCAAATAATGCTACCTGGTCAAGCTGTGGGGTTTCCTTATCCTGTTCCTGGTCAACAACTTGTGGCGCAGACATCGCGACCTGGACAGGGATAACTCCAGGCCCCACGAGAAAGGTACCACGTTCTGTAGCAAGGGTCGTTAATCTGTCTGTCTCAGGCGGCCAAGCATTTGTGTCATTAAGAATGCGATGGCTGTCTGTGTTTTGCGGGACCACAATGGTCTGGAAGTCTCCTGATCTACCTGAAACTGTACTCGGGAGGGCAGCATCGGGAGAGGCCTGGTGCAACAGGTCTGTCCCGAGTTGGCCAGGCTCCGTCATTTCAATTGCCGGTATACCTGCCTTGACGACTAAAATTAGTTCGAATGCGCCACGTTAGTTCGTGAGCGAGGTTGCGAAAAATGTCCGCACCCTTGGACCGCTTCTTCGTTGGAGGTGGCGGTAGTCGCTCGTTCCGTGTACGCCCACCACGTCGCACGCCCGGATCTAATATCCATCCTTTGTCAAATAGTGCGAACGAGGCCTTTGGGTTGATATCTGTCAAAACTTCCGCATCCGTTCCAGGGTGCGAGCGGGCGCGCTTGGCACGCTTGCGCTTGCCGAGAATCTGCTCCGCTTCAAATCCGTAATCCAATTCAGAGCTCGCAACGGCCATAGCTGCTATGGTCATCGACATTGGGTCCATGTCTACACTCGCTGCCAACTTCGTTGGGTGTCTGGCAGGGGGAAGCGTATGGGAGCCGAACGAGGCATCACCCATTTCGGAGTCGGCTTCGGCGGCAACTGCTGCTTGGGCTGCCAAGGCGGCGCGCTGCTCTGTACGCCTTTTTCCAAACTCTGCTTTGCGCTCGCGTTTCTTCTTGCGATGGCGGAGGCCAGGCTGTATGGGGGCCACGGGCAGGGGCTTAGCTTCTGGCAGTTCGTATGCCAGCAGAAATTGAAGTGGGTTATAATGTAAAACGATACTGAGTTCGTCTGCGATGTCTAGGGAAACAAGAAGATCAAGCAAGGCCAGAGGAGGTTCAAGGTCGCCAATCGTCGAAGTGTTACATTGTAGGTGACCACTGTCCGGCATTCCGTTATCTGAAACAAGCTCTGAAGGAGCTGACGTCCGCAAGTTGTCAAGTTCCGCTAGCACTGTCGCTAAATTTAACTTGATGCGCTGGGCCGCCTTGTAATATGGGGTCCCGGGCTTGTTGTATCGCATCGCGTTTTCAATAACAAGGGTGACATCGGCCTAGCTAGACCCGTAAACGTGGAGATACAAGCTTATAACGCGCGACGCACCTTGAACGCCTCGATATCCCAATACTCATGTCGATCAAGCTTCTCATCAATGGCGGCCCACCACATAGGCTTCTGGATAATGTCGAAGTAGTCAGGAATCTGCGACTTTGAGATCGGGTTCTTAAAAAAACCCTGGCGGTCAAACCTGAGGCAGATTTCCAGTGAGTTGCATTAAGCTAGCAGAGAATTATACAGACGTGACAATGTTCTCGAACGCCATGCGGAGCCGCGCCTCATGCACGAAGACTATTTGGTTGAGTACCTCCTGGACAATCTGCGTTTGCCCCAGTTTCCGGCTCTCACGTTTACGGCTGAACTCAGCAAGAGTTCGCATATCGACGAGGTCCTTGCGCAAGCGTTTCGTAAGCTGCGAAGCATTCATGAAACTGCAAAGTTCGGAATCGAGGGCGCACCGCGCACCTCTAGCTTCGCTACTTTTTCCTCGTCCGTTTGAATACGACTACTCGCCGAAGCAGTCCAAGGCTCCAAATGCAGCCTTTTCAAGAGGGGCGCACCTCTACGTACCTCTCGCTTCAGGCTCCAGTACCGACAAACGAGTTCGACAAACTCGCTACGCTTCCGGATAACGATCTTGTTGATGTACTGGAGGATGCGCGACAGGATGAGGGAAGGAATGACAGGGGGGCCAGGCTTGTATGTCTTGGCGTACGCGCGAGCTGACTTGCTTGACTTTGCTTCGGAATGTTCCGACGCGGCCTCAGCTTCCAAGACCTCGGCGCGTGCTGCAAGTCGTTCGCGCTTGTGGACTGTTCAGCAAACGTTGCGAGAAGAAAAGGTTTGAGACTAACAGGCATGTGCCTTTCGCAGAAACACTGGAGAGGTGGGGGTTCCAAGCCCGATGAAGCCTTCATCGGCATCAGCAACTTTTCCTTACGAGCACACGTGACATGATAGGCCAGGAAACAGGAGTTCTTGCTGCACTGAATGCAAGCGCCTTCTCGAATGTCACAAACCGAGCATTTCTGGGAACTCATGAATGAGAAGAGAGATGCAAAAAATGCAACTCCAGACGGACCAGTTTCCAACGTTGCTTCGAAATGCGCTCAACTCCAGTAATAGGTTCCATGAAGACCTCATTCGCAACACGCGTCTCGGGAATCCAGATTGCACAGAGCAAGTGGACCCATTCACCATGGACTGTCTGTTTGAATGCGCCACCCTCATTCGGACAGAGAAAACAAGACTATGCCAATGTCGGAAAATTTTCATGACTACCAGGTTGAAACGTACCACAGGATTCTCCGGGGACACCGTACACTTTCGACATAACCACTGTCCTTCTGGGATATATGGAACGCCGTAACAGTCTGAAAGAACCAATGTTCAACTCGAACGGGTTGTCTTAGCGCGGACGCGCACAAACCTTGATGGACGGCTAGATTACACCCATCGCAGAAAACGATGGCGTTGGTATTCTCTCCTTCTGAATCATCACAAATTGCACAAGTTGAGTCTTCAGATGGCAGTGCCAGGTCGGGTTTCGGTATGTTCTTCGTCTGTAGCCAACATGGGTTAGGGCAGAGATGGAAGAGACATCATCGCACACCAAATCAAACCACTCTTTCTCCAACCTATCCATCACGATCTCGAATGCCTCGTAAGATATCCTGTCAAGCTGTTCCTTCTTGCGCTCAGAGTTGAGAGCGTCAAGCCATTCCTGGTCTATCTGACTTATCGGTACGTAGACGACACCAACTCGAGCATGCACACCTTGTTCATCCATGTCATATTCGACCTGGACAGCAAGCTCACTCTCGAGTGGCTCTAACCAGTTGTGCTCAGCGAAGGATATGTCGCACAGAAAGAGGGCATACCGATGTATCGCATGTAGTGTTGTGGTCTCTCGAATAAGGAAAAGTCGTTGTCTACCCCTCTGGTAAGCACGTGAATCAGAGAAAAGTGAATTCACGCACATCCATAAGAACGTTGTTGATTGTCATGTACACCAGCACGGGTCGCTAAGTTCTCGCCAACAATTTTGATAAAAGAGACCCTCGGAAGAGATGCAGGAGCAGGGGATGCCACCCCGCGAGCCATTTATGAGGAGACGCGTCGTGGTGGCCGTGTTACCGTAAATTCGATTCGCGATTCCAACCGCACTGTCACGTGAGGGATTGGCCGAAGGCCCTTCACACGACAAAGTTTTTCCTTCCGCAGCCTACAAGCCAAGCCATCCACACGCCGTTCATAATTCTGTCCACATACTCGCGATTAGCAGAAAGCAGAGTGCAAGATCCAGCGACGCCATGGTCTGTCTTCTCCTCTGTCAAGCATCTTTTTGCCCCACTGAGAGTGGGTCCATACCTATGCGCACAACTACCCACAGTCGGCACTCTTCAACTTCCAGTCACTCCTCCTCGTCATACTCCTACTTATCTGCACCTGCACGTACATCCGCGCGGTTTCGCCGCGGCTGATCGATGGTAACAAACAAGGGTGCGTGCCTCCGCTTTTGCTTTTCGTGATCCACAGTGTGCACTTGGGCTCCCTCATTCATGTCCACCCATCCCGCCCTACTGCCGTACCTCTGTTCTCCGGTGCTAATGGTCTGCTCTGTAGTTTTCTCGGCGTGTTTTTCATGTCTGCACGAATTGGTGAATCCCGTTTCCCTCTGCCATCTGTACCTGGCTAAGCGAACGGGTTTTGCGCTGTAGGAGAACGGTTATCGCCTTATGTGGCGTTAGCGTGCGTCGCAATGGCCATGCGAATGATACTCTCATGATGAATTTCCACTATTGCTTTTATTCTCCCTGGAGATCCAGGTACTTGTCTGACTCTCATCATCATGCATCATTGCCATTTCGATTGCCTCACACCGAGTTGTCACTGTATCCTTTGTTGAGGACTTTTTAAGTGAAAAGTCATGCATTCAAAAAGGGTTAGGTATTGTTAGATATGAATCACATAATGAGTGTTGCAGAATTTTAGTATATCTTTAGAGTGTGATTATGAAATGTAATGGTACTGTAAGGAGTGCACTGAAAGGGCTAAGCCTAAAGAACTCCGGGGGGGTTAAAAATTTGACCCTCCCAGGTCAATCGTGGTTTCGGTGAATTTGAGGTCGGTGCGGCGGTTGAGACGTCTTGAAAGACTTGCTGCGGCGTTGGATCGGCGTGTCGCGAGTTGGTGTGAGGAAGGAGTGGATGGTCGTTGGTTAAAGGCGGTGGCGCGGCGTTGAAGACGAGGCGCACGGTTTGCGCGAGTTCGTAGCGATGGACGTGCCGTCCCGAGTGAGCGAGGGTGTCGGTCGTGCTGTGTTCGCGCCTGTCGTAGATGAAGGGGTGGCCGCCGGGATCCGTACACGAACTTGTGGTCGTCGCTGTGGCTATTGTGGGCGAGGTTAGCTGAGCTGACGAGAAGATGTGCTGTTGCAGCTGCTGTCTGTGCTGTCGTCGTCGTCACGCGTTGGAGTGCGGTCCCAGGGGCTGCTGGTACTGATGTCGAGATTGGCGGCGTCGCCTAGGCCGTTGGTGTCGCTGCGGGTGTCGATGCGGTCGGCGGCGTCGTGGTCGAAAGGGAACGGCGTGGGTGTCGAAGAGGGGTTGCTGTTATCGGTCGTGTCGTTGTTGGTGGTGCTGGCCTGGGTTGCACCGCTGAAGGCGTTGCTGGTGCTGATGCCGCCGAAGTCGTACACGATGTATTCGTCGTCGACGCTGCTGTCGGCGTTGTCGCGCGTAGAGGTGTCTTCGATGTCGACCTTGCAGTCTTCTCCGCCTTGGTTGGATACGCGGTCGTGGTTGCTGAGGTCGCTCTCGTTGCCTGGGTCATACACGATGAGGTCGTTGTAGTCGGAGTCGTTGGAACCCTCGGAGTCGCTGTTGTCAGAAGTCTGAGGGTCGAGAGAAAGAAGGCTGTTGTAGCTGTTGTCACTAGTGTCGCGGGGTTCTTGCGCTTGCTGCGGCTTCGTTATTGGGGTTGTATCGTACTGATTCATCTTTGAAAAATACTCTTGTTCTTCTATACTGTGGGTCTTGTTAGTGGCTTCGGCTGTGTGGGGCTAGTGACGAGGGCTGGGGCGGTGTGAGTTCGTAAAGTGGAGACTTGGACGATGGCGACGAGACTGAACGCGAGAGACTTGATGCGGGCGGCATGTGGCATATGAACCGGGAAGACGAAAAGGACGCCGGAGGAGGTGAGTTAGCGGCGACGGAAGGGGCGTGCGTGGTAGAGGCGAGGAACTGAGACGAAACGGGTGATGAGTCAGGGGACGAGGGGTAAGCGACTTTGATTGTGTTTTTGACTTGCATCTGTGCTGGGGTCGGAAGCGGCGAAGGGGGATGTGGAGGAGTTACCGGCGGCGTAGAAACTGGCGAGAAAGAAGCGAGCGAGCGATGTGTCTAGAGTGGGCAGAGGCGAGAGCAGTAGCGGAGAGTTCGGGGACGATGCTGGAACGGGTGGCGAGTTGAAAGCTGGAGACGGAAGTGGTGTCGGCGAGAAACTGAATGTTGTGGACGGGGGAGACGGCGGCGGCGAAGATTCGAGCGAAAAGGGAGGTGGAATGGTCGACGTGATGTCGGGGAAACAGATTGCTTGGATGGTGGGACTGGGAAGCGAGAGCGATGCGGATGCGAAATCGGCGCGGGGAAGTGGCGAAAGAGGACGAGGGCCACGACGCGATGCGACACGGACGTGCGAGGACGATGTCGGTGGTGAGCGTGGTGGACAAGTGCGATGCGCGATAGAGTAAATGGATGCCGGTGGGGCAGGCGGTGAGCGTGAGCGTGAAGGTGTGGTCGAGTACAGCGGACGCGAAAGTTGGCGACGACTTGTGGACGGAAGGCGAGGCGATGGAGAAACGGGTTTTGCTGGACGCGGGCGAGACTGCTGGACGGGAGGCGATGGTGGAATAGACGGTGGAGACGAGACGTACGGCGCGAGGGAGACAGACGATGGGGGCGGCGCGGATGCATGGAAGAACTTGAATGGTGGCAGAGATACGTCTTGCATGGTTCTGGTCGAGGAAAAGTTCAGAAAAGTCGGGGAAAAGGTAGGCGATGCGTGCGTAAGCGGGGTGTTGCTCCGTCAAGTCCTGTGAGTTGTGCAATGTCCAGATGGTGTCCTTGAACTCTTGTACTCGCTCTTCGTCTGTGAGGGGTGGAGTGGGTGATATGAGTGAATCCAGTCATGGCACTGCATGCAAATCAGAGTTTTCACATGAAAAATAGTTGTAGAAAAGTTTAGAGTGTGTTTGGGAAACATGATCCAATGCAAGAATCCAGCCAAATAGAAAGAATTGATTTTTAAATTAATTGAAATTTTTTTGTGCTGTTTGGTAAAGAATTGAGCAAATGAATCAAATGGTTTTTTTAAAGAATCCCCAGCCAACAAGAAAATCAAGGTCAACCCAGGCTCCTAACCAACCATCTGGCTGGTTTTGCCTTATCCTAATAGCTGGACAAGTGGTAGGAGGGATTAGCCAATCAGAGAATGTCTCGGATTGTGCCAAATGTGATTATGTCAACCATGAACTTAATTTGCACTCAACCAGCTCAGATGGCTGGCAAAAGATGTCAGCCACAAGCATGGGATAGCTTAGTCAACAGCAGGAGAATGCAAACCAGTTTGTAAAATTGTGTATTAGAGTGCGTTTGGGAATGAGAAGCAGAAAATTTTGATTCATGGAAGAATCAATTCTCAGGGGTGCAAGAATTGATTCTGTAAGGCGAGTTCGGGCTGGGTGATCCAAGGCGGGTCGCGATCCCAAAAGGGAAAGTG
>Ga0137394_10000301_pt1 | contig 34285 bp, 27 predicted proteins | sample czobulk116metaG_FD_108278 | JGI IMG/M metagenome (GOLD analysis project Ga0137394, IMG submission 108278) | Vadose zone soil microbial communities from Angelo Coast Range Reserve, California, USA - czobulk1.16 metaG | ecosystem: Environmental > Terrestrial > Soil > Vadose zone | place: USA... | reverse complement strand
TTGGCGTTGTCGAGCAGATATGCGTGGTTTTTCTTCTCAGGTATTACGCCACCCCAACTGCCGCCGCGCGCAATCAAAGTCGTCGACAGCACTTCGCCTACGAACCCATCGGCAATCAGCTGCTTCAGGTACAGGATTTCAGGCGCGAGGCAGGCTTGCGTACCGACTACGCCGAGCACGCCCTTTTCTTTGGCAAGTCGGGCAAGTTTCTGTGCCTCAGCCAAGCCGTTGCCGAGGGGCCACTCGCAGTAAACGTGCTTGCCCGCGGTGATCGCCGTCTTTACCACATCAAGATGATGCGGCACGCTCACAGTGACGCTGATCACATCGATATCCGGCGAGGCGACAAGATCGGCGACGCTCGCGAACGGCCGGGGCCCATGATCCATCGCGGCCGCCGCCTGTACTGCGCTGGCGAGGGTAGTGTTTGCGATGCCGGCAATTACAAAATCCGCGGACAGAGCACGTAGCGCTGGGACATGGGCTCTGGCCGCCCAGCTACGGCCCGGCTGCAGGCCGACGATGCCAACTCTGAGGGGTTGTGACGTCATAGGATCTTCTCTCCGAATGGTGGGTGTGGGAGCTTGCCCTCCGGCGCCCGCTGCCGACATCATAATCTCTGTCCAATTTCTTCAGTGGACGCTCCTCGACGGTTACCGAACCGCAAACCCTCGCTTTCGGGGACCCTCGGGATTCAGTTACGCCACCGCCTAATCCGGCCCGCCGCGCCCCACATACGTTCCACTCCCCATAATCACGCACAGAGAAGGTGATACTTTATTCGTGCCTCCGCCAGCAGCAGGTCAACGCATTCGCACGACAAGCCCATTATCTCGGCAACCTCCCGTCGCGAATGCCCAGACGCATAGACCAAGTGAAGCAGCGCCCTTTCCTCGATGGACAGCGTGGGAAGAAAATGGCGTCGCTTTGATGCAAAACGCCAAACTGCCGGTAATTCCGGCCACTCGCTTTCCAAGGCGAGAGTACCCGGAGGAGTGTCGTCAGGAGATGCAGAACGCTTCCGTTCCCGCGAATAGGCTAAGCGCATGATCGCGACAGCGACATCAGCCCCCAGAGACGCACTTCCTCGCCACACCTCAATCATAATATCGTTGATCGACTCTTCGATAGAGTCGGCGCGAACTCCGAGGTGGCGAAGAAAATTCGCAAGTCTGGCGAAATACCGGAGGTATATTCTTTCCATCGCTACGCGATCCCCAGCGGCAATTGACGCGAGAATCTCATGTTCCGCCTCGTCAATGGGCGCCTCGCCGTGCGCTGGCGGCGCTGACGCAGGTGGATCGAGGACTTCGCTCATTGGTGGAGGCCGTCGCTCAGGCCATCAGACCGCGAAGAACCAAGTCGATGTGGCGATCCAGGAATGCTTCGTCGATCGGCGCGCCCGAAGCAAGCAGGCGATAGTAGATCGGGCTGTATAGGGCATCGAGGGCAACGTCTCGGTCCACGTCCGCCCGAAACTCGCCGCCGGCTACGCCGCGTTCGAATACGGCATACGCGCACTCTCGTCGGGGATAGAGAAAGCCCTCCGTGAAGGCTTTCCGCATCGCGGGGTCAAGCTGACTGGCGCCAATCATCTGGCACACCAAGTTTCCAGTGTGTCCGCGATAGAGCTTGGCCAGCGCCTTCATCTGACGCACGATGTCGGCGCGTGCCGACCGGCTCCGACGAAAGGCAATCGCCGGCGTCACCGCCTCGAGAAATGCTTCGACAGCCATCACGCCCTTTGTGGGCCACCAACGATAGATGGTCGTCTTGCCGACGCCAGCGCGTGCCGCGACACCTTCAATGGAAAGGCGTTCGAACCCTTCTTCCTCGAGCAGCGCGAAAGCCGCGGTCAAAATAGCTCGCCGCGCGCTATTGCTGCGTTTTCGGCTGGGAGCGAGGGCTGTGCTCATGCGGTGCCTGTATGCGGAGTGATCAGGTATTTAGCGCCGGTGGCGCGACGAGAGTATGAGAGTATCGCTTGCTGGGACAGCGCCTCCTGTAGGCTGAGCTCTGAAGTGAACCGGCTGGCAAATGTCGTCGTCAGCTCGTCCGCCACGCGCCGCCTCAGCCGTGCAGCATCCGCGGTCTCGATCTTGTGGTAGAACCAGCTCATGAGCCAGCCGCCGACGCTCCAGGCCATGCCGAACTGGCCATCGAGAACTTTGGGACGCGGGTCGAGAACGCCATAAATGTAGATCTGCTTGTGCACCGGCGAGCCGTAGCGGCTGTAGGTGGCCAGTTTGCGGATCTGCACCGCCTCCATGGCTGAGAGAACAGTTGAGGCCATTGTGCCGCCGCCAATCGCATCGAAGGCGAGGGTCGCTCCCGTGCTTTCGATTGCCACAATCAGCGCGTTCACAAAGTCCGGAGCGCTGCTGTCAACAACATACTCGGCCCCAAGGTCCCGCAGCAGCGTCACCTGCGCTGCGCTTCGGACGATGTTGATGAGTGGCACGCCATCCTTCCGGCAAAGCCGCACCAACATCTGGCCAAGATTGGAAGCGGCAGCGGTATGGATGAGCGCCGAATGGCCTTCCCGGCGCACGGTCTCCACCATCCCTAATGCGGTGAGCGGGTTGATAAACGCCGCCGCTCCGTCGCGGGCAGATAACCCCTCCGGGAGGACGAGGCAGTCAGCGGCCTTGACGATCTGGTGCTGGGCGTAGGCGCCAGTTGTCGCTCGGATCGCAACCACGCGGCCGATGAGCGAGGTGACTTCCCTTCCAGCGGCGATGACCGTACCGGCCCCCTCATTCCCGACAGGGAGAGCTTGGTCAAGCCGCCGCGACATGACTGCCAGCCGCTCAGGCGGAACGCGTCCCTCGATGATTGGCCGATTCACTGTACCGCTGGCGCGCAGGCTCGTCAGGTCGACAGATCCAAACATCAAGATCTGATCTGAGGGATTGAGCGGCGCGGCCTCGACTCGGACGACGAGCTCATTGCGGCGAGGCCTCGGGAGTGGGACCTCTTCGAGCCACAGCGTCAATTCGCCTTCCCGGCTGATACGCGAGCGGATTTCCAGAGTGGTCGATGGCATGCCACAAGCACCTCGAAGCGACTGTTATCGCTACAATAATACGATACGTATCGTATCGTCAAGAGCGCCGACGGGGCGGCCGACATCAGCGAGTAGGAACCGCCGCAACCCAATCTGACACGAGATCCTCACTGACCACCGACGGTCTGTAAGTGCTGTACAAAGGTCACGCGGAATAATTGTTGCCGAGTTTTGCTTGGGTAGGGCTGCTTGGTTGTGCTCACTGGTGCCAACCCCGGGCGCCACGCGGCCAATCCCAATTGTTCGACTGCTAGCAATCGCAGAAAAGCTGAAGTCTCCTCGTGACATGATAAAGGCGGTTATCGATGTCCAAAAACATGCCCGCCGTCGTTGCATCTCGTGGTGGCAACACGCGAACTTAAATGTCCAACGACGTCCGGTAGCAACCACCTTTTGATGGGGGCATGACTGGGGCATCGGCGAATTGGGACGGTCTTATTTATTTAAAAATCAATGGCTTATTACGTAGATGTGGTGGCTACACGGCCCACCATCCACCAAAAAACCACGAAAATTGCCTTGTAAATCAATAAAGACGGGACAGACTGTGGGGAGGGCACGGATCAAACCTACAGCGATGGCGCGCCAAATACATGGAATGTATAGAAAATATCCAGCATGCTTTCTCCGAGCACATACGAAATATCCGTGCGAGGGACAAATATTCAAGGACGTCCGAGAACGTCTAGCGCGGCGATGAATCGCCAAAATCCTGGCGAAGACGCGCCACTTTGTTATCCGGCAGCTGCGGCGATTGCCGTAAGCGCGTTTCCCGAAGAGCTCTTTCGGTGTCCGCGGAGTTGGGTTCGCGTATCTGGCCAATTCAGGATGCCACGAGTGGTGTGCTGACGGCGGTGAACGACTCGCCATTCCTCGATAGCCGGGCAGCGGGAGTTGCTTCATCATGGGGAACGGCGCCGTATTAGTGGCACGACCTTTAGCGAGCGCCCAAATGGCAAAGGAAAAAGCTCACGTGACCATATGACCAATGCATCATCGGCAGAACGAGGTACCGTGCTTGGGCGAACGGTCCAGTCCGTTAACGCGCCGGTTCGGCAATTAGCGCAACTGCTGCTTGAGCGCGACGGACCTTACGCCCAGGCCTTCGAGAATCTCATCCTCGCGCTAATCGTGCTCAGCCTCGTGTCGGTCGGCCTCGAGACCCTTTCCGGCTTGCCCGCCTGGGCAACACGGGTGCTCAAGATCGGGGAGATCGTCGTCGTCGCGGTCTTCTCGTTCGAGTACTTGCTGCGCATCGTGGCCGCTCCGCGCAAGCTCGCTTTCATCTTCAGTTTCTACGGTCTCGTGGATCTGCTCGCGATCGCGCCTTTCTATCTCGCGGGACTCGACGCGCGTTACCTGCGGGCGCTGCGGGTGTTGCGGGTGCTGCGCGTTCTGAAATTACAGCGTCGCGTCCTCGAAAAAATCGTCGCGGAACGTACCCACGAACTCGCCGAGCGCAACAACGCCCTGATACAAGCGCAGGCGCAGCTCAAGGCCGAGCTCGACATCGCGCGGGCGCTGCAGATAGCGATCCTGCCGTCGAAGTTTCCGGCGAAGTCGGGGTGCGACGGCGCGGCGCGAATGGTCCCGGCCACTACCATGGGCGGGGATTTCTACGACTTCATCGAGTTGCCGGACGGGCAGGTCGGGCTCGTCATGGCGGACGTCTCGGGCAAGGGTGTGCCGGCGGCATTCTTTATGGCGGTGGCGCGCACCAACCTCCGCGAGCTCGCCATGCACCATGCCGAACCTGCGGCCTGTTTGGCGCGCACCAACGACGTGTTGTGCACGCAAAATCCGATGGAACTGTTCGTGACGGTGTTTTACTGCATCTTCGACCCCGCGACGGGCACGCTGCGCTATGCGAACGGTGGCCACAACCCGCCATACGTGCGGCGCGGCGATGGTTCCATCGAGGTATTGAGCGGGGCCGGCGGCCTGGTGCTGGGCGCGATGCCGGGGGTCGAGTATCAGAATCATACGCTACAGCTGCGCGTCGGCGACCGGCTGGTGTTGTACACCGACGGCGTGACCGAGGCGTTCAATCACGTGGACGAAGCCTATGGCGAGAAACGACTGATCGCCGAGGTCCAGGCGCACGGCGATGGGTCTGCCGAAGCCCTGGTGGAACGGATCTGCCGCAGCGTGACGACATTTTCCGGCGCCACCCCGCAATCCGACGACATCACGCTCACGGTGCTTTCTTGGAACCCGCCGAACACCGGGGTCGGACCGGGGGCCGGCGTGGCGACTGCCGTCGCACCTCCGTGAACGTTCGTCTCGAATCGATCGGCCTTACTACGGTGGCGATCCCGGAGGGTCGGCTGGATTTCGGCGCGGCCGCCGGCTTTCAAGCCCAGCTCGAGCAGGTACTGGCCGGCGCGGGAACCAAGCCCGCCGGCGTGATCGTCGACTGTGCCGGGCTCGACTATGTCTCCAGCGCCGGTTTACGCGTATTCCTGCTGGCGGCGCGCGCCTCACAGCGCGCCGGTCTTGCGTTTGCGATATGTGCGCTGAAGCCCGCGGTACGCGAAGTATTCGATGTCAGCGGTTTCAGCCGCGTCATCGCGGTGTTCGCGGACCGGGCTACCGCCCTCGCACAGACGAGGCAGCCCGCATGAAGCGACACACCGCTGTCCCGAGCGAAGCGGCACAACTTCCGGTGCTGACGCAGTTTCTGCAGGAGTTCTGGTCGGCCGCCGACTTGCCGCCGGCCGAAACGGTGACGTTCGAACTCGCGCTCGAGGAGATTTTCATGAATGTGGTGATGCACGGCTCGCCCGCGGGCCGGGTGCCGCGTGTCGAGGTGTCTCTAGCCCTGCAGGATGGCCGCCTCACTCTGATGATCGAGGATGACGGCCCATCGTTCGATCCGCTCTCGCTGCCGGCGCCGGACGTCACGGCGAGCCTCGAGGAGCGCCGCGTTGGCGGGCTGGGCGTTTATCTCGTGCGGCGGATGATGGACGCCGTCAGCTATCAACGCCTCAGGGGGTGTAATCGATTGAGCATGACCAAGCGCATTCGAGAACCCACACCGTGAATGAACAAGTACACTGACGGGTAAGCACCGGAGCAAGCACATGTTCGAGATCCAACTCGGCCCCACGGGCGCAGTGATGATGGCCGGAAGGCTCGATGCCACCCAATGCGAGGCGGCACTCAAGTTCTTGGACGGGCTCGCGGCGCAAGCCGAGCCGCGGGTCATCGATCTCTCGCGGCTCGAATACATTGCCAGCACCGGACTGCGGGTGTTTCTGCTCACCCAGAAGCGCAGCAAGGAAACGGGGGCGGGCGTAAGGCTGATCAATGTCGCCCCGCAGGTCTACGATATCTTTCGCTACGCCGGCTTCGACCGGATTTTCGATATCACCCGGGCGGGCGGCTAGCGGCTTGGGCGAGCCGCAGTGAATGATACTTGGCTGATTCGGGCGCCGCTCGCGCTGGTTCCGGTGTTGTTGTTCCTCGCGGTGCTGGTGCAGGGCGACAGCTACAAGCTGCTGCGCCTCAAGACCGTTCTTACCATCACCGCGGCCGGCGCACTCGCGGCCGGCGCAAGCTACGCGGCTAACGTCTGGGCGTTCGCGCATTTCGCGGGAGATTTCCAGTCTTACTCCCGCTACCTCTCGCCCTGGATCGAGGAGTCGCTGAAGGCGGTCGTGCTCGTGTTTCTCATTCGTACGCGGCGCGTCGGGCTGCCGGTGGACGCCGGCATCGCCGGGTTCGCGATCGGCACCGGCTTCGCGCTGGTCGAAAACCTTTACTACCTGGCGTCGCGGCCCGACACCGCGCTGGCGGTGCAGGCGATCCGCGGCTTCGGCACGGCGATCATGCACGGCGGCACGGCGACGGTCCTGGCAATGATTTCCGTCACGCTCTACGAGCGGCAGCCGAACGGCGGCCTGCACCTGATGCTGCCGGGGTACTTGGCGGCGGTGGCCCTGCACGCGGGCTTCAATCAACTGCTCATGCGCCCGGCGCTGGCGACGCTCGCGACCGTGCTGGTGTTGCCGTTCGTCATCTATCTCGTATTTCAGCACAGCGAGCGGGTGCTGCGAGACTGGCTCGATACGGACCTGGATTCCAACGTCCAGCTGCTCGAGTTGATCAACAGCGGTACCTTTCTCGACAGCCCCTTGGGCCGTGTCCTTGGGTCGCTGCGCGACCGATTTCGCGGCGAGGACCTGGCCGACATGCTGTGCCTGCTGCGGCTGCACGGCGAACTTGCGCTGCGCGCGAAAGGCGTCCTGCTGCTGCGTGAGAGCGGCATGGAGGAGCTCGCGCTCGACGACGAAACCCGGGACAAGCTGGCGGAACTCGCGCAACTCGAGCGAGCGATCGGTAGAACCGGGATGCTCGCCCTGCGTCCGCTGATGATGGCGACCGGCAAGGACATCTGGCAGCTCAAGCTGCTAGATCGCTAGCAGATCCGGCGTGCGGAGGCCCGGAGCCGGCTGCACTCCTAGTTTTAGCCGACCAGCGGGATGATGAACTATGATATGGCCATTCGATACCGCGACGACTTGAACTAGGCGGCGACCCAGAGGGCGTTCGGTAGGCAAAGGGAGGAGCAAGCGGTGGGAAATATCAGGGCCGGGGACCAACCTTTGCGGCCGCCGCGTGTAATTGTGTACGAGGACGCAGATCTGGCGCTGGTGGAACGCTACCGGACCGGTGATCAAGCGGCCTTTACAGAATTAATGGTCCGGTATCAGCGGCCGATCTACAACGCCGCGTTCTGGGTGCTGCGCCGGGCTGATGACGCTAGCGACATAACGCAGGAAGTGTTTCTCAAAGTTGCCGAGCGACGCGATGAATATGACCCGAAATTCAAGTTTTTCAGCTGGATCTACCGGATTGCCATCAACGAATCGCTCAACCTTCTGCGTCATAATCGGCGCGAAACCCTGGATGACGATATCGACTTGCCGGCCCCGGACAGCGCCGGCCCTGAGCAACAGCTCGGCGATGCACAGCTTTCCGAGCGCATCCGGAGCGCGATTATGAGTATGACGGACAATGACCGGGTGGTGCTCTCGCTGCGACATTTTTCCGAGTGCAGCTACGAGGCGATCGCGCAAATTCTGGACCTGGATGAAAAAACCGTGAAATCCCGGTTATTCGAGTCTCGGCAGCGCCTGCGCAGCTTGCTGGCGGATTTGGGGTCGGACTGATGGAGCACCTTGAACTGACACGCCTGATGCACGAGGTTCTCGACGGCGCAGCCTCCGCGGACGAGGCTGGGGAGCTTAATCGGCTGCTGGCGGACGATCCGGAGGCCCGCGCTCAGTTCGACGACCTCGAGCGCTTGTTTGCAGGGTTGAATTCGATGCCGAAGGCGCTGCCGCCGGAGGGATTGGTCGCCGCGGTTCTGGCCAAGCTGCCTCGGCAGCACAGGCGGCGTGATCGACTGCGCCAACTTTCTTCGCGGTGGCGTGTACTTAGTGTAGATTCGAAACGCGCTCTGGGGAGCGATCCGAACAGAACCTCAAGAACTCAACGAAATTCTCAGTACAAATCAATTAGAAGGAATCGAGATATGAGCGGACCGACCATTTTTTCCCGCAAGCCCAAGCTCTGGATCGGGGCTGGTATCGCCCTGGTTGCGATCGTCCTGGTAGCGCGATACTTCGACTTTCCGCCCCAGATGGGCGCTCAAGGAACGATTGCGCCGGCGAAGCGAGTCGTGGCTGAGCAACCCGGGGCGGGCGACGTAAACGGGAGCCAGTCGGACGCGTCGCGTTCCGCTCTACCCGCTTCAACCGGCGCCTCTGTTGATGGTGCCGCTCGCGATGCTGCCTTCCGAGACGCTTCAAAGGATGCCTTGCGCGACGGCTCAAAGGATGCCTTGCGCGACGCCTCAACGGATGCCCGCGCTGCCCGCGACGCCTCAACGGATGCCCGCGCTGCCCGCGACGCCTCAAAGGATGCCCGCGCTGCCCGCGACGCTTCAGTGGATGCCCGCGCTTCCCGCGATAGTTCACCTCAGCAATAGCTTCCACTGCTCAAACGGCAACTCACCGCCGGCTTTAGCGCCGGCGGTTTTCAGTTTGCAAACCCGTTGCTCATGCTGACGCGGTCGACCAGGGCTGGGAGGGGAGCCTGGATGTTCGGCGTCATGTGGCTGTCGCTGTTGACCGCCATGGCGGCGGCTGCTGCGGATGAGAGCCCCGTCAATATCTATGGCGTGGAAACCAAGGATCTCAGGCTTTTCTACTACGGCTACCTGCGCTTCCTCGAACCGCATGCCGTGCGCACGTTCACCAATTCGCTGGCCTGGCAGCGCCGGATATTCGGATGGGTGCCGTCCGAGTCCACCACGGTTTTGCTGCAAGATTTTGTGGATTACGGCAATGCTCATGCTTACGTTGAGCCGCATGACAGGCTCGAGTTTGACATTGCGCCGCTGCCCCACACTTTCGAGACCTTTCCTGCCAGCGAGCGCATGTACTCGTTGATGAACCACGAACTGATCCATGAGGTGCAAGGCGACATTGCCAACGCGCAGGATCGGCGCTGGCGGCGATTCTTTCTCGGTAAGGTCGCCGTCGATCCAAGGAATCCCGAATCGCTGCTCTACAGCTACCTCACGGTGCCACGCGATACGACGCCGCGCTGGTACGCGGAGGGCAACGCGGTTTTTTTTGAGACGTGGATGGGCGGTGGGCTGGGGCGCGCGCAGGGCGGTTATGACGAAACGGTATTCCGGGCGATGGTGCGCGACGGTGCCCACTTCTATGATCCTCTCGGGCTTGAGTCCCAGGGTGTCAAAGTCGGCTTTCAGGGCATGGCGAGCGCGTACCTCTATGGCACACGCTTCGCGACCTGGCTTGCGTACGCCTACTCACCGGAAACGCTCATCGCCTGGACCCGCCGCGACGAAGGCGGCAAACGTTACTATGGCGACCAGTTTCAGCACGTCTTCGGGCTCCCGCTGCAACAGGCGTGGCAGGACTGGATCGCCTTTGAGCACGAGTTCCAGCGTCGCAACCTCGCCGAGGTGAGCAAATTCCCCATCACGCCCGACCGCAAGCTGGCCGCGAGCGCGCTCGGGTCGGTATCACGAATGTTTTATGATGAAGCGACGGGCGTTCTCTATGCTGCCGTACGCTATCCGGGGGCGGTCGAGCACGTCGCTGCCTTGAACACACGGGACGGGAGCGTGAGGCGCCTGGCGGACATCAAGGGCGCGATGCACTATAGCGTCACGTCTTTTGCGTACGACCCAGCCAACGGTACGGCCTTCTACGTCGATGGCAATCGCGCGTTGCGAGACCTCGTCGAGGTCAACGTCAAGACCGGCGCCAAACAGCTGCTGCTCAAGCATGCACGCATCGGCGAGATCGTGTTTAACCCGGCCGACCGTTCGCTGCTCGGTGTCCGCCACATGAATGGTCTGGCGACGCTCGTGCGCATTCCCTACCCGTATAAAAAGTGGACCGTGGTGCATGCGTTCCCGTGGGAGCAGGTACCGACCGATCTTGATATTTCACCCGACGGGCGACTGTTGTCGGCGACCATGAGCGAGGACAACGGCGCGCAGTATCTGCGAGTGTGGGAGCTCGACAAGGTCTTGGCGGGGGACTTGAAGCCGCTCTCCGAGTACCGGTTCGGGCAGTCCGTTCCCGAGGGCTTCGTGTTTTCCCCGGACGGGCGTTATTTATACGGGAGCAGCTACTACACCGGCGTGTCCAACATCTTCCGCTATGAAGTGGCCAGTGGCGCGGTCGAAGCGGTTTCGAATGCGGAGTCTGGTTTTTTCCGCCCCGTGCCGCTCGCCGACGGTAAGCTCGTGGTACTGACGTACACGGCTGCGGGCTTCGTTCCGGCGATCATCGAGCCGCAACCGCTCAAGGACGTGAGCGCGATCACGTTTCTTGGCGCCGCGCTCGCGGAGAAGTATCCCGTGGTCACCACTTGGCAGGTGCCGGCGCCGAGCACGGTCGACGACGAAAAGCTCATCACCGCAAAGGAGCGTCCCTACGTACCGTTGCGACGTCTGGAACTCTCGAACGCCTTTCCGGTGCTGCAGGGTTACAAAAAGACCGTTGGAGCAGGCTACCATGCTAACTTCGAAGATCCGCTGCAGTTCGCGAGCTTCGGGATAACTGCAGCCTACACGCCGGAAGAAAAGGTGCCGAACGATGAGCGCGGCCATGTCGATATCACCGGGCGCTACGGTTTCTGGCACGGTGAATTGTCCTGGAATCGGTCTGATTTCTACGATCTGTTCGGCCCGACGCAGCGCAGCCGCAAGGGCTATGCCGCCAAACTGGGCTATGACTGGTTGCTGATCTACGACACGCCGCGGCGGCTGGATCTGCTCTTTGACGTGGCGTATTACGACAAGATCGACACCCTGCCCAACGCGCAGAACATTGAAACTAACTTCACGCAACTGGCGACGGCAGAGATCGGCCTGCACTACACCAACGTGATGCGCTCGCTCGGCGCGGTCGACGATGAGAAGGGTGTGACCTGGGAATTGGTTTATTACGGTAGCCACGTGCCTGGTGAAACCGCGCCGCAATTTCGCGGCGGGCTGGATTTTGGGTTTCCGGTCCCGCTGCCGCATTCGTCGATCTGGCTGCGCAGCGCTGCGGGCGTTGCCAACGGTGACCGCAACAGCGTCATCGCGAACTTCTACTTCGGCGCTTTTGGCAACAACTACGTCGACGACGGGTTCATCAAGCGGTATCACGATTACTACTCGTTACCCGGATTCCGGATCAACGAGGTCAGTGCACTGAACTATGTGCGCGAAATGGTCGAATGGAACCTTCCGCCCTACGTGTTCGAATCGGCGGGCACGCCGAGCTTCTATCTGACGTGGCTGCGGCCATCGCTGTTCGCCACAGGTCTTTGGGCGGACCCCGGAAGCGATCGACACCGCGCGGAGTACCAAAACGCCGGCGGGCAGGTGGACTTGAGTTTCACTGTCCTGCACCGCTACACCATGACGCTGTCGGCCGGTTATGCGGTGGGCCGCGAGCCGTCCGGGCGTACGGAAAACGAGTGGATGGTTTCGCTTAAAATCTTGTGATCGAAATCTCGGGTGTCAAGCAGGGGCATTAAGTGGATTGGCGGACGCGTCATCTGCCAAGGCGTCGTCGTCGTTCGCCACGGTTGGCTTCACTCGATACCAAATCGAGTAGAGAGCGGGCAGAAAAAGGAGGATCAGCGCGGTCCCAGCGGCGGTTCCGCCGATGAGCGTGTAGGCGAGTGCGCCCCAGAATACTGACTGAGTCAGAGGTATGAAGGCGAGAACAGCTGCGAGAGCGGTTAAAACGACCGGACGAGAGCGCTGCACCGTGGCTTCGACCACGGCGTGATGGGGGTCAAGTCCATTGGCCCGATTGGTGTGGATCTGACCAATCAGGATCAGCGTGTTGCGCATCAGGATTCCGGAAAGGCCGAGTAGTCCCAGAATGGTATTGAACCCGAAGGGCTGGTGGAAGATCAGCAAAATCGGCACGGCTCCAACCAGCCCGAGCGGCGCTGTGAGGAACACCATGAACATCGCTGAAAGAGAGCGCACCTGGATCACCAGCACCAGCAGCGTGAGAACCAGCATGATGGGGAAAATCCGCGCCAGAGCGACGTTGGCCTTGGCCGAGTCCTCTATATTGCCGCCCGTTTCGATGTGATACCCCGCGGGCAACGCCGCGACGATCGGTTTGAGCGCGGCTTCAACCTCTGCGGATACCTGCGGAGGCTGCGATCCCTCGTCGATATCGCTCTGAACGGTGATCGTCGGGATGCGATCCCGACGCCGGAGGATCGGATCTTCCGAGCGAAACTCGATACGGCCTATCTGACTGACGGGGATGATTGCACCGTTGCGGTTCGTCAGAGTGAGGTCCCCCAGCCGGGCAGGGTCCAGGCGTTCAGGCCCACCGCTTCGCGCGACGAGATCCACGGTACGGATGTCTTCACGGACCTGCGAGACCGTCACACCGGTGAGCAGGAATTGCAACTGCTGCGCTGCCTCGGCGGGTGTAAGACCAATCAGCTGCAGACGCTGCTGGTCGAGGGCAAAGTGCAGGGTCGCCGCGCGCTCGCCGGAGTCCTGGTTCACCTGGCGCGTGTGAGCGTTGGCGCGCATGACCGTCTGAACCTGAGCGGCGATGCTCCGAAGGACGTCATAATCCGGTCCCATGACGCGGAAGGCGACGGGGAAGTGTTCATACGGTCCGAACACGAGCTGTGACACCCGGAGCTTCGCCTCCGGTGCCAGCCCTTGAGCGATGCGCTCACGCAATCGCAGCTTCAGCCGGTCTCTCGCTAGGGCATTTTCCGTCAGTACGATGATTTTCGCGAAGGAGGGATCGGGAAGTTCCGGGGAGTAGGAGATGAAGAACCGGGGAGAGCCGCCGCCGACGTAGGTCGTAACGATCTTTGACTCCGGTTGCGCACGGAGCCATGTCTCCATGTTCTTGGCGACAGCGTCCGTTGTCTCGATGCTCGTACCCTCGGGCATCTGGACTTCTGCCAGCAGCTCTGGACGGTCGGTGTTGGGGAAAAACTGCTGCTTCACCGCGAGCATGCCGACACCTGCGAGCAAGAACAGCCCGACAACGGCACCGGCCACGCGGAACTTATGCACAACGGCCCAGGCCACGAGGCGACGGAATTGGTTATAACGCGGTGTCGCGTAAATATGCTCATACGCGTGATCGACCTTTTTGAACTCCGGCAGGAGCACCACGCCGAGATAGGGCGTGAAGATCACGGCGACAAGCCATGAAGTGATCAAGGCATAGCCGACGATCCAGAATATGTTGCCGGCGTACTCACCGGCAGTGGACTTGGCGAATCCGACCGGCATGAAGCCGATGATGGTCACGAGCGTCCCCGCCAGCATGGGCGCTGCGGTGTGTGACCAAGCGTAGGAGGCGGCGGCAATCCGATCGAATCCTTGTTCCATTTTCACGGTCATGGTCTCGATTGCGATGATGGCGTCATCGACCAGCAAGCCCAGAGCTACGATCAGAGCACCCAGGGTGATGCGATCGAACACACGGCCCGTGAACAGCATGATGACCAACACGGTAGCGAGCGTCAGCGGTACGGCAGCGGCGACGACAATGCCTTCGCGCCAGCCCAGGCTGATCAGGCTGACCACCATCACGACGCCGAGCGCGACGAAGAACTTCAGCATGAATTCGTCCACCGACTCACGGATGTTGACCGCTTGATCGGTGATCTTGGTGAGTGTGACGCCGGCCGGGAGCTGTGCGCCCATGGCTTTGTCTGCGGCATCGAGCGAGCGACCGAGCTCGAGCCCGTTCCACCGGTCCTGCATGACGACGGCCAGCACGAGTGTCGGTTCGCCGTTGTGGCGGATGAGAAACGACGCGGGATCCTCGTATCCACGCTCCACCTGAGCGATGTCCGAGAGCTTGAGCAGCCGACCGCCCGCGACGATCGGCGTGTCCCGGATTTTCTGCAGGTCATCGAGTGCGCCGGCAAGCCGCACAAATACCTGCGGCCCGGTCGTATCGATCGATCCGGCAGGGGTGATGGCGTTCTGGCTTTGGAGGGCGGCGAACACGTCGCGGGCGCTTACGCCGAGATTGGCGAGCCTTGCGTAGGAGAAGTTGACGAAGATGCGTTCCGGCCGTTCGCCCAGAATCGTGACCTTCTTTACACCGGCTACATGCAGCAGCCGCTCACGCAGCGATTCGGCTTGCCGCACGAGAAGCCGCGCGGGCATGTTATGGGCCTCGACCGCGTACACAGCGAATTCGATATCGGAATATTCATCGTTGACGAAGGGGCCGAGGGCGCCGAGAGGAAGATTGTGCGCCTCGTCGCCGAGCTTCTTGCGGGCCTGGTAGAACTGTTCGGGGACTTCGCTGGGAGGCGTCTGATCCTTCAGATTGAGCATCATTTGCACGACGCCCGGTCGTGTAAAAGTTTCGACGCGATCGTACCAATGCAGTTCCTGCAGCCGCTTCTCCAACGGATCTGCGACGAGATCTTGCATTTCCTGTGCGGTGGCGCCCGGCCATACGGCGGTGACGGTGAGAGTCTTGATCGTGAAGGGCGGATCCTCGGCGCGGCCCAGACTCACGAAGGCATAGATGCCGGCCAACGTGAGCGCGATGATCAGGAACAGCGTGATGGCACGCTCGCGGACGGCGAGCGCGGACAGATTGACTCCCCTCATTGCATCGCCGTTCGGGCGGTTACGAGTTGCACGCGCTCGGCCTCGTGGAGGAAGTGCCCTCCCGCCGCGACGATTTGCTCTCCGAGGCGGGCGCCCTCGCTCAGCACTGCCGTTTCTTCACCTAATGTGCGCACCCGGACCAACCGAAAGTGGACCTCGGAAGTCTTCGGGTCGATGATCCAGATGCCGGGACCTTTGCCTTCATCGTCGATGGCGCCGAGAGGCACTTGGGTGGCGCCGTTGCCTTCAACGCTGTCGAGACGAAGCGACACAGTCGCCCCGAGCGGAGCGGCTGCACCGTCGCCTTCCAGTACGTAACGTGCCTCGAAGGTGCGCGTCCGAGGATCAGCCGCGTCGGATAGCTGTCGCAGATGCGCGGGCACAGTGAGCGAATCGGCGTAGAGACTCGCGCGCGCTCGAGCCCCGAGCTTCGGTCGCTCCGTTTCCGGTAGATTCACGGAGGCCTCGCGTGGACCTGCGTGCGCCAGGCGAAGAACGGGCTGACCCGGGGATACGACTTGGCCCGGTTCGGCCAATGTCTCCACGACGGTGGCATCCGCATCGGCAAGCAGCGTCGAGTAGCCCCCTTGATCGCGAGCGACCTTCTCCTGAGCTTCCGCCGCCGACAGCAGCGCTTGTGCACTGTCGGCCGCTGCTTTCGCCTGATCGTAGGTCAGTTGCGATATGGCCCCGGATTCCGCCAACCCGCGATACCGCTGCTCATCCGCCGCCGCCTGGGCCCACCGTGCGCGCGCGGCAGCGACATCACCTGTCTGCACCGTGATCGCGTGGGTGTAGTCCGTGGCATCCATGAGCATGAGGCGCTGGCCGCGCCGCACGAGTTGGCCGGTGTCGACCAGCCTCTCGATGATCTTCCCCGGGACGCGGAAGCCGAGGTCGCTCTGAACTCTGGCGGCCACCACACCCGTATAGGTGTGTTCGGCATCGGCCGCCGCGCGGACTTCCGCGACCTCAACCAGTCGAACCGCTGTCCGCGGGTCAGCATCCTCTCTCGACTTGCAGGCCGAAAGGCTCAGTACCGTAAGAACGGCGACTGCGACGAGAGCAGTGCAGCGTGCGCGTGACATACCAGGGCTCCAAAGGGACAGGAGCGCCCAGAGTCTTATTAAGTGACGAAATTGTCAAGTCGTCACTCGTGATATGCCTGTAACTGGAGCCTATGGGGCGAGGCTACGCAGAACGAGATTGGCCACCGTAGCCGCGTCTTCCTCGATCACGTCGAGTCGCTGCTCCAGCAGAACGGGATTGTTGATGGGCTCTAGCGCCAGAAAGATGGCTCGACAGGTTTCATCGAGCGGCGTTTTTCGCTCGAACTCGCCGGCCTCGCGACCGTCCTGCACAATCCGTCGGACGATTGACATCAGCGTCGCCTCATGGCTTTTACACGATTGCCATTTCTCCACCAAGGCCGCGGCGACAATGTCGTGCATCTTGCGGTTCTGGAAGTACAACGCTGCGCCTTGGCGCGCGAGCTCGATAAATACGCGTCGCAGGCGCTCGGAGGCCGGCTTCGGCTCCTCTGCCACCGACCTCACGGCCTGCGCGATGTCACCTAGACAGAGGCCGCACGCCGCCTCGCCGATTGCCTTCTTGGAGTCGAAGAACTTGTAGATGTAGGCGGTAGACAGGCCGATAGCCTTGGCCAGATCGGCCACGGTGGTCTTGTTGTAGCCGTAGTGACGAAAGTGTTCGCGGGCGGCGGAAATAATCTGGTCGCGCCGCTCGTGCTCGGTTGGACCGCGCTGACCGCTTGGGGAACTAGACATCGCCTGCTCTCGAAGGGGAAGTGAAATTGCCGTCAAACGTACTCTCCTGGCTGCAGATTGACAACGAGTGATTACTTTGTGTATACGTCACTCATGACTAGTATCGCACATTCTTCGGCGGTAGGGGCGGATCTATGGTGGAAGTAATCACAGGTTCGAGGTCGCCTGGCGAGCCAAAGCAGCGACGCCGGAAGCCTCTTTCGGGCGGTAGCGGGTTGCTCGGCATGGGCTGCACTCTAGTGATGGCGTTAACGGCGTGTGCGGTAGGCCCGAACTACCATCCGACCACGCCAACCTTAGCGAGCTTCCACAACGCCCCTGTTGGCAGCACGACCGCGGGGAAACCGACCCGCTTGGACGAATGGTGGCTGGCCTTCAATGACCCGAACCTCACACGCATCGTCCAGCGAGCGCTCGACCAGAACCTCGATCTGGCAGCGTCGCTGGCTCGGGTCACTCAGGCGAGGGCGGCTGCGTCGGCGGCTGGCGCCAATCTCCTTCCTGCGGCCGACCTCAACGCCCAGGCGGCGGCGCTGCGTCAGTCCCTGGATAGCCCGATCGGGGAAATCGCGAAGAATTTCCCGGGATACAGTCGGGATCAAAGGCTATATGACGTCGGTGCGCAAGCCAGTTGGGAAATCGATCTCTTCGGCGGATTGCGCCGTACCGCGCAGGCGGCTCGCGCCGAGGCGCAGGCCGCCGAGGCGGAGCGGCTGGGCACGCGCATCAGTGTGAGCGCCGATTCGGCCGATGCCTATCTCCAAGTCCGAGGGGATCAGGCGCGCCTGATCGTTGCCGAGAAACAGATCGACGTCGATTCGAGGTTACTCGATCTAGTGCGGCAGCGCCGCGCGCGCGGCGTCGCGTCAGATCGAGAAGTCGCCCAGGCGGACGCGCTCCTGCAACAGGCGCGCACCACGATCCCCTTGCTGCGCATTGATTTGGAGGCGGAGCTCAACCGCCTCGACGTGCTGATGGGTGCCCAACCTGGCACCTACGCAAAAGAGCTCGCAACGGCCGCCGATGTACCGGCCATTCCAGTAATTTCTAGCGGCGATCGACCCTTGGACGTGCTGCGAAGGCGCCCCGACGTCATCGCTGCCGAGCGGCAGGTTGCGGCGGCCAATGCGCGCATCGGCGTAGCCATCTCAGACTACTATCCCAAGATCTCACTGTCCGGCGTGCTGGGATTTGAGAGCCTGACAGGTAGTGATTTGTTCAGCTCCCGGGCCTTCCAACCCGTCGGCGCCGGCGCCTTGCGGTGGCGACTATTCGATTTCGGCAAAGTAAGCGCCGAGGTTGTCGCGGCGCGCGGCGCCGATGCCGAAGCCCTGGCGCGCTACCGACAATCGGTACTGCGAGCCGCCGAAGACGTTGAAGACGCATTTGTCACGTTGGTGCAGACGGAGCTACGAACGCGCGAGCTGGAAGATGAAGTGGCGTCGTTGACTCGCGCTCGTGATCTATCCCAGCAGTCCTACGTGGCGGGAGTCATTCCACTCACCGATGTCCTAGATTCGGACCGTCAACTGCTGGCTGCACGCGATGATCTCGCACACACCCAAGCGGACGCAGCACGCGCCGCAGTACGTACCTTTCGGGCGCTCGGGGGCGGATGGTCGAGCGAGTCTCTGCCATATCTATCCGAGGATAAGAGATAGTTTGCTAGGCTGATGAGAGGCCCTGCCCAGGCTGAAATTGGCAGCATGAGCCGATAGGAAGTCGGTTGATGTCCACTGGCAGCCAGAGACTGCCACTTTTTTAGTTGTGAGACGCTGATCACGTATGCCCGTGCGGATATCGAGCTCACCGCCGTCGCGTTCGCACAGTCCGACGCCGCGCTCTCAGCGGTACGTGTTGTTCGATCTGTGATTCCCCTCCAACCATCGCTTCAGTTCACGGTGCGCATCCTCGCGCCGGTCGCGTGAAATCTCGTCCGCCTTGGGATGATCGAGCGTGAACTCGAGAATCAGCCCGTTGGGGTCCGTGACATAGACGGACCGGCAATAGCCGTGTTCCAGGACGTAGGTGTCCGGCGGCTTGATGCCCGTCGCGGCGATGCGCGTTTCGATGGCCGCCTGCGTCTCCGAGTTCACCGCCAGCGCGATGTGATGAAACGGCGATGCCGGCATCTTTGGCCCGAATTCCTCCTGGTCCTCGGGGTTCTCGAACTGGAAGAAGGCGAGGGCGCCGCCGTCGGCGATGCCGTAGAAGGTATGACAATAGGTGCGCATCTTGCCGAACAACTCGTCCGACTCGCACCAGGTTGCGACGAGGGGCATGCCGATGACATCCTCGTAGAACCGGCGCGTCTTCTCCTGATCGCGCGTGACGTAGGCATTGTGATGTAGCCGGATCGGAAGCTTTTGTGACTGGGTCATGGCGTATGTCCCTCGTGTCAGAACTTGAAGGTGAAATCGACCCCGTAGCGGCGCGGCGGGGCTCTCCAAAGGAAGCCGCCCGGGGAGAACTCCGCGTTGTACAGTTTGTTGGTCAGATTCTTCGACCAGGCGGTCAACGACCACCGGTCGGCCTCAACGCCGGCGCGCAAATTGACCAGACTCACCGGATCGCGCGAGGTCACATTGTACGGGTCCCACCAGGTGCGGCCAATTTCCTGATAGTCGAAGCGTAGCGCACCATTGAGTCCGTCGCCGAGCGGCTGGTGGTACTGGAAGCCGGCGTTGACGGTGTTCTTCGTCAGCAGCGGGGGCTTGTTGCCCACGACCGTGGGATCTTCCATGCGGGTGATCCTGCCGTCCGTGTAGCCGAAGTTCGCGTACAGGTCGAGCCGGTCGGTCGCCTTGGCAGTCAACTCGAGCTCGGCGCCTTTGTAGGTGGCATCGAGATTGCCAAGATTCTGAGTCGAGGTCACCGAGTCGTAGAAGAAAAAGTAGCCGTTGTGGGAGTCCGTGTGATAGAGCGCGAGATTCGCGCTCAGCCGCCGGTCCAGGAATTGGCTCTTGGCGCCCACTTCCCACGTGTTGGCCACCTCGGCGTTGAACAGATCATGAACGCCGAGTTTGCCTTCGGATGCCGCGACCGCGCCCACGCCGGTCTGATTGAAGCCGCCGCTGCGAAACCCCCGGCTCCAGCCGCCGTAGAAGGTCAGGTTGTCGGTCGGCTTGTAGCGCAGCGTGCCTTTGGGCTGTGCTGAGTCCCAGGTTTGGTGGCGCACCTCCCCGGTATGGGCCGTAGGATCGGGCAGGAAGTGTTGCGGCGTATCGGTGGTGTTCCGCCGCGAATCCTCGTCATAGCGAATCGCTGCATCGATCTCGAACTGCTCGTTGATCTCGTACGTCGCATCGCCGAACCCCGCCCACGCGTTGTTGTTCTGTGAGTCCGAGAGGAATGTGACGCTGGTATTGGTCGCGAATGGATTGTTCGGATCGACCCGCGGGGTCTCATAGACGGGCGGGATGCCGAGTCCCCGGTCCACCAAATTCCCGGTGGAGATGAAGCGCTCGGTGTGGACGAAATATGCCCCTGCGATCCACGAGAAGCCGCCGACTTTAGCCGAGGTGAAACGCAGTTCCTGGCTGTAAGTCTTTACGTCGATGAATTGGCTCTGGCTCTCATCGAACGTCCCGCCCAGGGAAGGCGGGACAAACGTGAAGAAGACGTTATAGGCGATGGACGTGTTGATGGGCCGGAAATCGTACGCGTCTCCGGTATCGATCTCCTTGGTGTGGTTGAAGTCGGAGATCGATGTGAACGTCCCATATTCGGGGCTGTAATCGAGCTTGAGCGCGGTATCCAGCACGTCGCGATAGTCCGTGCCCAAGTTGTTGGTCTGGATCGGGCTGGTGACGTCGTTCGCGTTCGGCGGCGTAGTGAAACTGCTGAAGACGTTCGCCTCGTCGTTACGCGGGATGACGTAGTAATAGGCGGTTGTAGCGACCCGATCGCGGAATATCCGCAGGTCCGCACTCCATTGATCGTCGGGTGTCCACAACAGCCGCAGCCGTCCTGAGTAATCCCGATACGGGTCGGCCTTGCGGCCGAGATAGGTGTTCTGCAGATAGCCGTCGGTGTTATAGAAATTGAGCGAGGCGCGATACTTCAGGGTCCCGGCCGAGTCGATCGGGCCACTGACGGTCACCTGGGCTTTCTCAGAGATCCCGTTGCCCACGCCAAGCTTGCCGGTACCTTCAAAATGATCGGAGGGGTCGGCGGTATGAATGATGATCGCGCCGCCGATGGCGTTGCGGCCATAGAGCGCGCCCTGCGGTCCCTTGAGCACCTCGATCTGCTTGATGTCGGTCAGCTCCTGGTCGAACTCGTAGGGATTGGTCTCCAGCACGCCGTCGACCAGCACGGCGACCGAAGGCTCGCTGTTGCGCGCCTGCGAGATTCCGCGGACGGTGATAAATGAGTTGCCGACGTTTTGCACCTCGACCAGGGTCACGTTCGGGATCAGTGCGACGAAATCGCGGGGAGATTCGATTCCCGCCGACTGGATCGTCTGCTCGGTGAAGGCATCGACCGTGACCGGCACGTTCAGCAGCGATTCATCACGCTTGCGCGCGGTGACCACGATCTCCTCGAGATCGCCGGTCGCCGCCGGTGCAGGCGCTGCAAGGATCACCGCGATCCCCGTGGTCAATGCGGCTGTCCATCTCCCCCGTGAAATACTCATGATTTTTTCACTCCCGTTGTCAAATATCGTCATCGTGGTTACTAGAAAGCGCGGACACTGCGGTACGCGCAGGCGAACCGCGCGTCCGAATGGCTTCCCGCTGACACCGCATCGACAACATCCTTCCCCCTTCAAGACTCTTTGCCTCAGGCGCCGGCCGACTCCTTCTCGCCGCGCACGGCGGGCCACCGCTCACCCCGTGCGAGCGCTTCGCGTATGGACTGTCCGTGTTCGTTGAGAAGCGGGGCCGCGCGCACAGATCCGCTGCGCATGCCGCTGAATTGCACGGGCGGCCGCACCGATCGAGTTCCGCCGTGCGCGTCCTCGACCGGAACAATGAGTCCCAAGTGCTCAACTTGCGGATCGTGGGTAACTTCGTCGATGGTATTGATGGGTGCGTACGGAACATCGTGACGCTCCAATTGTTCGACCCAGTGTGCCGAGGTGTGCCGCGAGAATCGCTCATCGAGTTCGGCGTTCAGCGACTCATAGTGGGTGATGCGCGCCTCACGGGTGCAAAAACGCACGTCGGACCCCAGTTCCGGCGCGTTGAGCGCCGCCAACAATCCTTGCCAAAACTTATCGAGCGAGGACAAATGGATGGCGATGAGGCGGCCATCGGCAGTGCGCAGAATATAGGCCTGTGCAAGTCGAGGCCGGTCGCTCGAGGTGGGTGTCGTACCGAGCGCGAAATACGCGGCAAAGGGTTCGACCGCAAAATGCGCCATTGCCTCGAGCATCGATACCTCGACGAGACTACCCTGACCGGTCCGGCTGCGCTGAACCAGCGCGCCGAGCACGCCGTACGCGGCATAAAGTCCGGTGATCGCATCGGCAAGCGCCGGACCCAGAAAGCGAGGACGGTTCGAATCGACGACAACGCTGAGGAATCCACTCAAGGCCTGAGCGACCGAATCGTAGCTAGGGCGCTCCGCGTACGGACCACTCGATCCGAAACCGCTGATGGACGTGTATATCAACCCCGGATTGATCGCGCAGAGCCGCTCCGGCCCCGCGCCAAGGCGTATCGCGGTACCGGGCCTGAAGTTTTGGATAAAGACGTCGGCCTCACGCACCAACCCATCGAACACAACGCGTTCCGCGGAATGTTTCAGATCGAGAGCGATGCTGCGCTTGTTGCGGTTGTAAGCTTGGAAGTGCGGCGAGTAGTGGTCGCCTTGGTAGCTGCGGTATGGATCACCTTCGGGACTTTCGACCTTGATCACGTCTGCCCCAAGGTCCGCGAGCATCATCCCAGCGCAGGGGCCCGTGATGAAGGTGCCTTGCTCGACGACTCGGATACCGCTCAATACTCCGCCCATCTGAAACAAACCTTGTGAATTACTCACGGCTCGGCCGAAATTCGGGCGGCGAGTCGCCGTCGTAATCGATTGCCGCGGCGGCAGCATGGGACATCACGAAACCGATGGGGCGAAGCTGCTCTTCGAGCAAGTGCGCGATGAGCCCCGCAGTTCGCGCCAATATGGGCACACCCTTCAGTGCGGCCGGCGGGTACCCTACATCGAGAAGTACCGCGGGGATCGCACCCGACACGTTCAGTGCCAGGGGTTTTCCAAGAAGATCAGGCAACTGGCGCTCGACCTGCCGCGCGATCTCGATGTGCGGACCGACGCTGCCGACTTCCCCGGCAACATCAAACAGTCGCTGAACTCGTGGGTCGAAATCCTTGTGCAGAGGATGCCCATATCCGGGGATTGGGCGGCCGCCGGCCCGGTATTCGAGCACTACTGTCTTTGCCGCCCGTGCGGGTGCGTCCCCCGCCTCGATCCGCGCTGCAATCGCGGCGAAAAACTGACCGGCCGCTTCGGATGAACCCAAGACAACGGAACCGCAGCCGAGAATTCCCGCGGCCACGGCACCCTGCAGCGCTTCCGGTGCCGCAGCGAGCGTCATTCGTCCGACCTGCACGCTGGGAACGAGACCGTGCTCTGCAATGGCGACCAAGGTTGCGTCGAGAATCCGTCTTTGAGCTGCCGTGGGCAGCGTGCCGGTGAGCAGCAGCCAGAAGTGTTCCGTGAACCCGATACGCCCGATCAAATCCTGGGTCAGATCTCGGCCACGAACGAGGATGGTTGTCTCGTTGGACGTGGAAATGGCGGTGCTGCGATGAACTTGAGACCCAATCTTCATGGGAGGTTCGTCCCTATTTATTGTCCATCGTGGAATTTCGCATAGCGAACATATATTCGTATACCGAATATGCTGGACCCGAAGTTGCCATCCGTCAAGCCTGCGGAGAAAGCGCTCCCTTTATTTCGCATATCGAAATAAACTAACCCTGATGGCTAAGAGCAAATCAGTGCAGCGGCGGCGAGAGGCAATGGGTGGGCTCGCAAAGGGGCTGAGCGTCGTCCGTGCGTTTACACGTGATCGCGCAGCGTTGAGCTTGAGCGATATTGCCGGCATCACGGATATGCCTGCAGCAACTGCGCGCCGATGCCTGCTGACACTCGAGGAACTGGGCTACGTGACGCGCAGCGGCCGCCAATTTCTCTTGCGCCCAAAAGTGCTGGAACTCGGTGCCGCATACCTTGAATCGATGAACATCGAGCTGCTCACCAAGACACACCTCGAAGAGCTCGCCCGCAACACGGGCGACTCGGCTGCGTTGTGCGTCCTCGACGGCACAGAGATCGTGTATGTCGCCCGGGCATCCATTCGCACGCTGGTCCGCCTGGAGGCGCATGTAGGCAGCCGGTTTGCCGCCCATGCGACTTCCACCGGCCGAGTGCTGCTCGCGGGTTTGAGCGCGGAGCGCTTGCAGCGCTATTTCGATACGGCAAAGCTCGATGCGCTGACGGATCGAACGGTGACTGATCCGGCCAAGCTGCGGCAGTTGATCGAGGATTGCCGCCGCACCGGATACGCCGCAGTCGAGGACGAGCTGGCCTATGGCGTGGTGGCACTCGGGGTCCCGGTGTTCGATCAATATCGCCGCGTGGTTGCGGCCCTCAACAGTTCCAGCCATTCGCGACGAATTTCGAAAAGCAAACTGATTCGCGAGCGCTTCACCATGCTTCAGCAGGTGAGCCGCCAGATCTCTGCGGACCTCGCCAGCGTTCCGGGGCTGTCGCTCAGCGCCGGCGCCTGACAGCGGCCGGCGGCCAGAAGCTCTGGATGCGCTGAGGGCGGCTGCAGCCGTCAAGGGCGCCGGCGTGAAACCACGAAGGTCTCGTCGTTGTACGACGCTGAGGCTGCATCAGGCGGCAGGGGAAGCTGAGTGGCGTAAGTCATCGCGACGACCTACCGATGGGTTCGTCCTTCGCGGGCGATCGCTGCGCCGGCCGTTGATCGCGTACGCCACAGCCGTTCGGAGGCGATGCGAGCACCCTGAACCAACGATTCGAGCTTCAGGTACACGATATCGGGCTCCACCGGACCGAATCCGGCGAAGGTTCCGAACCCGCAATCGGTGCCCGCGATGATTCGATCGCGCCCGACAATGCCGGCGTACTTTTCAAGCCGCTCGGCAACCAGCAGAGGATGCTCGACGTAGTTGGTGGTGGTAGCGAGAACCCCCGGAATCAGAATCTTGTCGTCCGGTATCTTTGCGTCCCGGAACACAACCCACTCGTGGGCATGCCGAGGATTGGCGGCCTCGAACAAGAGGCCCTGCGGCTTGGCATTGAGCACAATCGGCAGCAGGCGCTCCATCGGCACGTCGTGGTGGTGCGGCCCCTCATAGTTCCCCCAGCACACGTGCATACGGACGCGGTCGGCTGGCACGTTCCGGAGCGCGTGGTTCAACACCTCAATGTGCTGCGCAGCGAGGGAGTCGAACTCTTCGAGTGACCGATTCCGGTACATCGTGTGACGCCCCATCGCAAGATCCGGAGCGTCGATCTGCAGGATGACACCGGCGGCAACGATGCCCTCGTACTCGAATCGAAGCGCTTCCGCCAGCGCCGCCAGATACTCATCCTGTGTGCGGTAATAGTCATTCGGTTGAAACAGCGCGATGACGCCGGGGGATGCCGCGTTCATGAACGCTTCGCCCGGCGGCGTTGCCGCGGCGGCTGCGCGCAGATTCTGGAGGTCCGTCTGAAGCGGCCCTTCATGCGCCAGCCGGACCGCCCCGACGCAACGCGGCCGTCGGTACTTGGCCGTGGAACCTCGCTCGGCGAGCTTCGTCAGAAGACCCGGAAACTCCACCAGATCCTGACCAGGCTCCCGAGGCGTATCGCCGGCAAATCCGGAGAAGCGGCCGGCGATGTAGGTCGCATAGCCGATCTTGCTCATCTCTCCGTCGCTTACAACGTCAATTCCGACAGCAACCTGCCGCCGCACGACCTCTGCGACCGCCGCCGCGATGACAGGCGCTCCCATCTCAGGATCCGCTGCGTCGTCTCGCTCGCGGGCGAAGAGCACATCCGTCACCGCCTTGCTTCGAGGGAGGCTCCCGACATGCGTCGTGAGGATACGATCCGTGCTGTGGTGCATTGCTGCCTCGATGCGGTTATGAAACCTTGTCGTGGCCACTCTTCGTCTGCTCGCGATCGAACTGCGCGCGCACAATCTGGGCGCCGGCTACCATCGCTTGCAATTTGCCGAATGCGACATCGCGCGGCAGGTATTTCATCCCGCAGTCGGGGGCGACAAGGAGGTCGGCCGCTTCGACGTATGGCAACGCGCGGCGGATTCGCGACGCGACCAGTTCCGGCGACTCGACCTCATGGTTGGACAAATCGATGACACCGAGGATGATTTTCTTGCCGCGCAGGCCCGAGAGGGCGGCGCAGTCGAGGTTCGATTGCGCCGTCTCAACGGATACCTGGCGGCAGGCGCATTCGGCGAGTTCAGGCAGAAATGAGTAACCCGACGGCCGCGAGTGAATGATGGCCGCGTAGCCGAAACAAATGTGAACCGCGGTCGTGCCGGTGATCCCCGCAAGTGCGGCATTGAGCGCGTCGAGACCAAACGCGCGCGCCTCCTCCGGGCGGGCCTGCATGTACGGCTCGTCGATCTGAACGACGTCGGCGCCTGCGTTGAAAAGGTCGCGGATCTCGGCGTTGACCGCCGCCGCGTAGTCCATGGCGGCCAGCTGACGGCTGCCGCCGTAGTAGTCGATCTGCGCCTGCTGTGCCATCGTGAACGGACCTGGGACCGTCACTTTGACGCGGCGGCGCGTATGGCGCCGGAGAAATTCGAGATCAACGACTTCGACGGGTTGGCGTCGTCGGATCGGGCCGACGACTCGCGGGACGGGATTGGGATGGCCGCTGCGGTCCAGCGCCATTCCGGGATTGTCGAGGTCGACACCGTCAAGGGCGGTAGCGAAACGATTCGAGTAGCTTTCGCGGCGGATTTCTCCGTCGGTAATGATATCGAGGCCCGCGTCTTCCTGCGCCTTGATTGCCATGAGTGTGGCGTCTTCCTGCGCTTCCGCCAGGTACGGTGCCGGCACTCGCCATAGTTCGCGTGCGCGGACCCGCGGCGGAAATCGCGCGGCCAGGCGTTGGCGATCGATCAGCCACTCCGGCTGCGGATAGCTTCCTACGAGTGTTGTCGGAAAGAGCATCGCGAAGTACCGGACTCCCCAGTCTTAGTCCTTCGTATATCGAAATAACCGTCGGTATCCGAAATATACTGGACCCGTATCCAAGACTCGTCAAGGGTGGCGCGCGCGGGTCTCTGCATATTTCGGATGCCCAAATGCATATTCGATGGAACGCCCGGCGGTCTGGGCGTGCCGCGTTGCGAATCGCAGCACATCAGCACGGAGCGCCGGATTCGGCGGCGGTGCAGCCTTGACTGCTCATGTCACGAAACGTAGCCTGATAGCGAAATTTATTTCGCTATCCGAAAGCGCCGATTGTGACGACCGGTGAGAATTTGCCGCCAATTACGGACACCCGACGGAATGTCGATCACTACTTGACGACCGATGGCGCGCGCCTCCGTTACCGCGACGACGGGAGCGGACCGCCGGTCCTGATGGTGCATGGCTGGACGCTCGATCTGGAAATGTGGGAGCCGCAGGTCGAGGCACTGCGCGATTCCTTTCGCCTGATTCGCTTTGACCGAAGAGGCTTTGGGCTGTCGTCCGGGCGCCCCTCGGTCGTCCAGGATATTGCGGACATCGGTTCGCTGTGCGAGCACCTCGCGATCGGACGCGTCGCGCTCGTCGGCATGTCACAGGGAGTGCGCGTGGTAATGGGATTTGCACGGGCCGCGCCCGACAGGATCTCGTGTCTGATTCTGGATGGACCGCCCGGCCAGAGTCACGAGCCTTCGTCCGCGGACGGTGATGTGCCGCTCGGTCACTACCGCGCCGTCGTGCGGGAGCGCGGCGTCGCCGCGTTTCGCCGAGAATGGGCGGCGCATCCGCTCCTGTCCTTGAGAACAGAGGATCCGCGCATGCGTGAAATCCTCGGCGCGATGATCATGCGTTATCCGGCGAACGACCTTCTGGAGCCTGCCGTGACCGCCGGTGTTCCGCCCAGTTCATCGTTGATGAGCACCATTGACGGGCCGGTGCTCGTCATTACGGGGGATCACGATCTGGCGAGCCGTACGCGAGCGGCGGAAACCCTCGCCGAGCAATCAACCAACGCCGAGCGCGCCGTGATCCAAGCCGCAGGGCACTTGCCCAATCTAGACAATCCGAAAGATTACAATGCCGTTGTGCGCGCGTTCCTCGAACGTCATACGGTCCCACGTCGCTAGCCAGGAGTGCGACGCCGCGCTACATGAATTGGCGCATGAAACGAATTACGCGCCAACAATCGGCCCAATATGGCGCATAATCGTACATACTTGGCGCATAAAACTCAGCAAGCCGAAATTCCGCCCTCCGAGCGGAACGAGCAGAGGGACCAAGAGTGACCCTCAATGTTCGGTCAACCCGGAATTCGGTATAGTGTTGGGACTATGGAGGAGAACATGAGCGACGGAGTGCCGCAGTTCGCGACTGCCGAATATCCCGGAAATGCCAGCGAGACCGCGTGCAAGTCGTGTGCGCAGGCGATCAGCGGCGACTACTACCGGGTGAACGGCGCGCCGACTTGTGCGAAGTGCGTCCAGCAAATCAAAGAACAGATGCCGAAGGACTCGCATTCAGCCTTTGGGCGCGGGGTCTTGTTCGGCGTCGGCGGCGCCATCCTTGGTCTCGGCATCTACGTGGCATTCGCCCTCGCCACGGGTTGGATGATCGGCTACATTTCGCTCGCTGTCGGCTATATCGTCGGCAAGGCAATCGTCATGGGTTCGGGAGGCTTCGGAGGCCGCCGCTACCAAATAGCTGCAGTTTTGCTGACATACATCGCCGTTTCCTTGGCGGCCGTCCCCATCGCCATATCGCAGCATATGAAGCAGAAAAGTGTGCAGCAGCATGTGCAAATGGGCGACTCCGCCACGGTTCAGGCGCCGAAGATGAGTCCCGCCAAAGCTGTGGGTCTGCTTGCGATGCTTGGACTGGCTTCGCCGTTCCTTGCACTTTCCAATCCTGCGCAAGGATTGATTGGCTTGGTCATACTGTTCGTCGGTATCCGCATTGCGTGGACGATTACCGCCGGCAGACCAGTGAATATCCTGGGTCCCATCAGTGCAGCGGCTCCCGCGACCTCTGGTTGAAGCACTGGGAAGCTGCGGACCAACCCCATGTCGTCCCTCTCTCCTGACCTGACTCAGGAGTGTTCCCGCTGCAACGGCGCTCTTGCACCAACAGCGTTGGTGTGTGGTAACTGTCATGCACTGGTGCACGCCGCGAGGCTCGAGCAACTGGCGGCCGGCGCGCGCCTGCATGAGGAACGCCATGAGAATATTGAGGCTCGCAACGTCTGGCTGAACGCGCTCGAGCTGCTGCCGCCGGAATCGGCGCAGGCCGAGTGGATCCGCAGCAATGCGAAGCGGCTGGATGCATTGGCAAGCGGCGCACCAGCGGTCGAAGCTCGCCACACCTGGGCCAAGAAGCTTGGTCCATTGGCGCCAATAGTGATTCTGCTCGCCAATGGCAAGTTCCTGCTCGCTCTCTTTAAGCTGAAATTTCTGCTCAGCCTCGGGACATTCGTGGCCTTCTATTGGGCGCTGTATGGCCTTAAGTTCGGCGTCGGCTTTGCAATTCTGATTTTGGTGCACGAGATGGGGCACTTCGTCGAAATCAAGCGTCGGGGCCTGCCTGCGGACATGCCGGTCTTTCTTCCGGGGTTCGGTGCTTATGTGCGCTGGTCCGCTCTTGGGGTGTCGGCGCAAACGCGCGCCTTCGTGAGCCTGGCGGGTCCGATGGCGGGCTGCATTGGCGCGGCGGTCTGCGCTTTACTGTGGCTGGAAACCGGCGACGCCTTTTGGATCGGTCTGGCCAGCCTGTCGGCGCTGCTCAATGTGCTGAATCTGATTCCTATCTGGGTGTTGGACGGGGGACAGGCCATTGCCGCGCTCAACAAGACCGAACGCATCGTTCTGTCGGCTGCGGCGGTGCTGTTCGCAGCGCTCTTTGGTCAGCCGGCGTTTCTGCTGGTGGCGGGTGGCGCGGGCTACCGTGTTTTCAGCAAGGACATTCCGGAGGAGCCAAGCCACACTGCAATGGCCTATTACTTGCTGGTGCTGGCGGCGCTGGGTTACATCATCAAGCTGGCGCCGATGCTGCCTCCCGGCCGCTGAGGGGAGCGGGCGACTAATAGAGCGCGACTTCCGCCCGCAGCGGTAAAACGCGGGATGATCCTCCAACGAATACCGTGTATTTCCCTGAAGCCCAGGCCCACGCATCCTTTTTCTCATCGAAAGTTGCAATCGCCAAGGGCTCGAGCGGAACGGTAACAACCTTTTGTTGCCCGGAATTTACCTCGACGCGCTGCCAGGCGGCGAGGCGGCGGAAATGTTCCCCGCTGGCCTTGGGAAGCCCGACATATACTTGAGCAATCTCCGTTCCGTTCAAAGTGCCGGAATTCTCGACCGTAAATGTCACGGTTTTCGCTGCCGGGTCGACGTGTAAACCGCCGTACTTGAATTGCGTATAAGAGAGCCCGTAGCCGAAGGGGAAAAGCGGCTGCTTGCCTTCGGAGTCGAACCATTTGTATCCGAAGCGCGCGCCTTCATTGTAGTCGGCAACGAAGCTTTGCCGCTTCTGCTCATCAGCAGCCCAGCCCAACGAATCTCCGCCGGCGCTGTCATGCGTCATGCCGAATATGCGCCCGTGGGGCAGGTCGTCCTCCGATTTCGCAAAGGTAATAGGCAGCTTCCCGGAAGGAACGACATTTCCAAAGAGCAGATTTGCGATGGCCTGCCCACCGGCAATTCCGGGATACCAGGCTTCCATCACAGCGGCGGCCCGATCGATCCACGGCATGGTTACCGGGTTACCCGTTATCAGCACGACAATCGTGTGCGGATTGACGGCCGCCACCGCCGAAATGAGTTCATTCTGTTTTCCCGGCAGAGACAGGGTTCGGGAATCGCCTCCCTCGCTCATATACTGATCGGCGAAAACAATGGCGACGTCCGCAGACTTCGCGAGCGATGCCGCCGAGGAAGCATCGGTGCCGGCATCAAAACGGACGATGGCTCCCCTTGCGTGTTCCCGAATGTACCGCAAGGGCGATGAAGGGAAGTACACCGCTTCGCCCCATTTGGTCGGAGTCGCGGGACGGATGGCATTCCCGCCGGGTGAATCGACCTGCGCGGAACCTCCCCCAGACAGCACTCCCACGTCGGCGTGTGCGCCAATCACTGCAATGGAATGCACGGAGGCAGCATTCAGCGGAAGCGTAGCGTCGTTCTTCAACAGGACGATGCTTTCTTCAGCAATATGCTGCGCGTCTTCCTTGCCCCGAAAAGGGTCTATCACGCTGCGAGGAGTCGGCGGGTGGTCGACGACACCGGCACTGAACATTGAGCGCAGCAGCCGGTGCACCATGTCATCGAGGCGCCGCATGGGAACCCGCCCGGACTTGACCGCCTGTTTAAGTCGTTCACCGAAGTATTCACCGCCCGGCATCTGCATGTCGAGACCCGCCATTGCGGCCTTGTCCGTGGAGTGGGTGGCGTCCCAATCGGAGACGACGAAGCCGGGGAAATGCCAGGCGCCTTTCAGCACGTGATTCAGCAGCCAATCGTTCTCGCAGGCCCAATCTCCGATCACCTTGTTATAGCTGCACATGACGGATGAAGGTTGTCCGATGCGAATGCCGAGTTCGAAGGCCAGCAGGTCGCTCTCACGGGCAGCCTTCCTGGAGATGCGAACATCGACAACAGTGCGGCCGGTCTCCTGATCGTTGAAAGCGTAGTGCTTGATGTCGCCCATGACTTGGTTGCCTTGAATACCGCGAATGACATGACCGACGGTCACGCCGGCCAGCAGCGGATCTTCGCCGGCGTATTCGAATAGCCGGCCATTTCGCGGGTCGCGCGCGAGATTCACGCCGCCGCCAATCGAGTGATTGTATCCTTGCGCACGGAGCTCACGTCCGAGGACGTCTCCGTATAAATGTGCCGCCTCTGGATCCCACGAGGAGGCGGCCGCCAACACCGACGGCAACAACGTCGCGTAACGGCTTTGTCGGGCCGCCATTCGAATGCCGACCGCCGAGTCCGCTTGCTGCACGGACGGTATGCCGAGACGCGGAATACCCACCACCTCTCCGGCACCGCCATTGTTGTCGGGCGGAATAGGGCTGCCCGGGATCAATGGTCCCCACCCGATGCCGTGCACCAGCTGAATTTTCTCATCGAGCGTCAGCTGCTCCACAACCATGTCGGCGCGCAGATCAGGCGGCAGCGATGCGTCCATCCACGGGCGGGAGGGTTGTGCCGCGGCCTGCTGGGATGAGCACGTGGCGTGAGCAATGAGGAAAATGGCAAGACCGGCGGCCAAGGAATGCGATTTCACGTTCACCCGTCTTTGTGCGTTCGATCGAACGCGGCGGCCAAATCTCTGTACCAAAATCCGCTGCGCTTCAAAATGCGGGCCTGGGTCTGATAGTCGACATAGTAGATCCCAAAGCGCTTGGTGTAGCCCGCGGCCCATTCAAAGTTGTCGAGCAAAGACCAGACAAAGTAGCCGCGCACATCGACACCCTGATCGATGGCGTCCGCGATGGCGCTAATGTGCGATTCGATATAGGCGCGCCGGTCTTCATCCTTGACGCCTCCGTCAATGACCAGATCCGGATAGGCCGCACCGTTTTCGGTGATGAACAGCGGGGGAAGGTCGTAGTCGCGATCCAGGCGCATCAGCAAGTCGGTCAGGTTCGCGGGCGCCACTTCCCAGCCCATGTCGGTGACGATGGCGCCTTCGCGGGCGGGAGAAAATGGCCGCCCCGCGATGGACACGATCGGGTTGTAGTAATTCACGCCGAGAAAGTCGAGCGGCTGAGCAATCAATTGCGCGTCCCTGTCCTGGATTTGGGGCGCATCCGCCGCGAGATGTTCCAGAATATCCGCCGGATACTCTCCGCGCAGCAGGGCGTCCATGTACCAGCGAACCAGCAAGCCATCCTCGCGCGCCGCGAGCATCGTATCGGCCGGCGAGTCGGTCGCTGAATAAACCGGTGAAAGATTAAGGACGATGCCGACGTCGAGATTGCTGCGTGAGCTGCGCATCGCCTTCGCGGCCAGTCCGTGGCTCAACAGACAGTGATGGGATACCTGCATCGCCATGGCCCGGTTCTTGATTCCCGGTGCGAAATGGCCCAATTCGTGGCCGATCGTCGCCGTGACCCACGGTTCGTTATGGGTCGCGAACGAGCGCACGCGATCGCCGAGCCGCTCCGCGACGAGCGCGGCGTATTCGGCGAATCGGTAGGCCGTGTTGCGGTCCGCCCACCCGCCGTGTTCGCGCTGCAGCGCAGCCGGCAGGTCCCAGTGGTAGAGAGTCGCGAACGGTTCAATGTCGCGCTCGAGCAATCCGTCAACCAGACGGTTGTAGAAATCCATCCCCGGTCCGACGGCCTCACCGGATCCTGTGGGCTGGATTCGCGGCCATGAGATCGAGAAGCGGTACGCTCCCACGCCGAGCCCCGCGATCAAGTCGAGGTCCGACTCCAGCCGGTTGTAATGATCGCACGCGGTCCTTCCGTCGGAGCCGTCCGCGATGACGCCGGGAAGACGGCAGAACTCATCCCAGATCGAAGCGCCCTTGCCGTCGGCGACTGTGGCGCCTTCGATCTGGAAGGCGCTGCTGGCGACTCCCCAGACGAAACTCGATGGGAACCGATTGGCAAGCTCGTCGAGAGATTCACGGTCGTTCATTTGCGCAGCTATTTTTTTTCTTTTAAGGAGTATCAAGCGTTGTCCCTCGGTCGATTTCGCTTCGGTCCCTTCGCCCGCTGCGATCCGTGGACTCACGGATCACGAGCTCGACGGGGGGAGCGTCGATGCGCGGTCGACGTCCGGCGATGAGCTGAAGAATTGCCTGCGCGGATCGATCGCCGAGCTCGCCGATCGACTGTCGTACGCTGGTCAGCGGCGGAAGCCGGTATGTAGATGACGGCAGGTCGTCGAATCCGATCACCGACACATCGCCGGGTACGGAGCGTCCTTTCCGGTAGAGCGCGAGGCAGGCGCCATAGGCCGTTTGGTCGTTCACGCAAAAAAGGGCGCTGAATTTGACTTTCGAACCGAGCAGTTCGAACGTCGCGCGCAGGCCGCCTTCCTCGTGCCAGTCG
>Ga0137394_10000300_pt1 | contig 34394 bp, 42 predicted proteins | sample czobulk116metaG_FD_108278 | JGI IMG/M metagenome (GOLD analysis project Ga0137394, IMG submission 108278) | Vadose zone soil microbial communities from Angelo Coast Range Reserve, California, USA - czobulk1.16 metaG | ecosystem: Environmental > Terrestrial > Soil > Vadose zone | place: USA... | reverse complement strand
CGGTCGGACTTCACCTCCATGCATTATTTCTCTCAGTCGTTCAACTACGAGTGCGTTCTCGTCCCTCCTCCCTGACTCTAATGCACACTCATTCTCCTGTTCAGCCACTCATGGGCGCATGTCATCATCGGGATGTGGCATAAGTACCCCAATCCCCATTGTTCTCATGTTGTGACCGTGGATGTCATCGACCGCTCTGTGGACCCCTCCACCGGGACCATCCGGACAGAGCGGGTACTTGGTTGCAAGCAGAGGGCACCTGCATGGATCGTTAAGGTGCGTTTCTCTCCGCTCCGTGCTCGGAGTTTTCCTTATCGACGTTGCGCAGCTCTTCGGTGGTTCCGAGGATGCGTTTGTCCGCGAGATTTCCTTTGTTGATCCATCAACACAAACGACGACCATCTCGTCTATCAACCTCTCACTCTCCCAGTTTGTGACATGTCACGAAAAGATCCTTTATTCCCCCGCTCCCGGTGGGCGGACAGCATTTCACCAAACGGCCGAGATTCAGGCACGGATGGTGATGTGGCGAACCGCAGCAGACAAATTAGAAAATTGGCTCGCGATGCGCTTCGAGCAGAACGCCCAGCTTGGCAAGGTTGGCTTTACGGACGTGCTACGTCAACTGTGGGAGGACGCAAAAGACAAGAGCCCAGCTGGCACACCAGCATAGATGAGATTTTTTACCTACGATAGACGTACTTTATGCGATTTTTAAAAACGTCAGACGATCCGTCTGCACCCGTCCCATGATATTTTATGACTTATCATCCCTTTCGGTACCCCCCTCCCGCCGCATCATTAGTTATCATTTAGATATTCGCTTTTCATTGGTGATTTGGGTCACAATACAGCAGTAGACCTATGTCGATGCTATCCATGGAAATCGAGTGAATACACAATCACGTAATCCCTAATCACTCCTCTCGTTCGTCCACTCCACGTAGCTGGTCACCTTGGTTGTTGTCGTCGACCTCGACCGCTGTCTGGTGGCCAGTGTTTAATTATTGCAGCTGACAATCGGACATCTAATCGAATCACCAGCACAGCGCCACCAACACAGGTTCGATCCCACCAACTGGCAGAATTTTCGACTATTCGTGTCAGCGATGGATGAACTGGTACACCACTGTCTCAGGGAACTCGCCTTCGATGGAGATCTCGGTAAGTTTATCCGTTTACGTGATTGGGCCCCGTGTCTGAGTGCAGACCGGCGGGTTCGAACCCGGTGTGGGCTTGGCTTTCACTAACCTTTCGTCTCTTCTCCTCGCAGGGTGTCACCCTTCGCGACTTCGCGACTTCGTTGTCAGCTATTACCAGGATTCACACGAGCAAGTCGTCGATGATGCGTACTTTGTATATGTCTGGTCTCTGCTTGTCGGTCAGCCCACTGTCCGCGTTGGGACTGTACCGGACGGCGCTACCACTGAGGTCTATGTCGCACCGCAGCAGAGCCAGAAGAAAAAATCAAAGGAGAAAGACGAGGGTTGCGATACGTCTTCGCCCTCAGTGGCCTCGTTAACGTTACTGTCCGATGCAAGATTGAAACCTCTCGACGACTTGCAGCTGCAGTATGGGGATACATTGAGAGTTGCGGTCGACGCCGAAACATCGTTTGCCGCCATCACAGGCTCGCATATTCGAGTGCGCTTTTCCTTGTTTTTCTACTAGCTTCACTCGTTGATGTTGTCACGCGCGTACAGCCACCGAAGCTAACCCCGATGGTTTATACCGCACTCCAGTTCATCACTCGAGGCCGCGAACACGGTATCGGCATCGTGAATCTCGGCAAGAAAACAGGCTACGACCAAAAGACCTGCTTTTATTTGATAAAGCAACTGCTCGAGCTTGAGCTCGTCCTAAAGCTCCGCCGTGGCGGAGTCGGTACCAACTTTTGCATCCACAAGCACTTCTTTGAACGCAGCCCGTTGTGGCGGCAGATCCAAGACGAAGGTGTGAATTTGTCCAAGGATATTCAGGCTGGAGGTAGTATCGACAACGAGGAGACGTCCTTGACACCGGATGGCTTCCAAGCTCCTATCCGATTTGATCCAATCGATGCTAGACACTTGTCCAGTCTGTCTCTCGTCCAATCAAGAATCGTGAAACTCCTGAAGCACTCGGAATCTCATACACACCCTTCTCAAAATCTACTTGTCACAATAGTGAGCAAAAGTCCCTTGGACTTGACTCAAAAAATATATTTAATTTGACCCCCGCCTTTCAGGGCTTCTTGAACCCTACCAAAACTGATCGGCGCTTTTTCCAAAGCCGCCTCAGGGAGCTTGTTGAGAACCGCATTGTGGAGAGGGTGATGGTACCCAGTATGAACAAAAGTGGGCCGGCGTCAGTGCCATGCATCCGACTAGTCTCCGACAACAACAATGTACCAAACGAGCCAAGTGAATCACTGACTCAGATTACGCGGGATCCTTCTGCGCATGAAGTAACAGGTTCGTATGCCATGTTGTTGGAGCGCTTTGTCCCGGACTTAATCCATTGTAGATGGCCGGCCTACCACCATCAAGTTGAACATCACACTTCACAAGCAGATGATTGACTTGCTGGAAAAGGCTGGTCCGAATGGCATGACCTTGAGCGTGAGCATGTATTGTCATCCATCTCTCGACAGTAGTAACCGCCTCGACAGGAAATCTCTAAAGCACTTGGGAATTTCGACCGTCGTACACTTGAACTACTATTGACCAAATTGGATAGAGCCCCCCCACCGTCACATCTTAGTGATCTAAGGATTGTCCAGCTGATGGAAACTCATGGCCGTGAACGACGTTGGCGCTACTTTACGTTCGCTTCGTATCGGGAAATCATAGCCAACGAGAAATTGGACGACCAAGATGGACCGTATTCTTCAGTTGATTGTTTCAATGTCGGGAATTTCGCTCCCTTCGTCGCGGAGGACTTCTATGCTGACGTCGCTGAGCTTAATCGCATTACGGACTATGCGTTCAGCAAAACCGGAAAAGTTGAAGACGTCGGCGAAGAAGCGGCACTCAAGCGCGTAAGAAAGGTAGCAACGCCTACCCGTGGGAACAAGCGCAAGCGGGGGGAAGCCGGGCCGGACGTCGATGCGGACGGAGAGGTTGGCCGCACACCAAGGAAGCGGGGAAGGCCCCGCAAATACCCCGTCGAGAGTCAAGACGGCACTGGTGCGGCTGGGAAAGTCGCCACATTAACAAGTGACAACGACCATATTCGGCAGAGCTTTGGAGAAAACACAGAGGCTACCCAGCAAGGTGCCACTGGTACTACGAATGACCGCCATTCCCCTTCACCTGGAGTACTCAGGAAACGCGCTCATCCGCCAGATGATAGTGTCGTACCTGAGGCCTCAAAGCCTACCAAAAGGAGAGGTAGGTCCAGGAAGCAGCCAACATCACTCCCACCCATAGACGAAACGGTGGACCATCCACCGCCACAAAATGATACCTATCCCTCTCATGTTCACGTGGCTCGTCGCCCCCTACCCGAACCACCACCACCACCACCACCAAACGCGGATGCGGAGGCAGCAGAAGCACAGCCTACTCCAAAGGGATGCGACGTTGCTCTACAACACACTAGCCATGGTGAAGTATCAACGCAACCTGATAATCAACATAACTCAACTCAACCTGCTGTCACAAAGACTGTGTCAATTCAGGGAAGGACGGAAACCGTCGGAGAACCAGAGACCGAGGGTGATATAGCCCAAATGGAAAAATTTTCTGATCCCTCTGTTCTCGTTGGTCACACCCTGGGCAATGCTTCAGCGCCGCCGCAAGACAGTCGCAAAGTCACCGGGGTTGAAAGAGCCGATTCTGTATCAGGTAAGATGTTTCTGGTCGTCAAGTCGAGGGCAACGCGCCTAACTTCTGAATGGCCCTAGTTCCTCAAAAACAGAAAGAGAAGGCTATAACTTCACACTCGAGGAGCAATGTCTCATTGCTTCGTCGCGAGAATGAGTTCTTGAAGATATTGGAGCAATCCGGTGGAATTGTGTATCCAGGTTCAAAAGAGTTTCTGGATGCACATTTGGTCCTTCTGGATACTTTGTCCTCGGCTGGGGAACCTACAAGTGGTTTGCCTGGTATCAAGGTCGATAAGCGTACCATCGACAACACGTTCGACAGCCTAGAGAATAGAGGCAAGGTCATGGTTCTCAAGACTGCCATGTCCACAGTGACGGGTGCCCAGCGTCCTGCCCGTATAATCTATTTACCAACTCTGGATCAATCCCGACTGGATGCATTCCTTGTAGAACTGGGCAAAAGTTATCATGGCTCACGCCTTTCTGTTACCACCCCCGCGGCAACCTCCGTCCCTCCCAGCGACCTGAAGACAAAGAGACCAGCCCAGCCTCTCAAACGTTTGCAGTCTGAGCGAGGAGTTGACAAACCAAAAAGCAGTGACAAGGCAGACCAACTCTTTCAGTCCGATGATCAGACTATTCATGACGCCCTTTTGGCCGAGAGGACAACACTCGCACAAGTGTATGGGTTCATTCCCGGGAAGATGATGAGGGCTCGGGAGCTCCACCTTGCTACTCTGGATTCTTTTGAATCGTGTCATGACCCCCCGATTTCCGCCTTAGCAGCTAAACGCGTCGTGATTTTTTCACAGTACTTTCGAAAATTTCCTGTTGGGGTATATTGCTCACTCGTGTCTACGCTCGTTCAGAGCGACGAACTTTCTCAAATCTTATCCACGGAGGAAGGACAAGGGACACTTGTTAAAGACTTGCCACAACCCCTGCAAACCCTACTTCAGACCGGGCGGCCCCGTTCTCGCGAGCGCTTCATCGAGCTTTTCGAAATTCTCCAACACCTGAATTTAGTTGCACCCCTACAACCCTCTGATTCGGCAAATCCTCTCATACGCTGTGAATCAAATGGAGATCATCCTTCGTCCTTTGACCCCTTCGCAGGCGATGTGTCATCAACCAGCTATCGTACAGCTCCTGACTATTGGCTCTTCCATCAGGAAGCGGCGTTGCATCTCTGGGTGTTATCATCTGCATCACCGCCTTTCTGGAAGACGGTTCCTGTGTCTACACGCCTTGATGCTTCAAATTACTGGAATGAATTACAGCCTGCATGCACAAACAAGGCGTTTGCCCAATCTGTGACACGAGGTAGCCCTTCTCAAAACATCACCCCAGACTCTCCTTTTGCACGCTCCATCGTCCGTGAAACATCTTGGAATGAGAAGTACGATTTGTCCCGGCATCAGCGCCAATACCTGAAACGGTTCATCTCTCGTCGGGGAGATGACACGCCGCTCGAAGATGAAGGTGACCCGTTCATTGAAAAGATCTCGTGGACCGTCAGCGCGCCATCGTCCGTCGTGAAAGACTTTCTCCAGAAGGAACGTACCTCCCGGCTACGAGAGCTCGATAGGGGCAGATCGCGCACCCCAGGAAACGAGGAGGACACCGAGGGCGCGGAAAAGATGGCACATGAAAAGGAGTTGCTTGGGAAGAAAGTGGCCGATGCAAAGGCGCGGAAAGAGCGGGAGTGGGAAGCAATTTTGAATGCCGTCTACCCTGGGGCACTAGAAGACGAAGCGGCAACCAGAGTTTCGCGGGTCCGCAAGCGGTACTTGCAGTCCGGCGTGTCTAATGATAGGAGTAGATGGGAAGGGGAAGCGCGCGACGCCATTCGGGAATCTCGCGGTGCCGCGAAGGCCGTCTTGCCCTCTGCGCAGCGCGTGACACCAGTTCGACCTTCGCAAGGCCTTCCATCCGTTCTGGTGGCTGTCCCACCACCAGGAGCTACAGCGACTCCGTCACGTCCTGCAGCACTTCCCCAGCCGGTAGCAAATCAGCCCGGAAAGTCCATCGAGCAGCTCATATCGGAGCAAGGGCCGGCACGCGAGGATACGAAAAGAAAGAAACGCAAAGAGACGAGAAGCAAGGATGGTATGGACTTTCTCTCTGACTGAGCATGTGCGAAGAGATATTCGCTTTAACTTTTTTATTTGTTTTCACAGCAAACGCCGAAGGTGAAAACGGCGATAACGAAGACTCATCGCAGCGAAAGAGCCGCTTCTTGTGGAACAATGATTATGACGAATTGGCTCAAGATGCCCACGCTATTTTACGAGTACGCTTACGGGAAGTGGGCGGACGTATGGATTGGGTCGCGTTGCGCCAAGTCTTTCCGGCAGTTCCAAGGAACTCCGTACGCCAGCGCATCGCAGGTCTAAGGGAAATTCCAAACAACGAACTCTACATGAAGCGCCTTGAGGACCAGTGGCATCGTCTCTGGAAACAATATCGGGGCACAGAGCATCTACCGGATCCCAAACCCAAGAGTCAGACGGATTTTGACCTTATCAAGCACCTCCAATTTTTCCGGAAATTCATTGACAAGAATGCACTGTACGTTCTATGTCATTTCCTTCGTACGACGATTGACACCGGACTGGAGGAGGGTCGGTTTCCAAGAGACATCGACAGCTTTAATGCTCCCAGAGACGGTGCCCCAACTTCACGCATCGTGGGATGTTATGGCCAAATTGGAAGACACGCTAGTCTGGGACTTCCTATGGGATTCGAAGGTCGACGAGAACCGTGAGAAAGGGCTGTTGCAAACCGCATTCACAACCAATCACGATGACATGCCAATGATCAGTGATGGTTCGAGGGGCTGTCAAGAACTCCGAGTCGCCGAGGCAGCGTTAAAGGTTCGTAGACGCCCTCTATCCTGGATACCTGGCACTAAAGCCAAATAAGATGGTGTTCGGGACGCCAAGTGAGGATTACGTACCTTCGAGGGGAGCGACCTTGCTGCGCTCCACGGGGAAGGCAACGGTATCAAGGGCGAAAGACGGGCTCCTCGGTCGCGGTTTTCTCTCCAAGTTGGTCAAGGGCTCCCAAAAGCCTAAACCGGGACGAACACTAAAAATATCTGAAATGTGACTTGTTTTACATCGTTGGCGTTTTCCGGTGCTGACTGTCCGTTCAGAAATCAGAATGCCCTCGGTGGCTCGATACCACAAGAACTATTTCATGAAGCCACAACGCTGGATGCCTTGTATGGACAGCAAGAGGTTTGGAGGGAGTGGCCATTACGGGCATCTGATGGCGATCTGGCCATGTTATTACAAATGACATCGGAAGGCCTTGTAAGTCATCAGCTGATTGAGATCAAGGAATCGATTGATGGAATCAAATCACAGGTAGACTTCAAGCTCGACATTACTGGGGCCAAGGCGGCACGCAGCGAGATTGACTGGAACAGCAAAAAAGCTGGTAAGTAAAATTTATATACTCCCTACAGTGACGGGAAATGCATTCAAACGCGACCCCTTTAGATGACGATCACATCGAGACGACTATCTTCACACGTTCGTCAAGTACATCTATACCGTGCACGGAGGACGCTTCAGCGAGCCGAGCGCACTCTCCTTCGGTAGAGGAAGACGATAACGAACGACATGGAAAAACGGCAGAGGGCACGGTTGCCTGCTGTCGTCAGTACTCCGATGGGCAGGTGAACTGTGACTCATGCCTGAACGCCGCGTTCAAAGCGTGGGCTCTCGAATCCAATACGAAGGAGCAAGAAATATCCTGCCGTATCCTGAACGCACTTGACGAGGCAGGTCCTGCTGGCCTCGACGTCAGTACTCTCATAGTAAGCGCCCGTATATCCAAATTGGTAGTGGTGACAAACGTAGTAACGAACCCAATCAGTCAAACACGATGGGAGGAGGCTGTCCCGACGTCGTTCTATCCGCATTGTCCTCGCTGATGAACAATCCTATACCTCTCGTCGTTCTCGTGGGTCACTCCCGAGTACTGGTTGTGTCTGCGCACCATTCCGGTGCTTGGACTGTTACGGTCAGTGAAGAGCCTCGAATCAATGTGCTCCCACGGCGATGGCTAGACACCACGGGCGCTAAAATGCGGGACACGTGGCGTGCTGCATTGCGTGCAGTGATCGGCACTATTGTGTTTAGGCCAGGTATCTCGCAGGTACGTGACCGACCGGACACAAGTCGCGAGGTAGACTCTGATGGAGTGTGTGGGACACAACAGGCCGAGATAGTGTGGCGGTTGCGATCTGTGTACGACCGGGTTGAGGTAATCGAAGTGATGAGACAGCTGTACGAAGATGGGTTTGTGTGGCGCCGAGTAGGTACGAACAAGGTCGTGCACGAAATGGGGTTGGTTACGGTGAGGGAGGAAGAGGAAAGGGCAGTGTATTGGTTCTTGGGTGATCGCAGATGGTATCGAGCGCCGAGTGAACGACAGTAGTACATTTCTTGTTTTGGTCGTCAGGTGAACAACATACACTCCCTTCTTTCTTCCACCCATCCATCCTTCGCTCGGCTGCGCCGCGTTCGTTGCACTCTTTTTTCTCTTTCTCTTTCTTCTGCAGCTCAGCGAGCCACCTGGTCTTCCTGTTCTTATGCCCTAGTGGTTGCTCGTCTATCTTTCAGGTCCGTCATATCCGTGCTTTCGCACTTGACACCAGTGTAGCCTCCTACTTACCTTCGTGCACAAGGACAGTCCTTCGCTATGCATTTCAAACACGCCATTTCTCTGCTGCCCCTTCATAATGTGAAGCTCTTTGTGCGTGCTTCCCTCTCATCGTCCTGGTGACCCTTCCCGCGTCCTGTCGTAAGGAAGGGTTGCCTTTCAGCTCGATAAACGCCATCTCAAACACTGTTTTTCAGTGGCAAAGGATCACCGCATCCCCCATCGCTATGACCTACCTCATCTTCTCTATTGTCAATTGCACCGTGCAGGTGATCTTCCAGGCTCATGCGTTCAGAATCAACAAACAAGCAGGCGATTTTCTCACTGGACTTATTGACGCCGGCAATGCTTCCCTCCCGGGCTTCTTCGTTCTCGGCCCGCAACTCAGCTATTGTGACCACGTTCCGAAGGCCCTCAGCACAGAGTCTTGTCTGGTTATTTGGAATGGAACAAGTCCAGGGACTGGGATACGTCGCTCCAATACCACGTCGAGCACCTCTACTACCTTGTCTGTCCAGGCGACTTCTACTCCCCCTTCGCACACCACCGTCACAGATGAGGCCGACTACGTTGTTGAAAAGCGCGCCGTCGGTTCTTCTCCTGAATTCCTACCTATTGCATCGTCGGACGGTCAAATCAGTGTTCGGTTGCAAGGTTTACCATCCATCGGGAATGTCACACTAGATAACGACTGTCTTCGTGCTCTCAATTGGCCTGTGCAAACGTAAGTCTAGTCTCTTGATTGACGAACAGTATCACACGTTCATGACCTTCCAGGCTGAGAAACACGAAGCGCGAAGACGTCGCTTTCCTCGCCTTCCAGTTATGGGTGTTGGGTATGTCCTTAGTTGCCGTGCTAAATGAGTCGATTCCCCACATGTATGTCCACGTTTATCGATCACAAACCACCACTCATCCACGTGGTTTAGCATCGCCGCTGTCGTTACCCACCTGTCTGCGACGACGTGGGGTGGCTTCCAGATCTACAACACGAATACATTCCACCGGAATTTCAAGAGGCTGGCAATCGAGGGCGTTTGTCAAGCCAATATTCTGCCCAGTTACTGGACATCACGTGGTCGCGCCGAGATCTCAAGCCTCGCGTTCAACATTACGGCCTTGCTTGCTTCCTGCTTTTTATCTTTCAGGCTCATCAAGGTGACGATCAATCAGAATCATTTTCAACATCACACCTGAGGTTTACTTCGTTTTATAGTTGTTCGGATGGCAAACCTTCAAACGTGTGGGCGCCTCCAGGGCAATCAACAGGATGTACAAGCTTGTCCTAACACTATCTATCGTCATCCAACTTTCGTTCTTCTTCGTTGTTTTGGCAGTGGCTCTTTGGCTTGATCAACTATCTCATGGTGCCATCGCCGTCATGGCCACTCAGTCAGCCGTCTATCAAGCGTTCTTGATGGTCGTCCTCGTCGTAGGTTATCAGTTCCCCTTGCATGACGCAGACTCATTCGACCCTTTTAGTTACTAATCCCTTGGCTTTTAACGGTACGTCGTTGCTTATGTGATTTTTGCCGGTCGGTGCTAATGTCGTCTGCAGGGCTGGTTTGCCGCAAGGAAGGAGTTGAAATTCCCGATGGTGGTGTTCCTCGTCCTATCTGCCCTCTATCTCTTTGGGTGGGGCCTCATGTTCGATTCGGACACTTTCCGTTGGACCTTCGTCCAATGGGGGTTCTTTGGCGCGGCCACATCCCTTTCGGCGCTCCTTGACCTTATTGGCCTCACCGTGGGCATTATGTGCCGCTTGAACTTCGACAAGGGTTTAGCCCATTATCGTGAGTAAATGACTTTGCGTGCATGGCCTTGTTGTATTAACCCGCCTTGTCCTAGTGAATTCCAAAGAACGCCTTCGGGAAGACAGTTTCATCCAACGCGATCGGGGTGAGGAATACCCATCCGATGAGAAATTTGACTTCCCTTCAACGCACCGTTCTATCCCAACGTTCTCGGACACATTCTGGCCAAACCACGAAGTCCCTCCGCCCAGCCAGATGGGATTCCAAACGGGTCCCCGATTCTTCAATCAGTCTGCAGCGCCCTTTGATTTGCGATCCAGCACCGAGTCGGTCGAGAAGCCGTCTGCAGCACACTTGGCAGCAACAGAAAAGGGCTTCCCAGATTCAGCTCGCCCATTGACCCGCAACGGCAGCCAGAAAAGCACTTCAAGTCAAGGCAGCCCCACACGACAATCCCGTTGGGTTATAGAGTGAGCCATGCGCTATTATGCAATGCTTCCTTGTGTGTACGATGAACAGTTGATTCCCGCTATGTCGTGTATATCGAAAGGAGAAGGGTAGTCGTGACTTTGTGAAAACCAATACAGATACTCTACACGTGCCAGTTCTGGAAAAATAATGTCCAAGCGAAAGAAGGTCGGGGAGAAAAGTGCCGTTTGGAAATCGTGAACGAGTGGATGAAGGGCTGACGGCGGCCCTGAAGATTCATCATTCGATGGTTTGCACACCCGGTTGAACCCCATGTAACAGGCTCTCGCCAATCGAAAATGGGTTCTCCGCAAGCGAAGGATCCTCCCGTGAAGCGCATTTGAGAGCCTCCGCCTCCTTCTCTTGAATCATTGCAGCCTGCCGCGCGACGGTTGCAGACTCGTAGGCGTCTTCCGATGGCATCTCCGCAGGAGGGATCTTTGCCATCTCGGCCTCATCGTAGTTTTGCAGTGCCTTCCGGAAGTCAAGCATCCACGGATGATCCATGAGTTCGAACGCGCTCGGCCTCCGAGTCGGATCGACGGTGAGGCACTCTTTGATGAAATTGATGCCCAGTTCGCTGAGTTGGTCCGACTCGGGAAGTGGCGGATGCTGCGTAGCGACGCCGATGTGGTACATGATCGTCCTGTTTCCCCGCCAAATAAATACGTATCTTTTTCAAAGCAAAGGTATGGGGCTGGCCACCCCCGGTAAACGTACCATTCGTTGTCCAAGTGGCTCCACGGTTTCTTTCCGGTGGCGAACTCGAGCACGACGCATCCCATGGACCAGATGTCCATCGCACCGTGTCGACCACGGGTATCGTTTTTGATGACTTCCGGCGACATGTACATTGGCGTGCCTGTTAGACTACTACTCAAGCCAATGCCCAGCCCGCCCCCGAAGATGCCCTCCGCCGGACGGCGAGACCGCATCATCGTACGATGGTTCTTTGCGAGTATCTTCGCAGCTCCAAAATCTACGAACTTTATCACGCCGAGATGATCCAATAGGATGTCTATTGACACAGAGATAGCAATTAGTTGGGACACGTGGCATTTAGAGGGTCTCTACGTACTGTCTGGCTTGATATCGCGGTGTACGATGCCCTTGGAATGGAGATATGCGAGGCCTTCCAGCATCTGCATGGTGTAGACCTGTATGATGTGTTCGTCCTCGATGCGTCCGAACTCCAAGAGTGCCGCCAAACTTCCGCCTTGACAAAACTCCTCGAAAATATAGACTTTGTCTCGGTGCACTTCGATCCCATAATATTCGACTATATTAGGATGGCGCAGCATCTCCATAACACGAAGCTCGTCACGGATTTGCTGGTAAAGACTTGGCGAGCCGGCGAGTTCCTGGAACTTGATCTCCTTCACTGCCATCAAGGAGCCGGAGTCCAAGTTGACAGCGGTGTACACGGAGCCAAACGCGCCTGCACCTATGAATCTTCCCTGCTGCCAGCGAATGGAGATGTTAGAACTGAAGGAGGCGAGGAAGACGGCCGATTGATCTTCCAACTTTTCATCATCCAGTACACGGCCGGCCATACGCTGCTCTGATGTAAGGGTGGCCCTATCGTGTTCGAGGCTCTCCACCGCATGTGATGTCCTATCCCAGAACTCGGTGATCGATGGATCTAAGTAACCGGCCGCCGCCAGCCGTTCGTTGTTGACAAAGGGGGAGAATGTTTCGGCATTCAAAGGAGCTTCCTGTCGTCGCTCTCCCTGTCTGTCCTTCTCCTTGCTTGCCTCCAGGGTGGAGCGCGCCCCAAGGATATCGAAGTGGCTAATGAGGAGCGTCATGCAGCTGGCCACCTTCTGTCGGAGCATCTCGAATTGGTCGTCAGGAAGTTGAAGTATGTTGTTACGTGTACGGTGAAGTGCAAACTCCAGTGCGTTCACTGCCCACTTGAAGGTCTTTCGTTCGTCTGGATTGCAGTCGTCACAAATGAAGGAAACCCATGAAATTGCGAGTTTGACGAGGGATCGATTGAAATTGCGGAGTGTTGACCTGTCCATGGACTTTTGGACATGTTGGCCGTGTTCCGATGCAAATAAGTACCAGCTCTCCAGAAGGTCCTGGTGCTCGCTGGTTTCTCGAAGGGTGTTGCGCACATGATGGACAGATTCGATGATAGACTCCGCAAGTCGGTTGATGGCGCGATTTATCTTCTTCATCTCTCTGTTGACTGCGGGTAAGTGGGCCTGTTGTTCTATAATGCAGATCGGGGGCTTGCCGTCCATTTCGCTACTTTCGTCCACTGTAAGAAATACCTCGGCGAATTCTTGCTTTGCTAACGCCAGCCTATGTTGACCACCATCAGCTATGAGGCGAACTCTGTCGTCCTTCAAGCCCAGATCGATCTTCGGGATCTCCAGCATTAGGACAAGCCCATTCCAGAGGAAACGGCTGCGAGGGGATAAGATAAGAAGATAGCCAGCTTCATCTAGAAAATCCGTATGAAGGTCATAGATGTCGACAACTTTGCGGCCATCATCCTCAAGTTGTTCAGTTACGTGAAAGGCTTCCAGAAGCATTCGGCGAATGTAGTCTGGATGATCCCGTAACGAGCTTGATGCCACGATATATGTTCCTTCCTCCTCATATGTTTGGGTGAAGACAAGGAAGTGATCCGTTTCCACAAGTTGGGCGATGAAAAGATCGATAGGGATATCCTCCAAAGTATACTCTGCAGAATCATTAAGTCTCTGGCAGACAAGCCTTGGCGGATGTCAGGTATAGTTTGAAATAGGAATACTTAGACGCCTTACCGAACAAAGCGTTGCAGTTTGCGATATCTCAGGCGGACACTATCCAGAACTTTGCCGTACCAACTTGTCATCTGTTCGTCGCTTGCGTCTTGCTGTGACACTGCACCCGTCGATCCATTAACGCTGGTGCCAGGTTTCCGCCGATGACTCGACGTCGGCCTTTCCGAGGCAGGGAGCCGAAGCTGAGCGTCAAAGACGTTGGTAACACGAGCCATCAACTTATAAGTGAGTGCACTATTTGAAAGTTCAGAGACGTACAACATTGGATATGAGTTCGCATACCATAATTGCTCAGCGACCATTGACGTTCCTCCAGGAACAGTTAAAGCAACATCGTTGAACGTTGGCCACTGACACTCAATCAAGTCGGTTTCCTTGAAGTAGATATCTTTCGCGCCACTTTTCAATTTCCAGTGTATCAACTTGAAAAAGAAACTCAGTGCGTCCAATACGACACTGTCGTAGTTGTCGCTGATACAAGGAGGTAAATTCCAATTACCTCCAGGGTCGGGGGAAAGGAAGGCCTCGTATTGTCGCTTCAGCGTGCACGCAATCCCAATGTTTAGTTTGAGGTCTTCCGTCATCTGGTCAATGATGATGACCACCGGTTCCTTTAGCTTCTGCGCGTAGTCCAGTCGAACGCGTAAACTCGCCAGAGCGAGTTGTGTTGGGAAGGATATTAAGGGGACGAGCTCTCGCTCGAAGGATGGAAGATTCATCTTCTTCAGAAGAGGTGCCAAGTTGACTTGGGCATCTCGAGACGCGCCGATGAGGGAGTGTACTGTTGTCATGAAACCTTTCGCGAAAGTCATTTGGATGGATTCCTCCTTCATAGCTCTCTCGAGGAATGTGGTACCATCCGCAACAGGGCCACTATCTCCGAGAGTGTAGCGGGCCCCCAAAGGGCTGTCTGTATTGGTAACAGGAGCAGTGACGTCCAAAGTCTCGCTTCCCGTCCACTTCCGCAAGACATCGATCTGTCGGCGAAGGGACGTGAATATGGTGGACCACGTAATAAGAGCATCCCTGTGAGCTTGAAAACCTGGTTCAGCAACAACAGGTTTGTCCAGGTGGAGGGCTTTGAGTGTCGGATAGAGCGAGTGGACGATATCCAGGTGCAGGAGTACCTCGTTCACTTGTTGTAAAGTGATGGCCCCTGGATCGTCGCTGTCCTCGAGGTCTCTGGCGCAGAAGGTTAAGACTTCATTAATGACAGGATCAACTGTTCTGAGTCTCAGATCCTCAACTCTTTTTCTCTCAGCCTCCTCCGAGGTGTCCATTATCTTGGCCCTGATGCCTAGCCAGAGGTTGTGGTTGTACTTGTCCTGCTCCTCGCCAGAAGTGGCGAGCGCCACGGCTATCCGCGTCTTTTCGGACTTTAAGACGTCGCCGTCCAAGACTGACGCAAGCATGGTCTGCCACTCAAGTCGCTCTCTTTGCTCTGGGGTCTCTGTCTCAATCAGCTCCGACACCAGTAACGAAGAGAACATGTCGCGGAAATCACCGGAGCTGTCCAGTAATGTGCGTCCAAAATCCTCCTCGTCACTGTCTCCAGCATCAACAGGTTGATTTGGGCCCCTTTGAAAATATTGACTATCGGGGTCATTTCTAGGATCTTCGGAGCCGGTGCCAGACCCGTATCGCGTGAGGAATTGAGAGAAGATATCATGGTACCTTGCATAATACTGCGGTACCTGTGTGGAAGAGGTGGAGGAAGGGGTATTGAAGGAACCTGCAGGAGAGTATGACTTGAGACGTGACTTGAGCCGGACAGAACCAGGGAGCGTGGAGGTACTAGAAGACGTCGTAGCAGAAAATGAAATGGGTCTCGAAGACTGCTGGATGTCCCACGCATCCTCATCTTCTTGGGGTGTGCCCACTTCTTCATGGGGGTATAACGATGGTATGTGTCGTAGCATCGCAGAGTCGAGTCGAGCCGAGTAGCCTCGGCTCGAGTCTCTTTGATTACGGTTGACCGGACCGACCATTCCGCGTCTACTTCTTATCTCTGCTACTACCATGGGCGTTGTAGAGAAGGTCAGCCGTTTATTTGTTTCTATCCACTACCTCAGATTCATGCGTATTTCGCAGATCAAAGAGATCGAGGGTGAGCCTGCCAGTGCTCCATATCCTTACGCTCGTTTACAAACCGGGGTTGGTCCGCAGAGGAGATGGCGAGGAGTACGCATTAAGCTCCTTCATCAAATATGTCACCCATTTCTCCCTATAGCGCAGAAGAATAAGGTGGCTTGAGAGCATTTTTTCTCGTCGAACGACTCGAACACTCTTTTGTGTAGGCGACCGAGTACCACCTAGGTCTGCTAAAAGCCAAGCTTGCGCGTTACCGCGCTCAACTCTTGGAACCCCCCACTAAATCTGGTGGCCCCGGGACTGGCTTTGATGTGCAAAAGTCTGGAGATGCTCGTGTCGCCCTCATTGGTTTTCCGTCTGTTGGAAAGGTACAGTCCTCGGCATCTAACCACATCGGTCTGATATCCGTCAGTCAACTCTTCTAAGCCGAGTGACACATACTGCTTCCGAGACCGCCGCTTACGAGTTCACAACTCTTACCGTGAGTCTCCTCCAATTGCTTAGCTGGTGACCAATCACCCAGAGAACGTTTGCTAGGCCATTCCAGGCGTCGTCGAGTATAAAGGCGCGAGGATACAACTCCTTGACCTACCGGGTATTGTGGAAGGTGCCAGCCAAGGACGTGGTCGCGGTCGACAGGTCGTTTCAACCGCAAAGACGGCGGATCTGATCCTGATGATGCTAGACGCCACCAAGTCGGAGGAACAACGACGGCTACTGGAGATCGAACTGGATGCCGTTGGGATCCGCCTCAATAAGAAGAAGCCAGACGTCGTCTTCAAGCGGAAAACAACGGGCGGGGTGAGCATTTCCGAGCATCAGCCGCTCAAAATTTCATCCACGATCTCTGTAGATTACCGTGGGTCTCGTCATTCGCCTCCAACACCGTCCTTACAGATCGCACAGTTGACTGCTACTGTGAAACTTACTAAGACTGACGAAAAAACAATCCGGACAATCTTGGCGAGCTGTACATAGCCTTTCTTTGCGCTTGACGCCTCCTAAGTTAAGCCTACCTTCAGACAAGTTACACAACTGCGATGTGATGATTCGAGAAGATGTTCGTAGAGTATATACTGTCAATTCAACCACCAGACTGACCATATAATAGATTACTACAGACGAGTTCATCGACGTCCTCATTGGTCAGTGTTCTCCTCATTCATGTTCAAACTGTCTCATCTGTCCGATAGGAACGCGCAAGTACATACCGTGTCTCTGTATGTCCAGAAATTAGGGCCCCCAGAAGCTCATGCATATAACCCTCAGTCGTCTACAACAAAATCGACGCCATCAGTCTCGAGACGATGGACCGCTTGGCCCATGAAGATCATACAGTCGTCATCAGCTGTGAGATGGATCTCAAGTATGCTATTATGTCACAAATTGGTATTGTGGTGCCACATTATTGAATTGATGCAGTCTGGGCTATCTGGTTGACCGCATATGGGATGATCTCGGCCTCGTGAAAGTCTACACCAAAAAGAGGGGTGCACATCCCGACCTCACCGACCCGATCTGCATGCGCAAAGGATCTACCATCGAGGTACTTGCTGGAAGCCACCTAGCCGCCCTTCAAGTGCTCACATATCATTTAGGACGTCTGCAGTGGGATCCATCGGTCGTTGGCCACAAACTTCCGTTATGCGCTAGTATGGTTGGTGCCTATTCTGTGTTATCACGTTTCGAAGGCGCCAACCACTAATCAATCATTTCCAGGGTGAGGGGGCCTCGTCGGCTCAGTTTTTCCGTCTGATAGGCACTCTTTCAGGGGAAATCGTCAAAGTTTGCGCCACATGCACAAAAAGTGGGGCTTGGTCACCTCATGCAGGACGAAGATGTAGTTTCGAGTACGTCTTTAATGCATAGCATTGTGAAACCCTTGTTACCATTCTCCCTTTGCAGTCTTCACCAAGTAGTCTACAATTCAGAAAAGTGGATGCAGTGCCCCGGATGGAGCTTTCACCAGCGATTTGGCCTGCATATTGACCGTAGCAACCGAGGAATGTTGTAGTCGTAGATGTTCTAATGAAGAATACGTGTGGTATTTATTATGTGGGGTAATATGTTCGCCATTAATTAATTCGTGTACGCCGCCGTGATCTGATGCTATCAGTTTGAGGCACGAGGCGCTCGCTGGAATTCTGCCGCACTAAAGGACATGGAACTGATTGGCAGTTGGCAGTTGTTGCTCCGACCGAGTGCCCTTTATCGATCACGCCAGCGCTTGGGGTGGCGTTTCAAGAACCATGCGAGTGCCAGTACAGTTCGATGTTTTTAAAAAGCCGGTTTCGCAGCACCGGACCTGTAATCATTGGTACCCCTTCTTCTCATAAAGACCGTCTCGAAAACCATCAGGTCACCTCATGTTTGACCCGGAGGTTACCTCGCAGCCCGAGACTGTGGTGCGGACGTTGGAATTCATTTTCTTGGGCACGGGCACATCGGGTAGCTTGCCCAATGTGTCCTGTCTCACCGCACCAGAGAGTGAACCCCCTTGCAAGACATGTCTTTCCACCCTAAAGCCGGAAGGAAAGAAGAACATACGGAGGAATACGTCGGGCGTTCTACGTATCGAGGGACGAGACGGGAAGACAAGGTACGTTCTCCAGCCACAGTGTTGATGCCCTAATGTGTCACTCAACGCGCCGCACCTCAGGACTATCGTCATCGATGTCGGAAAGAACTTCCAAGCGGCGGCAGTCGAGTGGTTCCCGCATTATGGCCTACGAAGAATCGATGCCGTGTTGATTACGCATGCCCATGCTGACGGTACGCAGCCCCTCGCTTGAGCGCGCTATGAGTTTTTTTAAATAGATCTGTGGCCAGCCATGAATGGTCTGGATGATCTCCGCGGTGAGGCGTGGAACCATGACCGTATGATGTTCATCACGCTCATGGTTATTAGGATGGACATTGAAGGGGCAAATACAGCAATTTATCGACGTCTACGTATCTCAAGCAACTTTTGGCGAAGTAAAGCGCTCCTTCCCCTACATGGTTTCCAGGGATTTTGCTTCAGGAGGCGGTGATGTAAGGAAGGGAAAACCCTGTCGGTCTTCAGCTCCTCACCCCTCATATCTTCAGATTCCAGAATTTAAGTGGCACATCTTCGAAGATGATGTTCCTATTGACGTCGCAGATTCTGGAATCATGATCACACCATTCGAAGGTAGGACTGCCTGTTATTTGACCGAGTTTTTGCGTCTAGGTTCTGACACGGAATGTAGTGCAGCATGGACGTATATGGTCAACGAGTGCGCTGCCTGCGTTTGCTCCTACGCCAGTCACATTGCCATCGACGCCAACGCAGCCCTCTACGCCGAAAAGTAACCGCTCGTCCCCTCCTCTGGCACATCAAGGGCCACAGAGTGTATTACATCAACCGCTTCCATGTTCTAACTACGGCCAGGGCGTTTCAGAACACCGTCCATACATGTCCCACGGATTCAAGATTCAGGATTCTGTCATTTACCTTTCCGACGTGTCGTGGATCTCCGAAGAGTCATGGGCGGTGTTGAACCAACCTTCGATTAGCAACCCATCGCATCAATACGATGTCGCCATTGTCGATTGCCTACGACCGCAGCCCCATATCTCACACTATGGGATCAAGGAAGCCGTCAACGTCGCAAGGAGAATAAATGCGAAGCGAACATACCTGACGGGCTTTGCACACGAGGTGTCACACGACGAGTATGTCACCCTCGGCAAATGCGTCGGCGGAAAGGTTGTCGAGAACCCAACTGACAGGGAGAGGCGTTGTATCGACCTCGTGGACGAAGGAAAGGACATATGGTTACGACCTTCGCACGACGGTTTGCGGATTGAAATATCTTGTGAGGGAGTTGTGACGGACAACGGTTACGAATGAGTAGACACCAGTACTAGTAACTGCATGGGTTGCCAAGTGGTTGCCAGTTGGTTGTTTGATAAGCTAGATTGACCACTATTTCCAATAATCTAATCTAATCTTTGAGCGTGGATCTCCGTTTCCCGAAATGGCCGTGTCGTAGTCTCCTCTTCAGACCCTTCTCTCCACCTGGGGATCGTTGTTTACAATGAGGTTCTTTTCCCAATCCTTTTTGTACGAGTGCGTATTGGTTCCCTTTTACTTGTACTCCAAATTTGACATCTTTTTAGCGATCCCTGGCCGATTGTGACCCTCGCTTTCTTCCTGCGCTATCCGAACCCCTATGCCTCACACGTCATCTCGTGTGATGTGATCTCTCGCGAATTCTCTCCCTCAGGCTCTCTCTTGACCACCCGTCTCATTCTCAAAATGGCTACGTTGCCAAGATGGGCGCCAAAGGGCATCATTTCCCGCTCGGAAAGTTGGATACTTGAAGAGAGCGAGGTGGACCCACAAGGCAAGGTGGTACGCTGTCTCACCCGAAACCTCGAGCACGTCAAGGCTATGAAGCTACATGAGACCCAGACATTCAGTCAAGTAGGCGAGGGGTATGTGTACTTTTTTTGGGTTTCATCTACCTGGCCTCAACGTGTTATTTCAAGGAAAACACTGCAGACCACAGAAGCTCGGATTGTTTCAGGTTTTGGTTGGGGCCTCACGAAGCAGATCGAGAATTATGGCCTTGCTCGCTTCAGAAAGAACGTGCAGAGAGTATGTCTTTTTTCACAGTATTCAATACTCGTCTCTTAGGGGTTTCTTGCAGTCGCGTGAAGGTGTTGCTCTCATCCTCGACCTCATCCGGCAGGGTCGTCGACAGGCCATGCCAATAGGTTCATCGTATCTCAGCTCAGCAAGCGCCAGTCGTTTCACGACTGCGCATCGCTCCTTTGACCATCATGGATCCGGGCCCCACAAATCCCCCCGACCGGATGATTCCCCCCACTAAGGCTTGAAACCGGCTCTCAAAATTATCACCAGCCCGGAGTGATTTGCTTGCGGCATATCCTCATGGCACATATCCCATCTCCATCGCGCATTTTCTAAGTACCTTGTCTTGTCACGTTGTATTAGTATCGTTAGTTGCACGTATTTTAGTCTGACGGAGACCCGGCGAGCAACCGTTCCCACACATGTACAATTCATATTTGCGGTCAACGACTCAACGCGCTTTCGCCGAGGCCTTCGTGGCACACGACGCAGGTTACCCTTTGTATTGTCTGTCCAGCCCTGCGAAGCTGCTCTGACCCACAGTTGATCAACAAGCCGGTTCCTGGAAAACTGGTCCACATTGACAACTTATGTATTTCCCCACCTCCGTTGCCCGCCAATTCTGCACTGTTCCGTCATTGCCCAATATCTCCGCGGAATCGGTACTTTGCATAACATCGAGTCCTCACAAGTCACTATTTTGTTCGCTGACAAGAGACGGGATCGCTATTTGGCGCGTCAGGGTGGGTTTCGCTTCGCACTGTACCTGTGGGACCAAATGAGCTCATCCGACACCCATTTATTTAGCCATTAGCCATCCTCACATATCTTTCAAGAACATCGACGAGCGTGAAAGAGCACGGAGAAAACCAATCTGCTCACTGGTCAACTGATGGAACGCGGATCGTCATTCGGGTGCGTGGTCTAGTATGCCTTGTGTTGCGAGCGAGTCGCAGACGAAGAGTTTCCCGCTTCAGACCACAAAATCATATCTAGTCCTTGCCTCGCTGCATCAGAAGCCGGATGAAACACCTTACGGCACTCCCCAACTGGGATCCAGTTCAATGCGCACGTTTCTTTCTGGACCAGGAGAAGCTTTACCGTTACAGGCGCTAGTAATACGTTTCGAGGGTGTGATTCGGATCGAAGGGAGCCTCCTCAGGTGAGTATTTTTCTACTGACGTCCCTGCCAACTCGTTCACAATGGACTAGTGTGTCTCCACGAAAGCATTGTATTATATTCTCTACGAAGAACCCATCATCTGTCCAACGCGTCCCCTGGCCTATAACTGATGTGCAACGACCACGCGGTGGTAATGAAGACACGCGGCACGACTACGATAGTTGGACGCTTGACGATCAGAACTTCCCATGGCTCGTCGACACGAACGGTTAGTGTGCAATGTCAATAACTTGGCTACCTTTATCCTAAATGTGAACTCAGTTACAGTCTCGAGCATTTCGTCGTCCCGCGGCACGGACGTCGAATCGTGGATCACGTCAGACGGCCGCGCGTATCTCGTACAGCTAGTTGAGAATGACGAAGCCGACACCGCGGCCTCGCACTGGGAAAGGACACAAACGGACGAAACCGTGCGTTGTTTCTACCTATACAGATATCGTGGCGATGTTAATGCTCAGATTGCCTCCAGAGCCTGGCAAGTGGATCCTGGCACACGAGACAGTCCGATGACAGCGCCAACTCCCGCTCTTACACCCAATGGCAGGGCTCGTGCATACATGACGTGCAGGTACCCAAATGGGTACAGAAGCGGAAGCAAGTTCATCCTGACGAGAGAACGGGCGAAGACGAATATGAACAACCTCGTCGAGCTGTCAAAGTTGTTGTCAACATGAAGTTCTCTCTTGTTGCTGTTGGCACTCGTTGGTCTGTCGATTTTTTGGCACAACATTACCTATGCTTTGACACTCATTTTCCTCTAGCGGCAATGTAGAGTTCTCGAGCTTTCCTTCACAGCTCGGTGTATCGCCAAAACTTCAAGTATTGAAACCCCCACAACCTTACCATATCGAGGACAGAGGTCCTGTTTGTGCCATGGAATGGAGTTCAGATGGATATGTCCTCGCTGTTGGCTGGGAAAGGGGGTGGGCTCTTTGGAGCGTGACCGGGCGATGTCTGGCGTGGAGTTTTGGTTTGGAGAACCAGACCGATGAGAGCAAGTACGAGAAGTGTTCACTTGGAGTGTGACTAGCGGCACTGAATCCATATTGCCAGGTTCAAAGACTCGTTCATGAGCGGCATCCGAGATCTTGTGGGCCATTTAGTTTGTTTCGAAGCCCATTTTCTCCAACTCTCGACAGTTTTGGGGCCCCGGTAATTTTGAGCTCGTCGTCCTTGCTCACCCCCACGAACGACGTGAGTGATTGTCTTCGGCCTAGGATAGGACTCATCTTCGCACCAGCGTCTGACGGGCAACTATACACGATCCCTTTTGCAAAGAGCGCCACAACTGGGCAGCATATCCCTGTAAGTTACATTCTCCATGCGGCGTCGTATGTTTTCTGAAGAAGATTGTCAGGACAATACTGAGTACGCATTTCTGCAAATGGACGATCGCGTCCTAGTTTATAGGGGCGCCGATCAACCCGACATGAGCGTGATAAATCCCGAATCAGACGTTTGGCAGCATATAAAGGCTAGTCCTCGAACTCGTATGACTGTGGCGTCACTCAGACGCTGTTCCTAGGTGCCGCAAAATTATCTTGCAACGAATTGGCCGATACGCTACTCAGCGATTAGTGCTGACGGGAGGCTGATCGCAATTGCTGGTAGACGAGGCCTCACGCATTATAGTTCAACATCTGGACGTTGGAAGTTATTCGGTGATGAGTTGCAAGAACTAGCGTTCGCCGTCAGAGGTGGTTTTCTATGGTTTCACCATGTCCTCATCGCCGCCGTGGAAGTTGGGCGATCATGGCAGGTGAGCATAATAAATATTGCTGCGCAGTAGGCATCCTCATATCTCTTTCAGCTGCGACTGTACTCTCGGGATCTGGAGCTTAGTAACCAAAACGTCCTCCATCGCGAGCCCCTGGCATCACCTGTCGTTATCCTCTCCCTTGTAGACAATTCTCTATTGGTCTATACCACGGACAACACTCTGTTTCACTATTTGGTTGTACCGACTGCGGATACGATCAAGTTACATCTCGCTGGAAGCATCTCCTTCCACGGTGTCATTGCCAATCCTAACGCTGTCCGGGTCCTGAGTTGGATGATCCCTGCCGGGCAAAAGCGTCAGTCCTTGTGAATAATACTTGGGACATCACTCTGATTAGTCCTTTCTACTCGTTTCAGAACTCGGAGATCCAGCGGACGACTTAGCCGTTGCGACGGTACTGATGATGGTCGGGGGAAAATTGGTCTTACTCAAGCCCAGAAAGGTTTACAAGGTTTGACGTCTCGATTTGCTCAGTTGCTGACCAGAGTCTGGCAGTCTGGCGACCAAGAAGTTCGGTATGACATGCAGATCCTGGCTGACCGGATCGAATTTTGCTGGATACATTTACGTGGCATCGGCAACTTGGAAAACTCGTTATGGGGTTACGACGGGCAAAGCATGAGAGTTTGGCTCAATGCGCTGACGATAGAAGCTCCGTCCGAGTCAGTCTCTGAATCGCGGAGTGGTCATGTCAGGGAAAGCGTAAATGTTCCACTGGATTTCTATCCATTGTGTAAGTTTACATCAAGCACACTTCCCATGCTGAGAATGTCTGACTCTGTCTCGATGCAGCCGTTCTCATGGACAAGGGTATAATCATCGGTGCAGAACACGAAAGTAGCGTGGTGGCAACCCTGCCATTTGTGACGTTTCGTCATGCAACAAGTGTAAGCAATGACTGGTCGTGTCCGAAGAGCACCCTTTGACCGATGTTGTAGTCACACTTGTTTCTGCATCACATTTTACGCTTTCATCTGGTGGCTGGCCAAGTACAAGAGGCTGTCTCCTTCGCGTCGCACTACCAACACCTAGTTTTCTTTGCCCACGCGCTCGAGATCCTCCTCCACACGGTCGTCGAGTCCGAGGCGGCTGGAGAGGATGCGACGACGGCGAACGGCGAGGACAGCATCCTTCCGTCCGTCATCGAGTTTTTAGACCATTTCGACGTCGCCCTCGATGTGGTAGTGGGTTGTGCGCGCAAGACAGAAATGGCGCGTTGGCGCCGTCTGTTCGACATCGTGGGTGACCCAAAAACGTTGTTCGAGGTATGTCGCACCGGCCGCATAAAACACCAAAGAAATTAAAATTTCCAACACACTTTTGTGCAGACATGCCTGAGCTCGCAGCGACTGCGAACGGCGGGCTCGTACCTCCTCGTCCTACACAGTCTCGAGCAGCTCGACACGGGTCACGACGACGCCTTCCGGCTGCTACGCGGTGCGGTTGCGGCCAAGGATTGGCAGTTGTGTCGGGAGCTGCTCCGGTTCTTGCACTCCATGGACGACAGTGGGGCAGTTTTGAAGGAAGCCCTGGCTCAGCCTTTCATGTTTGAGGCGCAGGTGTGAGCGAGACTCGGACTCAATTTTCCCGTGTAATTACGCAAATCCCCCCAAGACCCTCATGCATAATTGTATTGGTGGCCGCTATGTAGATATTAGAGTCATGATAATATGATGGTGCGTGTAGCGTAAATTACGTGCGCTGCGGTGTCAGTCGACCGCGATGACCGGAAAATACCGAGAGCCGGTGACGGGAACGGATCCGTAGGCGCCCACTTGCAACGTCAACCATGGCTGACCGCTTTGACGATGCCACACAGGTAAGGGTGTCCTTGATTCTCGTTTAAGTGGGCTGACAGTTCTGACCGTTCGCGTTCAACAAATAAATTTAAACGCTGCAGAAGGAGCTCCAAACATTCCTCGAACGGGAGCAGGCGCAGGCGCGTTTACAGCAGTCTATTCACACGTTCACTAGCATGTGCTGGGACAAGTGCGTTCTCACAGGTCCTCTCAACTCCGCTTTTACTAAACCATCCGTTCCGATAATACTCGGCGAACTTTGCTGCAGATGCATCACTGGCACGCCTTCGACGCGGTTCTCTCGGGGTGAAGAGGGCTGCTTAGTCAACTGCGTTGAACGATTTTTGGACACTAGCCTCTTCATGGTGAAGAAAGTCGAGTCTCAGAGACAGGGTACATAGATGCATCCACCTCGGGTATTCTCTCCACAAAAGTCAGCCTACTAGAGGTCGTTTCGTGCAAAGCTAGTACTGTCAATAGATTCTAATGATCCCCCCAACAATGATCGAGACACCCTACTACAATGAAGAAAAGGCACAAAATTTTGAGCAAACCGTCCGGTCGAATAGCCGTACACGAGGAAAATCTCAGCCAAAGAATATGGGTAAGGGTGTGGAGATGTGTAGCAAACTTCAGGAATAACCGATCGATTACCGTGCTGTGCGCCGAAATTGGGTCCACGCGTATCCTACTATAGCAGGGATGAAAAAGCCGAATGCGCCAAGAATTTCTCGCTTGTGCTTCAGCTGGAGCGGTACGTTGATCTCGGGGTATTTGTCGAGAGAAGAGGAGAAAGAGCCAGTGTCATGGAATCGTTGCATAAGTTGGTCCTTCTCTGTCCACCTGTTTCGCAACCAGACGTCAAACGCCTCCCGTTCGTCCTCTGGTATGTCAGCCCCAAGCATTTGCACATGGAGAGGGTCGTTATTTGGGGCTCCGGAAATGCTACGAGAGATGTCGCCGATAGGCACATCTTTAGGCACATCGAATCGGCGAATGTGCATGTGAACAGCGGGAGGAGGTATCCCATCAAAGAAGATAGATCGCAAAGTATAATAGAATTGACCATATCCCATGGGTGGCACACCTGACGACGCTAGATCAGCCTGCCAGGTCAAATACAATGGGCGTAACATACCGGGGTACGCGACCGTGATATCAAGCAGCTGCAGACTAGGGACACAATGCGACAAAGCACGTATGCTGTAGTGTAAGCCTGTTGACCGTGGAAGGATTGTGTGAGTCAGGTCGGACTGTGAAGGGGTGATCAGTAGGCAATGGTGGGAGGTAAAGCGAGGGAACTTGCGATGCCAAGTTTGTCGGCAAACTTTTTGCTAATGGGCCGGGTGTATGGACTGACGAGGGTGCCCTCAGGGTAAAGGATAAAAGTAAGTGGAGTGTCATGATCGTGAGCACTTCGACCTTGGAGAGCCAGCTGCTTTACGAGATAGAGACGGTCTGAGGCCCAAGAGCGGGCAAGGAAGATGAAGTTGAAGAATTGCATGCCCTACATGGGTGGGGGGATGCCGTCGGCGGCAGAGCACGTGAGGAGGAAATGGAAAGCGTACGCACCCAACCGATGACAGGAATCCATTTCAAACTTTTCTTCAAAACGATGCACACGTCTCGGTGGGTGTCCATAAAGTATGTCAGACACCACGCGTACCACCAGTCTGCATAGACCTAGAAGTGGTAAGGGTGATGTCACTAGTACTCTTGAGAGTTTCTACCAACTTGGTGATTCGCGATGAGGACAGATTTCTTGGGTAGGTTGAGTCCCAAGACCCGTCCGTCCCCATCTCGTATGGCGATGTCACGGATCTCATCGGTTGAGAAGGCGCCAGGCCCGTCGTGTTCGAAGGTTATGACGAGACGCGAAGGTGCGAACCATTGACACATGAGGACTGGGCATGGTATGGGCTACTAGTAAGTGATAAGCCAGCGGAGGAGGGCCGAGTGACTTACTGAGTAGAGTGCCAAAGGCGCCCTTGCTGAGACGGATCCCGGTGCCATAAAGCGACTTTTTTGAAAGAAGTGGCAGGAAGCGAAGGGGCAGGAGGAAGGCAAACTGCAACACGTTGATCATGATGCAACCGAAGTTGAACACGATGAAGTATAGCATGGCATGGACAGTCTGGGCCCACGCTCTGGGAGGACGATTGGCAATCTCAATAGTATGAATACCTTTGCGGTCTACCATCTTTGCTGGAGTACTAGTAGTATAGTATGAGCGAGCGCAGTGCCCACTCGAGTCATCGCCGGCCGTGTTTTGGGGCATACGGTGATTGATCCGGGTGTCCGGCGGTTTGAAATTGACCCCGAATGGCTGCATGGTTACCTGCGAAAAGAAGAGAAGCACAGTCAAAAAGTGATTTTCTGTTTGTGAGCGTGTCAGACGCGATCCCCAGTTGGACAGTCTTCCACTCATTTCGGCTTCTCTTCACCTTTCTCTCTCCGGACGTCACCTCGTCCATCGCTGGCCCCCGGCCAGTCGGTCCCCACTCATCACTTCGCACCACACACTCTTTTTCTCGTCCCGTCCTCGTCCCTCTTCCTTCACTTCATGCCCCCCTCCGACGTTGCCACTTCATCTTCCAACGCCACTGGCATCGTGACAATCACGACCACCGCCACCGCCGGAGCCGGCGCTAGCACTCTCGACCCTGCTGCCACCACCACTGCCCCTGCCCCCGCCCCTTCGCACCTGTCACTGACTCTGGGCGGTTCATCCATCTCGCACAAGGGGAAGGAAAGGTCACCGGCGTCGGATCAACCGTCAGCCACCGAAATCCCTTTCCCCGTTGGTCGTGCACCTTCCTACTTTGATCGTTATCCCCGTCAAATGTCACACCCCACGCCTCAGAGACACAACCCGCATGGACGAGCCATGCGCACATTGGCTTCCACGAGCACCCTTCACTCTGATCTATCATCAAATTCTAATTTCGCAAACGTGACATTGACAGCTTCCAGCGGCCGTTCCGATCTTCATTTGTCTTCCTCTCGTCACACCCACACCGACGACCTCGTTCTGAAGTCTCCGCCACCCCGACGCCGTCCCCGACGAGTCTCAAACCGAAGATCGTCGGGAGAACATCGCTCTGACCATTCATACCTCCGAATTTCCGACTCCTCGTCTCTCACGCAGATCGAGACACCACCCCAAACGCCAATTGACCTGTCTGCCCCCAGGCCCCTCTTCGATCCCTTTTCCGTCGTTGTCTCCGCTCCCGTGTCGGGCGTAGAGACCATGGACGCCTTGGTCGACGGAATGAATAATTTTGGAAAAGACGACATGTTCATGGGCTCAGGTGGTATCTCCCGTCCCACGCGCAGCAAGGATAAATTCCACCCACTTTTCCAACCTCCACTTCCCACTCCTCCCCCCGGCGTCACTCTTGGCGGTGGGTTATCTCGCAAAGTGTCATCCAAGTCACGAGTCTCTCGTCATGATGACGGTGCTGACACCGACAATGATGCCGACGATGATGACGAGACGCAACCACGCACAACCAAGACACTCTCGGCTCGTCAGTCCTCTCGCCCCAAAGTGGCAAGGCCAACGTCTCCTACAGTGACTGCTGGTAGCACCCTTCCTCGTTCCACGGATAGTAGCCCACCCCCCTCACCGGTACCCTCTCGTTCTGATACCAAGTCTATTACACCTTCCATCTCTGAGATCATTCGTGCCTACGCTCCTTTAGGACAACAAGCGCGATCTCGTCTATCTACAGCGCGAGATTCCATTAGAGTGAGCAGCCACGGCCACGAAACTGTGTACGAAGAACAGGAATCAGAGCCTGAACCTGTGTCCGCTGCGGAGGAAGCTGAACTTGTCTCACGTACATCAGTGGATAGTATCGCCGAAGAAGTCAGGATGACTCTGCGCAACCAGACAACGTCCCCAGTCGTTCGAGCCCCTGCCCTGAGCTCACAATCATCACGTTCCCGGCATTCATTTATGTCAGAGCAATCTGCTCCGGGGTCTCCATGGTCAGAAGGTCGCCGTACAACTCCTCACGTGGGCTCAGACCCATCTGAAGAAACACCAACGGTCGACGTCACGCCCCCGCGGACGCAGTCGCAGGCCATCGCGGAATATCTTCGCTCCGTCAGATTGACAACCCTTCTCAAACTCACTCGTCCCCCACATGCATCCGTGGATAATCCTCTGGTCGTGAGCTTGTCGGATCTGGGAAGCTCCACGGGCTATCCTCTCGTCATATTCCTAGGCCTAGGTGGCGTCCGGTATATTTCCGGTCTCTATGATGAGATGGCAGAATGCCTTGGCATTCGTCTCATCACAATCGATAGGTGAGCCCATTGAACCAAGCCTCATGATTACATTTCTTACGGAGTTTTAAAGGTGGGGCATTGGTCGAACTGATATTCCTAAGTCCAAGACAGCCCGGGGTATCCCAGAATGGGCTTCGGCCGTGGAAGAGATTCTCGACCTGCTACACATCGACCAATGTAGCGTAATGGCTCATTCGGCTGGCGCCCCTTATGCGCTGTCATTTGCCAATAAAGTCCCCGAGCGCATCCGTGGTGAGATCTTACTTCTCGCACCATGGGTTGGTGGCGTGGAAGGAGGTTCGTGTTGTCCCCTCAAATCCTGTCATACTTCGTCTCACCCTACCTGACCAGCCGGTTACAAATGGCTCAAGTATGTACCAACTGGTATACTCAAGACCGCCCAGGCTGCAGAGTGGAAAATCCAGGCTTGGATGCTTGGCAAACCTCCAACAGTTGCCTACCGGGGTATTGGCTACGACGCCAAGTCCGCGATGCCAACACCACCTAACTCAACATCTGCGCGTCGATTCCCAGATAAGATCACCAGTCCGACCACACCTCTCCCCCGCCCAAGTATGGCGCGGCGTCTTAGCCATACTTCGAGTGTCTTCAGTGACTACGATGATTTGCGAGACTTTGAAGGCCGTTTCGACAGTCGGAGTACTCTTGGCGCTAGGAGCTCTGGCTCTCAACGCAGTCGCACGGTAAGCGACAGCAAGTCACAAGCCACGTTTACACGCAAGACATCAAGAGGATTTTTAACGAGGCTCAAAGGCAGCTCCCATTATCCGCAAACACAGCCTTCTCCTGAGAAACAGAACCCTTCTGCTGGAGGACGGAAGTTGAAAGCGCTACGTTCCATGGGCTCTCTTCGGCGATCATCCGCAATGCAGTCAAATAAAGCGGGTACAATTGTAGCGCCTCCTCAAGTCCCCCCACCGCTCGCCCTCGACGTCGGGCTTGGTCTCGATTCGTTCCACTGGCCAAATACTGGCAGTGCTGGTGGTGGCCTCAAAGACCTTCCCGTACCGCCCTTAGAACGTTCTAACCGCCGTGCAGCCGGTCGTCGGTCCTTGTCTCATACTTCTACCGCACGGACATCCCCACCCTCCATCAACTCTTTTTCGCGTACAAACGGTCCTCCGTCACCCACGACTACCACCGAAGAAAGGACAAGCATCACTGCGACGAGCGCCTACCAGGCCGCACTAGGCAACGCCCTGATAGCTGCCGCTCACGCCGAATCTTCGCGTGGAACCCACGGAGATTTGTTACAAATCTTAAACCATGATCAACAGCCGTGGGGATTCTCATATGCGGCATACCCGCACGCTGTGCGCGTGTGGTATGGTGATCGCGACGAGAAGATTGCTGAGAACGCTGTGCGTTGGATGGAGCGCACTATGGGACTCGGGCGATGCGGCGTTCAGGTTGTGCGCGGGGCCGACCACGGGCTAATGTATCGCAGTAGCGTCGTGGTAGACGTGCTGGAGCATGTGCGAGATATCTGGGAGGGCGACTCATGAAGCCATTCTAGGATAGACAAACAACTCTTCTACCATAGCTCTGCGCGTTTGCGCGTGGGTCGTAATTATTCCTTTTTATTTACTTTGCCCCACGTTCGCTCATCCTTGTTTATTTGTTTATGGCTTGTTAGAATCTCTCACCACACCTATCTCTTTGTGTATACTCATTTGGATACCGTCATTGGGGGCCTTTTCTTTCACGCTGTATTCCTTTTCAGCGCAGCTTGTCCTTAATCATATTACTGCAGTACCACCTTTATCATTTTTTTACTTGCTGCGTCGCCTCTTCTAGCGTCGAATAATACCACCTACCATCCTCCGGAGTGTCGAAACAGCGTGTAAGTCTGTGCCTAGCTATCCCTTCATATCTGCCCCTCTGACTGGCCCAATTCCGATGTTAGTCCGGATCCCCTTGCGGCTTATGGCCTAAACCTCCTCGCAGGCCACGTTAGATACTGCTTCTCTCACGCGTTGTATGCTGACAAACAACTTGAAGGAAACGCTATGAGTCAAAAGGCATTACCAGGCTATAGAGTGCAGAGATGCAAATACGGATACACGACAACTCCACCAAGTAATCCAGTCGTGTCGCCGCTCACGTTGTGTGGCTGCGAGAACAATAGGCGATAGGAAGGCTGAACGACTACTCCAACAACCGAAAATAAGATCGTATGTGGCAAATAAGAGTTAAACGGCGCAATAAAGGAGTTAGCACGTCTCACTACGATTGATGCAGGTGCTTGCTCACCATCGCACAATTGTGCTCATAAGGGGAGAAAAACAGGTCCAAAGGAATTCCAAGGCGATAACGGCCTGAGTGGACTTGGACATTCAGTACGGTCAATACCAGGACACACCCGTAAACAGTGGGGGGACTCCGAAAGTGAGGGTGAACGTCGGATGGGGTGACGTACCATCGCTCCTCGGAGGCTTTGTACTGTAGCTGAATGAGAGCGGTATGCCAGGAAGAGAAGATTCCGCCGCTCAGGAGGGTTTGACCCGGTTTGTCAACATTGTTAGCCTGTATTCGATATGCAGAACCGCAGGTGGCATGGAGTTAATCTGGAGGATCGAGAGTGTGATGTGGTCCTGGGTGTATAATATATACAACGGCTTGTCGAGTGAGATAGTTGCTGGGCTAAGGGTTCAAACGAATATCCTGCTATAGCTACGAGAATAAAGGTGCAGAAAACGTGTGATTTTCGACGTAAACGGCAAGCAGAAGCGGCGTTGGGCGTTCGCCATCTATGAATGAGATTAAAACGGCGCCGGATAGGAAACTATGACGACGGACGTGGACAGATTAAAGAGGCGCCTATTCATGCGAATGATCGACCGAGCGTGGGCCCGTCTCGCCGTCTCGGAGGTGGACTTGCGGCGAACGGAACAAGAGGGAAAGAGAATAGGAGATGGAAAAGGCGTGGATACTATACAGTGGTGCTACAAGCACAGGAAACTCGACGAACGGGACGTGGACTAGTATAATATGACGGGGTCGGGACAGTCATAACCGCGGGTGTCCGTGCCCGGGACAGGATCAAACACTTTGCATTGTTACTCTACAGCATACCTATTTCTCTTCTCCATTCCATCCACTCTCTTCAACATGGCCACTCAAAAGGCCACAAAGTATGTTTCTCCACGTCGTCGTCTCCCCGTATCACCTCTGACAAACCCATGCAAATCCTCCGTCAAGTTCGTCATTCGCCCGCCGGAAGGCTTTCGCAATCAAGCATCAAGAGGCCGAGCCGCTGACCCGACGGGACCTCCAATATGACCTCCTCCATCACATCTTCGCGGCCCAAGAACGCGTCTTTACCGACCCGTTGTTGTCCCCGTCATCGTCTTCTTCGTCATCCCAGGACGAGAGGCGTGGGACGGTGACGTTCCGGGACTTGTACGTGCACGCGCTGATGGATTCGCCGCGGTGTTCGAAAGCGCTGCGGGAGAAGATGCAAGAAACGCCGGACTTTGCGACGGACTTTGCCAAGATGTCCCTTTTGGCGAATGTCGGGCGAGTGAACACGACAATGACCTGTCCGTTCTCTTGTTCATGTTTTTTTTATATGATATTCAACTCAACGAGCCCAAGTCCTTCCAGAAATGCGTACGGCATTACGTACTTACCATCCCGTCCCTTCGCTCCAGAAAGCCGATGCGAATCTTCAAGACGCACCCAGGATAAAGAACATCCTCAAAGCCTGCAGTCTCAAAGACGAGGCGACGACGAACATGCCCGTCACTCCCGCGGAGCTTCGCGCCAGAGCGGTGAGCACAACACAATCATCCACATATCCCCCCCCCCTCTTTCTCACTCGGCCACCAATCGACAGGCAAGCGGCGTCGTCCCCTCTACCAGCATCGTCAACCTCCTCTTCGTCCTCTCCAATCACTTCACTGTTCGTCGGTCACATCTCTTTGCCCTTTCTCTTTGACCCACCCGGCCGCCTCAGACCGTGGCGCGTGACCATTTCGGTGCCCTCGATATCGATTTTCTCGATCTCTTTTTGCCCATCAAGCTCTCCTCGCCTTCTCGTGCCCGTGCTTTCCTCTGGCTCGCCTTTCGCTATCACGAGGCTCCTTCTACAAACCCATTCGACGATGACTATGCAAGGGACCATCTCGGTCTCATCCCGGAACTGATTCCTCTCTCCGAGGAAGCGTTCGAGAAGGAGAACGTTGATCCGGAAGACGAGAGAAGCTATGCGTCCAAGATGACCAAATTGCGAATGGAATTCCTCGCAAAGAACGCGCAAGGCGCCGAGGGCAACAAACCCAAGGACAGGAAGGGTGCGCCCAAGTCCAAACTCAGGCCACCCTCCCCCGGGAAGTCCATCCCCACGAAAAGAGAGCGATCTGATCCTGATTCCGCCATGGAGGAAGGCAACGACACCGATCACATCGGTACGTTCTCTTTCTGGTATTTCATCAGTCCTTGCCGATATAGATATCGCCCTCCCCTCTAGCCGTCCCACCTTCACACCGAAGACGGCACAAGCCATTCGGACGATCACGTGCACTTTCAGAGTCTTCGACGTCCCGCATATCCAATCGACGTTCGAGCGGTTCCCATAGGTCGATTCTCCAACGTATGATCTCTCGTCCGCTGACCTTCCACTCCACTTTCTTCCATCTGATGGTTGCCTTTCTCAGAGGCGTGGCACGTCGTCACCACAGTCGATGCCTTTTTCGATTCTGATGAGGAAGACGTTGACGAGTCCGCGCGGCACGCCTATGGTATGCTGCCTCGTGCGACCCTTTCTTGGATGCGCTTTTTACCTGACTTGTCTCTTTTAGCCATGCGTCTCCAGGTACTCGCTGGTTTCCATCAGAGCATCGCTGGCCCCCACTTGCCCTCATCAGTGGCAACGAGCGAACGCCACTTGATGTCGCCCTCTCACGCTTAACATTTGTTCCCCCCCCTCCTTTCGTCTGATTTACACATATACATGCACCTTCCCAACCGAGTCCTCGTCTGTAATCACCGTTCACACGTCACTTCCATCACACTTGTATAAGTTATTTCCTGTTTATAAGTTGACTTGTCAAAGCCCGCTTTCTACGGTACATAGCTCTAGCGCTCTCACGATGAAGTGTCTAATTTTTCTAATTCAAAT
>Ga0137394_10000297_pt1 | contig 34443 bp, 26 predicted proteins | sample czobulk116metaG_FD_108278 | JGI IMG/M metagenome (GOLD analysis project Ga0137394, IMG submission 108278) | Vadose zone soil microbial communities from Angelo Coast Range Reserve, California, USA - czobulk1.16 metaG | ecosystem: Environmental > Terrestrial > Soil > Vadose zone | place: USA... | reverse complement strand
CTAAATTTTTTGATATAAAAATTTATTTATATTCAACATTATAAATCTAAATTTTATTTTAGGTTTAAATTAATAATTACACTTTAGTATAATTTTATACAAAAAACAAAACAAAAATGAATAAAATAAATAGAAATCAATTTCAAGCTTTTCCTTATCATTTAGTGGATCAATCACCATGACCTATCTTAGTTAGTTTTTCATTATTAAGTTTAACTTTAGGTGCAGTTATGTACATGCAAGGTTTTAATCATGGTGGACAATTGTTAAGTTTAGGTTTTACTTTAACAGTATTTGGTATGATACTATGATTTAGAGATGTTATAACAGAAGGTACTTATTTAGGACATCACACTATACAAGTACAAAAAGGTTTAACTATTGGAGTAGTATTATTTATTGTTAGTGAAGTATTTGCTTTTTTAAGTGTATTTTGAGCTTTCTTTCATTCTAGTTTATCTCCAACAATAGAAATAGGAGGAGTTTGACCACCACAAGGTATAACACCATTAGATCCTTTTGCAATACCATTATTAAATACTATTTTATTATTATCTTCTGGTGCATTTGTAACTTATGGTCATCATGCTTTAATTCAAGGAGATAGAAAAGGAGCTATTTTAGGTACATTATTAACAATAATTTTTGCTATTATATTTACTGCTTTACAATATTATGAATATTCAGAATCAAGTTTTACAATGAGTGATTCAGTATATGGGACAGTCTTTTATGCTTCAACTGGTTTACATGGATTACATGTTATTATTGGTACATTATTTATTTTAGTAGGTTTTATTAGAATAATTAATTATCATTTAACTGATACACATCATCAAGGACATGAAGCTGCAATTTTATATTGACATTTTGTAGATGTAGTTTGATTATTCTTATTTATAGCTGTTTATTACTGAGGAGGTAATTAATTTCTAAATATAAGTTATATTCTTATAAGATATTAATTAAATAATTATTATTAATTACCTGTATTAAATAAATTTTACCCCCTTAATATTTTATTTTTACTAAAAATAAGTTAATAAATCGCTAAACAAAAACAAAAATTAACAATACATTTTTGTAATTAGCAAGTAATATTTTATATTTATTATAATAAATTATATAAAAATAAATATAAATATTAGACATTTAATACAAGTCCCAAAGGATTTACAATACGATAATACCATGAATTTATCATTATTTTTATTTTTAATAGGAATATTAGGTTTTATATTAAACCGAAAAAATATAATATTAATGATAATTGCTATAGAAATAATGTTATTAGCAGTAACTATGTTAATATTATTATCAAGTTTTAGTTTTGATGATGGAATAGGGCAAATATTTAGTATATTTATAATTTCATTAGCAGGAGCTGAATCTGTAATAGGTTTAAGTATTATTGTTGCAGTTTATAGAATTAAAGGAAATATTTTAATTAGACAAGAAACTTAATGTATTTAACAATATTAATTTTACCTTTATTAGGTTCATTTGTATCAGGTTTTTTAGGTAGAAAAATAGGAGTAACAGGATCTCATATAATAACTTGTACTTGCTTAATATTATCTAGTATATTAGCAACTATTGCTTTTTATGAAGTAGGGTTAAGTTCAAGTCCAGTAACAGTTTATTTATTTAATTGAATAGATTCAGAATATATGAGTATATCTTGAGAATTTTTATTTGATCAATTAACAGTATCTATGTTTATTCCTGTTTTATATATTTCTTCATTAATTCATATCTTTTCAACAGATTATATGTCTGAAGATCCTCATAATCAAAGATTTTTCTCTTATTTATCTTTATTCACTTTTTTTATGTTAGTTTTAGTATCTGGTGCTAATTTTTTTGTAATGTTTGTAGGTTGAGAAGGTATTGGAATAGTTTCTTATTTACTAATTAATTTTTGATTTACTAGAATACAAGCAAATAAAGCAGCTATATTAGCTTTAACTATGAATAGAGTAGGTGATATGGGATTAAGTATTGGATATTTTGCATTATTTGCTTTATTTGGATCTTTAGATTATGCCACAATATTTAGTATAGTACCATTTATGAATGAAACAGCTATAACTATAATAGGAATATTAATATTAACAGGAGCTATGGCAAAATCAGCTCAAATACCTTTACATTCTTGATTACCTGGAAGTATGGAAGGTTTTAAAGGTGTAAAACATTATATTTTTATTTATATTTTCTCTTTCTATATCTATTCTGACAATTTATGTGGAATAAATTATTTCTCTGTATTTCCCATCATTCAATCTATATCAACTTTAGCTTTACAAACTATTACTGGGAATATGTTAGGAGATGGTCATATTAGTCTTTCTAAAAATAATAAAACTGGAGGTAAATACTCTATGACTATGGATGTTTACTCTTTAAATTATTTAAATCATTTAGATCAAATGGTTTATAGTCAATTCACTGACACAAAAATTTATGCTTATCCTAATATTTTATTACCTTAACATAAAGGAAAAGAAGTATCTAATTATCTATTAAGAACTAAAACACATTCTCTATATACAGCTTTACATAGTTTATGATATAAATGAAATAACGATGAAAATAGATTTATAAAAATAGTTCCTTTAAATATATCTGAAATGTTTTCAGAAGTATCTTTAGCTTATTGAATAATGGATGATGGTTATTTTGATTCTTATGGAAGAACTCAAACAACTATTATTTGTACTGAATCATTCTCTAATGAAGAATGTATAGTTCTTCAATCTTTATTAGGAAATTTAAATATTAAATCATCTTTAAAAATAAGAGATAAAATTAAAAACAGATATAGAATTAGAATATCCAAAACTAGTATGGATAGAGTTATCTCTTTAGTCAGTTCACATATGCATACAGAATTTTTATATAAATTAGGAATATAATTGTTTTGAATAGGGCCTTCCTTAAACTTCACTATATGCTGGAACACCCTAAAGCTTTAAGTACTCATCTAATATTAAATAATTAAAAGAGATAGTGAAAATCTTAAAGATATTACAATGGGCAATCAGCAGGAAACCAACAAATATATACTTAAAACCAAATTAAAATTAAGAAAATAAGAAACAATTATTAAATTATATTACCCCCTTTCAATATTTCTCAGATAAAAGAGTAAACACGATTTAGTAAATATATTTCTACCTTACTTGTTTTGTTTACAGTTTCTAATTTTCTTAACTTAACATAAATATTAATTAATTTGGTTTTAAGTATATATTTAAGTAGGATCCTCAGAGACTACACGTGAAGCTCATATAACAAATATGATGAAGATATAGTCCGATCAGTAGAGAAATCTACTGTTAACAATAGATGCCTACACCTGTATCAGCTTTAATCCATGCAGCTACTTTAGTTACTGCTGGATTATATTTATTATTAAGATCTTCACCTTTATTAGAATATAGTAGTACAGCTTTATTAGTAATAACTTTAACTGGTGCAACTACTGCTTTCTTTGCAGCTACTTGTGGTTTAGTTCAAAATGATTTAAAAAGAATAATTGCTTTTTCAACAATAAGTCAATTAGGTTATATGGTAATGGCAGTAGGTTTAAGTCAATATAATGTAGCTTTAATGCATGTTGTAAATCATGCTTTCTTTAAAGCTTTATTATTTTTAGGAGCTGGTGCTGCGATCCATAGTTTTTCAGATCAACAAGATGTGAGAAGATTTGGAGGTTTAATTAAAATTTTACCTTTTACTTATACAGCTATGTTAGTAGGGTCATTATCATTATTAGCTACTCCATGATTAACAGGATTTTATAGTAAAGATTTAATAATAGAATTAGCTTATGGTCATTATAGTTTTAGTGGTACATATGCTTTCATATTAGGAAGTACAACAGCAGGTTTAACTGCATTTTATTCATTTAGATTAATATGTTTAGTTTTCTTAACTGTACCAAATGGACCAAAACAATCTTATTTAAATGCTCATGAAGCTAATAATAAAGTAATTATTCCATTATTTTTATTAGCTTTATTTAGTATATTTTTTGGATTTATATTTTCTGATTTATTTGTAGGAATGGCTAGCGATTTCTTCAGTAATGCTTTATTTATAAAACCTAATAATATTTCTTTAATTGAAGCTGAATTTAGTTTACCTTTAATTATAAAATTATTACCTGCTTTATTATCATTATTTGGTGCTAGTTTAGCTATGTTTTTATATCATAAAGGTCCGATATTTATTATTGATTTAACTGATAATTTTATTGGGCAAAGTTTATATACTTTCTTTAACGGAAAATATTTCTTTGATATAATTTATAATAATTACTTTATAAATAAAGGATTAGATTTAGGTTATAAAATTTCTAAAGTATTAGATAGAGGTATTATAGAAATGGTAGGGCCTTATGGTTTATCTCACACTTTAACTAATACAGGGAAAAATATTAGTAAATTAGATACTGGAGTTATTACTACATATTCTATTTATATTACTTTATCTTTACTTACTTTAATTTTCTTAATTTTTGCTCCTATATTAATAGATACTTCTTTATTAAATGAAATAAGATTATTTATAATATATATTGCTGCTTTAATTATAGTTTTATCACCTTCTAATATTAAATCGTAATTAATTATAAAATATAATTAATATTTATTTAATTTATCCCCCTTTTTAACATATAAAAATTTTTTTTTAATTAAAATTTAATTATTAACATGAACATAATTTATTAATATAAATTCAATCAATGTCTCATTTTAAAAATTTTTATTATTTATTTTTAATAATAAAATAAATTGCTTATAATGCAGAGACAGTTCTCAAAATAATAAACAAATATTTTGTTTAACATGAGATCTTTATATATTTACATTAAAATTAAATGCCTCAATTAATACCATTTTATTTTGTTAACCAATTTTCATTCTCATTTTTAACTTTACTTACTTTAATTTATGTATTTTCTAAATATATTTTACCATTATTTACTTTCCAACAAGTAATAAGAATGTATATTACTAAATTAAGTAATAAATCATAAATTAATTTTATATTATTTATTTTTAAATTTAAGAATGAATCTAATTTTGATTATTTTAAAATTTTTACCCCCTTTTTTTTCATATAAAAATATTTATATAAATATTACAATAATAAAAGTATACTATATCAAAAATATAGTTAAGATTTTAATACTTTAATTAAATTAATTAAATATATGAAATAATTGAATAAGGCGAATCTTAGAATACTTTAATTATTTGTATAAATATATACAAATATAATATAAATAATTTATAAAGTATTAATACTAATAAGTCATATATTATAAATTTATAATATTATATAATTAATAAAGTAGATTAGTATTAAACTAAGAGAGAATAATATAAAAAATGTTTTTTTTTTAATTAAAATGTTTAAACCACTATCATTATTTAATACTATATACAACGATGCACCTCAACCCTGACAAATAGGGTTTCAAGACAGTGCTGCACCTGGATTTACTGGGATAGTAGAACTACATAATACTATATTTTTCTATTTAATAGTAATTTGTGTAGGAGTATTTTGAGTTTTAGGTTCATCAATATATTATTTTAATATAAAAAATTCACCTATTATACATAAATATTTAAATCATGGTAGATATGTGCCTATTCAAAAGTGTTTTAAGTTTAATAATTTTATAAATAGTAAATCATTTAATATTGTACGAAATTATACAACTTTATCTAGTCAATCTTTAAGAAAAAATAAAATTGATTATATTAAAGAATATGAAAATGCTTTTAATATGATAAAAGATATTTTAAATGAAAATAAAGGTAAATCAGGTATTTATATGATAACTAATAATATAACTAAAGATATTTATATTGGACAATCGATTGATATATCAAATAGATTTAAAAATTATTTTAATCTTAGTTATATAAAAAGTAAAAATAGTTTTATAATAAGTAGAGCATTAATAAAATATGGATATTCTAATTTTTCTGTAGCAATTTTAGAATATTGTGATAAATCTCATTTACTTGTTAGAGAACAATATTATCTTGATAAATTAAATCCACAATATAACATTCTAAAAATAGCAGGAAGTTCTTTAAAGTCAAAACATACTGAAGAAACTAAAGTAAAAATTAGTAATTCTTTAAAAGGAGTTTATATAAAAGAAAAATCTCCTTTATTTGGTAGTCATCATACAGAAGAAACTAAAAAACTAATGAGTTTAAAAAAGCAAAAAGAAAGTAATCCTTTGTTTGGACAAAATCATACAAAATCTTCTATTGAATTAATGAGACAAAAAGCTTTAAATAGAAAACATTCTGAAGAAACTAAATTAAAAATGAGTACTATAAGAGGAAACCCTGTTAATATATATGAAAAAGTTTCATCAGAAGGATTTAAATTAATAGGTTGTTTTGTTTCGGCTAGAAGAGCTGCTAAATTTTTAGGTATAAGTGGTAATACTATTACAAAATATATGAATTCAGGTGAAATATTTAAAGATAGATATAAAATTTCATCTAAATAAACTTAAAATAACTTTGAATAAAATTTCACTATATGCTGGAAACTCCTAAAGCCTTAGATACTATAATTCTTTAAATTATTAGTGAAAATTCTAATGGATGTAACAATGGACAATCAGCAAGAAACCAAAAAAATAACACACTTTAATAATTATAAAAAAAAAAACACACAAAAAAAATCTGAAACCAGAATATATTATTACAAATTTACAAATGAGTACAAGACATTAGATTTGTAAATTTATTTTAATAGACTTATTGAAATAAAAGATAAAGTTCATCAGAAAGTTTTAGATTTAATTAAATTTATTATTCATCAATTACCCCCTTTCTAAATAAAATAAATTAAATAAAAGAGATCTTAAACACAAAATGATGAAAAATTATATAAATTACCTTAGTTCAAACGATAGAACGACTTTATTGTAATAAGTTAATTTTTGTTTAATTCCAAAAGGTAATTATGGGAGGCATTAGCCGGAGGTTGTGGAAGAGGGAACAAATTATTATATTTTCAGACTTTAATAATTACGAATTATTTAATTTATTAATTAATTTAGAATAATTAGTTAGTCAATCGTTCTTAGAATTTAACAAGCAGAGTTAAATTTTAGGACTAATTTTAGAAACCTTTTTATTTTAATCAATAATGTTATTCAATTATATCTTTGATAATGATATTGTATTCTATAGTTTATTTACATGTACTGCTGGTTTTATGGGATACTCATTAATTACATCTTATTTAGATTCTTTTTATGTGGATAAAGGAATTCAAACTGATGCATGAGAAGATTACTCTAACAGACCAAGTCAAATTGCTTCTGATAGTTTAACTTCAATTGATACAGTAACACCAAGATTTTCTCCTACAGATTATGTAAATACAGGACCTCAAATAAATACAATTGAAGCAGGAACTCAAACTATTACTGATAATATGAGTACAGTAACCACTGTTTTACCTATACCTCCAATTCAAAAAGCTGGTGTAGTAGTAGGTAGTGGGATAGCAGCTGGCTTTGGGCATACTTTACTGAGTAGTATAAATAAAAAAGCAGTAACAGCTGAAAATACATTTCCTTCTGTTGAATCTAGTACTAATTCACAAGTAAAAAAATTTTTTAAATGATTCTCATTCAAGTCCTTTACAAGATTTTTTATTTAGTGGGGAAATGTTAACTTATGTTAGTTTAAGTTTAACTTATATTTTAGTAATTCAATTAGTATATAAATTATACTTTAAAGATACAATAAATTTAAATTTAGATAAAATTTTGGGTATAAATGTAAACAATAAAGTAGAGTTTTATTTAAATAAAACAATTAAATTAAATAAACAAATGAGTATTATGTGAATTTGATATATCTTTATAATTATAATGTTTGTAGTAAGTATTTTTTTTTATGCTCTTCATGATCTATGTACTTATTTAGATATTTATATAAATGTACATATAACATTTTATCCTAATATTATTGCCGATAATATAAATGAATCTACTAATTCATTACATGACATGTTATTAATATTAAAATTAATTAATTACGTATCTATAATAGTTACTTTATCTTTAATAGGTTTTATAGTATCAAAATTTCATTTAAATAGGAGTGTAAATAATATTTATATTTGATTATTAATTTTAACATTAATATTAACTCTAGCTTTTACTGCTTATATATTTAATGATTTATTTCTAAACATAAATAACTATGTAAAAACATATCTTAATTTAAAATAATTAATACTAAATTACCCCCTTTTTAAGTAATTTCTTTCATTAAAAGAGTAAACAAAATTAAATACAATAGAAATGTTAATTATTAATTTGTTTACATTTGAACCGTAATTTTATAGTATTTTGTGCTCACTATAAAATTATAATTTCATTTTTTTGTGTGTTTAATAATGTTTAACAATAATTATTAAAAGTGTTATTTTAAGTAGGATCCTCAGAGACTACACGTGAGAGCCGTTATAACGGTAAGATATAGTCCAATTATATAGGAAACTATATAAGTTATTGACATTAATTGAATTAATATGAACAATAACACCAGCTTTAATATTAATAGCTATAGCTTTCCCAAGTTTTAGATTATTATATTTATTAGATGAAGTAATATCACCTACAATAACTATAAAAGTAGTAGGTCATCAATGATATTGAAGTTATGAATATTCTGATTATGTAACTGAAAGTGGAGAATCTATTGAATTTGATTCTTACATGATTCCAGAGTCTGATTTAGAAATAGGTCAATTTAGATTATTAGATGTTGATAATAAAGTAATTATACCTGTAGATTGCCATATTAGATTAATAATTACTGGAGCTGATGTAATACATTCTTTCGCAGTACCTTCTTTAGGTCTTAAAGTAGATGCTGTTCCAGGAAGATTAAATCAATCTTCTATAATAGCTGAAAGAACTGGTACTTTCTATGGTCAATGTAGTGAAATTTGTGGAGTTTGACATGGATTCATGCCAATTGTTGTAGAAGCTGTGTCTGTTCAAGATTATTTAGCTTGAGTTGATCAAGCTAATAGTTAATCTATATTTTATATTAAATTATATTGATATAAATCTTAATATATTTCAAAAAATTTATTATTCATAAATATTTACCCCCTTAATATAAAAGTATTAATTTAAATCTTTATTATAATTTATGTGTCTATAAAGTTTATAATTTTAATGTTTTTTATTTATTTACTTTAGATAATATACAATTTTTTAATTAAAAAAATTTTTTATTAATTTTAAGCCCATAATTTAATGGTAGAATGGTTTCTTGATGAGAAATTTATAGAAGTTCAAATCTTCTTGGGCTTATTATAATTTTATATTATTAATTTAAAATTTATTTACATCGTCAGAATATTTAAAATTTATTTTTATTTATTAAATTAAATATACATTAAATATTTAATTATATAAAATAATATTATAATCAAATAAGTAATTATATAATATAAAATTTTGTTTATCTTAACTTATTAAATTAATAAGTTAAGATAAATCTATAAACTATTTATTAAAATAGGGTGTAAAACACCATAATTAATACTTTATATTATCATAAATTAAATAATATAAAAATAAAAAATATAAAAAATAAAAAAAAAATATAAATACAATTTAGTAAAGTTCGAAAAAGATTAAATAAAGGGTATTAATTAAAATAAAATATAAATACAAATGAGATTATTAAAAACTAATGTCTTATTAAGATTATTAAATTCTTATGTTGTAGATTCTCCTCAACCAGCTAATATTTCCTATTTATGAAATTTCGGTTCATTATTAGGAACTTGTTTAATTATACAAATTTTAACTGGAGTATTTTTAGCAATGCATTATCAACCTCATGTAGATTTTGCTTTTAATAGTGTAGAACATATTATGAGAGATGTAAATGCTGGCTGAATATTAAGATATACACATGCAAATGTTGCTTCATTCTTCTTTATTTTTGTTTATGCTCATATAGCTAGAGGATTATATTATAGTTCTTATAAATCACCTAGAACATTAGTATGAAGTATAGGAGTAATAATTTTAATATTAATGATGGCTATAGCCTTTTTAGGATATGTTTTACCTTATGGTCAAATGAGTTTATGAGGTTTACTTAATAAGCCTCAAATGTATTATTTATATTTTATTTGTTTATCTTTATTATTAATTACACCTATTAGTTTAAATACAAATAAACCTAAAGTCAGTAGACTTATAAGTAAGTATAGAGTAGGACCACATAATAAAGATATAATTTCAATTATATTTGGATCTCTTCTTGGAGAGGGTCAAGGTGAAAAAAGATTATTAGGAGTAGGTACTAGTTTTAGTTTTTATCAAAAAGCTGTTCATATAGATTATTTAATGTTCTTACATAAATTATTGTCTGAATTAGGTTATTGTAATTCTAAATTACCTGTTATTACAACTAGATTAGGTAGTAAAGGTAAAATAATGAAAATAGTAAGATTCTCAACTTGAACTTATGCTAGTTTTAATTGAATATATGATCTATGATATGATAATAAAGTAAAACATATACCAGAATGTATTGATCAATATTTAACTCCTTTAGCTTTAGCTATTTGGATTATGGATGATGGAGCTAAAGTAAGTAAAGCTTTAAAGCTTTCTACTAATTCTTTTTCTTATATTGATTGTTTACTAATTGTAAAAGCTTTACATAATAATTTTAATATAAAAGCTTCTATACAGTCAGCAGGAAAAAAAGATCAATATTTAATCTATATATGAAAAGAATCTATGACAGATCTGACAAATATAGTATCTCCATATATAATACCAGAAATGAAATACAAATTAATTTAATATATTTGTACATAGTTATAATGTAATTTATAAAGCAATTTTTACTAAAAATTTATATATTAAACATTATAGCAATGCTGATGAAAACAGGTCAAAATTGTTTGTTTAGCATTAAGACCGTCGGTAGAGTAAACTATCGCGACAGACTGGCTCATCGGTGGGTGTCTGAAACGATGCTTAATGTACAGTCGAAATCTTTATTCATTATATATTATAATGAAGCACAAGGCATTATATTTGTATTAAAAATTTTAAGGGGTTATTAAAATAAGATAAAATTAAATAAAAAAAGTCTAATTAATAAATTAGACTTATTTAACTATAATATCCCCGTGTAATTTAATTAAAATAAAGAACGAATACTAAAGTATTTTAAAATTTTTATATTGTTATTTTTAATTTTATTGTAAAAAGTTATTAATTAAAAAATCCAAATAAAATAAAATAATGGTTAATTTTATGAATTACAATTTGTTAATTTGTAGTATTGTAATATGTACTGCATTTTTTTTAGGTTATTCTTTATATTGTTTAATTAAGAATAGTTATTTATCTAAAAATATAACAGCTACAACAAATAATTCTTCTAATATAAAAATAGAAACTATATCTAATCATAAAAATGTATCTTACAGAAATATTACAAAAATTTCTTTAATACCTTCATCAGAATTAAATGGAGATTTGTCAGCATATACTATTTATGAATTAAAATTCGAAGAAATGTATCTTATTTATGGTCCAGAAATTGTGGACTTTAGAGTAACTGAAGAAGAAGTATGAGATACAGTCACATCATTTGATGCTGCGGCATTATTCAAATGATATTAATGAAATAATCCTTACTATTTTAAGTTATATTCATCCTTAGTATAAGATGAACTTAGTTTTATTCTTTAACTATAAATAATATTATTTATAATTAATATTATATAAACTATATTTATTACCATATACCCCCTTGTTATATTATAAATTTTGAGTAAAAGAGTACACAAGACAACAAAAGTGTATAAAATTTAATTATTTTGTTTTGTTTTGTTTTTTTATATTTACCCCTTAAAATATTTTAATTCAATTATTAAAAATAATTATAATGTACATGATTTACTTGTTTTAAACATACAAAGCTTAAGCTAGAATAGGTAAAATTAAAGATTTGGCTACAGTAATTACTAATTTATTATCAGCAGTACCTTTTTTTGGACAAGATTTAGTAGAATTAATATGAGGAGGCTTTAGTGTAAGTAATGCTACATTAAATAGATTTTTCTCTCTTCATTTTTTACTACCATTTTTATTAGCTGCTTTAGTAGTTGCTCATTTAATGGCTCTTCATACACACGGGTCAAATAATCCTAATGGTATATCTTCTAATGGAGATAGAATTGCAATGCATCCTTATTTTACATTTAAAGATTTAGTAACTATCTTTGCATTTTTATTAGCTTTATCTGTTATAGTTTTCTTCTATCCTAATTTATTAGGACATAGTGATAATTATATTCCAGCTAATCCTATGAGTACACCTCCTTCTATAGTGCCGGAATGATATTTATTACCATTTTATGCTATATTAAGATCTATACCAAATAAATTATTAGGAGTTATAGCTATGTTCGGTTCATTATTAATTTTATTAATACTACCTTTAACTGATTTATCTAGAATAAGAGGTAGTCAATTTAGACCAGCTATGAAATTAGCTCATTGATTCTTTATTGTAAATTTTTTAATATTAATGTGAATTGGTTCTCAACATCCTGAAAGTCCTTTTGTAGAAGTAGGACAAGTTGCTACTACATTTTATTTCGCTTGATTCTTAATTATTGTTCCTATTATTGGTATAGCAGAAAATACTTTAATGGATTTAGCTATGGATAATAATTAAATATTATTATCTTAACTTCTTATGTATAAATTATTTATAATAACTTTCATATAATAAATTAGAATTATAAATTATTATAAATTTTTATTTTTAAATAATTATTATACTATTATTTATTTAGAATTACCCCCCTTTAATTTATATAATTTAATTATAAGTTAATATGTAAAGAATATCAAATATACACAAAATTTACAAATATTTTTATTATTCTTTATTAATTACATTAAATAAAGAATAAATTTGTAGTATAATTTTAATATTAACAATTTTAATTCTTTGATAGATTAAATAATATTTATATTGAATATAGAATAAACAAATTTTATAAATAAGGTAGAATTAGTTTAATTGGCAAAATAACGTCTTGTGGCGACGCTGTTCAGAGTTCAAAACTCTGATTTTACCCTAAATTAATAATTTAAATCTCTATTTAATTAATTTAAAAAATAAAAATTATTATAAATTTTATTTTATTAAATGAGTTAAGATATCTAAACCTGTAAAATTTAATATATATTTATATTATGTTTTAAGTTAAAGTCCTAGGTCATTATATATATTACTTTAATTAATATAAAGTATTATATAATAAATTCTAATTGTATAAAAACCAAAACCCCCAAAAATAGAACAATCTATGGATAAATAAATAGAAAAATAATCATTTAAAATAAAAATAATAAATATAATTATATCTAACACTTTTGTAAATTTAAATTATTAAAATTTTCTATAGTTAACTATTTAATTAATAATTTAAATTTGTTTTATATCTTATTGTTTTAGATGAGCTATTTTAAGTCCTATACTTAGACTTAATAATATTTAGATTATACCAGCAGTATTTGTTAATCCTAATTATTTTGTTTTTTTTAATGAAATAATTTAATTATATAGTAATAAATAAATAAAATGAACTTAATTAGTCTTATAGATATAATTTTGTTCTAACTCATTTTATTAATTAAAATTATAATAATAGAATGAAATAATTTCATTCTATTAATTAAGCTGAAATAGTTTAAAGGGTTAAAACTTACCATTCATGACGGTAAAACGAAGGTTCAATTCCTTTTTTCAGCTAAGTTTATATTTAATATCAAACTTATAAGATAGTTATAAGGTTTAAATATTAATAATATTTTTATTTTGTTTTTGTTTTTAATTTAGGAGTAAATATTTTAATATTTGGATAAATTTTTAATTAGATAGTTTTAAAATAAATATACAAATTAAAAGTATAGATGACAATTTAGTAAAAACATCAAAGTATTTTAAAGGAATTATTAAGGATAACTAGCAAATTTATTAAAAAGGAGGTTTAAACCAAAAGCCACAAACTAATTAATAAATAAAAATTAATAGTAAGCAAATTGTGGCGATCCTAAGGGAAACCTTAAATATTGATACTTCCTGAAGCAAAACATTGTATTAAGGAAAGGAAAGGAAATCAACCGAGACTCCGAAAGTAATGGTGAGTGAAATCGGATTAGCCTAAAGAAATAAAAATATTTGAAATATTATAATATTAATTCTTAGAGAATGAAGTTGGAATATTATTAATTAAAAATTTAATTATTATATAATAATTAAAAAACAAAAACAAAATAATTACCACAGAAGGTATATTAGTCCTGTAAAATAAAAATATTTCTTAAAATAAGTACGATGAGAGAAAACTTGTCGGAATATAGGGGAACCATCCTCTAAGGCTAAGTATAATAAATTTAGCGATAGTGAAAAGTACTGTAAAGGAAAAGTTGAAATAGTTCGTTGTATAACGAAATGAAATAGTCTTGAATTAGTAATTCTATAAGCAGTCGAAGTTTTATGATGTAAAATGACGACGTACCTTTTGCATAATGGGTCAGTAAGTTAATGATAGTAGCAAGGTTAATTAGCCTTAGCGAAAGCGACTAAATTATTTGTATAATAAAATTATATATTTTAAAATATTTTTACAATAATAAAAATATAATAAATTCCTTATATTATAAATTTTCTTTATAAAATAAGTGATTTATTTACAAAGAAAATTTTGGGAAAGTTACTATTATTAGACCCGAAGCCAGTTGATCTTTCCAAAACCAGATTATAATGGATCGAACGGTTGAATGTTGCAAAATTCTCCGAAGAGTTTTGGAAAGCGGTGAAATGCCAATCTGAACTGGTGATAGCTGGTTTTCTACGAAACATATTTTAGTATGACATCTATTAATAAATTTATGGAGGTACAGCACGGTAATTCCCAACTAATAATATATTTATATTAAAAGTTTAGGTTGAGGAGATCTTGAAAATCTTACCAATGGAAACGAAACTCGGAATTACATAAATTGATAATAGATATTCAGACTGTTCATGATAAGTTGAACAGTCAAGACGGAAACAGCCGAGAACATGGATCAAGGTCCCCAATGATTATTAAGTGAAATTAAAGGAAGTAATAGATTGAATGCAGCTGTAAAGTGAGCCTGGTAGTCGCTATCTTTTAATGACCGTTGTAACAACATAGCAGCCTTTAGACTATTGCGCCAAAAATTTAACGGGTCTTAAATAATCAACCGATATCCTGTTAATTATAAATATAAATAAAATTATGTTTATAAATTAGGTAGTAGAACATTCAGTATAATTGATGATAAACAGTGTTTCATTGTTAGTAAATAACTGAAGAGATAATGCTGACATGAGTAACGTAAAAGAAGTTATAATACTTCTCGCCGAATACGAAAGGGTTGTAAGGAAAGGTTAAACCACCTTATGTTAATGCGGCCTCTAAGGTTCAAAACCAAAGTTTTGACTGATGAGTAATATATTGAAAATCTTTATGGAAATTTATAAAAGATCAGGAAATTTAAATATATAATTTATTAATAAAATAATAAATTAAAACTACCGTACCCTAAACCGACACAGGTTCGTAAGTAGAGAATACTAAGGCGTAGAGCTAAAAGTTGTTAAGGAACTCGGCAAGTTGTTCTCATAAGTTTGACAATAAGAGAAACCATATAAAATTTAAATTAGCCATAGTTTAAATGATTATATGGTATAATAAAATCGGAGGCCACGACTGTTTACTAAAAACACAATTCAGAGCAATGATTAAGATAATAGTATTCTGGATGAAATTTGCTCAATGCCATTAATATAAGAGAGGTAATTTTAAAGTTACTAATCGAAAATCTGGTTAATAGCGGTCTTAACTATGAGGATCCTAAGGTAGCAAAATAAATTGGCCATTAAATGTGGTCTTGTATCAATAATGTAACGATGGTCTCACTGTCTCTACAACTTGCTCAGTGAAATTGAATTGCGAGTGCAGATGCTCGCTGTCTTCAGAGGGACGGGAAGACCCTATGCAGCTTTACTATAATTAGTTATTACTTTGATTTAAATTCAATTAATAGTTATTAGGGATGTCGATAGACAAAAATTGGAAAACCTTATAATTTGAATTAAATCTTTGTTTACCTTATAAATTGAAATTTAAGGGATAAATGACTAATTGGTAGTTTGACTGGGGCGGTCGTCTTTAAAAAAGTAGCAAAGTACATCCAAAGATTTTTATTAGTATTTATAATATTATAATTATTTAATTATAATATACAGACAAAAATATTAATTCTCTGATATTAAAAAAAAACAAAAATTAAAAAGGAATTAAATAAAAATAAAACTTAATAAATTAGTTTTATTATTACAAGGTATAGCTAGAAATTGAATGGAGATCAATAAATTAGTGACAGATTTTGAAGTGTATAATGGCGGAAAGCATACCTAACTGAGAGACTTAGAAGTCGAACAGATACGTAAGTAGGGCATAGTGACCCCTCGCTATAAAATGGAATAGACGGGGATCAATCGATAAAAGTTACGCTAGGGATAACAGGCTGATAGCCGGTAAGAGTACATATTGTCCTGGCTGTTTGGCACCTCGATGTCGACTCATCCTATCCTCCGGGTGAAAAAGCTTGGAAGGGTTCGGCTGTTCGCCGATTAAAAGGGTACGCGAGTTGGGTTTAATACGACGTGAGTCAGTATGGTCCCTATCTTCTGAAGAAATAAATAGTAAAAAGGGAAAGACCTTCTAGTACGAAAGGATCAATAGGCTGTGTTTCTCTAGTGTACCAATTGTTGAATTTAATTATATTATTATTTAATTAAACAGGCATAGTTGGGTGGCCACAAACATATTAGATAAGCGCTGAATGTATATAAAGCAAGAAACTAACCCCTAGATACTATCTTAATTATTATTTCTATTATTTTCTAAATAATATTTCTTTTTAATTTATTAATCCATAATATATTATAAGAAATGAAATAATAATTAATTTTATAAGAAAAAGAACATTTCTTAATAGGATGCAAATGTAAGTAATTGTGAATTATTTAGTTTAGCATTACTAATTTATAAAATAGACTTGATGTTTTAAATTGTCCAAGGAAATTAAAAAGGAATTAAATTTAACAAGGTAGATTTTTCGAATTCTATGATTAATACCAATTAATAATTAATCCTTTAAATAGACTAAGATGGAATTGAACCATCAACACATTAATTAATTAACCAAAATTTAGTCTTTAATGGGGTGTTAAATATAGTTAAATAAATTATAATATAAATTATAATTTACCAAATCTTTTATAGCTCTCAAAATTAATTTCAACTGATTTATATTTAAATATTGTATAAAACCTATTTAAATCATTCATATTAAATAAATCCTCAGAAGTAATGATTTTTTCATTAATATAATTACTTAATAATAATGCATTAGTTTTCGATGTTACTAGGATTTGTTCAGATAAAACCATGAAAGGTTGATCTTTTCTATCGTTGATAGAGATAATAGGAATTAATGTATAAATTTTCTCAGGTTCTAAATTAATTATAAAATTTCTTATACCCTCGATTTCGGAAGATATAATTTTATAATATTTAAATTTACCTTTTTTAATTATATTAATTCTAGAATCTAAATCTTTTAAGAATGTAATATCTTTAGTAGAGATTAAATCAAATAATTTTTGATTTGCTTCTAATATTTTTTGATTGAAATTCATTATTTATATTTTTATTTTAAGTATTGTTGTACTATTTAATTTATGATGGGCACTAAGGCGCTAAATTGTTCTCATGAAAGAAAATTTACCAGGGTCTATTATAAGATTGCGTGATAACTTATCAAGAACTAACATGAGTTGAAAGATTATTCTTGATTTTCTAAGTAACGGGGGTAAATTATTTATTAATGATATTATTGTTTTCATCTATAATATAAGGTTCAGTTGAATATAATGTATTATCCTCATTATAAATTAATTTTCTTTTATTGTCAGTAACTTTTAAAGTATAAAGTTGTTCAATAACAGAAATATTACCTAAATTAAGATTTTTTCTTCACTTAATTTGTAACTTTTCTAAGAAACTTTTCTTATTAAGTAAAGATTCAAAATCTTGTTTAGTTAAATCTATTTTATGACTTAAACCTTTAACTTTATAGATAACTTTACCTTCAACAGTTTCTAAATAATATACTTTAGGAGCTAGAAATATAGCTTTAGTTAAAACATTTTCTAGTTTCATTTTACCTAAACTTTTACTATCAACCATTTCTGGAGGCAATGGTTTATCAATGTAAATACTATCTGTATCAGAATAATATAATATAAAATCCGGATTATTTTTAAATTGAGTCATATGAATTCTAGCATATGCAGTAATTGCACTAGCTATAGCAATAGAAACATTATGACTTTCTTTATGTCCATCCAATAATGTATTGATATCTTTTTGAAGAGTTCTATAAATAACCATAGTTTTAGCATCTAATTCAATAAATTTAATATCCATATTAGGAGAATTTTCAATAAATTCAATTGATTCATTTTTATCTATAATTTCAATCGTTGGAAATGAATCAATCATACCAAATCTACCGTACAAACTATTTAATAATAATTTAGTGATAAGATTTAAGGGATGTCCTTTAGGGTATTGAGATCTTAAATTATATAAAGTAGTTACATAATCCTTGAAAATATTTTTTCTTTGAAATTTATAACCTCATAAAATTTCGAATTTATATCCGAATTTTTCAGCATTTTTTAATTCTTCAGGAAAAATCATATCAGATCATTGTCCTAAAGGTGCTACAGATCTTAAACCATTATCAGTTTTAATGTGAGTTTGTATAATAGGATGTTTTAAGTTATCTGGAGCCTTGATATTACAGAAAAAGAAACCAAATGCATCTTTATCGATAGCTCTAATATCACCTTCAAATAATGTTGGTTTACCTATAGGCATATCATATTCTTTCATAACAAAAGGATACAAAGAATTAACATCATATGCATATACTTTAGTACCTTTAGAATTTTCAGGTAAGTACATATCAACTGCTCCTCCTGTATAACTTAATCTAATATCTTTAGCAACTTGTCCACTTAATTGTGGTATTGTATTATTTTCTATGAACAATGTTCTAAATATTGCAAAAGCTAAACTAGATAAAGTAGGATATTTGTGAATATTAATGTTGAATAATTCAAATATTAATTCATTAAATTTAATGATAACTTGATATAAAGAAATACAATCAATTTCACAGTATCTAATCGATTCATCTCTCATTGATCAAATATTATAATTTTCAATATAACAATTATAATCAATAGAAGAAATACCATCAAAATATTTAAATTCAGGAATTGTGCCAATATAATCTAAGTTAGCTTCATTTACAAAACTATAAGGGAATATAGATTTTTGAGTGTTAACTCCGAAACATAAACCTAAACTTCTTAATGAATCTGGTAATAGTTGGTTACTATCTCTGAATGTAACTACATAATCACTTAATCAAAAAGTTATAGAAATGATTTTATCATTGTGAATTATTGGTTGACATTCACCTAAATTAGCTAATATTTTTAATAAAAATATACCATCAAATCCTGACATATTATGGATATAGATTTTATAATTATCATATTTTTTACACATAATGGAGTTAATAGCAGCTATTAACATATTTTCCGAGTTTTCGTGATCAGTTAAATAATAAGATAAAAAGTTTTCACCATTAAATATAGTGATAACATAAGGGATATGAACCCCATCTTTGATAAATGTTTCAATATCTAAAGTTAAGAATTTATTTTGTAAAGTTTCCGTTCTAGTTAAAGGTTGTATAAATTTAGCTGTTTTTTCAACTTGATATAATAATTGTTCATTATTTCTAAAGATTCATTCTTTATTACCTAATGTTCTGATAAATGTTTGATTATCTAATCATTTATCTGTATATTCATATCTTATTTTACCTTTTCTATATAATTTTACTTCATTTATATCATTTTCAATTGAAATTATTGCTACATTAGTTTCATTAACTTGTATAACATAATTATTTTCATTTTTGTATAATAAGTCTCCATAGTTTAATGGATCCATAGTTATTGGTAATTTATGATGTTGATAATTATGAAATTGAATATTATTAGATAAAGATTTTTCTAAGGCTCTACCATCTCTGATAGCATAAGTAAATACTATAGAAATAATTGATTGTTCATGATAATAATCACTCTTATCTTTAATTTCTTCTAAGATATAATCGAATATATAATCTTTATCTTTATTATTTAGTCTTTGTAAATTTCCGATAGTAACAAATTGGTTATCTGATCATTGTAATCTAAATAAAAATATTATATGTTGATTATCAGTTACATTAGGTGTAACTATTTCATTTCAGAATTTATTTAAATTAGTTTTTAATAAATCTTTTGAAAAGATTGTTTGTGAAATTCTAATTGTATAATTAATTCAATTAGAGAATTTTGTTTTATTTTTTAACATTGTTTATTAATATATTTCCTTCATTTTAAGTCAGTAGGTAGCAATCGCATAGACTAATTAATTACTGGTTTAATTCAACCAACCTCATATCTATTTTGGACGGAATTATCATAAATAAATTATGTGATAAAAGGAGTACTGATAGTGCTTATATTAATAAACCTTTGCCTTCTGAAATGGTAAATAGTAAAATTTTAGGAAAAATGAAATTAGAAAATGTTTTAACAGATGCTATTTTTTTAGCACCTAAAGTATATTGTTTATTAACTGAAGATGGTAAAGTTATTCATAAAGTTAAAGGTTTAAATCATAATATAGATTTAAATTTAAATGATTTTGAACAGTTACTTTATAAAGATTCATTTATTCAAAAACTTCAAACTAAATGAAGTAAAAATTTAAGTGATGGACATATAAGAGTTCTTAATCAATTATATACAATCAAAATTACTGATAACAAAAGAAAATTAATTTATGATCAAAATAATAAATTGATTGGAACTACTCCCTATATCATTGATAAAGATAAAACAGTTAATACCTAATTACCCCCCTTTCTATATAATTATGTTTAAGTTAAAAGAGAATATTTACTATTCAGTTTTCGTTAATTAATCATATTAATTTCACGATGTCAAAACCAAAAATGTATATATTTTAGTTTATAAATTAAATTAGTAAATGAAAAACAAAAACTAAAAAACAAAAAACAAAAATTTTTGTTTTTACATTTTTAGAAATTTATTTATATAAATAAATTTAAGTATATTATAAAATATTATGATAATAATTCAAAAATATTTCTTTAATTAGAGTATTATATTTTTAGGTTAAACCTACATTAAATTATTTATAAATTTATAATTGAATTTATTTAAATTTTAATGTTTATAGCCTTTTTCGTTCAAAATTTAGATTGAATAATAATATAGGCTTATTTTATTATTTTAAATGAAATATATATTAATAAATATATTAAGTTTTACAACAATAATATCTAGTGTATTAGTAATTACTTCTCAAAATCCTGTAATATCAGTAGTATATTTAATTTCTGTATTTGTAAATGCAGCAGGTTATTTAATATTGTCTGGAATAGGTTTTCTAGGTTTATCTTATATAATTGTATATGTAGGTGCTATAACTGTATTATTTTTATTTGTAATTATGATGATTAATATATCATTAACTGATATAATAGATACTGGTAAACAATACACTAAAAATTTACCTTTAGCTTTTGTAGTTGCTTCATTATTCATATTTGAAATGTTTAATATTTTACCATTTAGTTTTAATAATGTTTCTGGTTTAAAATTTATTTTTGATACTATTACTAATTTTAATTTATTTATTTGAAATAATAATGAATTAAAATTTATTAATGATATTCATATTACTTATCCATCTAATATTGCAGATACTACATTTATTTCATTTAGTCAAATTGAAGCTATAGGACAATTAATTTATACATATGCTGCTGTATTATTAATAATATGTAGTATTATTTTATTATTATCTATGATTGCACCTATATTCATTTCATTAAATAAAAAATAAATTATTTAATTTACTCAAATTATTATAAAAAACAAAAACAAAAAATACCCCCTTTCTAATATATTTAAATTCTAAAGTTTTATTTTAACGATATCTTTCGATTACGATTAATGCTATAATTCTTATTTATAAAGAAAATTAATAAATTTCTAAATAAAAGTTATATATAAAATATTTTCAACAGTTTGTTTATATAAGTAAAGAAAAGATTAATAAATATTTATTTATAAAACAATTAAATAAATAAATTTGAAATAGTAATTTATTTATATCAATTAGAGTTGAGTTTACAGATGGTTTCTGTAGTAGATCTGCAAAATCTATAAAATTAGGGTTCAATTCCCTCTTAACTATAAATTAATTTAAATTTAGTAATTTTACTTAAAATAAATCTATTAATTATATATTTTTTAGTATAAATTTTAAATGTTTTAAATCTAAAATAAAATAAATTTAAATATAATAAATTCTCTTAGTTCAATGGTAGAACTGCATTCTTCTAAAGTGTTAATTTTGGTTCGAATCCAAAAGAGAATAAATTTTTAATTATTTAAAAATAATTTAAATTATTTTTAAATAATTTGTCAAATAATTTTATAGAATAATTTAAATTATTTTTTATTGTTATTATTATTTAAATTATTTTACTTTAAATAATAATAGTACAAATCCCTATTAAATTATGTTGATTATAAAAAATAATTTATTGTTACAGTGTTTTACTTATATTTAATTGTTATCTACTTAAATTAAAAATATTTAATTATAATATTTTTATATAATTATTTAAATCTACTTAAAGAAATATTTTATTTTATATATTAAAAACAAAAACAAAATAAAAAACAAAAACAAAAATATTATTATAAGTTATGTTGTTAATTTTAATTAACTATTTAATTCAATATTTATATTTATTATATTTTATAAAATTGTAACTTAAGATTATAATTTAATTTTATATATTTTAATTAATTAAGATATAAATAAATTTAAAGTATCTAATCGTTTATAAATATAAATAAAGATGATAATTATAACTATCTATGATTACAAATAATTTAATATTAACTCTATTAAATGTATTAATTAATTTATTAGATGTATTATTAGTAATATTACCTATATTATTATCTGTAGCTTTTATGACTATAATAGAAAGAAAACAATTAGCAGCTCATCAAAGAAGAGTTGGTCCTAATACTACAGGATATTATGGTTTATTACAACCTTTTAGTGATGCTCTTAAATTAATAGTTAAAGAAACTGTAATACCTTCTCAATCAAATAAAATTTTATTTTATTTAGCACCTGTATTTTCATTAATATTTAGTTTATTAGGGTGAGGTATAATTCCTTTTGGACAAGGGTTAGCATTATCAGATTTTTCATTAGGAATATTATATACTGTAGCTTTATCTTCATTAGGAGTATATGGAGTATTATTTGCTGGTTGATCAGCTAATTCTACTTATGCTTTTTTAGGTTCTTTAAGAAGTACTGCTGCTATGATTAGTTATGAATTAATATTAAGTTCTGCTATATTAATTATAATTATTTTAACTGGTTCATTTAATTTTACAGCTATTATTGAAAATCAACAAGCTATTTGATATTTAGTACCCTTATTTCCAATATTTATATTTTATTTTATATCTATATTAGCTGAAACATCTAGAACACCTTTTGATTTACAAGAAGCTGAATCTGAATTAGTTGCTGGTTTCTTTACTGAACATTCTAGTGTTCCTTTTGTTTTCTTCTTTTTAGCTGAATATGCTTCAATTGTTTTATTTAGTTGTATTACTTCTATTTTATTTTTAGGAGGATATCATATGCCTGAATTATTTATTAATGATTCTTTAATTAATTTACAATCTATAATATTAGGATTAAAAACTTGTATATTCTGTTTTATGTTCGTATGATTTAGAGCCACTTTACCTAGAATGAGATATGATGCTTTAATTGATTTATGTTGATTAAATTTATTACCTGTTTGTGTAGCTTTTATTATTTTAATACCTAGCATTTTAATAGCATTTAACATTTCACCTTATTAATTTATTATCTAAAAATTATTTTATTAATTTTATTTAATTTATAGAGAATTATTTATTAAAATAAAATGTATTTTATATGTATATTTAAAATAAAATATATTAAATTACATTTTATTTTTCTTACCCCCCCCTTTATTAAAAGGTAATAAATTGAAAACTAAAAATATTCAATTTATACTTCGATTTTTAATGAATTTATTAGATTAATTCAGATTTTAATTTTAATTATTAAAACCAAATAAATCAATATAATTAGCTTTTTGTGATAATTGTTTTGTTTTTAGAATAAAATTTTTATTTCTTTGAGGTTTAAAGATAGTTTTAAAATAAAACATTTACTTAAAAGAGATGTTAAAGATTGCAATTATTGCATATAAAATATAACAATAAAATAAGATATTAATTTATTGTTTAAATATTATAAGAATTTAATTTTGGTTCTGATTGAACGTTGTTCAGTAGTTTAAGACATGCAAATCATTATTACCGAGAATAAAAAAATATAATTAATAATTATATAAATATAGTAAGGTAATAAGGTGTAAAGGTGAGGATAAATAAATAAGTTACTTTATAATTTCCATAAATAGGAAATAAGTTTAATTATTAAAACAAAAAAATTAATAGTTAAAATAAATTAAATAAAGTATTTAATTTATATTAAAGGAAATTTTCTGTTATAAAATACTATTTCTTTTGATTAGGTAGTTGGTAGGGTAAAAGCCTACCAAGCCGACGATCAATAGCTATGTTTGAGAGAACAAATGGCCACATTGGGAATGAAATCTTCCAAGTAGTTTAATACTACCAGCAGTCGAGAATATTAGTCAATGCTCGAAAGAGTGAACTAGCTAACTGAAATCAATTAAAAATTGATAACATAAGGGAAAATAATGATATTACCTTATTATTAGTGTCGTCCAAAACTGGTGCCAGAAGACTCGGTAAGGCCAGAGACACAAACGTTAATCGTCTTAATCAGGCGTAAAGGGTTTGTAGGCGGCTTTTAATTTACTTATAAAAGAAGTTAAGAATAAAAGCTAGAATCAAATAGAGGATATATCAAATAATGCTTAGAGTAGGTCTGATATCCTTAGATACTAAGTAGAATATTAAAGGCGAAAGCTTTTTTCCATAAATGATTGACGCTCAGAAACGAAGGTGAGGATAGGAAATAGGATTAGATACCCAAAATACCCCTCTCTGTCAACGATGAATGGTAATTATTAATAATAAATTTATTATTAATGGCAATGTTAACACGATAACCATTCCGCCTTGTGAGTACAACTGCAAAGTTGAAAACAAAAAAATTAGTCGGTTTCGGAGCAAACGAAGTGAAGCATGTTATTTAATACGATAATCCGCGTAAAACCTTACCAGTTCTTGAATAAAAACTTTTATTTTTTATATATTTTATATAAATTATATAAAGGGATGTTTTAATTTTAAAATAATTTTATATTTTAAATAATAATTAAACATTTAATACAGGTGTTGCATGGCTGTCTTCAGTCCGTATCGTGAGAACTGAGGTTAATTCCGCTAACGGACGAAATCCCTATTGTTAATTAAAAATATTCATTACATACTTAATAATTAATGAATCTTACAGAGTTTCATTTGGGGCTAAGACAAGTCGTTATGGCCCTTATGAACTGGGCTATAGACGTGCCACAAAAACTTTTACAAAGTGATGCTAAACTTTTTCCTTAAAGAATTTAAATATTTATTTTTTTTGTTTTAATAAGGATAAAAACTTTATTTATTAAAAAATAAAAAGATTAATAATTTATTTATTTTAATTTTCTATAAAGAAAGTTAAATTTGGAAAGTAGGAAGAGCTAATCATTAAAAAAAGTTAAAATATAATTTTAGACGGATTGTTCTCTGCAATTCGGGAACATGAAGAAGGAATTTCGAGTAATCGTTGATAATTAGCGCAACGGTGAAACTAGCATCCGTGATGAACTAACTGTCTGTCGCTGGGAAGAAGCTTATATTGATGGAAATAGGAATATAATTATAAACTTTTCATAGTTAAATTTAGTTTTATATATATTATAAAATTAAATAGTTATTTTATTATTTTAATATTATAACGGCTATGTTAAACTAATTAGTTTTTATTAATTCAATTGAGTAACATCTCAAAAGTCATAGCAAGGTAGCCGTACTGGAAAGTGCTGCTGGAAAATAAATTAATTTTACCCCCTTTTTATTATAATATTATAGTAAGAGATTAGTTGAGTGGTTTAACAGCATATTTACACTATGCAGACAGAGTTTCGATTACTCTATCTCTTATTTTTAATTCTGATAAACAAAAACAAAAACAAATTTTTGTTTAGAGATTTATTCTAAAAAACAAAAAAATTCTTATTGAATATTCTTAAATTATATTATAAATTATGTAATATTTGATATAACACTTATTAATTGCGAGTGTGCCGAAATTTGGTAGCCGGGTAAATCTTAGGAATTTATGAGTTTATATTCGTAAGAGTTCAAGTCTCTTTACTCGTATAATATTTATATAAATAAACATATAAAAAACAAAAACAAAAATCTAATTAAATTAAATAATATTAACTAATATTCTATTTAAATTAAAAACAAATTAAGTGAAATAAAATATATTAAATTCTTTATTACATTAGCTAAATATTATATCCTTTTCATGAAAATATGCTTTAATTACATTATAACCTAAAGTTTGATACAAAATTATAATTCTGTAACATCTTTAGCTAAATTGGAAAAGCGTTTGCATTCGGAGCAAATAATTATTGGTTCAAATCCAATAGGATGTAATAAAGTTAACTTTATAAAAATAAAAAACAAATTTTTGTTTTGTTTAATAAAAATTTTAATTAAATTTGATATGATAAATAAAAACCAAATTAAAAGTAATGATGTTTATTAGTATCATGATTCTTATAGTGGCAATAGCCCTACCTTCAATAAATAGAAATATTTCGCCAAATTTATATTTAAGAATATCTTCATTATTATTACTTTATACTGGGGCATTAGCTTTTAATGCTTTTTATATTCAGTCAATTGGATCAGGTATAGGAATATATAATGGTTTATTTCAAATTACTTTATTTACACAATTATTTGATATAGTTATAGTATTAACAGGTTCATTGATACTAATAGCTTGACCTTTAATAAATCATAAATTTATAGATAATAATCTAGAATTAAATGAAAAAGGTCATAATATATTATCTATTAATAATTATAGAATAAAATATTCAATAATAGTATTAATATCAATTTTAGGTTCTTTATTATTAGTATCTTCTTCTAATTTAATAACATTATATTTAAGTTTAGAATTACAATCTTTTGGAGTATATATATTAGCTTCTTTATATAGACATTCAGAATTAGCAATATCTGCAGGTTTAAAATATTTTTTATTAGGTAGTTTAGCTTCTTGTATAATATTATTAGGTTGTGGATTAATATATGCTTTCACAGGATTAACTAATTTAGATTCGATATATAGTATGATATCAGTAGTTGATAACAATAATATTTTATTAGGTTTTAGTTTAGGTTTAATATTAATCTTTATAGGATTATTATTTAAAATAGCAGCAGCACCATTACATAATTGAGCACCAGATGTTTATGCAGATAGTGCTACAATAATAACAACATGATTAACTATTATGCCTAAAATATCTATTTTATTAATATTATTTGAAATACAAACTCATATTAATTTAATAGATAATATTAATATAATATTAGAGTTAAATCCTTTAAATAATCTAATAAATAGTAATATATTAAGTTTTAATAATAATTATTTATGAAGTAAAAATTTATTATTAATAAGTTCATTATTATCATTATTAATAGGTACAATATTAGGATTAGCTCAATCAAAAATAAAAAGATTATTGGCTTATAGTACTATATCACATGTAGGATTTATTTTATTAGCATTAGCTATTAATTCAGAACAATCTATAGAAGCTTTAATATTTTATATTATACAATATACTATTACAAATTTAAATACTTTTTTAATAATAATATTATTTGGATATATAATAAAAAATTCTTATAGAGATTTAATACTAAGTATAATGGTTGAAGATGAAACAGGAACAGAAAATGATATTAATTATATTTCAGAATTAAAAGGTCAATTTTTCTTAAATCCTGTATTATCAATAAGTTTAACAATTTGTTTATTCAGTATGGCTGGTATACCTCCTTTAATAGGATTTTTCTCTAAACAATTTGTATTATATTCAGCAATTCAAAATGGATATTACTTTATGTCTATAATAGCTATTGTTGTAAGTATAATAAGTGCTTCTTATTATTTAAAGATAATAAAAATATTATTTACAGAAGAAGAAAATATCTCTGGGTATAGTGATAAAGAATTAAAAATAATTAATAATTTAAATTCTAATTCAGAAATAGAAATAAGTAGTACTAATAGTTTTATTATATCTACTTTAACATTATCTATTTTATTATTTGTTCTTAAACCATCAATTTTATTAAATAGTACAACAATACTTTCTTTATCTTTATTTAATTATTAATGAATAATTTATTAATGTTATTTATTTTGGTTCCTATTTTAGCTTTTGTTTTATTATTTTTAAATTTCTTATTTTCAGTACATAGACCTGATGAATCTAAAATATCAGCTTATGAATGTGGATATTCAGCTATTAGAAAACAAAATAGAACTGATTTCCAAATTCAATTTTATGTAGTAGCTATGTTATTTTTAATTTTTGATTTAGAAATATTATTATTATTCCCTATAGCTGTTACTTTATATAAAGTAAGTACTTTTGGATTTAGTATAGCTTTAATTTTCTTTGTAGTTTTAACAATAGGATTTATCTTAGAAATTGGTTCTGGAGCTATCTCTATTACTACAAATAATAATAATAATAAATAATTAATTCTATTTTTATTATTATTTTCAATTAAAATTTTTATTGATAATTCTATTTTTTGTTTTTGTTTTTTTACTCCCTTTATTACTTAAATTTAGTTCTATGAAGATCTTAGATTAAATAGTGTATTTCCTTATATTAATTTATGTTAAAAATAAAAATTAAATTCATTTAATAGAATTAATAATAAAAATTTTAATTATTTATATTAAAGTTTTAGTTTTATTGATAGTAATAATATTTTTGTTTTTGGTTTTTTACTTTGTTTAAGATAAATTTTGTTTAATTCAAATAAATAATAACTTAAAAGAATATAAATTAAAGGGGGAATCTGATAATTGGTAATCAATTGTATTTGCATTACAAAAATGATAGTTCAAGTCTATCTTTCTCCATAATTCATTTATTTTTAATTTTTGGTTTTTGGTTTTTATTATATTTACTATAGTTATTGACTATTAATTTAAATAAAATAATTTAAATTATAAGCCTCGATTGCTTAGTGGTCAAAGCGCTATTCTGAAGATATAGAAATGTGAGTTCAATTCTCTCTCGGGGCAATTTGCTATTAATTTTATTATTATAACAAAACCAAACCAATTTTTTTTTCTTTTTTTGGTTTTGTTAAGCCGGAATAGTTTAATTGGTAAAACGAATTCCTTGTAAGACTTTGATATTGGTTCGATTCCAGTTTTTGGCATTATTAATTTAAATAATTGTTTTTTGAATTATAATTAAATAGAAATAAAAAACAAAACAAAACAAATAATATGAGTTGTAGTTTAATTTGGAAAAACATCATTTTTTGGTAATGAATAATATCAGTTCGAATCTGGTTGACTCAGTTGGTTATATAAATAATTTTATTATATTATATAATTTAAATTATAATTAATTAGAATAATTATAAGAAAGCAGAACTCGAGTGGTTGAGTGTCTCCCTTTTAAGGAGAAAGTTCTGGTTCAAGTCCAGGTGCTTTCAATTATTTAAATATAAAATAAGGGCAGGTGATCCGATTGGTAATGGTGATTCTCTGTAAAAGAATTGGTTAGCGCCGTAAAAGGTTCGATTCCTTTACTGCTCAATATAACAAAATTAAATGGTAGATGACAAATTGGTCAGTCGCTCCTTTTGGGTAGGAGATATACAGCATGTTCGAATCGTGCCTACCATAAATTTTTGTTTTTTTTATGTTGATATATTAAGAATTTAACTTAATATAAATTAAATAAGATATTTTGGTGTTATGGCAGAGAGGTTATTGCGGAGTACTGTTAATACTTTATTCATAGGTTCGATTCCTATTAACGCCTGTAGTGTTTTAAGTTATTATATTCATTAAATTAATATTAATTTATTAAATAATATAAAAGTATATAAAATACTAAAAAGAAAAATATAAAAGAGTAATAAATAAGCGAACATGTTGAAATTGGTAAACAATCTCTTCTTAAGCAGGAGTGGAAGTAATTCCTTAAGAGTTCAAGTCTCTTTGTTCGTATACGTTTTACAACAATAGTGTTCAATATAATCTAATTATATTTAGACAGTTTAGTGTAACGGTTCGCACGCTAATCTCATTAGTTAGTAGAAGGGTTCGATTCCCATTCTGTCTTTGTTAATCTCAACTGGTTTTAAATTTATAAATATTTTCCATTCAAAATTTAATTTTAAATTTTAGAAATTAATGAATCTAATAAATATAATTTCAGAATTTGAGTGTTTTATAAGTGAATTAATCGAAATTTTCATAATTTATATTTAATTATAATAAGGTCTTTTAGTATAATGGTCGTACAGCTACCCTTCAAGTTGCTAGTGTCAGTTCGAATCTGGTAAAGGCTATGTTATATATATTTTATTTATTTTACTTAATTTAAAGTTAAAATAATATATAATATATAATAATTAAATTTATAAATAAATAAATTTTTTATAACTTAAATTTATAATTTATTTAAATAAAAATAAATAAATTATATTAATTATTGTTAATCGTTATTAAATTTAAAATAAAAATTTAGTACTAATTTTAGAAACCCAAAATAGACATAAAAATGTTACATAATTATAATTTAATAATAAATTCACCATTAGAACAATTTGAAGTTAGTAGTTTAATAAGTGTTATAGCACCTATATTTGGTTACATAAATATAACTTTAAGTAACTTAGGATTATATTCTATATTAATATTATTTATAATATTAAGTTTACATATAATAAGTAATAATGAAAATAAAATATTACCATCCAAATGAAGTATAGCTATTGAAAGTATTTTTACAACAATTAATACAATGGTAAGAGAACAATTAGGTAAAGAAATTTATTTACCATTTATTTATTCATTATTTTTCTTTATATTAATAAGTAATTTAATAGGTAATATACCTTATTCATATACTATAACAACTTCTGTAATCGTAACAATAGGATTATCATTTACAATATTAACAGGTGTAACTATACTTGGATTATATATTCATAGATTACATTTTTTCTCATATTTTGTACCATCTGGTACTCCTTTAGCTTTAGTTCCCTTATTAGTATTAATAGAAACTGTATCTTATTTAGCTAGAGCTTTATCATTAGGTATAAGGTTATTTGCTAATATGGTAGCTGGACATTCTTTATTAAAAATATTATCTACTTTCTTATATCAAATGTTTAGTAGTAGTTTTATTATAGCTATATTCACTTTAATCCCATTTGCATTCTTCTTAGCATTATGTGGTTTAGAAGTTGCTGTATCTATTATTCAAGCTTATGTGTTTGTATTATTAGTAATATCATATATTAAAGATGCTATTTATTTACACTAATTATTGTTAATAATAGAAAAAAAAAGAATTCTAAATTATAATAATAATTTATTTATAAAGAGAATTTTATTATCTAATAAATAATTGTTAATTTAATTAGCCAAAATTTAACCAAAATATTACCCCCTTTAATTATAAAACCCAAATTAGAAAATATAAATAAGGAATAGTTTACATTGGAAAGTTAAAACGATTGCTAATTGTTCGGGAAGACCCTTAGGTGTTCGACTCACCTCTATTCCGTAAATTATAAATTTGTTTTTGTTTTTTTAATTTTTGTTAATTTAATCAAAAATAGAGGAGTAAATAAGATAAGTGAGGATTTTTATATGAATTGACGATTATATTCAACTAATGCTAAAGAAATTGGAACTCTTTATTTAGTATTTGCAATATTTGCAGGTATGATAGCCACAGGGTTTTCAGTATTAATTAGATTAGAGTTATCTTCACCTGGTGTTCAATTTCTTCAAGGAGATCATCAATTATTTAATGTAATTATAACTGCTCATGGAATATTAATGTTATTTTTTATGGTTATGCCTGCATTCATTGGAGGTTTTGGTAATTACTTTTTACCAATTCATATAGGAGCTCCTGATATGGCTTTTCCCAGATTAAATAACATAAGTTTCTGATTATTACCTCCTTCTTTAATTTTATTATTACTTAGTGCATTAGTAGAAAATGGAGCAGGTACAGGATGAACTATATATCCACCATTATCAGGAATTCAATCTCATTCAGGTGGTTCTGTTGATTTAGCTATATTTAGTTTACATTTAACAGGGGTATCTTCATTATTAGGAGCTATTAATTTTATTACTACTGTATTAAATATGAGAACTAATGGTATGAGTTTACATAAATTACCATTATTTGTTTGAAGTATATTTGTAACTGCTATTTTATTATTATTAGCTTTACCAGTATTAGCTGGTGGGATAACTATGTTATTAACAGATAGAAATTTTAATACTAGTTTCTATGATCCAGCAGGAGGAGGAGATCCAATATTATTCCAACATTTATTTTGATTCTTTGGACATCCTGAAGTATATATTTTAATTATACCAGGATTTGGTGTAATTAGTCAAGTAATCTCTACATTTTCAGGTAAACCTATTTTTGGTTATTTAGGAATGGTATATGCTATGTTCTCTATTGGAATATTAGGATTTTTAGTATGATCTCATCATATGTTCAGTGTAGGTTTAGATGTAGATACAAGAGCTTATTTCACTGCAGCTACAATGGTAATTGCTGTACCTACAGGTATTAAAATATTCTCTTGAATTGCTACTTTATATGGTGGTAGTTTAAGATTAACAACACCTTTATTATTTACAATAGGATTTTTAGCATTATTCACAATTGGAGGTGTAACTGGAGTAGTTTTAGCTAATGCTTCATTAGATTTAGCATTACATGATAGGATTAAAAAAGATCCTCATTATATCCATAAATTTTGAGTAGGATTAATGGATGGTGATGGAAGTATTCAAGTTAATCACTGAAGACAAAAAAATCTTCAATACAGATTAGTTATTAAATTAAAATATTATATTGAAAATTTATCAATGTTAAATTTAATAAAATATCACATCGGAGGAAATGTGAGAATAATTGAAGATAATAAATTTATTATTTGAGTTGTAAACGATAGAAAACAAATTCAAAGAATAATTGAAATATTTGTTTCTTATCCTCCCATGACTTCAAGATTAAGAGCTCAATTAGCATTTATGTTAGAATGTTTCCAACAAAATAATATTGTATGATATTTAAATGCTAGAAGTAAAAAATATCTTAATCCTAATCTAGATATAGTTAAAATTGATAATAATTATTTTAATGCATGATTATCTGGATTTATAGAAGCAGAAGGTTGTTTTTCAATAAGAGATAAATCTAATAATCATTCATTTTCTATTGGTCAAAACAACGATAAATATATCTTAGAAGCAATTAAATTTAATTTTGATATTAAAAATGAAATTAGAAAAATAAATAATAAATTTTGATTTATTGAAATTTATAGAAAATTAATTTTAATAAAAATTATTAATCATTGCATTAACTATCCTTTGTTAGGAGAAAAAATACTTTCATTTACTAAATTTAGAGATCTTTTTAAATAAGTGTCATGTTGTCTTACCACTGTGATAACAAAACAAATAAAAACAAAACAAAAATTATAAGGGAAAATAAAAACAAAACAAATTTTATAACACAATATTATTTGTAAATAACAAAACAAAATAACAATTCTAAGTAACTAAACATATCTAAATTTTTTGATATAAAAATTTATTTATATTCAACATTATAAATCTAAATTTTATTTTAGGTTTAAATTAATAATTACACTT
>Ga0137394_10000296_pt1 | contig 34522 bp, 23 predicted proteins | sample czobulk116metaG_FD_108278 | JGI IMG/M metagenome (GOLD analysis project Ga0137394, IMG submission 108278) | Vadose zone soil microbial communities from Angelo Coast Range Reserve, California, USA - czobulk1.16 metaG | ecosystem: Environmental > Terrestrial > Soil > Vadose zone | place: USA... | reverse complement strand
GCGGGGACGCTGGCGCTCCTGTGCGAGGACCGCCAGGGCTACAAGAACCTCTGCCGGCTGCTCACGCTGGGGCACGACGGGCGGGAAAAAGGCCAGTGCAAGGTGACGCTCGCGCAGCTCGCCGATTTCCGCCGCGGGCTCGTGGCGCTCTCGGCGGGCGCGCCCGCCGAGCTGGTGGCGGCCGCGGGCGCGCTCGGCACCGAGGCGCTGTACGCAGAGGTGCAGCGGCACCTCGATCCCGGCGAGGAGCGCGACAACCGCCGCCGCCTCGACGCCGCGCGGGCGCGAGGGCTGCGCGTGGTCGCCGGCGGCGGGATCCGCCACGCGACGGCGCAGCTCAAGCCCCTCTACGACGCCCTCACCTGCATCCGCCTGAAGACGACGCTGGACGCGGCGGGCCGCTCGCTTTCCCGGAACGCCGAACGCCACGTCCGCCCGCCTGCCGAGGTCGCCGCGCTCTTCCGCGACCTTCCCGACGCGGTCCGCAACACCCGCGCCGTGGCGGACCGCTGCGCCTTCACCCTGGAGGACCTCGGCTACGAGTTCCCCGATCCGCAGCTCACTTACTCGACGACGCTGGACGGCGAGCTGTGGCACCGCACCCTGGAGGGCGCGCGCGCTCGCTACGGCGGGCCCGGAAGCGCGCGCTGGCCGAAGGCCGTGGCCCAGATCGAGCGGGAGCTGTCGCTCATCCGCAAGCTCGGCCTGGCGGGGTACTTCCTCATCGTCCACGACCTGGTGCAGTTCTGCGTGCGCGAGAACGTCCTCGTCCAGGGACGCGGGTCCGCGGCGAACAGCGCCGTCTGCTACTCGCTGGGGATCACCGCCGTGGACCCGGTCGGGATGGGGCTCTTGTTCGAGCGCTTCCTCTCCGAGGAACGGACGGACGTCCGCGGGCAGAAGTGCTGGCCGGACATCGACCTCGATCTGCCCTCCGGCGACCAGCGCGAGAAGGTCATCCAGCACGTCTACCAGCGCTTCGGGAAGGCCGGTGCGGCGATGACCGCCAACGTGATCACCTACCGGGCGCGCTCGGCGTCGCGCGAGATCGGCAAGGTGCTGGGGCTGCCGCAGGCCGAGCTGGACCGGCTCTCGAACCTGCTGCCGCACTTCGAGTTCGTCACCGAGCACGACGATCTGGCGAACCGCGCCGCCGAAGCGGGATTCGCGCGCGACGACCGCCGCGTGCAGCTCTTCCTGACGCTCTGCCGCCAGATCGCGGGGCTGCCGCGCCACCTGGGACAGCACTCGGGCGGCATGGTGATCGCGAAGACGCGCCTGGACGAGGTGGTGCCGCTCGAGCCGGCCTCGATGCCCGGGCGCGTGGTGGTGCAGTGGGACAAGGACGACTGCGCCGACCTGGGGATCATCAAGGTGGACCTGCTCGGCCTGGGGATGATGGCGGTCCTGGAGCAGGCGGTCCCGCTGGTGCGCGCGCACGAGGGAGTGACGGTGGACCTCGCGCAGCTGCCCGAGGGCGATCCAGGCGTCTACAAGCTCTTGCAGGAAGCGGACACGGTCGGCGTTTTCCAAGTCGAGTCGCGCGCCCAGATGTCCACGCTGCCGCGCATGCGGCCGAAGTGTTTCTACGACATCGTGGTGGAGGTGGCGATCATCCGCCCCGGGCCCATCGTGGGGCAGATGGTGAACCCATACCTGGAGCGTCGCGCGAAGCGCCAGCCGGTCACCGTGCCGCATCCCAGCCTGTGGCCGGTGCTGGAGCGGACGCTGGGCGTGCCGCTCTTCCAGGAACAGCTGATGCGCATCGCGATGGTGGCGGCGAGCTTCACCGGCGGCGAGGCGGACGAGCTGCGCCGCGCGATGGGCAGCAAGCGCAGCATGGACCGGATGAAGCGCATCGAGGAGCGGCTGCGCGCGGGCATGACCGCGAACGGCATCGCGACGGCGGCGCAGGACGAGATCGTGCAGGGCATCGCGAGCTTCGCGCTGTACGGGTTCCCCGAGAGCCATGCCGCGTCGTTCGCGCTGCTCGTCTACGCGAGCGCGTACCTCAAGGTGCACCACCCGCAGGCGTTCTACGCCGCGATGCTGAACTGCTGGCCGATGGGCTTCTACAGCCCCGCCACGCTGGTGAAGGACGCCCAGCGCCGCGGCGTGCGCGTGAAGCCGATCGACGTGGCCCGCTCCGACTGGCTGTGCACGCTGGAGCGGGAAGGGCCCGAGGAAGAGCTGCGGCTGCGGCTCGGCCTGCGCTACGTGCGCGGCCTGCGCGAGGAGATGGCGAAGAAGCTCGCCGCCGAGCGGTCGGCGCGTCCCTTCGCCAGCATCGCGGACCTCTCCGCCCGGGTCTCGCTGCGCCGCGAGGAGCTGGCCACCCTCGCCGAGATCGGCGCGCTCGCCTCGCTCCCCGTCCACCCCGGCTCCTCCCCCGGCACCCGCCGCGCCGCTTTGTGGCAATGCGAAGCGGCGCTCCGCCGCCCTCCCGGCCTCTTCGCCCACGTCGAGCCACGAGATGAGCCAAACCCGAACTCCATTTTTCACGCAGAGCTCGCAGAGCGCGCAGAGGTTTTTGGGTTGGTCCGATCGGACGCCGATACCCGATCGGAGATCAAACCAATCCCTCTGCGGTCTCTGCGTGCTCTGCGTGAAAAGTTTTTGTCTCCTCTGCCGGAGATGACGGTGCGGGAAAGAACCGCCGCCGATCTGCACGGGACCGGGATGACGGTGGGGCCGCATCCGGTGGCGCTGGAGAGGGAGAGGTTGCGGCAGCTGGAGGTGAGCAGCGCGGCGGAGCTGCCGAGGATGAGCAACGGGCAGCGCGTGCGCGCCGGCGGGCTGTGCATCGTGCGCCAGCGGCCCGGCACCGCGAAGGGATTCGTCTTCCTCTCCCTCGAGGACGAAACGGGCATCTCCAACATCGTGATCGACCCGCCCACCTTCGAGCGGAACCGCCGCCCGGTGCTGTGCAGCGCGCTGCTCGTGGTCGAAGGGCGCCTGGAGCGGTACGACGGCGTGACCAGCGTCAAGGGAGACCGCTTCTGGTCCTTGGAGGACGCGCTCACCTTGCCCTCGCGCGATTTCCGCTGAGCCCGCGGCCCGCCGCAGTACAGTGCCCGCGTGCTCGAGGCCGTGATCTTCGACCTGGACGGCACGCTGGTCGACACGCCCAAGGTGATCGTCGCGACGGCCCTCGAGGCGCTGAGGGGCCGGCCGCGGGCGATGCCCGAGCCGCAGGCCATCCGCGCGACCATCGGCCTGCCCCTCACCGTCGCCTTCTCCGGGCTGCTCGGCCTGCCGGAGGGCTCCGCCGAGGTGGACGAGGTGGTCCAGGAATACCGGCGCCTCTGGCGGGCGAACGTCATCCCCCGCTCCGCCGAGCTGCTCTACCCGGGTGTCGCCGAAGGCTTGCAGGTCCTGCGCGACCTGGGCCTGCGGCTGGCGGTCGCCACCTCCAAGGTGCAGAGCGGCGCCGTCGCCCAGCTCGAGGCCGCCGGCATCGCCAAGCACTTCGAGGTGATCGCCGGCTACGATTCCGTCGAACGTCCCAAGCCCGATCCACAGATGGCGCTGCACGTCCTCGAGCGGCTCGCGGCGGCGCCGCAGCGCAGCGTGGTGGTGGGCGATACGACCCACGATTTGCTGATGGCGCACGGTGCGGGCCTGCGCGCCGTGGCGGTCACTTACGGCGCGCACGACGAGGCCACGTTGCGCACCGAGTCACCGGAATGGCTGGCGGATGACTTCGCGGAGGTGGTGCGGCTGTTGCTCGGACTTGCGAAGCGTTAGATCTGCGCCATGGCCATCGCTACCGTCGACCCCGCAACCGGCAAGACCGTCCGCACCTTCCAGCCGCACACCGATGCGCAGATCGACGAGAAGCTCGCCCGAGCGCTCGCCGGCGCCCGGCTGCAGCGCGAGCTGCCCGTCACCGAGCGCGCGAAGCGCATGGGGCGCGCCGCGGAGGTCCTCAAGGCGCGCCGGGAAGAGCTCGGACGCCTGATGACGCTGGAGATGGGCAAGCTGAAGAACGCCGCCCTGGCCGAGGTGGACAAGTGCGCGCTCGGCTGCCGGTATTACTCGGAGAACGGCCCCGCTTTCGTCGCCGACGAGGAGGTCAAGACCGACGCGGTCCGCAGCCTGATCCGCTACCAGCCGCTCGGCGTGGTGCTCGCCGTGATGCCGTGGAACTTCCCGCTCTGGCAGGTGTTCCGCTTCTCTGCCCCGGGCCTGGTCGCCGGCAATGCGGCCGTCCTCAAGCACGCCTCGAACGTTCCGCAGTGCGCGCTCGCCATCGAGGACATCTTCCGCGAGGCGGGCTTTCCGGACGGCGCCTTCCAGACACTGCTCATCGAGGGCAGCCGCGCCAGCAAGCTGCTCGACGACCCGCGCATCGCCGCCGCCACGCTCACCGGCAGCGAGGGCGCCGGGCGCAGCATCGGCGAGGCCGCGGGGAGGAACATCAAGAAGGTGGTGCTGGAGTTGGGCGGATCCGACCCGTTCATCGTGATGCCCAGCGCGGACCTCGAGAAGGCGGTGAAGGTGGGCGTCGAGGCCCGGGTGCAGAACGCCGGCCAGAGCTGCATCGCCGCCAAGCGCTTCATCCTGCACGAGCGCATCTACGACGAGTACGTCCAGCGCATGGCCAAGCGGTTCTCCGAGCTGCGCGTGGGCGACCCGAACGACGAGTCCACCGAAGTGGGGCCGCTCTACGCCGAGCAGGGGCTGGACGCTGTCGAGGACCAGGTGAAACGCATGATCGCCAAGGGGTCCAAGGTGCTCGCCGGCGGCAAACGACTCGACCGGCCCGGGTTCTTCTTCCAGCCCACGCTGCTCACCGACGCCGGCCCCGGGACGCCGGGCCGGGACGAGGAGATCTTCGGGCCCGTCGCCACTCTCTTCAAGGTGCGCGACGCCGGCGAGGCGCTCCAGATCGCTAACGGGACGAAGTTCGGCCTCGGCTCGGCGGCCTGGACGCGCGACGCCGGCGAGGTGCGCCGCTTCACCGACGAGCTGCAGGCGGGCCAGGTGTTCATCAACGGCATGGTGAAGTCCGACCCGCGCCTGCCCTTCGGCGGCATCAAGGCGAGCGGCCACGGGCGCGAGCTGTCCGTCATCGGCATGCGCGAGTTCGTGAACTGGAAGACCGTCTGGATCGGCGAGGGCGCCGAGCAGCGCTTCGCCGGTACCGAGTAGGCAAGAGTACTCCTCAAGCTCCTCGGCGATCGGCCGATGAGGATCGGATCATGGATCGCCTCCTCTTCGTCGACGACGAGCCCTTCGTGCTCCGTGCGCTGAAGCGCACGTTCGAGCTCGAGGGCTTCGAGGTGGTCACCGCGAACCGCCCCGCGGACGCGCTGGACCTTCTCCGCAACGGGCCAGGCTTCGTCGTCATCGCCTCCGACTACCGCATGCCGGAGATGAACGGCGCGGAGTTCCTCCAGCGGGCCCGCGAGCTGGCGCCCCAGAGCTACCGCCTGCTCATCTCCGCCGTGGAGGAGTTCCACGCCGCCGTCGATTCCATCAACCGGGGCGAGATCTATCGGTTCGTGCCCAAGCCATGGGACCGGGACGACCTCCTGGCCATCGTGCGCGCGGCCGTCGACGACTACCACCTCCGGCGCAACTACCAGGAGATGACCGCGCTCCTGCACGGCAAGAACGCGGAGCTGTCGACGCTCAACAAGAACCTCGAGCACCGGGTGGTGGAGCGCACGCACGATTTGATCGAGGCGCTGGTGACCGCGCTCGACCAGCGCGGCGCCGAGGCGGTGCACTCGCGCAAGGTGGCTGCCTTCTGCGTGCGCCTGGGCCGCGAGCTGGCCCTGCCCGCGGCCGAGCTGGCGATCCTCGAGCAGGGCGCCTTGATCCACGACGTGGGCAAGATCGGCATCCCCGACTCCATCTTGCTGAAGAACGGGAAACTGACCCCCGAAGAGTGGGTGGAGATGAAGCGGCACCCCGAGCTGGGCTACCGCATGCTGGCCAACATCCCGTTCCTCGAGCACGCGCGGCGGCTGGTGCTGACGCACCACGAGCGCTTCGACGGCAAGGGGTATCCGCTCGGGCTCTCGGGCGAGGAGCTCCCGCTCGCGGCCCGCATCCTGCACCTCTCGGAGGCGTACGAGTCCATGTCGGGGGGGCGCTCCTTCCGGGCGGCGCGGCCTGCCGCGGAGGTGCGCCAGGAGATCTCCGGCTGCGCCGGCACCCAGTTCGATCCCGAGGTCGTGTCGGCTTTCCTGCGCATCCCTGCTCCGCAGTGGGAGGAGATCGCGCGCGCGGCGGTGCCGCCCAATCCAACCGAGCAATCCCTCGCGGATCTCACGGCTTCGTTCCGCTCCCCAAGGTAGACTCCGCCCGCGCAAGCCCGGCGCCAGGAGTCTGCAGTGCCCCCACGGCGGAGCCTCCTCGTGCTGCTGCTCGCGGCCGCCGCGGCGGCGGCCCGCGCCCAGCAGGCCCTACCCGACGACGCCGAGGCGCGCATGGAGGCCGCGCGCGCGCTGCAGGAAGAGCAGGTCACGCCCGCGGCGCTGATCCGCAACCTGCGCGCCGCGCAGCGCGAGCGGGACCGCGCCGGCCGCCCCACCGGGGCGGGTGCGCTCTCGCGTACCGCCCTGGGGCGGGTGCCGGACGGCGTCTGGATCAACCTCGGACCGACCCGGTCCGACATCCTCTTCCCGCCGCTCGGCGATGCCGGTCCAGAGGGACAGATCGCCGGTCGGGTCCGCAACGTGGTCCCGCACCCGATCGAGCCCGGCGTGCTGTTCCTCGCCACTTCCGGCGGAGGCGTGTGGAAGACGTACGACCGGGGCGGCTCCTGGGAGCCGCTCACCGACCTTACGGGGTCCACCTCGGTGGGCGCCCTGGCCATGGACCCGCAGATGCCCGACATCCTCTATCTCGGGCTCGGCGATCCCTTCGACGCGCCGCAGCCCGGGCTGACGCGGACCCGCGACGGAGGCGTTACCTGGGACCCGATCGTCTTCCCGACCGCGGTGTACGGCGGCGCGCCGATGATCGCCCAGCGGGTGCGCGACATCGCGGTGGACCCGCTCGGCAGCGCGCACGTCCTGGTCGCCACCGACGTGGGCCTCTTCAGGTGGGACGGGGCCTCGCCGCCGGTGCAGTTGGCCTTGCCGGTCGCCTCGGGCGGAGCCGCGGCCTGGTCCATCGCCTGGGTCGGGCCGGACACCTGGCTCGTCTCGGGGCAAGGGTTCGACATCACTCCCGCGGGACCCGTGACGCAGCCGCCGCTCAGGCTCTGGCGGTCGACCGACGGCGGCCAGACCTGGACGGACGCGCTGGTCGGCCTCCCGGCGCAGGACCTCGGCGATCTCGGCCGCGGCACGCTGGCCGTGGCGCCGAGCACGACGCGAACCGGCGACGGCTCGCGCGTCTTCCTGCTCGCGGCCAACGCGCAGAGCGGCAACGCGCGCGCCACCAAGGACCTCTACCGTTCCGAGGATGGCGGCCGCAGCTGGACGGCCCTGGGGCTGAACAGCGATCGCCTCCCGGCCAATCCGATCGCCTCGCAGCGCACGCTGGACATCCTCGGCGGCCAGGCGAACTACAACCAGGCCATTGCCGTCGATCCGCGGGACGCGAACGCCGTCTACGTGGGAGGGCAGCTGTCGATGGCCGGTTCGCAGGACGGCGGGCAGACCTGGACCATCCTCGGCGAGTGGTCGCCGCAGTTCAGCCAGTCGGGGCTCCCGTACGTGCACGCCGACCTGCACGCGATGGCGTTCTCGCCCGCCGACCACCAGCTGTACGTGGGCGGTGACGGCGGGCTCTTCGCCGCCGACGTCTCGATGGCCGACCCGCGCGTCGTCTCCATCTCCGACAAGCTCAATCTCGGCGTGGTGAGCCATCTCGTGTACCACCTCGCCTGCGCGCCCGACGCCCCCGGATGGGAGGCGAACCAGGACTTCGTCGTCGCGGGGTTCCAGGACAACGGCACGCGGCTCCGCGACAGCCTCTCGCCTCCGGGGACCTTCGATCAGGTGGTCGGCGGCGACGGCATCGGCGTCGCGGTCAGCACCGCCATCTTGGCCGGGGTCCCCGCGGCCATCCTGACCACGCAGCCGCTGCACGCGATCCGGCGCAGCACGCAGGGTGGCGCCGCCGGCACCTGGCGCACCTTCATGGCCGGGCTGCCGGGGTCCGATACCCCTTCGATTCCGTTCTTCATCCAGCTGGTCTCGGACGTCTCCGCGCCCGACGGGCAGACCTTCGTGACCTTCACCTTCCGTCCCGACCGCCACGTCTACCGCTCGAGCGCGGGCGGCGCCTGGACGCGCATCGATCGGGGCGCCATCCACCACGCCAACCGCGCCAGCGACGGATCGTTCACCGACTACGCGGGCACGCTGGTCGATTTCCGCTACCTGGCGGCGCACGACAAGCAACCCGGCGTCTATGCCGTGGCCGCTTCGGCGGGCACCATCTTCGTCACCGCGGACAGCGGCGCGAACTGGTGGGGAAGCGCCATCCTGGGGACGGGCGCCCAGCAGACCCGGGTGGGCCTGAAGAGCTCGACCGGGGTCGCCTTCGATCCCACCGATCCCACCGGCGCCCGCTACTGGGCGGCCAGCGAGGCGACCACCGCCTTCGACACCTCGTTGGCGGTCGCCGCGAATCCGCCCGCGCAGCCGGTCCCCGACAGCCTCGGTCATCTCTTCCTCACCGAGGATCGCGGCCGGACCTTTCGGCCCGTCCTGGGGAAGGTGGGCACCCCGGGCCTGACGCTGCCCAACGTCCCGATCGCCTCGCTCAAGGCGGATCCAAACGACGCGAACACACTCTATGTGGGCACCTATGTCGGGCTCTACAAGACGACCGACGGCGGGCAGACCTTCACCCGCGATCCCGGGCTGCCGCTGGTCAAGGTCACCGACATCTGCGTCGCGCCGGGCAGCTCGAACATGAAGGTGGCGACCTACGGCCGCGGGATCTGGCAGCTCAACCTCGGCCCGGGAGGCCTGTCCGGCGGCGCCCGAGGGCGCGGTGACATGGACTTCAATCAGCAGCTCGACGGGTTCGACCTGCTCGACCTGGTCGCCGCCATGGGGTCCACCAACCAGGATCCCACCTACCGGCAGGAGGCGGACCTGGTCGGGACGACCAACGCGGTCGACGAGCAGGATCTGGGCGTGTTCCTGCAGCGCGTCGGAGGACGGCCGTGAAGCGCGTCGGGCTGCTCGCGACCATCGTGCTCTGCGGCGCCTGCTCGAGCGATTTGCCGTCCATCCAGAGCTTCACCGCCAGCCGCGCGGACGTGGCGCGCGGAGACGCGATCACGTTCAGCTGGCGGGTCAGCGGCGCCGAGGCGCTCCAGCTGAATCCGCGGCCCGGCACAGTGACGGGGACCAGCGTCACGGTGAACGCGGGCGTCGGCGGGGACTACACGCTGGTGGCCTCGAACAGCCACGGATCGGTCAGCGCGACCATCCCCATCCAGCTGGTGGACATCGCGCAGTTCGCCGCATCCCCCGCGGAGGTCCTCTCCGGCCAGCCCGTGACGCTGTCCTGGAAGATCTCGGGCGCGCTCTCGGCTGCGCTGGATGGCGCTGAAGTCGATGCGGTCCAGGGCACTCAGCAGGTCAATCCGACCGGCGATATCACCTACCACCTGAGCGCGCGCAGCGCCGGCGCAACCGCGACCGCTACCGCGGTCGTGCGGATCGGCACGCCGCCGGTGATCAGCAGCTTCACCGCAATGCCCAACCCGGTTCCCCGCGGAACGGCCACCGTGCTCTCCTGGCAGGCGCCGGGCGCGCAGAGGTTCTCGCTGAGCGGCGGGGATGGCGCGGGACCCGCCGGTGGTCTGCACAGCCGGCGCGTCCGGCCGCTCGCGGACTCCACGACGTACATGCTCACCGCCTCGAACGCCTTCGGCAGCACGACGCAGGACCTGGTCGTGGTGCTGACGGGAGCGCGCGGAACCTCGCTGGTGTACAGTCCCCCGGCGGTGGGCGCGGGAGAGGTGATCCGGTTGGTCCAGGTGCTGGCGCCGCCTTCTCCCGGGACTCACGTCGACCTGCAGCTCGTCGCGACACGCGACATCGCGCTCGACGGAATCGCCCTCGATCTGCCCTTCGACGGCTCCGTCCCGGGTTCGCGCGACGGGATCGCCCGCGCATCCGTATCGCTACCCGGCATCAGGTTCGATGGACTGGACTTCACCACCGGCTCCGCTACGCCCGCCGCGGTGGGCGCGCTTCCGGGCAGCGGACCTCTCGCGGGTGTGCTGATCCTCGGGATGGCGCAGAAACCAGCCGCGGCCGGAGGGCCAGCCGGAGACGCAGTGATCCCGGCCGGTGCACCGCTTGCCACGTTCGGGCTCGATTTGCAGGCAGCGGGGGGCACGGGCCTGGTATTCGACGGGACCACCGGCGATGGATTTCGCCTGCGGCTGCGGACCCGCGCGGGAGACGTGCAAGGAACGGTGGCGGTAGGCCGCCTGGAGGTACAATAAAGCAGCCATGTCGACGATGATCACCGTGGAGTGCATCAACTGCGGCGCCTGCGAGCCCGAATGTCCCAACCAGGCGATCAGCCAGGGCGAGGACATCTTCGTGATCGACCCGCAGCTCTGCACCGAGTGCGTGGGCTTCCACGAGCAGGAGGCCTGCGCGGCGGTGTGCCCGGTCGACTGCTGCCTCCCGGACCCGAACATCGTCGAGTCGGAGGAACTGCTGTACGAGCGCGCCAGGCGGCTCCACCCCGACGAGAAGATCCCGCCGCTGGCCGAGCTGCCTCCGAGCCTCTCCCGCTTCCGCAAAGCTCCGAAAGCGACGGCCTGATGCCCACCTCCACCGGCGCCCAGCTCCTCGTCCGGATGCTCAAGGCGGAAGGCGTCCGCCACGTGTTCACGCTCTCCGGGCTGCACGTCGCGCCGATCTACGCCGCCTGCGTCGAGGAGGGCATCGCGATCGTCGACACCCGCCACGAGCAGGCGGCCGCGCACGCCGCCGACGCGACGGCGCGCCTGACCCGCGGCATCGGCGTCTGCTGCGTGACCGCCGGCCCCGGTGTCACCGACGCGCTGACCGGGATCGCGAACGCCTGGGCCGCTTCCAGCCCGGTCCTGCTCCTGGGCGGCGCCGCGCCGACCTTCAACGCCGGCAAGGGATCGCTCCAGGAGATGGAGCAGGTCGACCTGTTCACCCGCATCACCAAATGGTCCGACCGCATCCCCGCGCCCGACCGGGTGCCCACGTACCTGGCGCGCGCGTTCCGCCTGATGCTCTCCGGCCGGCCCGGCCCGGTGTTCCTCGAGGTGCCCTGGGACGTCCTCTCCAACGGAGTCGAGGACGCGGATTGCCCGCTGCCGACCGGCTACCGGACGCGAGCGCGGCAGCCAGGCGACCCGCAGCTGATCGAGCAGGCGGCGCGCCTGATCGAGAGCGGTGCGCGCGTCGCGGTGATCGCCGGCACCTCGGTGTTCTGGGACGACGCGGCGCGCGAGCTGGCCGCGTTCGTCGAGCGCGCGGGAGCCCCGGTCTACCTGAACGGCGCCGGCCGCGGCGCGCTGCCGGCGGACCATCCGCATTTCTTCTCGCACACTCGCAAGGAGGCGCTGGCGGAAGCCGAGGTGGTGCTGGTGGTGGGCACGCCGCTCGACTTCCGGCTCGGCTACGGCGCGGGTTTCGGCGAGTCGGCGAAGATCGTCCAGGTCGATGCGGACGCCGGCGAGATCGGGCGCAATCGCGCCGTCGAGGTGGGCATCATCGGCGACTCGCGCAGCGTCCTAGCGCAGCTGGAAGCGGCGCTGCCGCAGGCGCGGAAGGCCGGCGGATGGCTGACCGAGCTGCGCCGCCGCGAGCGCGCCAAGGCGGAGCGGCAGTCCGAGTTCGAGCGCAGTGACCAGAAACCCGTCCATCACTTCCGCCTGGCGAAGGAGCTGGACCAGGTCGCGCGCGCGGCCGGCGACAGCATGTTCGTCGCCGACGGCGGGAACTGGGTGGCGATCGCGGCCAAGGTCATCCAGCTCCGGCGGCCCGGCCGGTGGCTCGATCCGGGTCCGCTCGGATGCCTGGGCGTGGGCGCGCCCTTCGCCATCGCGGCGAAGCTGCTGCACCCCGAGCGGCCGGTGTTCGTCATCCAGGGCGACGGCTCGTTCGGCCTCAACGGGATGGACTTCGAGACAGCCCTCCGCTTCAAGCTCCCCATGGTCTGCGTGGTGGGGAACGACGCCGCCTGGGGGCAGATCCGGCTTCCTCAAGTAGCTCTCTTCGGGCCCGAGAAGAGCCCCGGGACGCTGCTCGCCCCGACCCGCTACGACAAGGTGGTCCAAGCGCTGGGCGGCTACGGAGAGCACGTCGAGGACCCCGCCGGGATCCGCCCCGCGCTGGAGCGCGCCGTCGCCTCGGGCACGGTGGCCTGCGTCAACGTCGTGCTGGACCCGGACGCGCCGGCGGCCAGCGGAGCGCAGGGCTATGCCATCTGAGCTTCCCGACCCGCGCGCGCTCGCCCTCGACCGTGGCGACGCGCTGCTCTTGCTCATCGACGTGCAGGACAAGCTGGCGCGAGCCATGCCCAAGGAGGACATGGCCCGCCTGACGAGGAACGCGGGGGTGCTGCTCAAGGCCGCGCGACGCCTCGGCCTGCCGGTGGTGGCGAGCGAGCAGTACAAGAAGGGGCTGGGCGACACCGTCCCCGAGCTGCGGGAGCTGCTCGCGGCCGCTCCGGTCGAGAAGCTCGAGTTCTCCTGCGGCGCCTCGAAGCCGGTCGCCCGGGAAATCCTGGTGACCGGCCGCAAGCAGGTGATCGTCGCCGGCATGGAGGCGCACGTGTGCGTCTTCCAGACGGTGCGGGACCTGGCGCGCGGCGGATTCGCCGTCTTCGTCCCGCAGGACGCGATCGTCTCGCGCACCGAGGAGAACCGGCAGGTGGGATTGCGTCTGTGCGAGAAGGCCGGGGCGACGCTGACCAGCACCGAGACGGTGCTGTTCGACCTGCTGGGAGTGGCGGGCACGCCGGAGTTCAAGGAACTGGCGCCGCTCATTCGGTGACTTGCCTAGCGAAGGCATTTTGCGCGACGCTCGCCCGCCATGGAGGAGGTTTCCAAGCCGGAGGGGGCGGATCAGCTCGGACCCGTCCTGGAGTTCATGAAGCAGCTGTGGGCGCTGGACCACGGGCTGCAGTCCGCCTCCAAACGGATGGAGGCGCGCTTCGGCATCACCGGCCCGCAGCGGCTGGTGGTCCGCATCGTGGGGCGATTCCCCGGCATCTCGGCCGGCGCGCTCGCCGAGGTGCTGCACGTCCACCCCTCGACCCTCACGGGCGTGCTGCGGCGGCTGGAGAGCCGCGGCATGCTGCTGCGCAGCGCGGACGCCAGGGACGCCCGCCGCGCGCTGTTCGGCCTCACGCCGCGCGGACGCAAGATGGACACCCTGCGCACGGGCACCGTCGAGCAGGCCGTCCGCCGCGTCCTGGTTCGCCTGCCGGACGACATCGCCCCGGCGGAGCGCATCCTCTCCGCCCTCTCCGCCGAGCTCGCCAACTCCCTCGACGAACCAGCCTAAAGATTTCACGCAGAGCCCGCAGAGTCCGCAGAGGTTGTTTGGGTTCGTCGGATCGGACGCGGGTGCTCGATCGGAATGAGAGGGATTCCTCTGCGGTCTCAGCGTGCTCCGCGTGAAACGTTTCTGGTCTTAGCCGCGCTGGCCGAAGGCGAGGTGGTCGCGGCGGGAGTCGTCTCGCGGGGCGACGCGGATGTCCTGCGGGCCCGGGGCACGGCCGATGCAGTCGCGCGAGAAGCGGCGCACGATGCGGTCGCCGGCGAGGACCGCGACCGCGAAGGGGACCACCGCGCACACCGCCGCCGCGATCCACCACGCCGGCGCATGCCCGGCCGGCGCCGCCATCGCCTTGCGCGCCAGCGCGATGGCCAGCACCAAGCCGAACAGGATGCCCCAGAAGGCGACCAGCATCCCGGTGCGCGCGCCGTAATAGCCGCGGATGGCCGAGGCGAGCTCCTTGTCACGCAGGAACACCTTGCGGCCGGAGGGCTCGGCCACGTCGATGAGCGGGTGCCCCTCTCCGCACCGAGGGCAATCGCGGCCGCCGCTCCAGGTGCGGCGGCAGAGCGGACAGATCTTCAGCATCTCCGCTGATGTTCGCGCCTGCGAGGGCCGGGGTCAAACGCGGATTGCAACCCGCACCCGGCGTGAATTAGGCTCCGTCTCCCCATGGACCCCGCGACCTTCGACTTCTTCTACGACCTGGGCAGCCCGTACAGCTATCTCGCCTCGACGCGGCTGCGCGGCATCTCCGAGCGTACCGGGGCGAGGCCGCGCCTGTATCCGATCACGCTGGGCGGGGTGCGCAAGGCCACCGGGCACCAGATCCCGCCTGCGCAGCAGCTCTCGTACATGGCGCAGGACGCGGCGCGGTGGGCGGAGAAATACGGCGTCCCCCTGCAGATCCCCAAGGCCTTCCCGGTCAGCACCATCCTGCCGCTGCGTTCCGCAGTCGCCGCCGGGCGGGACGGCCACGGCGAGCGCGCGATGCAGGCGCTGTTCCACACCTACTGGGGCGAAGGCGAGGACATCTCCGCGCCGGCGGTGCTGGAACGGGCGCTGGGCGACGCGGGCCTCGAGGGGACGCGGCTGGTCGCGATGGCCGCGGAGCAGGGCGTGAAGGACGAGCTGCGCAAGAACACCGAGCTCGCGCTGGCGCGGGGGGTCTTCGGCGTGCCGACCATCTTCGTGGGCGAGCGCAGCTTCTGGGGCAACGACCGGCTGGAGTTCGTCGAGTCGGCGCTGCTCCACGCTCGCCTGTCGCGGTAAGGGGGGCGTCATCAGCTCGATCCGTTCCGATCCAAATCTCATGAAGAACCACCCGAACGCGGTCACGCTCGATCAACTGCAGGAGAGGGACCGGCAGCTCTGAGCCGATCGCAAGGAGGACCCGTAGTGCCTGGCTCACGCGAAGACCTGCTCGCCGCCGGCTTCCTCGCCGTCGGCTCCGGGGCCGCGTCGCCGGACCCCGAGCTGCAATTGTGGCGGCGCGTGCGGCTGCTCGAGGGGCTGATCGAGTCCTCGCCCGACCGATTCTACGCATTCGACCCACGCGGCCGGTGCCTCTTCGCCAGCGAGCGCGCCGCGAGCGCGACGGGGCTCGTCCCCGCGCAGATGGTCGGGCGCACCTGGCAGGAGCTGGGTTGGGATCCGGGCTACGCGCCGTTGTTCCAGGGGATGCTCCGCCTCGTGCTGGAGACCGGTGAGCTGATCGAGGACGCCCGCGCGGTGCCCACGCCGGCCGGGGTCGTCCATACCGAGTACGTGCTAGCGCCCCTGCGCGGCCCGCGGGGGGAAATCGAGGGCGTTGCCGTCACCGCGCGCGACGTCAGCGCCCGGCTCGCGGCCGAAATGGAACGCCGGGCGGCCGAGGTCGAGCTGCAGACGCGCGACGAGCTGTTCCGCGCCGTCATGGAGGGCTCGCAGGACGCGATCTTCGTCAAGGACGGCGAGGGCCGCTACCGGATGATGAACTCCGCCGGCGCGCGCTACCTTGGCCACTCGGTGGAGGAGGTGGTGGGCCGGACCGACGCGGAGCTGGTGGTGCCCGGGAACGAGCGCCTGTCGGTCGAGACCGACCGCGCCGTGATGGCCACCGGCGAGCCGGTGGTGTACGAGCGATTCGCCACCTTCCACGGGGAGGAGCGGTTCTTCATCACCACCAAGAGTCCCTGGCGCGACGCCAAGGGAACGATCCTCGGCGTCTTCGGCGTGGCGCGCGACACCACCGCGCGCAAGCGGATGGAAGAGGAGCTGCGGCAGAGGCTGGAAGCGGAGCGGCTGGCGCGGCGCGCGGCGGAAGAAGCCGGGGAGACCGCGCAGAAGGCCGTGCGGCAGCGCGACGACGTGCTCGCGGTGGTCTCGCACGATCTGCGAAACGCGCTCGGCGTGTTCCGCCTCACCTCCGCGGTGCTGTCCAAGGAGCTTCCCGAAGAGGCAGGCCGCGCCCGCGAGCGCATCGCCGCACTGGAGGCGCAGGCGGCCGGCATGGGACGCCTGGTGGACGACCTGGTCGAGGTGGCGCGCATCGACGCGGGCAGCCTGCGCATCGTGCCTGCCGGGTGCGAGGCGCGCGCGCTGGCGCAGGACGCCGCCGCTGCGGTGCAGCCACTCGCGCAGCAGAAGGGCATCCGGCTCGCCGTCCAGGCCCCCGACGGTCCGGCCCCGGTGCACTGCGACCGGGGGCGCATCCTGCAGGTGTTCGCGAACGTGCTGGGGAACGCCGTCAAGTTCAGCGACGGGGGCGAGGTCCGCCTGGAGGTGGCGACCGGCGAGGGCGAGGTGCGCTTCTCCATCCGGGACACGGGCGGAGGCATCTCGCCGGAGCACTTGCCGCACCTGTTCGAGCGGTACTGGCAGGGGAGCCAAGGGGAACGCTCAGGAGCGGGGCTGGGCCTCTACATCGCGCGCGGGATCGTCGAGGCGCACGGCGGCCGCATCTGGGCCGACAGCACGCCCGGCCAGGGCACCATCATCTCGTTCGCGCTTCCTTCCGGGTAGATCGCGGGCCTCAGCCCGACCCGTACGTGTGCAAGCCTTCGCCGGTGAGGCCGAGGTTCACGCCCATGAAGGTGAACACCACCACCGCGAAGGCGAACACCGCGATCGCCGCCGGCCGCTTGCCGGCCCAGCCGAGCGTGATGCGGGTGTGCAGGTAGCCTGCGTAGACGACCCAGGTGATCAGCGCCCAGGTCTCTTTTGGATCCCAGCCCCAGAAGCGGCCCCAGGCCTCGTTGGCCCACATGCCGCCCATGACGATGCCGACGGTGAGGAGCGGCCAGCCGGCGATGATCACCCGATAGGTGATGTCCTCGAGCTTGCGTGGATCGGGGAGCGTCGCACAGATGCGGTCGCGCAGCGGCGTGGTGAGGAGGAACCCCAGGGTCGTCCCCCACACCAGCGCGATGAGGCCCAGCGCGTAGTTCGAGGCGAGGCCCAGGCGGAAGGGACCGTGCTCGCCCGGGGCGAGGCGTACGCCCTCGGGCAGCACGATCTCGTGGCTGCTCGAGATGCGGTAGCCGAGCAGGGCGAGCCCGAGAGTGAGCAGCGCGAAACCAGCGGCGACGATCTTGTACCCGCGGGCGTGCACGCCCTCCTCGGGTCCCTTGCGGGCGCGGAAGTACACCACCGCTCCGGCCGCGAGCAGCAGGACGGCTGCGAGCAGGAACGGGCCCACCCCGGCGACCGGCGTGAGGAACTTCACCGCCTTGTCGGTGCCCGGCGGCACGACGTGCACCGCGGTGGTCACGGCGAGGAGCTTGCCGGGATGCAGGCGGCTCGCGATCTGGTGTTCCCAGCCGGGCGCCATCTGGAAGGTGGCGCCGAAGAGCAGCTTGCCGCCCCCCACCAGGGCGAGCAGCAGCGCCGCGCCCGCGGCCTGCACGCCCCCCATCACCGCGCTCGGCGTTCCGGTCCGCACCAGGTACAAGAGCGCGCAGATGGCGCCCAGCGTGAAGAGCGAGTAGCTGACGAACAGCATCCCGACGTGGATGAGGATCCAGTAGCTCTGCAGTGCCGGGACCAGCGGCTCGATCTGCTTGTCGGTGACGAGCGAGGCCTCGCCCATCGCCACCAAGGCGAGCGCGACCGCCAGTACTCCGACGATGCGCAGGCCCCATTTCCGCTCGATGATCAGGTAGCAGACCATCATCGCCCACGCGACGAAGTTCAACGCGTCGAACAGGTTCGTGTAGGGCGGGTGCGAGACCATGAACCAGAAGCGGTCGCTGGAGCCGAGGACGTCGCCGGTCGTCTGGCGCGCGAGGATCTCGATGCGGCCCGCGGCCACCCAGCGCGTCATGAGATACGCGGTGTGCGCCGCGACGGCGAGCGCGGCGAGCGCGGTGGCGGCCCGGTCGAGTTGGAGCTTCTGCACCGCGAGCCGGGCTGCGTACCCCACGAACGCGGCCGCGTAGGTGGCCACGGCGACGACGCGCAGCCACCAGCCGAAATCGAGCAGCCCCTGGATCGACTCCACCGAGACCTCCGCGGAGGGGCCATTCTAGCGTGCCCTGGACCGGGCGGCGCGCCACGATGCCGCACGCCGCGCGCGCAAACGCTCAGAGGGACTTGAGGAATTCCACCAGGTCAGACTTCTGGCGGCCGGGCAAGCCCAGCTTGAACGCCGAGTCGTAGTGATCGACCACGGCGTTCAGGGTGGCGAATCGGCCGTCGTGGTAGAAGCCGCCCTTCGCGCGCGTGAACAGTCCCCGCAGCGGGGTGGTCCGGTAGCGTCCGTCGGGCGATCGGCTCGCCTGGAAGTCGTCGATCCCGATCTCCGCGCCGGTGTGCATGTTCCAGCCCGGCTCGGTGTAGAGCGGCGCTACGTGGCATCCCGCGCACCTGGCCGCGAACACCTGCCGCCCGCGCCCCGCGGCCTCCTCGTCGAAGCTGCCCGCCGGTGGGCGCGGAGCCTCGAGGCTCAGCTGGTAATCGTGCAGGGCGGCGAGCTTCGAGGTGACCAGGTCGGGGTCGGCTTTCAGGTGCCCGAAGCCGGCGCGCGCCGCGACCGGAAACCTGGCGGCGTCGTCGAGCTGCGGGTCGTAGAAGGTGCCCTTCCCGTGCATCTCGAGGACCGCTACGAAAGCGTTCCAGTAGGGGACGCTCCCCCAGCCGGTGTAGGTGTGCAGATTGACGCCGGCCAGGCCAAACGCGGCGGGGAGGACCGTCGCCGCCGACTTGCCGTCGGGCCGGAACGCCTTGCCGTCCAGGAACAGGAGCGCGTCGAACTTCCCCGGGCCCCAGCTGGCCAGCACGGCGCGGACGGTCTTCTCGTCGACCCCGAGGAGCTTGGCGACCGGCGACAGGTCGGGCGACAGTCCCACGATGGCGCCGACGTTCAGATCGCGGTTCGGCCAGCCGTCGAGGCGGTGCCCGATGCCGGGCGCCAGCGAGTTGTCTACCGTCGAATGGCAGAGGGCGCACTGGATCCCGAGGGTTCGGAGGCCTCCCTTGCCGTCGGAGAAACCAGTCAAGCCGACCACGGCGTTCGAGGTCAGCAGCGCGACGGTGACGGCGGGGTCGTCGAGGTTCACGTTGCCGGCCTGGAGCGCATCGACGGTCGCCTTGGACAGCGCGTCCACGTCGACCTTGAGGCCCACCGCGAGCGCGGTCTTCGGGCTCACTCCCGCCCCGACGCCGCCGTGCGCGGAGCCCTCGATGGCCTGGTGCAGGCGCAGCGCGCCGCCCCAGAAGTCCTCGTCGCCGAAGGTGTCGAAGCGGAAGATCTGGCGTCCTTCGGCTAGCCGGGACCGCCGCGGCGCGTCGTCGTCCCCTCGGCGCGCCGACGCTCCATGCTCGTCCGATGCCGCGGCGGTGCGGACGAACGACGGAGCGGCGTTGCGGCAGCCTGGCCCGCCGACCAAAACGACCATCACGACGAGAGCGCGCATGGGGACCTCCTGCACGGCCGATCCCGGCCGGGAACTGCTAGAGTCGGCCGCGCCGCGGAGGTCACGCGGAGAAACGTTTTGCCGGCTGCGGACTCGGATCGGCATGGCGATGGCGTCCGTGAACGTGCACAAAGTGCTGGCGGGGGTGGTGGGCCCCTTGGAGGACGCCGAGCTGGTGCGGCGCATCCTGGGTGGCGAGACGGCCCTTTTCGAGCTGGTCATGCGGCGCTACAACCAGCGCCTCTTCCGCGTCCTGCGCTCGCTGCTGCGCAACGAGAGCGAGGCCGAGGACGTCCTCCAGGACGCCTATGTGCGGGCCTACTCCCACCTCGGGCAGCTGCAGCAGCCGGAGCGGCTCGCCTCCTGGCTCACCCACATCGCGGTCCACGAGGCCAAGGCCAGGCTGCGGCGTCGCGGTCGGGTCGTCGACGTGAAGGAGGGGCCCTTGCGCGCGGTGCCGTCGCCATCCAGGGATCCCGAGCAGGAAGCGCTCGGGAAGCAGATGCAGCGAGTGCTCGCCTCGGCCATCGACGAGTTGCCCGTGGGCTACCGGACGGTGTTCGTGCTGCGCGACGTGGAGGGCATGTCCACGGCGGAGGTGGCGGACTCGCTGCGGCTCTCCGAGCAGGCGGTGAAGATGCGCCTGCATCGCGCCCGCGCGGCGCTCCGCCAGGGCCTCTACGACCGGGTCGGCGCCGCGGCGCAGCCGCCCTTCTCGTTCGACGGCGAGCGGTGCGATCGCATCGTGGCCGGCGTGCTCGCCCGGCTTCAGCTCGCTACGCCCTGACCGCGCGGGCAGTCATTCGCGGGGAAGGTCCGGTCCCAGCGGCCCGCGCAAGGCTCCGGCCGGGGCGCGCAGCCGCAGGCCCAGAGAATCGACCGGCGCCCGCTTCAGATATCCCTTGTGCCCCGCCGAGAATCCGGCCGCGACGAGCAGCGGGCCCAGCGCCGAGGACTGCACCGGCTCGCCGTCCACGCGGGAGATGAGCAGCGCGCGCCGCCTGCCCGAGTCGACCAGGCGGGCCAGCGCGTTCGCCAGGGCGCGAGCGCGGCGCGAGCGCTCGGGCTCCTCGGCGGGCAGGAAGGTGAGCAGGTTCTGCTCGCCGCGCCCGAGCCAGGCCGCAAGCTCGCCGCCGACCAGCACCACGTGCGCGCCGGCGGCGCGTTGCGGGCGCGCGCCCTCGCCGTCGGCTCCTCGCGAAGGCCACGGCAGCATGGCTCCGTAGGAGTTGGCGGGATCCGTCGCGGCGAGCACCGCGATCTCCGGCTCCTCTGGGGGGTCCCGCAGCGCGCGTAGCCGCTCGTCGGCGCCGGGGAGCGCGAACTGGGTAGCGCCCAGGCCGGCGACGAAGTAGCCGCGCCGGGCGCGGCCGGACTCCTCCATCGCCTTCAGCACGTCGTACACGGCGGCGAACCCTCCCTGGACGCCTTCGGCGTGGACGGCCTCGCGCGTGAGCACGCCGTAGCGCGACAGCAGCACCTGCGCGAGCGCCATCGACCGCTCGGTCGGGGTACCCGACGGCGCGGGGAGGAGGGACCAGCGCCCCTCGCTCCCGGGCGGGCCCAGGCGGCGCGTCCGGAACGCGGGCGCGGCGCCGCGCTCGCGGCGCGAGCGGTCGGGCGGTCCCCGCAGGTAGCTGCGCAGCGGCGCCAGCGTGTCGTTGGTCACCTCGCCTGCCCAGACCAAAGACCAGATCGCCTCGAGCAGGTCGCCGGGGAACGCACCCGTCGCTTGCTGCAGATCGCCGAAGAAGCTGGCCCCGCGCTTCGAGAGGTGCTCGCGGACGCGCGCGGCGAGCTCGCCTTCCGCCTTGCGCGGCGGCGGCGCGAGCAGCCGGTAGTGGTCGGCGAGATAGAGCGCGATGCGGCCGTCGCGCGGCCCGATGGGATCGATCCCGCGCCAGACCACCTCGCCCGCGGAGCAGAGCAGGTCCAGGTCGGCGTGCTTGAACGGCTCGATGCGCGCCGGCAGCACCTCGCCCTCCAGGGCGCTGGCCGGGACGGGCGCGCCCTGGATCTGCTCGACCGCGCCGAGCAGCGCGTCCACCCCCCGCCGGGGATGGGCGACCCCTTGCCAGTCGAGCTGCAGCCGCGAGAGCGCCGCCTGCTCGACGGGCTCCACCTGCTTGCGCAGCTTCGCCAGCGACCTGCGCCGAAGTCCGCGCAGCACCTCCGCGTCGCACCATTCGCGCCCGCGGGCGCCGTCAGGGTAGCGGGCCACCGCGAGCGCGGTGGGCAGGAACTCGCCCTGCAGGACGCGGTCCTGACCCTCGAGGCGCTCCAGCGCGAGCAGCACGGGCCCGGTACCCAGTCCGAGCCGACGCCCCACGTCTTCCGGGCGGAACGGGCCATGCGTGCGCGCGTACCGCGAGACCAGATCGCCCAGGGCGTCCTTCGCCGGCTCGAGCAGCTCGCGCGGCATACCCTGCGGCGGCTGGATTCCCAGCGCGTCGCGTACCCGCGCCGCGTCCTCGGCTGCGACCCAGCGCCGCTCGCCCGCGATGGTCGCAGCGAACGCGCGGTGCTCCCGCCGCAATGCCTCGAGCCACACGTCCACCGGCGCATCGGGCACGCTGCGCGCCCGCAGCTCCGGCAGGGACAGATCGCCCAGTGAGAGCAGCAGATCGTGCAAGGCATCGGTGTGCTTCGCCGGGTAGCGGGCGTCGAGCCTCTGCAGCGCGCGCTCGAGCTGCTCCACCGCGCCCGCATCGAGCAGCTCGCGCAGCTCCGCCTCGCCGAGCAGCTCGCGGAGCTGGGCCTGGTCCACGCTGAGCGCCTGCGCGCGCCGCTCCGCCTGGGGAGCATCGCCGTCGTAGATGAAGTTCGCGACGTAGGCGAAGAGCAGGGAGGACGCGAAGGGCGAGGGCGTGCGCGTGTCGGCCGTCACCACCCGCACGCGCCGGTCCTGCACCCGCCGGAGCAGCTCGGTCAACCCGGGGAGATCGAAGACGTCGCGCAGGCACTCGCGGTACGTCTCGAGCAGGATGGGAAAGCTGCCGTACCGCTGCGCCACCGCGAGCAGGTCCGCCGCGCGCTTGCGCTGCGCCCAGAGCGGGCTTCTTCTCCCGGGATGCCGCCTGGGCAGGAGGAGCGCGCGCGCCGCGTTCTCGCGGAAGCGCGCGGCGAAGAGCGAGGTGCCGCCCAGGCTGCGGGTCACGATGTCCTCGACCTCGTCCGGAGCGGGGAAGAACAGCTCGGGCTGGGGCGGCTCGTCGGACTCCGGCAGGCGGAACACCATGCCGTCGTCCGAGTACATGCTCTCGATCTCCGTCTCGCGGTCGGCCTTGAGCCGCGCCACCACCGCCGTCGCCCAGGGCGCGTGTACGCGCGCCCCGAACGGGGTCAGCACGCACACGCGCCAGTCGCCCACCTCGTCGACGTAGCGCTCGACGACCACGGTGCGGTCGGAAGGCACCTCGCCGGTCGCCTCGACCTGCTCTCGCAGGTACTGCACCAGATTCCGCGCCGCGCGCTCGTCGAGGCCGTGCTGCTCGCGCAGCCGCTCCTCCGCCTCGGCAGGCTTCGCGGCGGAAAGCTCGCGCGCCAGCCTTCCCACCACCTGTCCGAACTCGAGCGGCCGCCCGGGCCGGTCGCCGTGCCAGAAGGGCATCTTGCCCGGTTCGCCGGGCGCGGGGCTCACCAGCACCTTGTCGTGCGTGACCTCCTCGACCCGCCAGCTCGAGGCGCCCAGCACGAACACCTCGCCCGGGTGCGTCTCGAAGACCATCTCCTCGTCCAGCTCTCCCACGCGCCGCGAGGTCTTCCCCTCCGAGTGGCCGAGGAGGAACACGCCGTAGAGCCCGCGGTCGGGGATGGTCCCACCGTTCACCACCGCGACGCGCGCCGCTCCCTCGCGGGCGCGCACCATGCCCGCCACGCGATCCCACGAGAGCCGCGCCTTCAGCTGGGCGAACTCGTCCGACGGATAGCGCCCGCTGAGCATGTCCAGGACGCCGTCGAAGGAGGGCCGCGGCAGCTCGGCGAACGGCGCCGCCCGCCGGACCAGCGCGTACAGCTCGTCCACCTTCCACGGCCGCTCGGCGCAGGCCGCGACGATCTGCTGCGCGAGCACGTCCAGCGGATTGCGCGGATAGAACGTCTCCTCGACCTGCCCCGCCGCCATCCCTTGGGCGGCAGCAGCGGTTCCGAGCAGGTCGCCGCGGTGCTTGGGGAAGATGATCCCCCGCGGCACTCCGCTTACCTGATGGCCGGCGCGCCCGATCCGCTGCAGGCCCGAGGCGATGGACGGCGGCGCCTCGATCTGCACCACCAGGTCGACGCTGCCCATGTCGATGCCCAGCTCCAGCGAGCTGGTCGCCACGATGCAGGGCAGCTCGCCCTTCTTCAGACGGTCCTCGATCTCGGCCCGCTTCTCCCGCGCGACGCTGCCGTGGTGCGCGAGCGCGATCTCGCTCCCGGCCAGCTCGTTGAGCGCGCCCGCCAGCCGCTCCGCCAGGCGGCGCGAGTTGACGAAGATCATCGTGGAGCGGTGGGCCCGGATCAGCTCCACCAGCCGCGGGTGGATGGAAGGCCAGATCGACCGCCGCTGCCCGCCTCCCACCTGGCCGGAGGGCAGCTCCTCGAGCTGGCCGATCTGCCGCATGTCTTCGACCGGCACCTCGACGCGGAGGTCGAACTGCTTCTTGCTCCCGGCGTCGACCACTTCCACCGGCCGGGCGCGCCATTTCTTCGCCGAGGGCTCGCCCCCGCCGAGCAGGCGGGCCACTTCGTCGAGCGGGCGCTGCGTGGCCGAGAGGCCGATGCGCTGCAAGGGCTCCCGGCCGCCGCGCAGCGCCTCGAGCCGCTCGAGCGAGAGGAAGAGGTGCGCGCCGCGCTTGCCGGCGACCATGGCGTGGATCTCGTCCACGATCACGGTCTCCACCGACCGCAGGGTCTCGCGCGCCTGCGAGGTGAGGAGCAGGTAGAGGGACTCCGGCGTGGTGACGAGCACGTCCGGCGGCGCGCGGAGCATCGCCGCCCGCTCGCTCGCCGGGGTGTCGCCGGTGCGGATGCCCACCCGCGGGAGGTGGAACGAGGCGCCCGTCCGCTCGGCGTGCGCCGCGATGCCGGCGAGGGGCGCGCGCAGGTTGCGTTCCACGTCGACCGCCAGCGCCTTGAGAGGCGAAACGTAGAGGACCCGGCATCGCGCGCCCCTTTCTGGGGCGGGTGTGAACATCAGCTTGTCGACGGCAGTCAGAAAGGCCGCGAGGGTCTTTCCGGACCCGGTCGGCGCGAGGAGCAAAGTGCTCCTTCCCGAAAGGATGGGAGGCCAGCCGAGCGCTTGCGCGCGGGTGGGAGAGGCAAAGGAGGCCTCGAACCAGCCTCTTACGGGCGGCCTGAATTCGCTGGGTAGGGAAGTTCGCAACGTTTCCGCGCCGTTGCGTTACATGCGGCCGGCGTCCGAGAGTGAACGATGCGTCATAACGCCGCTAAAAGAAATCAGCAACAGAACCGGGCGTTGTGCATCCAAGAACCGTGTGAAGCAGAGGCAGCTCGGGGGTCTTCCAGGGGTCGGGATCGTTGGGAGGGCTCGGGCGTTGTAGGCAGGACAGGGGGAAAGGAAGGATTGGAGAGAAATGCGCGACCGCAGCGAATTCGATGACCTTGCGCCACTGATCAAGCAGATCAGGGCCCATCCCCCGTTCGACCGGGAGACGGAGCTCAAGGTCACTCGTCGCGCCCGCAAGGGGGACAAGCGCGCGCAGGAGCAGCTTGTCGTCCACAACCTCAGCCTGGTCATCTCGGTGGCGCGCAAGTTCATGGGGCGCGGCGTCCGGTTGGAGGACCTGGTCCAGGAGGGCAACTACGGGCTGCTCAAGGCCATCGAGCACTTCGACCCGGAGAAGGGGAACCGCTTCTCGACCTACGCGGTGTGGTGGATCCGCGCGTACATCACGCGTTGCCTGAAGGACGGGCCCAGCGCAGTGCGCCGGACCATGCCCAACGGCGGCTTGCCGCCGCGGGACATCTCGCTGGAAGAGTCGCTGGACCCCGAGGGCGAATCGACCCACCTCGATCGGTTGAGCGACGACGGTCCGACACCGGACGAGCAGATCATCCGCGCCGAGCGGCAGGAGAACGTGCGCAACGCCCTGGGGCGGGTGCGCAAGCGGATGGGTGAGCTGGCGTGGGACATCTTGAGCGACCGCCTGACGCAGGACGATCCGCGGACGCTGGAGGACCTCGGCAAGCAGTGGGGCCTCTCGCGCGAGCGCGTGCGGCAGGTGGAGAAGAGCACGCGCAACTTCCTCAGCCGCTACCTGGCCGACTTCGAAGAGGCGGCCTAGGCGAGGAGAAGGGCGCGAATGGAGGCGCGTTCCCGACGAGGGGACGCGCCTTTCGTTTTTTTCCGGTCCCGCCGCCTTGCGGGTACAACTTCGGCCATGCGCCGTTTCGTCGTTGCAGCGTCCTGCCTCGTCCTTTCCTGCGCCGCCGAGACGCGCCCCGATGCGAAACCCGGGAAGGTCGTCCCCGCACAGCTGGTCGGTTGCGCGATCGACGCTCCGTCCGGCAAGGCGGGAGCGGACATGTCCGCCGATTTCCAGGTCGATGCGCGCGGCAGGGTGCGCGACATCCACATCCAGGGCGGCGGCCCTTACGAGAAGGTCCTCAGGCGTCACCTGGAGTCGTGCAAATACGAACCAGCAACGAAGGACGGCCGACCCGTGGTCACTCGGCGGGCCGCCGTATACAGCGGATACCGATAGCTCGTCGCTCGCTGGGTCACCAGGGTTCGCGCGCCCCGATGAACGAGTAGGGGTAGCCCCAATCCGGGGTGCTGACCTTGTCCAGCTGCTTCACGTCCTCCGGCGAGAGCTTCAGCTCGGCGGCGGCCAGGTTCTCCTTGAGCTGCGCCACGGTGCGGGCGCCGACGATCACGCTCGACACTTCCGGCTTGGTGAGCAGCCACGCAAGGGACACGGCCGCGGGGCTGACCCCGTGGTGCTTCGCCACCGCCTGCACCGCATCCAGCGTGTTCCAGTTCTGTTGGGTGGCGCGGGCTGCCCAGCTGTCCTTCCAGGCCGCCAGCCGCGAGCCCTTGGGCGGCGGCTCGTCGCGCTTGTACTTGCCGCTCAGGAACCCGCCGGCGAGCGGGCTCCACACCAGGATTCCCATGCCGAACTGGCGCGCGGCGGGCACCAGCTCGCGCTCGGCGTCGCGGGCCGCGAGGCTCCACTGGATCTGCATCGACTCGTAGCGGGCGCCGCCCAGCCGGTCCGCGGCCCAGAGCGCCTCGCCCACGCGGTAGCCCGCGTAGTTGGAGCAACCGACGTAGCGCACCTTGCCGTCGCGCACGAGCTGGTCGAACGCGGCCATCGTCTCCTCGATGGGCACGCTGCGGTCCTGCATGTGGGCCTGGTACAGATCGACGTAGTCGGTCTGCAGCCGCCGCAGGGACTGCTCGCAATTCCACAGGATGCTCTTGCGGCTGAGCCCCTGCTCGTTGGGGTGCATGGGGGCGATGGTGCCCTGGGTGGGAAAGCGGACCTTGGTGCAGAGCGTGACCTGCTGCCGGCGTCCCTTCAGCCACTGACCGAGCAAGGTCTCGCTGAGCCCCTCCGCGTACGCATTCGCCGTGTCGACGGTGTCCACCCCGGCCTCGAGAGCAGCGTCGAGGACCCGCCGACCCTCGGAGTCGTCCGAGGTCACGTCCTTCATGAAGCCCTTCGCGTCTCCGAAGGTCATCGCGCCGAGACTGAGCGAGGAGACCCGCAATCCACATCGGCCCAGCTGTCTCTGCTCCATTGTGGGGAAACCTCCGTGCCGAGGGTACGCATTCACCACCCCGGCGTGTGCTACCAAGTCAGTAGATGGCCAAGGTGCCACAGAGATCCGCGGCGACCCTCCCCGACGATGGGCTGCCCATCACCCGGCGGCTGAGCGTCGTCGCCGACCGCTTCGAGGAAGGGTTGCGCCCGCGCGTGGGCAAGCTGCTGCAGGCCGCCAAGGAGGCCACCCGGCAGCTCGCCGAGGTCGACCTGGTGCGCTTCGAGGCGGACGCGGAGGAGGGCACCCACTCGCTCGCCGTCTGGGAGGAAGTGGCCCCGGTGATGGGGCAGACGGTGGAGAGCGTCAACCGCCTGATCGCGGTGGCGAACGACGTCTTCCCTGCGCCCGACCAGCCGGATGCCCTCGACAACCTGGACGAGGCGTTCGGTCCCTCCGGCGGAAACCCCCTCCCGGAGGTGGAGGTAGTGGAACCGCAGGAGCAGGGCATCGCGCGCACCGTCTTCGCCGTCTGCGGCGTCCTGCGCCAGGACGTGGCGCGCCTCGGGGAGCGGCTGCGCAACCCGACCGTCGTCGCGGACCCCTGGAACTTGATCGCTGACCTGCTCGAGTTCCGTGGTCGGCTGCGCGCGGGGATCGGCGAGATGATCTTCGACGTCGCCGCCCGGGTCGACGAGCTGACCCGCGCGGACATCGTGCCCGGCTACGCCGAGGACCTGGTGCAAGCGGTGCTGGTCCGCCAGGCGGCCACCAACCTGGCCTTCCTCTTCCGCGGGCACGCCAAGCGCATCGGGCAATCGGCGGACGATCGGATCGCGGCCGCGTTGCAGGACGCCCTGCGCGACGTGCACGCCTTCACCCGCACGCGTGCGCTGCACGCCCTGCGTACGCACGACAAGCGCATCTTCCTGGAGGCGCGGGCGCAGATGCACAAGCTCGGCCGGGACAAGGCGCCCCCCGCGCGCGAGATCAGGCACGCGGCGGAGAACCTGGCGCGGTTCCTGGAGTCGCTCTCGGTCATCAACCGGCGCGAGAACCTGCGCCTGCACGACCGCGAGCAACTGGCGGCGGCGGGCCGCGCGGTGGAGTCGGCGCGCCAGCGGGTCGCCCAGCCGTCCCGTGCGCGCATCGCGCTCACCGAGGCGGTCCGCGCCGCGGCGGCGCTCTACGGGCGCGACGCGCAGCTCGACGCCTACCTGCGCGCGCAGCGCCACTTCCCCGCCGACTGGCTGGCCGATCCCGAGCTGCCGGCCGAGATCGAGCGCTTCGCCGGGCTGCTCGGCGCGGTCTCGCCGCCTTAGCCCAACCAGGGCGGCGACAGGCGCGGGGAGAACCGCGTTCAGTTGTACGTGGCGGAGAACGCGGCGCCGAACGCCCAGGTGGTCAACGTGTTGTTGGACGCCACGGGATCCTGGTTGCTCGAGAACGAGATGTGGCCGGCCACCCCGAGGCCCCAGTGGTCGCTGACCCACCACTCCTTGCCGAGCGCGATCCGGGTGCCGACGCCCCAGTTCGAGTCCTCGCTGCGGCCGCCGGAGCTGATGTGGAGGCGCGTCAGCGCCAGGGTGGTCGAGAGATAGACGTTCGCGGGCATGAAGTAGTGCGTGTACTGCGGTCCGATGCCCCACAGAAGGAGCGAGGTGTCCGTGGTGCTCGAGGAAGAGCCGCCGGAGGACACGCTCGGGTTCTGTGCGACGGCGTCGATGATGTGCACGGCGAGGATCGAGTTCTCCCGGATCGCTCCGCCGATGGCGACGCCGCCGAGGCCCGAGAAGCCGGAGATGGTGATGCCCGACTCCGTCGAGCTCATGTAGCCGAAACCGAGGTCAGGCCGGAGGTAGAAGCCGAAGTGCTTCTGGTAGGTGCTGTCGTAACCAGTCCTCGGCTGCGGTTGATAAGGCTGGTTTTCCTGGGCCGGCACGGCCGCGCTTGCCAGCAACATCGCCGCGAGGCAGACCTGCGAAACGGACCTCATTGTCGACCCCCTCTGACGAACGAACGACCGACGGCAGTCTGTGCCCGAGGAGCGGGCAGGCGCAATAAATCGGCACCGATTCGAGCCGCCCCGGCCAGAAAGCCGGCCGCCCGATTCAGAAATGGGTGAAGATCCCGTGCGTACTCGCCCTTGACGGCGCGCGGCCTTGCAGGCACAAGCCCGGCGCTGCCAGGAATACCCACCGCCCCGCCGCGGCACTTTCAGGAGCCGACATGAAGCGATTCGCCGCTCTCTTCCTCGCCGCCGTGCTGCCGCTCGCCGCGCGCGCCGACGAGGGGATGTGGACGTTCGACAACTTCCCCAGCGCGAAGGTGGCGAAGAAGTACGGCTTCGGCCCCGACGCGAAGTGGCTCTCCGAGGCGCAGCTCTCCTCGGTGCGGCTGGCCGGCGGCTGCTCGGGCTCGTTCGTCTCGCCCGAGGGGCTGGTGATGACCAACCATCACTGCGCGCACAGCTGCATCGAGCAGCTCTCCACCAAGGAGAAGGACTTCGTGAAGGAGGGCTTCTACGCGGCGACGCTCGATCAGGAGGTGAAGTGCCCGGAGATCGAGCTGAACCAGTTGGTCACGATCAGCGACGTCAGCAAGCGGATGCACTCCGCCACCCAGGGCCTGGAAGGGCAGAAGTTCGCCGAGGCGCAGCGCGGCGAGATGGCGAGGATCGAGAAGGAGTGCGCCGGCGACGACGACAAGGTCCGCTGCGACGTGGTGACGCTGTACCACGGCGGGATCTACGACCTCTACAAGTACAAGCGCTTCCAGGACGTGCGGCTGGTCTTCGCCCCCGAGCTCGCCATCGCGTTCTTCGGCGGCGACCCGGACAACTTCAACTTTCCCCGCTACGACTTGGACGTCTCGTTCGTCCGCGCTTACGAGCAGGACAAGCCGGCGAAGACCGACCACTACTTCAAATGGTCGACGACCGGCGCGAAGGACGGGGACCTCACCTTCGTCTCCGGGCACCCCGGCGGCACCGATCGCGAGCTGACGCTCGCGCAGCTCAAGTTCCAGCGCGACATCGCGCTGCCCGAGGCGCTCTTCTCGCTCGCCGAGTACCGCGGGGCGCTGACCATGTACACCAAGCTCGGGGCCGAGCAGCATCGCACCGCCGAGGCGGAGCTGTTCGGGGTCGAGAACAGCTACAAGGCATTCAAGGGCCGCTACGAGGCGCTGATCACCGAGACGCTGTGGAACGACAAGGCGCAGCGGGAGCAGAAGCTGCGCGCCACGGTGAAGAAGGACCGCTCCATGCAGAAGCAGTACGGCGCCGCCTGGGACATGGTGGCCAAGGCGGTCGACGAGTACAAGCCCCGGCGCAAGGAGTACCAGTACATCGAAGGCGCCTCGCCGGGGCGCCCCAGCGGGTTCCGCTCGCGCTACTTCACCCTCGCGAAGACTCTGGTGCGGGCCGCGGAAGAGCTGGGCAAGCCCAACGAGAAGCGGCTGCCCGAGTTCCGCGATTCGAACCTTCCGGCCGTGAAGCAGGCGCTCTTCTCCGCCGCGCCCATCTACGACGAGTTCGAGACCTTCCGGCTCGGCTACAGCCTGATCAAGCTGCGGGAAGAGCTCGGCGCCGACCACCCGTTCGTCAAGAAGGTGCTGGGAAAGAAGTCCCCGCAGGAGCTGGCCACCGAGCTGATCGCCGGTGCGAAGCTGAAGGACCTCGAGCTGCGCAAGAAGCTCTGGGAGGGAGGCAAGAGCGCCGTGGACGCTTCCGACGACGCCTTCGTCCGGCTGGCCAAGCTCACCGATCCGGATGCGCGCGCGGTGCGCAAGTGGCACGACGAAGTGATCGAGCCGCCGGAGAAGAAGGGCGCGGAGCTGATCGCGAAGGCGAAGTTCCAGGTGGAAGGGACGAGCAACTACCCCGACGCGACCTTCACCCTGCGCCTGAGCTACGGCTCGGTCGAGGGGTACGAGGAGAAGGGCCGCCGCGTGAACCCGATCACCGTGATCGGCGGCGCCTTCGAGCGCGCCACCGGGCGCGAGCCGTTCGCGCTGCCGAAGAGCTGGCTGGTTGCCAACCAGGACGGGCGGATCAACCTCGGGACGCCGTTCGACATGGCGACCTCGAACGACATCATCGGCGGCAACTCAGGATCGCCGGTGTTCAACAAGAACCTGGAGGTCGTCGGCCTGATCTTCGACGGAAACATCCAGTCGCTGGGCGGCGAGTACGGATTCGACCCGACGGTGAACCGCGCAATCTCGGTCTGCAGCCCCGCGCTGCTCGAGTCGCTCGACCGCATCTACGGCGCGAAGCGGATGGTGACCGAGCTGAGGGCCGGCGCGAGCCCGGCTGGGCTGAGATAGCCGATCTTTGAGGACCAGGAGCGCCGCCCTGTCCGGCGGTGGCTGGCCCGTCCATTGACCGCGCGCGCGCCCGTCGTTAGTGTCCTGACCCCCCTCAGGAGACGCAGCCATGCGCGCAGAATGGGTCGAGAGCCGGCGCGGCCGAGCGAACGTCACGCAGATGCACTTCGCGCGGCAGGGCGTGGTGACGCAGGAGATGCAGCACGTCGCCCGCCGCGAAGGCTTGCCCGCGGAGCTGGTTCGCAGCGAGGTCGCCCGCGGCCGGATGATCATCCCGGCCAACGTGAACCATCCCGAGCTGGAGCCGATGGCGATCGGCATCGCCGCGAAGTGCAAGATCAACGCGAACATCGGAAACAGCCAGATCGTCAGCGACGTGGACGGCGAGCTGGTCAAGTTGCGCGCCTGCCTCAAGCACGGCGCCGACACGGTGATGGACCTCTCCACCGGCGGCGACATTCCCCACATCCGCGACGTGCTCCTGCGCCACAGCACCGTCCCGCTGGGCACCGTGCCCACCTACGAGGCCATCGAGCGGGTCAAGCGGGTCGAGGAGCTGACCGCGCGCGACCTCCTGGACATCGTCGAGGAGCAGGCGAAGCAGGGCGTGGACTACATGACCATCCACGCGGGAATCCTGCGCGACTTCCTCCCGCTCGCGCAGCACCGCATCACCGGCATCGTCTCGCGCGGCGGCGCGCTGATGGCCCAGTGGATGATGGCGACCGGCAAGGAGAACCCCTGGTACACGCACTTCGACGACCTGTGCGCGATCTTCAAGGCGTACGACGTGAGCTTCAGCCTGGGCGACTCGCTGCGGCCCGGCTGCCTGGCGGACGCCTCCGACGAGGCGCAGTTCGCCGAGCTGCGCGTCCTGGGCGAGCTCACCCGCCGGGCGTGGGAGCACGACGTGCAGGTGATGATCGAGGGCCCCGGCCACGTCCCGATGGACCAGATCGAGATGAACATGAAGATCGAGCAGGAGGTGTGCCACGAGGCGCCCTTCTACGTGCTCGGTCCCCTGACCACGGACGTCGCGCCCGGCTACGACCACATCACCAGCGCCATCGGCGCGGCGCTGGCCGGGTGGCACGGCGCCTCGATGCTCTGCTACGTCACGCCCGCCGAGCACCTCTCGCTGCCCAACGCCGAGGACGTGCACCAGGGGATCATCGCCTACAAGATCGCGGCGCACGCGGCCGACGTGGCCCGCCAGCGGGCCGGAGCGCGCGACCGCGACGACGCGCTCTCCCGCGCTCGCTACGCCTTCGACTGGCGCGAGCAGTTCCGGCTGTCGCTCGATCCCGAGGCGGCCCAGGCGAAGCACGACGAGACGCTCCCGCACGACGCCTTCAAGACGGCCGAGTTCTGCGCCATGTGCGGCCCGAAGTTCTGCTCGATGAAGGTGCACACGCACCTGGCCGAGAAGGACCTCCCGGAGGTCACCGAGCGCGCCGACGCGGCCCTGGTCGCCGAGTCGCTGGCCTTCGCCCGTCGCGCGGCGATCCCGCGCACGGGCAGCGTCGCGCAGCCTTCGCCGGTCGCGCTCGGCCGCAAGGCGTCGCCGGCCGGGGCGACCTCGGCGGGCGCGGCGCTCGCCAAGGCCGAATGAGCGAAGCCCAGGTCGTTGCGCCCGACCTGGCCATCGAGACGCACACCCTGACGCGCCGGTTCGGCGCGCAGCTGGCGGTGGACTCCATCGAGCTGCGCGTCCCCCGCGGGAGCTTCTACGGCTTTCTGGGCGAGAACGGCGCCGGCAAGAGCACCACCATCTCCATGCTCACGGGACTGCTCGCGCCGACAGCCGGGACCGTGCGCGTGCTGGGCCGCGAAGTGGTGGGCGACGCGCCGGAAGTGAAGCGACGCATCGGCGTGGTGCCCGACGGCATGCTCCTGTTCGACCGCCTCACCGGGCGCGAGCACCTCCTCTTCGTCGCGCGGCTCTTCGGGCTCTCGCGCGCCGAAGCCGGAAGTCGCGCCGACGAGTTGCTCGACGCGATGGAGCTGGCGCAGGACGCGCGCAAGCTGATCGCGGACTACAGCTTCGGGATGAAGAAGAAGCTCGGCCTCGCCGCGGCGCTCATCCACGGGCCCGAGCTGCTCTTCCTGGACGAGCCGTTCGAAGGCGTGGACGCGGTCGCGAAGCAGTCGCTCACCGCGCTCCTCTCGGGCCTGGTGCGCCGGGGCAGGCTGACCGTGTTCCTCACCTCGCACGTCCTGGAGGTAGTGGAGCGGCTCTGCACCCAGCTCGGCGTCATCCACAAGGGCCGCCTGGTTGCGCAAGGGACGCTGCCCGAGGTGATGGGGGAAGCCCCGTCGCTGTCGGAGGCGTTCGTCCAGCTCGTGGGCGAAGGACGCGGCGGGCCGCGCGCGCTGAGCTTCCTACCGTGATCGGGCAGCAGGCCGGCGCGCTGGTCTGGCTGCGCGCGACGCTCTGGCGGCGGCGCATCGTCCAGCAGCGCCAGTGGGGCCGGCTGGCGATCTCGATCCTCGGCCTCGGCATGGGCGCCGTGTTCAGCGTGTCCACGGCGTTCCTGCTCGCGCACCACGGCGACCAGCTGCGGAACCAACCGCGGCTCGTGGCGGCGCGGGGAGGCGCGCTGGCGCTGTTCGCCGCCTGGCTCACCTCGGCGCTGCTCGCGCGGGTCTGGTTCGCCTTCCTTCCACGCGGGCAGACGACCTTTCTCGATCCGCGGCGCTTCCTCGCCTTCGCGGTGCCCGCGCGGCTGGTCTCCGTGCTCAACTTCGCCGCGCAGCTGTTCGATCCGGCCTGGCTCTTCTTCTGGCCCATCCTGGCGGGCATCGCCTGGGCCGCGGGACGGCTGCCCGGAATGCCCGGCCCCGGCGCGCTCCTCTGCGCCGAAGCGCTGAGCGTCTGGGCGGTGGCGGGCGTTCTCCACCTCGCTGCGGCGATCGGCGGCGCGCTCGACTCGCGCCTGATGCTGCGGCGCGCCTTCTCCGTCGTCCTGGCGCTCCTCGCGGCGGCCGGCGTCCAGCTCGCCACGCGCCCGGACCGGCCCGGCATTCCGTCCGCTTTCGCGGCCGAGCATTGGACCGCCGTCGCGTTCACCCCGCCGGGCTGGGCGGCGGAGATGGTCCGCGAGCTGGCCG